>Ga0100402_1000010_pt1 | contig 368592 bp, 339 predicted proteins | sample CryGeyme20150102_FD_80419 | JGI IMG/M metagenome (GOLD analysis project Ga0100402, IMG submission 80419) | Groundwater microbial communities from Crystal Geyser aquifers in Utah, USA - Crystal Geyser metaG 2015-0102 | ecosystem: Environmental > Aquatic > Deep subsurface > Groundwater | place... | reverse complement strand
TGGGATTGTTAGACTCAAGCATAGAGAGTTTCCTTTGTTGAGATATTGATTCGACACCATTATCAAAACGGGAAACTCTCTTCTTTTCAATCAGAAGTGTCAGATCAGGTCTGAACTAATTCATCAGATTTGTGGCTCCGCCATTTCCTTAGCACGTTAGTGCGAATGTCCATATTCTGTCCATTTTACTATGTCTGACCGTGGTTCAACGTGGTTGAAAATTGCTAAATCCCTTCATTTCAACCACATACAACCACACCGGAACACACCAAATCGGGTTCAAATCCCGCCATCTCCACCATACAAATAGAGAAGGCCCGACGCGAAAGCGCCGGGCCTTTTTTACTTGCTGAAGCGGGGATTCTGCACCTGCCACAGTTGGATTCCATAAAAGGCAGGACAGCCGTTTTGCACTGCGAAGCAGCCCGAAGGGCGAGGTAAATTGATGTACCGAGTGCAATCCCCCATCGAACTCGCATCAGGGGCTTTTTATTTCCTTGATAATATTTATGAAATCTAGCAAATGGATAGAACCTGACGAGTCAAACTTGATGATAATTTTTAATTTAAATATCTCGATGCAGCCCCAATAACTATCCTGCCCAATTGCGAATCTAAACGAGCTGACGCATCATCCTTGTTTAAAAGAAAATGCAAATACAGTACCGCAATAGGGATAGTTGATGCCTTTCAAAATTTTCCAACGAGTTTCCGCTGCCCCCACCAATCCGCAACGAGTCACCCGACCGAAGCAGTTTGATGTGGCGGATCTCTATCAGGGCCCTTTGCAATCCGAGTTTGATCCGGCACCAGCTGCCATCGCTTTAGATGAGAAGCTGCGTCAGGCGTATTTCTGGATTGTGAACAGTGCGATCATCAGTCCGCACTACGACATTGAATATAACCTCACTCCACCACAGAGTTTCATTGTCGGTGACAGCAAAAGACGCCTGACACTGCCGTCAGCACAGAGCTATTCAAGTTACGTGTTACTCCCTCTGCTTACCTTCGCTACCCGGCGTAAGTGTTTGTTTGTCGGCGGTCCGGGGCGCGGTAAAACCGCCAGTGCCATTCTCATGGGCGTACTCGCCGGCTACCCGGTAAAAGAAGTACGCAGGGCCATGCAGCACGGCCATCCACAAATGACGATCGCGGATCTGCTGGGAAATCCTCTACCCGCGGATCTCGTCGGTGCCCAGCGTATGGAAGACATCCGTATCGCCTGGCGTAACTGGCTGGGCATGCGGGTCAAGATCATCGACGAATATAACCGCATCCCAACCCGCACTCAGAGCGCGCTGCTAACGGTCATGGGCGACAATTACGCCGAAGTGCTGAACCATGTTTTCGAATGCCCGGATTCCGCCTGGTATCTAACCGCAAATGACGATCAGGGTGGCGGCACCTATCAGGTAATTGAGGCACTGCGCGATCGTATTGATGTGATAGTACAGGCACTGGCGTTCAATCCACGCTTTCTTGGCGAACTACTGGTGCGAATAGAAGAAGGATTGCGACCAGAAGAAGTGGTTCCGAAAGACATTGTGTTCACTGAAGCCGAAATTGATCAGATGAACGCGGATATTCTTAAGATCGAACTGCCGCCACCGCTGCGCCGCCGCCTGGAATTTTTCACCAGTCAGTTTGAATTGTCAGAAGCCGCCGGTGCTCAGTTCGAGTACATGACCAAAGACACTGCCCGATTAGCGGCCATCGATTGGGCACAACTGGTCGCAGCCGATAACGGGCGTGACCGTCTCAAAGACCTCGGCTGCCAGACCCTGAATGGTCTGTCGGTGCGTAATCTGATGACGCTTATTATTTACGCTAAGTCGCTGGCCTATTTCCGCGGCAACACCTCTGTCGAACTCGAAGATCTGCGTCAGATTCTGCCGTTCGTTTTGAACGACAAACTGACGCCCGACCTGGATGCACCGTTTTTCGCGTTACCTCAAAATGCCGCCTTTCGTTCAGACAGCATAAGCTGGCTACGCCATCTGTTTGATCTCTCCAATGCAGAATTTGAACGTCTGGGCCTGGATCACGATGATCCGGTGCAACAACTTGATCTTGAGTTTTCTGCTGGGTTAGATGGGCTCACTGAAAGTGAAGTCCGGACAAGAATAGGCAGAATCGAGCGACTGGTCGGAGAATGGTGTAAAGGCCGGAAGCTCTATGGCCATATCTACGATGACTTACTCAAACTAAAATATCTGCACCAGCGTTACACCAATTATCTGCATTGGCTGCAGTTACAACGATGAGTATTTCTACCGAATTTGCTGAACTGCTGCGTGCTGGCAGGCCGCAGTTTAATGCCCGGGTCGCCGAAGCCCACCACCGCTACCGCGGTTTTAATACCGATGAATTCACCCTGTTTCTGCAGGAGTGCGTCGATCCGATGATCGTCAATATAGACGCGGCAAACCGCGGTGCTTTTGCCAGCTCGGCGTTCGACATTGCGCTGGATCTCGTGGGCCGCGAACTGACAGGCGCTCACCCACGGGGGAAGTTACTTACAGCGTTATGGCAAGACACCCTACCAACCCTGACATCGGCTATGGCTGACCGCCCTTCGTTGTTGATCAGCGCCCTGTGCAATGCACTGCTCAATCTCGAAGCTCTGCCCGCTGCCCGTCCCAATCAATGGCTGGAACTACTCAGAAAATACGGCGGTAGCCTCACAGCTCCCGATGATCTGCTGCAACTAGGAGTGCTCGCGGCATGGCGCGCAGGTGCCGCACACTTCCGCTTGCCCGCATTACAAGCGGCAGCACGTCTTCCACATATCGGTTGCACACTGCTCGATTTAACGCCAGAGAGTGATATGCAGGAACAACTGCGCCTGGCTGAACAGAATCCCTGGCTGATAGCACGCTCAGACAAGGCTCTTGAGGTAGGTGCGTTCACCGGACTTGGAGGACAGTTTGCAGAGCCACCCGAAGTACGTGCAACCCACGATGGCTTCATCGTCAAAAGCAGCGACCGTTGTTTCCAGCTTATCGCCGATGGCTTTGGTGCTGTGCTGCTGCCAGCGACTCAGGCTGAATTTGACAGCGCCGGACATGCGGCAAGGGAAGGCAGACCACCCAAGCTAAGTGCCAATACTCTGATCTATGCGAATTCTTCCGTTGTCATTCCTCTGCCTGCCGATGGGTTACAACTGACCTGGAATGCATACACTGCGGCACTGACTTCGCCCTACAGTTTTTCCATCAGTATCGTGCCCTTATTATGACTGGATCTGCAGAGCCTCTTTCACTGCTGGAGCGTTGGCAGTCCGCCTGGCCCCAGGCTCTGGCTGTCTGGAGTCAATTCACGCGCTTGTCTGATCCGAATCTATGTCAGTCGTCCGTAACTGCAGCCAAAGAAGGACTTACCAGCAGTTTCGCTATGATCCGTTTGGCCGACCAGAGTGTGGTTGTCGATCTTGAAGGCATAGAAAGGCTGAAGCTGCAGGATTTTGCAGTCGAAGTTCTTGCCCACGAAATCGGCCACCATGTATTAGCTCCGGCCAACGCCAGTGATCACTATCGACTGCTGGCACGAATCCGCCAGGGCCTGCCAACACTTGAGCAACACGCGCCAATGGTGGCGAACCTCTATACCGACCTACTGATCAACGATCGCCTGCAACGACAAAGCGGGCTGCGTATGCACGCCATCTATCAACGTCTGGTCGACTATGACGATCCTATCCGGAAGCCAGGTGTATGGGCCCTCTACCTGCGGATTTACGAAATTTTATGGCAACTTGATCGCGGTGCGCTCGGCGTAATGGTTGAAGACAGTCTGTTCAATACTCATGCGTGGCTGGGAGCGCGTCTTGTGCGGGTGTACGCCAATGACTGGTTGACCGGTGGAGCGCGATTTGCCGCGTTACTGCTGCCCTATCTACATGCGGCAGAGCAGGAAAAAGAAGCGCTGGAAAAAGCTCTTCAACAACTCATGGATACTCAATCAGCAGGTCAGGACTGCGAACCCACAGGTCTGATTGATTTTGACGATGATGAAAAGGTGCCGCAGTTGCACCCGTCGGAAGATCCTCTGATCACTGACATTGAACCCGATGAAGAAGAAGCATCAGACACTCCACGGGATGAACAGATAATTCCCGGCCGGGGACAACGTCGGGAACCGTTCGAATATGGCGAAATTCTGCGTGCAGCAGGCCTGAAGCTCACCGACCATGAACTGGCTGTCCGCTACTACCGCGAAGCCGCTTTACCCTATCTGATCCCCTTTCCTAAGCGTGCTGCACCACAGACTCTGGAGCCACAGATGGAAGGACTCGAGGTATGGGAGATGGGTGACGCCCTGGACGAAATCGACTGGCTACAGAGCCTCAGCTATTCACCACAGCCAGTGCCAGGCATAACCACATTGAAACGCCGGTATGGCATGGTGGCGGGTGCAGAACCTGCGACACGTCCAGTGGATCTGGATATCTATGTCGACAGCTCAGGCTCTATGCCAAACCCGCAGCAACGTATTTCTTATATGGCTCTCGCGGGAGCCGTTATCTGCCTGTCGGCTCTACGCAGCGGAGCGCGCGTGCAAGCCACATTATGGAGTGGCAAGCACCAGTGTGTCTCCACACCTGGATTCGTTCGTGACGAAAACAGCATTCTGAGTATATTAACCGGCCATTTCGGAGGAGCTACGGCGTTTCCGATTCACAAACTGCGCGACACCTTTGCCCAGCGTGATCTACAGGATCGCGACTGTCATATCCTGCACATATCCGATGACGGTATCACCACCATGTTTGATCAGGATGAGCTGGGCAACAGCGGTTGGGATATCGCTGCAATGGCTCTGGAAAAGGGCCGTGCCGGCGGCACCATGGCTCTGAACCTGTATCGCGAATGGACAACACAGAACGCCACCTACGCAAACGACCTGCGCAAGGCACGGGATCAGCAAGGTTGGGAGGTTTATGCCGTGACAGATCTTGCTCAATTGCTCGAATTTGCCCGTGAATTCTCCCACCGGCACTATGGCCAGCGCTCAGGTACTCTCCCATCAGCCAAATTTAACGCGGAATAATCCCGGTGAACTCAATGACAAGGATTTCAGCGTGAATAACATTGGACCAGATCTGCAACACCTGTTGCGGCGGATATCTGCCACACCAGCGGATTTTCTGGATGATCCGAAAATGCATGGCCGTGGCGACCTAGCAGTTGCCGCGCTGGTGCACGATACACTCCGCCAGACCGGCCATCAGGCCACTGCTGAACAACTGCAACGATTCACTGGCAGTCATGCAGAAAAGGATCACAACCGACTGAGGTTGGTAGCATTGGCCATCTGGGTACTGAACGATGACTGGTTTAAGAGCACATTACATGATGCCGATGCACTGCTGTCCCTGCTCGACCTGGCGATGCAGCAACTGGCCGATGTCAGTACGGCGACTAAATACATTAATGACAGTGAACGCCGTGAAGAATTTGCGCGTTTCCTTCTGGCGCGCCTCGACTACCGCCCTGCAGGCGAAAGTATTACACAAGCGACAGATCGTCTCAGTGCCCTGAGCACGACTGAGCGCAATCGTCTGCTACAGGAAAGCCGCGAAGCAGAAGCCCGCGCGCGGGCTATCCGTGAAGCTCTCGCAAAGCAGGCGGCCGCAGAATCTGCCGACAAGTGGACACGGGAATGAATCCGTATTTCGACCCGGAACGTTATCCTACTCTGAGCGAAGACGGTGCCCGTATGCTCAAATTTCTTCGCGAACATCCACAGGCACCAATCTACCGCAACAGTAGTGGCAATAAGCTGACCTCCGACGACCTGAACCTGCTGGCTGACTATGAGCGAAAACTGAATAACAGCAGAGTCGACTGGAATGACCGTCAACTTCCACATTGGCTGAATACATTTGTCGATAACGTGTATCGCGACGTCCCATTTTACCGGTCGCAGGGACAAGTGCCCCAATTTAGCGGCATAACTCCAGTGACCCGAGCGGATTTCAGTCGCGATATTACCGCCTTCGTGCCTGACAGCGTCCCACTCGATCGCATGATCAATTTCCAGACCACAGGCACCAGTGGCAATCCATTATTGTTACCATCACATCCCCGTATCGCTGCGACATATCTGTGTTTTCATCGCCGGGCACTGCGCCGGTTTGGCATCGAACTGAGCCACGGCCCTGATAACGTTGGGGTTGTGCTGGTCGGATATCAGCGTCGTTGCTTCACCTATATTTCGGTCACACCGCAACTGGGCGAATCCGGCCTGGCAAAAATCAACCTGCACACTGACGACTGGGGAAAGCCCAGTGACCGTGAAGCCTATCTCGATGCGCTGAATGCGGAGATTTACACGGGTGATCCGTTGTCTCTGAGCGCACTGAAAAATCTGCCGCTAAGCACCCGCCCCAAAGCACTCATATCTGTTGGCATGATGTTATCGGATGGACTGAGAATAGAACTTGAATCCCACTTTAACGCTCCCGTGCTCGACATTTATTCGTTAAATGAATCAGGGCCTGTAGCGGTTTTCGATCAAGCTCTTGGCGGACACCTGCTATTACAGCCCGAACTCTATGTAGAAATTCTGGATACCGAAGGTAAACCCGTCTCCCCGGGTCAACGCGGCGAAATTACACTAACCGGTGGATTTAACTTCTGCCTGCCACTTCTGCGTTATCGTACTGGCGATTTCGCCTCACTCGCCTATTCACCAGAAGGCCCTTTGCTTAAAGGTCTGAGCGGACGTAGTCCGGTAAGATTCCTTACGCAAAACGGTGATTGGGTCAACAATATCGACATCACTCACGCATTAAAATCACTGTCATTGGCTCAGTTCGGTTTGCATCAGAACGCGGACGGCTCACTCTGCTTGTCACTCGCACCGGTGTCTATGCATTATGCGCCCGCTTGCCTCAGCGCATTAGCATCTGTCTTCGGTAATCAGCTCATAAACGTAAAGTCCATTGAGAAAGAAGATAAAATCATGCAGTACACAAGCAATCTGAAAGGAGGGACACTGCAATGAGCGCGCTGGAAATCGCCTCTAATCTGATAACTACCATGTCTATTCTGCTGGCTGGGCGCAACAGCGTACACACCTGGTGGACCGGCATTATTGGTTGTGTCTTGTTCGGGTTACTGTTCTTTCAGGCTCAGCTTTATGCTGATGTAACGCTGCAGATATTTTTTGTTGTCACCAGTGCTTATGGCTGGATGCATTGGCGACGCGGAAATAATGGTCAGGCAAAGCCGATCACCCGTGCAGGTCTGCGCCATGTTGCACTAATTGCACCGCTCGGTCTGCTTGTCGCCTCGCTATACGCGCTGATGCTCCACCGTTTCACCGACGCCTACGCACCACTTCTGGATTCACTTGTCCTGACATTCAGCGTTATTGCGCAATGGTTACTGATGCAGCGCCGCCTTGAAGCCTGGTGGTTCTGGCTTCTTGTCAACACCATTGCAGTGCCCCTTTTCGCTAGCCGCGAGCTGTATCTCACGTCTTTCCTGTACGCTTGCTATTGGGTGAATGCCATCGTCGCATTCTTCTACTGGCGTTCACAGCTCACAAAAGACATAGACGCAACAGCATCAGCCAATGTCCCAGCTTAACCAGCAACGCTTTATCAACGGTCTGGTGGTCGGAAAATTCAGTCCTTTGCATTTAGGTCACGAATTTCTGATCACTCAGGCTCAGGCAGAATGTGAAAATCTTTATCTGATTTCGTACAGTGAACCCGAGCTGCCGGGATGCAATCGCTCCCGTCGCGAATCCTGGCTGCGCCAACGCTTCCCGAAACTGCCAATATTGGTTCTGGATCAAAGCGAATTAAAACGCGTCGCCGCTAGGCAGGGTATAGACAACCCGCCGGATATCCCTGACAACGATGCGCCTGACAACGACCACCGCCATTTCTGCGGTTGGTTATGTCAGCACCTGTTCAATACCCATATAGATGCCGTATTTACCAGTGAAGATTACGGTGACGGATTCGCCGCCGAACTCACGATGCACTATCGACAAACAGATCCTCTGGCTACAGAGACAGTGCATCGCAGTGTCGACCGCTACCGCCAGAAGATTCCGGTATCCGGGACACAGCTACGCGCTGGCCCGCACAGTTTGAGGCACTTTATGGCACCTGAAGTCTACGCCGATTTTGTAGAACGAATTCTTCTGCTTGGTGGCGAGTCCACGGGTAAGACGACGTTGGCAGAAGCACTGGCTTCGGAGTTAGATACACAATGGGCACCAGAATATGGTCGGGAGTGCTGGGATGAGCGCAACGGCAAACTTATATTCGAAGATATGCTCCATATCGGACAAACTCAGGTTGCTCGTGAACAGACTCTCGCACAAAAAGCCAATAAATGGCTCGTATGCGATACCAGCCCACTCACCACAGCTCTCTATTCTCAGGTTTTGTTTGACCGCGTAGATCCAGCGTTAGAAGTGCTAGCAACCCGACACTATGACCACGTATTTCTGTGTGCCGCAGATTTTGACTTTGTTCAGGATGGTACGCGGCAAGATCCGGCGTTCCGCCAACGTCAACAGGAGTGGTACGAGAAAGAGCTTAACCGGCGTGACATTGTTTACACGGTTGTGAAAGGTAATGTTTCAGATCGCGTAGAGTATATATCTAACCAATTAGGGTTTAGGCACCTCTGAATAATTCTGCACAGCTTCGCGTTAGTGCTGCAGAGTGCTTTTGACAAGGCGTCGATTGCAGTGAATGGCGAGTCCTTTATAAAATCGACAACACCGTCAAAACGCTCTGCAGCCCACGCCCTTCGGGGCTTGCTGAAAAAATCCAGCTCGGTGTTGTCATGTTTTGACGTAACCCATGATGCCTTCAATATAGTGCCTTCAACGTGGCGTCTTGATCTGAACTTTTTCAGTAAGCCGAAGCGGGCACTGAATTATTCAGAGGTGCCTTAACAAATAGCATCGATTTTTACAGAAATTACGATATATCCGAAGTTACATATTCTAATTACGACCTAAAATGAAGTCGATGAAAGCGCGCAAGATCATACATCAACGCCATCAACTTTTTAGGGGTGAAACTAGTGTAATGGTCAACTGTTGACGGCCCCACTCAGGACCAAAGCTGCCAATGTGGCAAGCCTGCAGCACGGTTTATCCGTAAACCGGGCATCTACGGAAGTTGCTACTAGAATTATCAGTTTTACTACCTATCCAACGGACAGCTGGTATGAGCGTCCAACGAAAACTGATCATTGCTTCTGCCCTTCTGCCCTTCTGCCCTTCTGCCCTTCTGCCCTTCTGCCCTTCTGCCCCAGCTGACGCTGTTTGTGATCATCACGAAAGCGGTCATCGACATGTTTGCCCAACGCGATAACCTGGTCGACAGTCTCAGCTGCCAGATCGTCGCTATGTCAGCGGTACTGGATGAATACGCTTTGCGCACGCTCATCAGCCGCGAATTTGAGACATTTTTTATGAAAAAACCGAAATCGCGATTCCGGTTCTGGTTTTCATTGCGCTGACCAGCGTTAAACGCATTACCGCCGGTCTGAATAGTCTGGCTGAAGGTGTTCCGCATCGCCGATCCCGCTACCCCGCTCTCCTATCACCTGCAGGCACGGGATATGAACGAACTCAGCGTGCTGGGAAATGACCTGAACCATTTTATCGATCGCATTGAAGCCGCGTAGCTGGCTTAGTCGAACTGGCAAGACAACAGCGGAGGTACGACGCTGGTCCGAAGGACATCAGTCAACCCCGCCATCTCCACCATACAAATAGAGAAGCCTCAACCTCAGTTTGGTTGGGGCTTTTTTATTTCTCAGAGCACGCACAGCAACAGGCAAAAAACGCATATCTGACGTCGTTGTCTACACTTAAGGCATCTTCACTCAGAATGGATGCCACCCCTCATGACCGTGCAACGTAAGCTGGTAATTGCTGCAGCTCTGCCTGCCATACTCACTATTATTCTGGTAATGAGCAAAGCCATTGCCGATATGCAGACACAGCGTGATTATCTTATTGAACAGACCGGTCTTTATCTGTCGAAACAGAATGGCGCCGTAGAGCAGCAGGATCTGCAGCGCTTTATGGCCGGGCAATGGCAGGAGATTTTCAACCAACAGGCCAGCATTGCCATTCCCGTTCTGACCGGTATGTCCATTGTGCTGATTATTTTTGCCCTGCTTACCGTGCGTCGAATCACCAATGGTTTTACCCATCTGACCGCCTCAGTTGAAACCCTGTCCAGACCGGAGACACCACTTTCTTACCGTGTTCCGCTACAGGATATGAATGAACTGCGCCCTCTGGCCGTTCGCCTGAACGATTTTATGCAGCGTGTCGATAATATGGTGGCGGGCATGGCCGAAGCTTCGCAGGCTCTGAATCAAAGCTCTGCGGTGCTCAATACAAACTCCGGTGAAAACACCCATCATGCACAGAATATGTCACGCATTATGGACAGCGTGTCCGGCGCCATGAGTGAACTTATTTCTGCGTCCGCAGAAATTACCCGCAACGTTCATCAGGCCCATACTCAGGTATCTGAAGTCAACAGTACCGGCCGCGCACTCAGCAACGATATTAAAGCGCTGAATAATCAGTTCGGAGAGCTGGGTAATATTATTAACAGCAGCTCTTCCGATGTCGCCGAGCTGAGCAATCAGGTCGACGGTATTTACGGCATCCTGCAGACCATCCGTGGCATTGCAGAACAAACCAATCTGCTGGCCCTTAACGCCGCCATCGAAGCGGCACGGGCCGGAGAGCAAGGCCGCGGTTTTGCTGTGGTTGCTGATGAAGTACGCAATCTGGCCAGCAAAACCCAGAGCAGCACCGGTGAAATTCAGGGGCTGATTGAAAACCTGAAACAAAGTGCCAGTCGTTCAATTGAGGCCATGACCAACAGCACCGAGGCCAGCGCATCCATGGCGGTATCCTTTGCCAAAGCCAACGAGCAGATTCTGGGGTTATTCGGCAGCCTCAACACCGTTAACGACCTTAACTCTGAAATTGCTGCCGCCAGTGAAGAGCAAAGCACCGTTATCAGCGGTATTAACCAAAACCTGCAGGAAGCCAAAGAAATTGCGGTCTACACCCGTGAGGCTGCCCAATCTACCGGCAGTAAATCGTCGGAACTGGCCGGTATTGCCAACAAATTAAAAACCATGATTCAGGGCTTTCGCCTGAGCTGAATATCAGGCCGCTGCAATACGCAGGTGAGGCGCATTGCAGTGGCGCTAATTTTTCTCGCAATCAGGCTATATAGCGGTACGATCCCTCAGGATCTCCCACAAGATCACCGGCCTTAACAACCTTTCCGCTGAACCTGAACACCCTCTCTTTCTTCATCTTCTGCCTGTACCATAAAAAACCTGACCAGAGTTGCATCAGATCCGGACTATTTCGCTCAGGGACAGAATTATTTTTATGTAATACCATCATGCATCATTATCAGAACGACAGCATGAACGATAAAACATCAGGAAAGGTATTATGCGGGTTAATGATCATTCACCGCTGGCAGAGTTACTGCAGCAGCATCACTTAAATCATAACTGTCCGGATTCAGCGCAGGCGGTGTGGCAAACCTATGGTACAACAGCAGCGGTATTGATTACCGATATGAGCCGTTTTTCGGCCATAACCAAGGAAAAGGGTATTGTCTATTACCTGACATTAATTCAGCGTATGCAGGATATCGTTGAAGCCGTTACCCAAAAATTTAACGGCACCCTGATCAAATACGTGGCCGACGATGCTTTTGTATTATTTGCCGACAGTGCTTCTGCCCTGAATGCATTACGCGAAATACGCGGGCTATTACATCAGGATAACCAGCAATTTCCCCATCATCACAATATCGAAATTGCCGCAGGTATCGCCTTTGGTGAATTACTTAATTTTCACGACCGTGAAATCTTCGGCGACCCGGTCAATGAAGCCAGCAAGCTGGGTGAAGACACCGCAGCCGCCTGGGAAATCCTGCTGACGGAATCTGCCTATCTGAACCTGCCGGCCGAGATGCGCGAATATGACAAAGTCTGTGATCATACCTTCGGTGATCTGAGTATCCGCACCTATTATCTGAAGTGAAGTTCCGGAACAGAATAAAAGCAGCTCTGGCGGCTTTGCATCTTTAGGTTTAAAGCTGCCTGTTCAGCGGTACCGGTGAACAGGCCCGCCAATGCTGCAACAGGCAAAGGCAACTTCTCAAATCCGGCAAAGCTATTTATGCTTGCAGCAACGATTTACAGGGAAAGGAAAACTACCATGCAGAAGCGGTCTTTATGCTGTATCCACCCGGTCTTACTGGCGTTACTGATTCTGCCTATGGCGATGCTTCAGGCAAATGAAGACAACAGTGGTTATGCGGGTTTGCAAAGTCATGAACCTATTTACATCGGCTACACCTGGGATGAAGATGATGTCGGTTTTATGGACTTCAAACTCTCGCTGAAATATCCCATCTGGCACGATGCCAAACCCAAAGCCGCTGCCTTTGGTTTTCTGCCACACCCCTACTTTGATTTCAGTGGTCGTTTCGGTCAGTACATCGGCACGCGGGAATCATCACCGGTGATTTCCAAACGCTTTAATCCGGAACTGATCGGCCGCTACTGGCTGCTACCGGAAGCCGGAAGCAATCTGCCCGCCAGCAGTTTTGATCTGATGTACGGCCACGAATCCAATGGTCAGAACGTCGGTGATTACAACAGCTATCTGGCAATGGAGCTGGAACTGGCGTTACAAGGGGAAGATTTAAAATACGCTGATGATTACATCAGCCGCGGTTGGGATTATGTCGGTGCCCTGTGGAGCCAGAACTGGGCTGCAGACAGCGGCCATCGGGTGACGACATTTCTGAAACTGCATTATTTTCTGGATGATGGTTTACTGCAGGGACCAGCAGAAGAATACAACAGCTGGGAAAATGACCGTGAAGGAAAAAACCGGCGAAAAGTCGATGGCATCAGTCTGTCGTATAAGCGCGATATAAGTTTGGGCAATGCTCTTCTCAGAGGCGAAAAAATATTCCTGCAGTATGTTACCGGAACAGAAAATACATTCCGTTTTAACACAGTACGTGCCGAGTTTTCATTTGTTATGGGCAACCTGCCGCTGATGTTCTGGGTCAGTCATGGCTATAACAGTGACCTGGCGGATTACTACCGCGAGTTAAGCTCCGGTGGTATCGCTATTGAATTTCTCAGTATGTAGCTGGCATAAAAAGAACAGATATAAAAAAATCTGCCGGAGCAGCTTTTTTTATGCAGCAATAAAAGCCAATCAGTTTTTTGCACGGTCTTTGAACTCACCGGTACGGGTGTCGATTTCTAGGCATCCTGCAAACAATCCGCGGCATTGCAGAACAAACCAATTTACTGGCGCTTAATGCGGTCATTGAAGTGGCACGTGCCGGTGAACGAGGCCGTGGTTTTACTGTGGTTGCTGATGAAGTACGTAATCTGGCCAGCAAAACCCAGAGCAGTACCGGAGAAATTCAGGGGCTGATTGAAAACCTGAAACAAAGTGCCAATCGCTCTATTGATGCCATGACTAACAGCACCGACACCAGCGCTTCGATGGCGGCTTCTTTTGCTAAAGCCAACGATCAGATTCTGGGGTTATTCAGCAGTCTGAACAGCGTCAACGATCTGAACTCAGACATTGTAGCCGCCAGCGAAGAGCGGAGTACGGTCATCAGCGGCTTTCGCCTGAACTGACCGGCATAAAAGGTAATGCGCGCAGGGTTATAGCCTGCGCACATCCACCGATACACTGAGCGTCGGATTTTCCCCACCGCCAAAAATAACGCCGCATAAGGGCGTCACATCAAAATAATCCCGCCCCCAGGCGGTAATAATGTGCTGTTCACCGGCCATACAATTATTGGTCGGATCAAATTCGAACCATCCTTCTCCCGGAGCAAATACGGAAATCCAGGCATGGCTGGCATCGGCACCAAGCATTTTTTCCTGTCCGGGGGGCGGCAACGTTTCGAGATAACCGGATACGTATTTGGCAGCAAATCCGAGTGCACGCAAACACCCAATCTGCAAATGGGCAAAGTCCTGGCATACGCCCTGTTTGTTCTGCATTACCTCATCAATAGGCGTTGCGATGGTTGTCGCCTGCGGGCTGTAAGTAAATTCGCTGTAGATTTTCTGCGTTAACGCCATAACCGCCGACAGTAATGATTTTTCCGGCTGAAAAATACCAGCCGCATAGTCACGCAACGCATCATTGGCACGAATCATTGGCGAATCCAGCATAAACTCACGCGCCATTAAAACGGCTTCATCCTGATTATTCTGCATCTGCTGCAGCGCCGCGCCGCAGGTTATACCCAGATCCAGATTCATCACCGTATCCTGCACATTGGTTTGCACATCGGTGGTGGCAATAATACGCAGGATTTTATGCGGCTGTTGAATCTCAAAATGCTGCGCCCAGTTGCCGTAATAGTCTTCACGGCGCACGCTGAACGAAGCCGCTGGCTGAACGTCCAGCTGAGTATTAATACATTGCTGCCGCCGTGTATTACGTGGCATTAAATGCGCCAGGTTATAACAATGAGAAACCCGGCTTTGATACTGATACTCGGTAATATGACACACGCGGTAACGCATCAGAGACTCTCCCGGTTGCTGTGCACCAGCTGCTGGGAAGCTTCACGGTGATCAAAATATTTATCGGTAATCTGCTCGCTGATCTCAGCCAGTAACTCCCGGCAGCGGCTCATTGTTTCCAGTAAATGCGGACGCAGACCGGCATCGGTCTGAACCAGATTTTTCAGCGATGCCAATTTTATCAGCACTTCGGTTTCGAGCAGAGTTCGCTCTTCCCGGCTGAGTTCGTGCAAGCCTACGGCCGCTTTCGGTAAAGCACGTAAATGCTCCCCCAATTGCCCCAGCTGATAAATTAATGAGCGCGGATTACTACTGTCCAGCAATACCAGATCAAGACTGGTATCAAGTACCATCCGGCCACGATAACGGCGACGGTAACTGATCAGACTTTCCAGCGATAATAATAACGCCTCCGCCAGTTTATTCTGATCCTGCGATGAAAATTCCGGAACCAGTAAATAATTCACCGCCAGACTGATCTGTTGTGCACGTTCCAGTCGCCGTCCCATTTCCATAAAACGCCAGCCAAATCCACGGCTCATACTTTCCTGCGTCAGCCCGGCAAAGGCCATTAATGCAGTTACCAAAGGATCAAGCGCTTCTTCCGGTGCCGAGCCCAGACTGGCGTTCAAATTACCGGGCAATACCTGCAATGCATCGCGGATATCGTTAATCACACGGAATGTGTCGGACGACAACAGTTCTTTGGTTTCATCGGCGCAATACAGCATCGCATTCAGGCTGGTAGCAATGCTGTTGGTCAGGCTGCCGTCAGACACCAGCTGCTGCAGACGCTGCTCCGCGGCAACGAAGCGATTATCGCTGGCTTCGTCGGCAGGCGCGGCAAGCGGTATAGCAGCCACCGCCAGCAAGGCCTGTAGTAAGGGTTGCTTAACCGCGTCACTGATAGGCTCTTCGCCATTAAGCAGCATAAAGGTTGTGCGTAACATGCGCAGGGTGGTTTCTGCACGCTCGGCATAACGTCCCATCCAGAACAGATTTTCCACCACCCGGCTGGGCAGGCTGATCAGATCGGCTTCACGCACTACCACGCTGTCATCCTGCGCACTGTCTGCCAGAACACGTTCAGGTTCGGAAGCCACAACCCAGGTATCTTTACTGCGGGCACCGGCCTGATTGGCAATAACAAAACTGTTTTCACTGTTGCCAACCCGGGTCAGACCACCAGGCATCAGGGTGTAGGAAGAATCGCTGGCGACGGCAAAAGAACGCAGAATGGCCGGACGCGGAACCAGTGCATTGCCATTTTCAAACGTGGGAATATGTCCTGCAACGACCATAGGCTGAGCAACATATTGCAGCGGCTCGGCTTTAATTTTTGCCAGTAATTGTTGTTGCTCATCAGCACTTAAACCGGCGACCTGAACACTGCGACTATCGAGGTTGCGGTAGACGGGTTTAATGACCAGGTCGGAGAAATTTTTCTGCACAAAATCGAGATCATTTTGATCACCGCACCAATAGGTTGGCACCGATGGTAAACGCAATTCCCGCCCCAGAAGGGCTTTGGCTATCTCCGGCAAATAACGTAAAAACACCGGATTTTCCAGCACCCCGGAACCTAACGGATTAGCCACCACCAGATTGCCGGCCCGCACAACTTCGAGTAAACCGGCCACTCCCAGACGCGAGTCAGAGCGTAATTCCACCGGATCACAAAACCAGTCATCCACCCGGCGTAATAAAACATCCACCCGGCTGAGACCATCAAGGGATTTCATCCACAGAAATCCGTTACGCACCACCAGATCGTCACTTTGCACCAACGGAAAACCGAGGTAGTTCGCCATATACGCATGCTCGAAATACGTTTCGTTGTGCGCGCCCGGCGTTAATACCGCGACTCTGGGTTGATGAATATTAGGAGACAGGCTGATCAGCTTCGCCCGCAGTCGCTGAAAAAATGCCGCCAGCCGATGCACATGGCTGTCGCGAAACAAGCTGGGAAATACCCGCGACATAACGGTGCGGTTTTCCAGTGCATAACCGGCTCCGCTGGGTGACTGAGTACGGTCACCCAGCACCCACATACGGCCGTCAGCACCGCGCATTAAATCCACGGCATGAATAATCAGGTCATGATCGCCGGGTAACTGAATACCATGGCAGGCACGCAGAAATCCGCGATGGCAAAATAAAGCCTCTGGCGGAATCACGCCCGTTTTAATTAAACGACGCTGACCATAAATATCGCGCAACAACAGATTGAATAATTCCGCCCGCTCCAGCAGACCGGCTTCAACATCGGCCCAGTCATCGCTGCTGATAATATTCGGGACAAGATCAAGTCCCCAGGTATGCGCAGGCGAGCTGGTATCACCGTATATGTTATAGGTTGCCCCATCATCCCGCAGGATACGCAGTGCTTTTTGCTGACGCTCGGCAAAGGCTTCCGCGCCCAGTTCATCCAGACTGCCCAGCAGGTAATGCCAGTGCGGTTTGATCTGACCTTCGGCATCGAAAGCATCATCCACCAACCCACTGACGGGCTGGTAGATCATCGCAGGGTTGTTGTTGGCTGGGGAAACACTCATAAAACCGCAATATCCATTGTTGTGTACCTGCCGCTCAGGTTGAACCTGATGTTCATCTTAACCCATCCGGCGCAGATCAAGGGTATTCGGATAATCGGCCGGCGCTTCTTCCGGCGGCGGACTCATGGGTTTCGGATCATGGTGCGGGAAGAACTGACGTAAAGCATCAATATCCGGTCGGGGTGAATACACACCCTGAGTATGGCCCAGCTCGCTGAACCGATTCACCCGGCGAGACTCCGCCTCAAAAGCATTGACCGGAAAGCTGTCATAGCTGCGGCCACCGGGATGGCTGACATGATAAGTACAACCGCCAATCGAGCGGCCATTCCAGGTATCAATCAGATCAAATACCAGCGGCGCATGAATATCGACCGTTGGATGCAATGCCGAAGGAGGAGCCCAGGCTTTGTAGCGCACGCCAGCCACAGATTCACCTTTGCGCCCGGTTTCACTCAGCGGAACGCGGCGGCCGTTACAGGCCAGCACATAGCGCTCAGCCGTCATACCCGTCACTTTAACCTGCAGGCGCTCAACCGATGAATCCACATAACGGGCAGTGCCAAAGCTACTGACCTCTTCGCCCAATACGTTCCAGGGTTCAATCGCCCAGCGCAATTCAATGCTGATGTCGTCCAGCTGTACCCGGCCATAATGTGGAAAGCGGAACTCTTCAAATGGACGCAGCCATTCAGCGCGGAAATCAATACCATGCGCCTGCAGGTCTGCCGCCACATCGCAGACATCGCGCCAGACAAAATGCGGCAGCATAAATTTATCGTGTAATTGCGTGCCCCAGCGTACCAAAGGTTTTTTATAAGGCTGGCGCCAGAAACGAGCGACCAGCGCCCGGATTAATAATGCCTGCACCAGCGCCATACGCGAATGCGGTGGCATTTCAAAGCCACGGAATTCGAGTAAGCCTAAACGACCACTGCTGCTGCCGGGGGCAAATAATTTATCGATACAGAATTCAGCACGATGGGTATTGCCGGTTACGTCGATCAATAAATTACGCAATATACGATCAACCAACCACGGTTGTGGCACTTCTCCATCGGGTATCTGCTGGAAAGCGATTTCCAGTTCATACAGCGATTCATCCCGTGCTTCATCCACCCGCGGCGCCTGACTGGTCGGGCCAACAAAAGCACCGGAGAATAAATAAGACAACGATGGATGATGCTGCCAGAACGTAACAAAGCTGCGCAGCAAATCCGGCCGGCGCAATAACGGACTGTCCGCCGCCGAGTGACTTCCCAGCGTAATATGATTACCGCCACCGGTACCGGTATGACGGCCATCCAGCATAAATTTCTCGGCACCCAAACGTGACTCACGGGCAGCCTGATAAAGCTCGGTCATATTACTGACCAGATCACGCCAGTGGCTGGCCGGGTGAATATTCACTTCAATCACACCCGGATCGGGTGTTACCAGCAATTTCTGCAGCCGAGGATCACGCGGAGGCTCATAGCCTTCGATCATTAACGGTAATTTTAATTGCGCCGCACAGGCCTCCAGCTGCGCCAATAACTGAACGTAATGCTCCAGATAACTTAACGGCGGCATAAACACATGTAATTTTCCGTCCCGCGCTTCGATCGCCAGGGCCGTACGCACAACGTCTTCAGCATCATTCGCAGTCGCGTCTTCTGTTGTTTCCTCTGCCTCATTTTTAACACCTTGTGGCGCTTGTTTTTGCACGTCGGCGGACTGCACAGCCGATAACGGAGCAAACGCTGCCTGAGCCAGCTGCTCGTGAGGAGGTAACGGCGGGTGCTCACGGAAAGGGTCCGCTTCAATTGATGGCGGTAATTCTTTCACCCAGGGCAGACTGTCCAGCGGTAAACGCAGACCGATGGGGGAATCGCCGGGAATTAATACCAGACGGCCACGACGGAACTCCCACAAACTGGATTGCCAGCAATCGCTGCTCATTTTCCAGCTTAACGGCAAAATAAATCCGGTTGGCGTATCCAACCCCTGATCCAGTACACGCGCCAGACGCCGGCGCGTCAGACTGTCTTTACTGCCGGCAATCTGTGCATCCAGGTTGGCCGGTAAATTTTGCTCCTGTAATAAATAATGCAGGCCATCTTCATAGGCCGGCTGTACATAACCGGCATCCAACCCCAGACGGGTACAGAGCAAGCGGGAAAATGCCTCAGCCTGAGCAAGCTCGTGTCCATAATCCTGATCCACCCGTGCCAACAGACCCGGATTACGCCATAACGGTTCGCCATCGGTACGCCAGAACAATCCCAGCGCCCAGCGCGGAACTTCTTCACCCGGATACCATTTTCCCTGACCGTAATGCAGCAAACCGCGTGGCGCAAAATGATTACGTAAACGCAGCAATAAACTCTTTGCCAGAGCCAATTTTTCTTTGCCCAGCGCAGCGGTATTCCATTGCGCCGATTCCATATCATCAACCGATACAAACGTCGGCTCGCCACCCATGGTCAGACGCACATCGTCGTGTTCCAGCATGGCATCAACCGCATCTCCAAGGGCTATAACATCCGCCCATTGATCATCGCTGTACGGCTTGGTGACTCTGGGATCTTCCAGAATCCGTTCGACAGTATTGCTGAAATCAAAGCTGACTTTGCATTTATCCGTTGCCCCCTGAATCGGCGCGGCTGATACCGGATCGGGTGTGCATGCCAGAGGAATATGCCCTTCCCCGGCAAACAATCCGGAGGTTGGATCAAGACCCACCCAACCAGCACCGGGAATAAATACCTCACACCAGGCGTGCAGATCGGTAAAATCTTTTTCCGGCCCGGAAGGGCCATCCAGCGCTTTTTCATCGGCGGTTAACTGCACCAGATAACCGGAAGCAAAACGCGCAGCCAGACCACTGTGCCGCAGTAATTGCACCAATAACCAGGCGCTGTCACGGCAGGAACCTTTGGCCAACTTCAGTGTTTCTTCCGGTGTCTGCACGCCGGGTTCCAGCCGGACGCAATATTCAACCAATGCCTGTACCTGCTGATTCACCGCCACCAGAAAATCAATCGTGCGTTGTTTTTGTCGCGGGACCTTAGCCAATTGCTTAGCAAATCGCCGGCCTTCTGTACTGGCCTTAAGATAAGGCGTTAATTCTTTTTTCAGTTGTTTATCGTATTTGAATGGAAAGTTCTCAGCATACTCTTCCAGAAAAAAATCAAAGGGATTAATAACCGTCATATCGGCAATAACTTCCACCTCTACCGATAATTCACGGGTTTTCTCCGGAAATACGATACGTGCCAGAAAATTACCGTAGGCATCCTGCTGCCAGTTAATAAAGTGCTCTGCCGGAGTCACTTTCAGACTGTAGCTGTGAATAGGAGTACGGCTGTGAGGTGCCGGACGAAGACGGATCACATGAGGCGAAAGATTAACCGCGCGATCAAAGTGGTAATACGTGTTGTGCTGTAGTGCAACCCGGATGGTCATAGTGTCTCCGACACAAATTTACTGAGGCCTGTTTGTACAATCTGGCTGGCAACGATTACTGATCGGATAAAAACCAGGTTTTTCCAATCAGAGTATGCGCTTCGGCCATGGTCAGTTGCAGGGTATTGAGCATATCGCGGAAGACTTCGCCTAATTCTTCCGGTTCAGCACAAGCAGGAATCTCTTCCTGTAACTGGCGTAAAAAAGTAACCACCGCTTTGGATTTTGGCAGACCGCTGGCAACATCGGTCATTTGCGTGACGCAATACAGCAGCGAACGGGGAAAATCCTCATCAGCCAATAAATAGCGCACCACCAGATCGCCTTTCACCGACGATCGTGTTGTCCGTCGGTATGGCTGATCGGCATTTAATGAACGCAATACATTGCCCCAGATAATCTGCCGGCTGTTGACCGCGAAGTCATCGTCCTCAACCTGCAGAATCGCCGCGACGCCGGCATCCAGATTGCGTGTGGTCATATCCGCACGCTCCAGATTCTGACCCAGCTGCACCATATCCCAGGCTTCGTCACGTGGCATATTGACATACCAGAGACCGACCACCTGCTGACAGGCTTTAATGATATTATCGAGAAACTCATGGCGATTACTGCGGTTAATTCCCTGAGTCAGGTTTTCCTGCACATAGAGTGTTAACTCATTCACCATTTCCCAGGTTTCCGGTGGAATCACATCGCGGGTGGTACGGATATTTTCCCGTACTGCCTGCAATGAACTGATAACAGAGGAATAATTGCTTTCGTCGCCCAGTAGAAACTTCACCACATTACGTTCATCACGCACGGAGTAACGTTCGTTAAAATCCTGCTCCAGACTGTTAATCACAATCAGGTTATACCAGCCCAGGTTAACCTGGCGTGGCAAGTCGAATAACAATTTGTCATAAATACTGAGCAGGCGCGCCGTACTCTCCACGCGTTCCAGATAACGCGCCGCCCAATAAATCCGTTCTGCAACTTTTGATAACATTATTCACCTGCCTTACTTGTCTTATCACTGCTGCCTTGCGACTGGCTCTGGCTTTGCTTCTGCGTTACGTTATCGACAATCCAGGTATCCTTGCTGCCGCCGCCCTGCGAAGAGTTAACCACCAGCGAGCCTTTTTTCATGGCAACACGGGTCAGGCCGCCGGTCGTTACATAAGTATCCCGGCCTTGCAGAATAAACGGACGTAAATCCAGGTGACGTGGTTCAAGTTTGTTTTTACTGATCAGCGCCGGTGCCGTAGAAAGTGCCAGCGTTGGCTGAGCAATATAATTACGCGGGTTGGCTTTAATTAATTCGGCAAAGGTTTCGCGTTCTTTTTTGGTCGAGTGCGGACCAATCAGCATACCGTAGCCACCGGATTCGTTGGCCGGTTTCACCACCAGTTTATCGAGGTTGGCCAATACATATTCACGTTGTTTATCGTCGTAACACAAAAAGGTTTCAACGTTCGGAATCAGGGGCTCTTCGCCCAGATAATATTTAATAATCTGGGGAACAAAGGCGTAAACCACTTTATCATCGGCAACACCGGCACCCGGAGCATTCGCCAGAGCCACATTACCCGCACGCCAGGCACGCATTAAGCCTGCTACACCTAATACAGATTCCGAGTCAAAAACTTCCGGATCAAGAAACAGATCGTCGATACGGCGATAAATCACATCAACCCGTTCCAGACCAGCAATGGTTTTCATATACACGCAGTCGTCATCACCAACGACAAGATCACTGCCTTCGATTAATTCTGCCCCCATACGCTGGGCAAGGAAGGCATGTTCAAAATACGCCGAGTTATAAATACCCGGTGTCATTACCACAATCACCGGTTTACTCACACGACGCGGCGACAGCGAACTCAGGGTTTCGAATAAATGTTCCGGATAATCACCCACCGGAGCGATATTCACCTTCTCGAATACTTCCGGAATAACCCGTTTCATAATCGAGCGGTTTTCCAGCATATAAGACACACCGGACGGTACGCGCAGGTTATCTTCCAGTACATAAAACTGGCCGTCTTTATCGCGCACCAGATCCGTGCCGCAGACATGAGCCCAGACGCCAAAACGCGGTCTGACGCCTTCGCATTCTTTACGGTAATTTTTGGATTGCTTGAGGACAAACTCCGGGATGATGCCGTCGCGGATAATTTTCTGATCGTGATACAGATCGTCAATAAACATATTCAGCGCCGTCAGCCGCTGCTTCAGGCCCGCTGCTGTTTTATCCCACTGACTGCGGGAAATAACCCGCGGTACAATATCAAAAGGCCAGGCACGGTCGATATTGCCACCTTCGGTGTATACCGTGAACGACACCCCCATTTCTTTGATGGTGGCATCGGCAGCAATTTTGCGCGAAATAATGTCGTCTTCCGACAGCGAACTCAGATAGTTAACAAGACGTTTGGCGGGCTGGCGGGGGTTGCCGGCACTGCTGAACAGTTCGTCATAAAACTCACCCTCTGGGGTGTATTCCTTCCACTCGATCGACATATCACTCCTTGCCGTCTGCTGTCAGACGCAATGTTTCTGTTCCGCCAGTCCCATCTCGTCCTGCCGCATCGTTCTGCTGCAGTGTCCTGTTGTTGCGTACTGTTGTAGCTCCCAGTAGTCGCGCCCTGTTGTAGCGCAGCTGGATTTCAACGGCGTTACCGAACGCACCAAAAAGGCTCACAGCGAACAAAGTTGCCATTGAGTCGGGACGGTTAGTCAGACCTCTTTCAAGATCAGTGCCAGTATTTGAGTGTGCTGCCTGACCGCTGAAGACAAAACATCTGTCGATACTTCTGCAACTAAAAGCTGAGTTTTTGCAGGCTTAAGAAAAGCCGAACATGGCTTCGAAAAGACAATGTAGCCAGAAGATGAATCAAAAGAAGGGGCTGAAAGAGATATGACAGGTATAAAAAAAGCTGCCGAAGCAGCTTTTTTATGTGGCGGGGAAAAGCAGATCAGCTTTTTGCGCGGCCTTTGAACTCACCGGTACGGGTGTCGATTTCTACCGCATCACCGATTTCAACAAATGCAGCAACCTGCAGTTCGTAACCGTTTTCCAGAGTGGCCATTTTCATAACTTTACCAGAGGTATCACCACGAACCGCAGGCTCGGTGTAAGACACGGTACGGACGATGGTGGTTGGCAGTTCGATGCTGATCGCTTTGCCTTCATAGAAAACCGCTTCACACACGTCGGTCATGCCGTCGGTCATAAAGTTCAGGGTATCGCCCAGGTTTTCTTTTTCCACTTCGATCTGGTTGTACTCTTCGTCCATAAACACGTACAGCGGGTCTGCGAAGTAAGAGTAGGTTACCTGACTGCGTTCCAGAATGATCGGTTCGAGTTTGTCGTCAGCCTTAAAAACCGGCTCCTGCGACGCACCGGTCAGCAGGTTCTTCAGTTTCATCTTTACAACAGCGGCGTTACGGCCGGATTTGTTGAATTCAGCTTTCAGGACAACCCATGCCTGACCATTCAGGCTCAGTACCTGACCGGCACGAAATTCGTTAGCAGTTTTCATAGAGAATTACCGGATATCAGTCGTTAAAAATGCGCTGCACTATACCCGATCCGTGGCGTAATGCACGAGATTTGATGCGAGGTCCCCAAGCGCCAACAGCTGCTGCTGCCAGGCCTGTGAATGGGCCTGCCAGAGCGGTAATTGTTGCAGCACCTCAGCCCAGTCTGCATGGGTGTCGGAGCCATTAAGCGGTGCCGCCAAAGGGGCCTGATTCCAGTGCCTGAATGCCGTTATCAGCAGCGACGATAATGAGGGTTTATCGCCACTCTCAAAGCGCTTCGTGCCGTGCAGATAATGCTGCAGAAAAGCGTCCAGCTTAAGCAGATGTGCGTCGTCTTCCTGACGGTAAATATGCCACAGCATCGGTTTGCCCAACATCTGCGCACGCACGAACGATTCTTCTCCGCGCACAAAATTCAGGTCGCACATCGCCAGCAACTGGTCATAACGTTGCTGCGACATAAACGGCATCACAGAAATATTTAATGATGCGCGGCGATAGGTATTACCTGCCGCCGTCACTTCGCCCAGCCAGGCATCCAGACCGGCCGATATACGCCCCGCCGGAACCAACAGATGCACGCTTTGCGGGTGCGCGGCCAACGCATCCAGCAACCCTTCCAGTGCCGGGTTTTCATAGGCAAACAGGCTGATCTGCAACGCGCATCCGGCCAGAGTTTCCGCCAGGCCAAACTCGGCCAGAAACGCCTGCCGTGCCAGCGGCTGCGCCATATGTTGCGACAACAACGCCAACTCCGGTTCATACAACAGGCCACCGGTACCGGCGACAAAACCGGGAAAGAAAAAGGTCTTGCTCATGTTGTGCACCGGCGATTGGCTGAGATGAAAGCCAGGCACCCAATCTTCGGCACTCAGATACTCCAGATTAATCCAGCACGCGGCCTGACGGCGCTGCGCCATGGCGGCGATATAACGGGCGGGTAACTCACAGGCAAAGGCCTCAATCACCACATCACCGGTCTGCTGCGGACTGAGCTGCGCAAAGTCCTCTGTCCAGTGACGGATAATAATGCCCTGCTGTTGTTGCTCGGCCTGGTTGATATCCAGCGCCGGACACAAGGCGTAAAAACTGACCAGATCATCCACCCACAGCGTTACCTGCTGGCCATGCTGCTGACGTAATTGCCGGGCAAGACGCCAGCACACACCGATATCGCCGAAGTTATCGATCACCCGGCAGAACAAATGCCAGTGGCGGACGGGCGGCAGGTCAGGTATGACGGTCATGGGCAGCATCCATAGGCAAGGGCATATAGTGATGGGGGATACACAGGGTGTGTGCATGAAAGCTGAAAAAGGGCGTCATGATAAGAGCAGATGAACTGTGAATGAAGTCGGCCACGATGCCGGTAACGGCTCAATTTGACAAAAATTCATACCTGGGACTGATCTCAGTGACATTTCTCTGCTAGTCTGTGGAAACATTGGCTAACAAACAACCAATCATGGGTACAGTATCGCGTCTTTTCTGGCTGATAACCGCATTCATGCTCTTGTCAGCGCCAGCATCAGCGGAGCCTGCTTCCGGCAACCAATCTGCTGCCTTAACCAACGGCCAGTTTGCGCCTGACACCCTGGTGATCGGCGTGGAAACGACCGACTATGCACCCTACTACCATATACAAAATGACCGCTACAGTGGTCTGGCACGGGATATCCTCGATAGCTTTCTGACCGATGCCCACCTGATGGCCGATTATTATCCGCTGCCGGTGCCACGCTTGTTTATGTTATTTACCCAACAACAGCTCGACTTTAAATTCCCCGATAATCCTCAGTGGTCAGAAAACCTCAAAGCCGGACTCACCATCCACTACAGCCAGCCGGTCGTGCAGGTGACCGAAGCGGTGATGATACTCAAAGATCATCAGGGGCCGGTGCGTAATATCGGCACCATTCTGGGCTTCACCACCCCCGGTATTAATGCAGAAATTAAACGGGGAGAGCTGTCCCTGACTCAGGTAAATGGCATGGAGCAGATGCTGAAAATGCTGGAAAACCAGCGCATTGACGGTATCTATTTCAATACCCGTGTGGCGCAGGAAGCGGCCACTGAACGCGCAGAACCTTTAACTCTGATCACGCTGAACAGCATTGCCCCCTACCGTTATGCTTATTATTTATCGAGCATCAAACACCCACAATTGATCGAGCGCTTTGACCGTTTTATGCAGGAAAACCCGGAGGTCATCCGGGCGATACGCCAAAGCTACAGCGTTCCCTGAACGTCGTCAGCGCGCAATAACGGGTCCAGTGCTGTGGCCAGTTCAAAACCGTCCTCTTTAAGCCAGCGCAAGGCCGCCTCAGTGTCGGCAAAAGCGCGGCGATGAAAACCCTGCTCCGACTCCGTTACCATGTCTTCGAGCTGTAACTTCTTCAATAATGATGGCGTGTAAACATGGGCGGCGCGGCGCAAACCATGCTCAATGCACCAATGCACCAAAACCTCAATAATCGGTCCCATTTCCGGCACACCCAACTGCCATTCATCCAGCAGAACCATGTGCCCCCAGAGAGAGGATGACAGCTCCGCGGCATGCTCACGCAAGGCCTTGTCAAAAGCCCGCGCCGCTTCTTCATTCCAGCTGCCGGATAAACGGGCGACCAGAATATTACCATTGGTGGTTATAACAAACTCGCCATGCTGGATCCGCGTGTTAAGCATAGAAATTCCCAGAGCCTGTGGTCACGAATAGGCGTACTGCCTGCCCTGTATAATTAACCCGGCGGCATAACCGGTCAAGCTGCTGCGCGGAATACGGCAGGAAAATCAGCGCGACACGGTTGTCCGCAGGGTATCACGTGTCTGGCAAAAGCAACGATAAAGCTATACATTAGTTATACATCAAGCCTCCTATGTATAACTAATGCCAAAACTGGGTCTTATTCTCGCCGATCAACTTACTCCCTCGCTGGCCAGCCTGCGCGCGCTGAACCCGCAACAGGACATACTGCTGCTGGCGGAAGTGGCGGAAGAAACCACCTACGTTGCCCACCATGTGCAGAAAATTGCCCTGCTGTTTTCGGCGATGCGTCACTTTGCTGAAGAACTAAGGCGTGCTGGCTGGACCGTGATCTACCGCCCGCTGGATGCACCAGATAATGACCACTGTCTGCTGGATGTGGTGCAGCGCACCGTCACTGCGCAAGGCTGCAGCGAGCTGGTGCTGACCCAGTGTGGCGAATACCGCCTGCAGCACGCCATGAACAACGAATGGTCAGCGCAGCTTGGCGTGCCGCTACAGGTTTTCGAAGACGACCGCTTTATCTGCCCAACCGCCGACTTCTCCCGCTGGGCCAACGGCCGCAAACAGTTGCGCATGGAATACTTCTACCGCGATATGCGGCGCAAAACCGGTCTGCTGATGGACGGCGACCAACCCGTTGGCGGGCAATGGAATTTCGATGCCGACAACCGCGCCGCCTACAAAGGCGAAGTGCCGGTGCCGGACGCCCTGAACTTCAGCCGCGATGCTATCGATAACGACGTACTTGAGCTGGTGAGCAACCGCTTCGCTCAACCGCACAATCAGCATCCCGGCCAGCTACACCCCTTCCGCTGGGCGACCACGCGTGAGCAGGCGCTCACGGCGCTGGAGCATTTTATTCAACATCGCCTGCCGCATTTTGGCCGCTATCAGGATGCCATGGTCAGCCGTGAGGCACTTGGCGAGCGTGCCGACACTCTGTTTCACAGCCTGCTGTCGCCCTATATCAATTGCGGCCTGCTGACACCACTGGAAGTGTGCAAAGCCGCTGAAGCGGCGTATTTCCACGGCCAGGTGCCACTGGCCGCCGCCGAAGGATTTATCCGCCAGATCATCGGCTGGCGCGAATATGTGCGCGGCATTTACTGGGCCTATATGCCGCAGTACGCAAGCCGTAACAGCCAGCACAATGACCGTGCCCTGCCGCACTATTACTGGAGTGGCAACACCCAAATGCACTGCATGAGTGAGTGCTTCCGTACCACCTTTGATAACGCCTACGCGCACCATATTCAGCGTTTAATGGTGACGGGAAATTTCGCCCTGCTCGCCGGAATCCGCCCGCAGGAGATTTGCGACTGGTATCTGGCGGTCTACGCCGACGCCTACGACTGGGTAGAGCTGCCCAATACGCTGGGCATGATGATGCACGCCGACGGCGGCCTTTTGGGCAGCAAACCCTACTGCGCCTCCGGCAGTTACATTGCCCGTCAGTCCGACTACTGCGGCCATTGCCGCTACAACGTGAAAACCAGCGAGCAGCCGGACAGCTGCCCGTTCAACAGCCTGTACTGGCACTTTTTAATCCGCCACCGCGACAGCTTCGCACGTAATCCGCGCATGGCCATGATGTACCGCAGCTACGACCGTATGGCGCCAGCCAAACAGCAGGCGATTCTGGCCCGGGCAGAGCACTGCCTGATCAATCTGGAGGCGTTGTAACCATGAGCGTCGCGGATGGCTTCCGTAACCCACACAACCTGCCGGTAAAAACCTGTCTTCAATGCCACCGTCCCTTTTGCTGGCGGCGCAAATGGGCGCGCAGCTGGGACGAGGTAAAGTACTGCAGCAAAGGTTGCAAACACAGGGCACAAAAAACACCGGCCAATATATGCGCCGCCGGTTCGGTGGAGGATGAATTCTGATGACTTCACCATCAGCGTCACAGAATCTGATCAATCTGGTATGGCTGCGCAATGACCTGCGCCTGCACGACCAGCCCATATTCAACACACTGGCAGCGCAGTCCAACGGCCCCGGTCTGGCCGTCGCTTTTATTCTGCCAGCGTATTGGCAACAGCCTGACAGACAGGGTCAGACCCGACTGGGGCTGGCGAAAACCCGTTTTCTGCGCGCCTGCCTGATTGATCTGCAGCGCAGCCTGTATGACCAGAATATCCGCCTGAATCTGCTCTACGGCGAGCCGGTTGAGTTACTGCGCCGCTGGTACGCCCAGCAACCCTTTCATCTTCACACCGCCTGTGCACAGGCACCGGAAGAGGCTGCCTGGCTGGAGCAAATCGCGACATTCGCGCCACTCAGTACTTACACCACACACACCTTGTTCAGCGCCGGGCAACTGGCGCCGCTGCTTAACGACGCAGACTGGCCAGCCAGTTACAGCGCCTTCAGCCGCTGGCTGGATAAGCACCAGCGGCTTGCGGACATCGCCACGCCATTGCCCCCCTCGCTGTTGCGCGCCGATCCGTATGAGGCGCCATTCCGCGCCGCCGTACAGTGGCCCGATCATCAGCTGCATCAAATGCCGCCCTGGTGCGGACGGGTGCCGGTGAATACATTTCACGGTGGGGAAGACGCTGGGGTACGCCACCTCAGCCGTTACTTATGGCGTGACAACGCTATCCGCCATTACAAAGACAGCCGAAATCAGCTCGGCGGCCCGGGCTTTGCCAGCCAGCTCAGTCCCTGGCTGGCCTGGGGCGCACTGTCGGTGCGTAAGGTATGGGCCGAGATTGTGCGCTGGGAAACGAACAACCAAGACCATGAACACAACGGCTGGCTGAAGAAAGAACTGTTGTGGCGCGAGTATTTTCACTGGACGCTGCGTCTTAAAGGATCTGCGCTGTTCCAGAATCCGGCCCCCGCAGCGTTTGATCAGCAACGCTGGCAGGCCTGGTGTGAAGCCCGCACCGGCTACCCGGTGATTGATGCCGGTCTGCGCGAACTGATTCACACCGGCTACAGCGCCAACCGCATGCGGCAATGGCTGGCGAGCTTCTTTATTCACCAACTGGGGCTCGACTGGCGACTCGGTGCGCGCTTTTTTGAGCAACATCTGATCGATGCCGATGTCGCCAGCAACTGGGGCAACTGGGCTTACATCGCCGGTTGCGGTCAGGACCCGCGCGGCGGTCGCTGTTTTAACCTCAACAAACAGCTGGAACTGTACGACCCGCACCTCACGCATCTGCAGCAATGGTTGCCGGAACTGGGCAGCGTAACCCTGAGCCAGGTGCAACAGCATCAGAGCGCGGGCCCGACACTGTCTTTGTGGCCGGCCCCCCTATCCCTGCCAGCAGCAACCTGAGGCGCTACTGATGCTGCATCTGGTCTGGTTAAAACGTGATCTGCGCCTGCACGATCATGCCGCGCTGGCGGCCGCCATCAGCGCTGTACGCCAGCAGAGTGGACGCCTTGCTTTGCTGTACGCCATAGAACCCGGCGTCTGGAGCCAGCCTGACAGCAGCCTGCGCCAGTGGCAGTTTGTGCGCGAGTCGCTGCTCGATCTGCAACAGCAGTTAGCGCAGGATGCAGCGTTATGGTGTTTACCCGGCGATATGCCCGATGTGCTGCAGAGACTGTGGCAACAGCAGCAGGCAAAAGGGCAATCCTTCTCTCTCTACAGCCATGAAGAAACCGGCAACCTGTTCAGTTACCGTCGCGATCAGGCCGTCAGGCAATGGTGCCGGAAACACGACGTAATCTGGCATGAATTTGCCCAGTTTGGTGTGCGCCGCGCCAGCCGCAGCCGTCCTCACAGTCGCGATGACTGGGCTGCCCACTGGGCCGCGTTTATGCAACAGGCGCAACACGCCATGCCGCCGCTCAGCGAGTGCCCGTGGCTGCCCTGCCCGTTGCCGGATGCATTGCCGGTTACAGCACTGCCCACCAATCTCGGTTACGATCAGACGCCATGTCCGGGCCGCCAACCCGGTGGCCGCAGTGCCGCACTGGCCCTGCTCAGCAGTTTTCTGCACAGCCGCGGGCGTTTTTACCGTGGCTCGTTAGGCTCACCACTGAGTGCCGAACACCATGCTTCACGCTTAAGCCCTTATCTGGCCTGGGGCTGCCTCAGCCTGCGCGAAGTATTGCAGGCTGTTCGCGCCGCCCGGCAGCAAGCGCCGGACACGCACTGGCGCAACAGCTTGGCAGCATTCGAATCACGCTTATGGTGGCACTGTCACTTTATTCAGAAGCTTGAGGATGCTCCGCAGCAGGAAAACCAGCCCTTACACCCGGCCTGGGCCGGAGTGCGGCAGTTTAACGCGGCGTGGTACGCCGCCTGGGCTAACGGCCAAACCGGCTGGCCACTGGCCGATGCCTGCATGAAATACCTGCAACACCATGGCTGGCTGAATTTCCGCATGCGCGCCATGCTCATTTCTCTCGCCAGTTACCCGCTGTGGCTGCCCGCCCGGCAACCGGCGCTGCACCTGGCGCGCTGGTTTACCGACTACGAACCCGGCATTCACTATCCACAGGTGCAGATGCAATCGGGCACCACCGGCATTAATCCGCCACGTATGTACAACCCCACCCTGCAGGCACAGAAACAAGACCCGCAGGGCGTATTTATCCGCCGCTGGCTGCCACAGCTGGCACAAGTACCTGACAGCTGGATTCATCAGCCCTGGAGCATGAGTCAGCGCTTACAGGCGCAATGCGGGGTGATCATTGGCCGTGACTATCCTGCACCACTTGTCCATTTTGAACAGGCTACACGCCAGGCCCGCGAGCACATCCGTCAACTGCGCCAGCAACCGGCGTATCGCCATACCGCCATGGATATTGGTCAGCAGCACGGTTCACGTAAACGCCGTCAGAGCCGTGCGGTAAAAAGCGGCGATAGCAAAAGCGGCAGCAGCAAAATCAAAGCCAGCCCGGATCAGCTCGACCTGTTCTGACTCATAGTTAAAAACTTAATAAGGGATCGTTTTAATAAAATAGATTCTATTATCAGTACCACTACAATAAAGCCATCAACACAACAGATTCCGGCTCAGTGAGGTTTTCATGGACATCGGCCAACGCCCCAACCATCAATGGATGGCGATCTTTCGCCAGCATGTCATCGAACACCCGTACATTGCCGCTGCGCTGGCTACGGCCCTGACACTGGTCATCGTGTTGCTGGTGCAGAGTCTGATCCACGTACTGACCACCGACAGCAGCCTGTTTACCCGTTATGCCTTGCTGGGCGGCAGTGCCGGTTTTATCGCCACAGCATTGGGCGCTTTACCCGCCTTAATGCTGAAAAGAATCCCTCAGGCGGCGGAAGATGCGATGCTCGGCTTTGCCGCCGGTATGATGCTCGCAGCCTCGGCATTTTCGCTGCTGTTACCCGGCATTGAAGCCGGTACAGAGTTATTGCAAAGCGCCACACAGGGCGGGCTGATCGTGGTGTTCGGTATGTTTATGGGTGTGGCGCTGATGCTCGGGCTGGATGAATTTACCCCGCATGAACATGACAAAACCGGCCCCTGTGGCCCGGGCCATGAACGTTGCGGTAAAGCCTGGTTATTCGTGTTCGCCATTGCCCTGCACAATCTGCCGGAAGGTATGGCGGTGGGGGTCAGCTTTGCCCAGGGCGATTTAACCGTGGGTCTGCCATTGGCGACGGCCATTGCCCTGCAGGATATTCCCGAAGGTCTGGCGGTTGCGCTCACGCTGCGCGCCGCCGGTTTCAGCCCGCTGTTTGCGGTATTGGTTGCCGCCGGCAGCGGTTTGCTGGAACCGCTCGGAGCATTATTGGGCGTAAGTCTGGGGGGCGGATTATTACTCGCCTATCCGATCGGACTTGGACTGGCCGCTGGTGCTATGTTGTTTGTGGTGTCACATGAAGTGATTCCGGAAACCCACCGCAACGGTCATCAGACCATCGCCACACTGGGGTTAATGGTCGGTTTTGCCTTAATGATGATTTTGGATACCACGCTCGGTTAAGAGCGAGCCCAAAAGACTACTTTTATCAAAGCAACCGCAGGAGCAGCTTATGACGACTGTAAACATTGGCATCAGTGCCGAACACCGTGAAGCCATCAGCCAGGGACTCGGCCGCTTACTGGCCGATACCTACACGCTGTACTTAACCACCCATAATTTTCACTGGAACATTACCGGGCCGATGTTCAACAGCCTGCACGCGATGTTTATGACCCAGTACACCGAACTATGGAACGCCGTCGATCCGATTGCCGAACGCATCCGTTCGCTTGGTCATGTTGCACCAGGTTCGTATGCGCAGTTTGCTGAGCTGGCTTCATTACCGGATGCACCACAAGTGCCGCCAAAAGCCACCGAGATGATCCGCATTCTGGCCGATGGTCATGAAGCCACCGCCCGAACCGCACGAAGTCTGTTCAAACTGGTGGAAGAAGCATCCGATGAACCAACCGCTGATTTATTAACCCAGCGGCTGGCCATTCACGAGCAGACCGCCTGGATGCTGCGCGCACTGCTGGAGGAATAATCACTCAGGCCCATAAGGCTGGCTGTTTTATTGCAGCCAGCCTTCAATATCTTCACGGTGTGGAATCGAGCCGCTGTGTACCAACTGCTCGTCCACCACCACCGCCGGTGTACGCATCACGCCATAACTCATCATGGCTTCCGGGCTGGTTTCTTTAATTAATTCTATTTCGATCTTTTTTTCTGCGGCAATGGCGCTGATCGACTGCGCGACTTTTTCGCATTTACTGCATCCTGAACCCAGTACTTTAACGATTTTCATCATGACTCCTTACCGCCATAATAACGGCTGTTTTACAGATACGGAGTGAGTGCATTCAACACCCAGCCAATCAGGGTGAAAGCCACCAGCAGCATGAAAAAAATCAGCGCCAGAAGACGGATTTTCATGACCTGTTTCAGCAGAATAAATTCGGGAAAACTGGCGGCAACCGTACTCATACAAAATGCCAGCGTTGTGCCCACCGGCAGGCCTTTGGTAATCAGGCTCTCCATCACCGGAATCACCCCGGTGGCATTGGAATACAGCGGTATACCCGCCAGTACCGCAGCCGGCACCGACCACCACTCGCCCTGCCCCAGGGTATCAGACACCCACTGATCCGGCACAAAACCGTGCAGCCCGGCACCCAGACCGACGCCTAAGATGACCCACTTCCACACGCGGGAAAAAATATCGGTCATTTCTTCTTTGGCAAATTCATGACGTTCTTTCAGGGTCATGCTGCCAGTGGTCGCAGTTCCGGTATGACCGGCCTGTTGCGCCTGACTGTAAGCACGGGCGGCAAAAGGCTGCAGCCAGCGTTCGGCTTTTAACAGATGCAATACCAGACCACCGGCGATGCCGACAGCCATGCCGGTAACGATGTACAGCAGCGTGAATTTCCAGCCGAGCAGGCTCATCAGCAGCAGTACGGCCACTTCATTAATCAGCGGTGACGTCAGCAGAAATGCCATGGTAATACCCACCGGAATACCGGCAGAAGTAAAGCCGAGAAAAACAGGAATGCTGGAGCAGGAGCAGAACGGCGTAATGGCACCAAAGGCCGAGCCCAGCAATAAGCCCAGCCCGGTATGTTTGCGCGCCAGATAATCGCGCACCCGCTCAACGTTCAGCGAGGCTCTGAGCAGGGCGATGATATAAATCATCAGCAGTAACAGGGCAAAGATTTTACTGACGTCTTCAACAAAGAAGTGCAGCGCATCGCCCCACTTACTCTGGGCGGACAAGCCTGCTAAATCGAATACCAACCAGTCAGCCAGGCGGGTGAAGATTTCCAACATATCAGTCTCCGCTTATCGTCAGCTGAGCTGTGCCCGACAGAGCACCACACCAGTAACGCTGGCCGCAGTGTAGCGGAAAAGCGCTGCCGGCCACTTGATCTGCGGCATCAGGATCAGACAGCAGCGCGAAACAGGCTGACTATGTATGCCCCGGGGCCTTAGTCTTCCGGCGATTGCTGTTTTTGCCGGGTCTTTTCCATGGCTTCACACAGCTGACGGGTACCCAGCAAAAAACGCGGCGTCGGCCGGTGCAATAAATCCGGATGAATATGATAAAGACTGTTGGTTTTAACCGCCGTCAGGTGCTGGTACTGCCCCCAGGCGTCTAACCAGTCGGGGCGGCTTTCGCCCATGCCACTGGCCACAATCACATCCGGGTTCATTTCCAGCACCGACTCGATACTGACCTGCGGCGCTTTAATATCCAGATCGGCGTACACGTTACGGCCACCGCAGAGTTCAATGGCACGGGAAATAAAGGTATCGCCATTCTGGGTTAATAACGGCTGATGCCAGACCTGGTAAAAAACCGTTAATGGTTTTTTATCAGAATATTCCGCCCGTAACTGCGCCACCTGACGGCGGAAATCGGCCGCTACCTTTTCGCCTTCTGCTTTATGGCCAGACGCTGTGGCAAAGTTTTCCAGATTACGGGCAATGGTTTCGTAGGTGTTCGGATCGCTGACAAAAATTTCATAACCCAGTTGTTTCAGGCGCGATAAATCACGGGTCGGGTTACCTTCCGGCCAGGCGATAATTAAATCAGGTTTCAGGGCTACAATGGCTTCAATATTCAAAGCCGAATAACCGCCAACCCGGGGAATACTTTTTGCGGCTTCCGGGTAATCAGAATACTGCACGGCACCAACAATGGCATCGCCACCGCCCACCGCAAACAACAGCTCGGTGCTGTGCGGAATCAGGCTGACAATACGCTGTGCCGGTTGTGAAAAATGATGCACAGTGCCGGCATCATCGGTCAGGCTGAATGCCTTGCTATCTGTATCGGACAGGCTTTCCGGATTTTTTTCTGCCGCAGCAAACAGCACAGAGCTGCAGAAAGACAGCACGATCAATGCAGCTGGTATCCGTAATGCATTTAATATCATAAAAGGAATTCTCTCAGTTCATTCAGCGCTTGCTGTAGCTGCTGTTGTTTACAGGCATCGTCGCCCACCAATCCCAGGCGGATTAACTGCTGCTGTTTAAAGCAACGGCTCCATATATAACGTTCGGCTAAAAAATTCTGTACCTGTTCGGCATCGGAAAATTTCAGGGTAAAAAATAAATTACTTTTCCCGGCCAGAAAAAAACCATTCAGCCACTTCGCCATTAATTGATGATTTTTTTTCAGACGCACACGCTGCTGTGCAATCCACTGATGATCACCCAGCGCCTGCTGCGTCAGCCACAGACTGTGCCCGGCCACCGGCCAGGGGCCGAGTCTGCTGGCCAGATTCTGCAGCACATCGGCCGTGGCAAATACCACACCAATACGCAGCCCCGCCAGACCAAAAAATTTTCCCAGCGAGCGTAATACCAGCATATTATCCGCCAGCGTCTGAGTTAACAGGCTGTCGTCTGGCGTACAATCCATAAAGGCTTCATCGCACAGCAACCAAGCCTGACGCTGTTTTAACTGTTCACTCCAGCCGTGCAATTCAGCCGCACTGAAGCGCTCGCCGCCAGGGTTCCCCGGATTAACCAGCACCAGCATATCGGGCAATTCATGGTTATTATTGGCAACAGCATTGAATGCCTGACGAATATCGGCTGCGGTTTTTTCATATACAGAATGCCCGGCTTTTTTCCAGCACGATGCATGTTCGCCATAGGTACCGGCCAGAATCCACACCTTGCCACGACTGAAACAACCGGGTAATTCCGCAATGGCGCGCTGGCTGCCGGGAACCAGCAACCCCTCATGGCCATAATAAGTCCGGATTGCACGGTTTAATTCAGGCTGAATGCCGGGCAACTCATGAATAAAAGACACTGGGCAGGATAGCCCCTGCCCGCGCTCAGACCACCAGCAGTAAGGGCTGACCGCACTGGATAAATCCAGCCACTGCTGTGCCTCACCGCCAAATTGTTTGATCGCGCGTTGCAGATCGGCACCATGAATAACGGTTTCGGCTACGTTAATTAATTGCATATCAGCCGCCAAAAACCAGTTGAATAATGGCGTTCAGCAGCTGAGAGACAAACAGCCAAAGCAGGAAAAAAACGCTGATGCTGCTCTTAACCAGCTTCACCGCCGGAACAATATGCTGTGGCGTCGCGGCGATACCGCAACCCATCGGCGGCTTATGCTTCCACTCGCCGTGATAACAGGCTCGTTCGCTTAAGCGGATATTTAATGCACCGGCACCGGCGGTCATTACCGCACCGCCATTCGGGCTGGCACAGTGTTTTGCCTGTGTACGCCAGCAGCGCCAGGCATCTTTTCTGTTCGGCCCGGCGAGAATAAAACACAAGGCGGTAATACGCGCTGGCCAGTAAGCCAGTACATCATCCAACCGTGCGGCCGCACGGCCAAAATAATTAAAGCGCGGATTACGGTAGCCCCACATCGCATCCAGCGTATTCACCCAGCGGTGCAGCAGAACCGGTAATGCACCACCCAGCGCAAACCAGAATAATGAGGCGAATAAGGCATCGGATGAATTTTCCAGCAGGCTTTCAATATCGGCCTGAGCAATTTCGTCGGCCGATAATTGCGCGGTATCACGGCTGACAATCCAGCCCAGTTTTTTTCGGGCAGAGGCAATATTGTTCTGTTCCAGCGCACTGGCCACGGCCAATACGTGTTGCTGCAGACTTTGCCAGCCGATACAGCTGTACAACACCAGCACCTGTACGATTACCCACAGCAGCAGGGATTGCTGCGCCAGCCAGATAAACAATAAGGCCAGTGGCAGCAATGGCGACAAAACAATAATGAGTGCCAGCAGCCCACGTACAGCGGTGACAGGCTCAGCCATTTTTTCAGGAATATTAAAACGCCGCTCCAGCCAGGCGGCCCAGCGGCCGAACGCGACCAGCGGATGAAAACGCGACGGTTCGCCGAACAGGCGGTCGCACGCCAGTGCCAGCAGCATAAGCCCGCCCATAAAGAACAACAGCAACAACGGGGGAAGATGGCTAACGCCGGCGGGAAAAAATCCACTGAACAGGGGAATCATGTCATACAATGGCCGGTAAATTTCAGACGCCAAGTGTACCAGATGTCCGACTTCTCCGCTGTTATGCCAATGCTGCCCACACACCAAACGCTGATGGTGCAGGGCACCACGTCCGATGCCGGCAAGAGCACACTGGTCTGCGCACTGGGGCGCATTCTGGCCGACGCCCATATCCGCACCGCACCGTTTAAACCGCAGAATATGGCACTCAACAGCGCAGTAACGGCCGACGGCGGAGAGATTGGTCGCGCGCAGGCATTACAGGCACAGGCCTGTCGTCTGGCACCCACCACCGATATGAACCCGGTATTACTTAAGCCCAACAGTGACACCGGCGCTCAGGTAATTATTCAGGGCAAAGCGGTCGGTAATCTGCCGGCGCAGGATTATCACGCCTATAAAAAAACCGCCATGAATGCGGTACTGGATTCTTATCAGCGCCTGCAGCAAAGCTATCCCTGGGTGTTGGTCGAAGGTGCTGGCAGTCCGGCAGAAATTAATCTGCGCGCCAATGATATTGCCAATATGGGCTTTGCTGAAGCCGTCGATTGCCCGGTGATTCTGATTGCCGATATTGATCGCGGCGGTGTCTTTGCGCATTTACTGGGAACGTTAGCCTGCCTCAGTGACAGTGAGCGCGCACGCGTGGTTGGTTTTGTCATTAACCGTTTCCGCGGTGATATTGCCCTGCTGCAGGATGGCCTCGACTGGCTGGAAGAAAAAACCGGAAAACCGGTGCTTGGGGTTCTGCCTTACCTGCACGGTTTATATCTGGACGCCGAAGATGCCGTCAGCCAGCAGCAGGTTGAGCAGGATAAAGACAAGGTCATTAATGTGGTGGTGCCGGTTTACCCGCGCACCAGCAACCACACCGACTTTGACGCATTGCGCGTACATCCGCAGGTCAATTTAATTCTGGTCGGCCCGGAACAAACGCCACCGCCAGCCGATTTTGTGATTCTGCCCGGCTCTAAAAATACCCGCGCCGATCTTAACTGGCTGCAAACACAACCCGGTAACTGGCCGCAGTATCTGCAGCGACATCTGCGTTATGGCGGAAAACTGCTGGGAATCTGTGGTGGCCTACAAATGCTGGGAGAAAGTATCAGCGATCCGCATGGCCTTGAAGGGCCAGCCGGCAGCAGCGTGGGGTTGGGGTATCTGCCATTAATCAGCGAATTAAAGGCCGATAAAACGTTACGCCTCGCCAGTGGCGAACTACGCTTGCCGGATCAGCCGGTTGTGGTGGCTCAGGGTTATGAAATTCATGCCGGAATTTCACTCAGCAACGACGATGTTCAGGATATCGGCTGCGGCTGGCTCAGTAACGATGGTCAGATAATGGCCACTTACTGGCATGGTATTTTTGATACGCCGCAAGCCCTGCAGCAGATTTTGCACTGGGCGGGATTGTCTGACAGTAAGGCCGTTGACTTTAACAGCATCCGTGAACAGCAAATCGATCGTCTGGCCCTCAGCGTAAAACAGAATATTAACTGGCAAAAACTCAATAGCGCATTGCAGCAATTTCGGCCGCTGTAACACAGTGTCACAACATTACGACGAAAGCCCTTTTGCAATTTGCGACAAAAATCCGTACCCTGCGCCGCCTTTTCTCTCTCCATAACAGCGCTATCAACAAGGTACAGAATCATGGGCGATGCCGATAAGGTTTTTCAAAGCTATGGCCGCAGCTGTAACAACCCTGTTTTTTACGAAGATTTCTACAACGCATTCATGAACAAATCTGCCGATATCCGGGCCATGTTCGTTAACACCAATATGGACTCGCAACGCGGTTTGTTACGCGGTGGCATTATGTGGCTGGTAATGCACGCCCGTGGCATGTCAGACAGTAAAATCCGCGCGCTGGGTGAAAGCCACAGCCGCAAGAATATGAACATCAATCCGGCGCATTACAGCCTGTGGATGGATGCACTGATGGAAACGCTGAGCAAACACGACCCGTTGTTTGATGCCGAACTGGAACGCATCTGGCGCGTTACGCTGCGTCCGGCGATTGAAATGATTCAGAGCATGTACGACCAGTAAGTGCTGCCTGCAGGACCACGATGGTGCACTCAATAGAGCGTGCTCAATGCGTCAGGCTCAGCACAATGTATCCAGCACCATACCTACCATCGCTTCCAGCGTCGCGCGCTCTTCTCCGGCGCGCACTCTCAGCGCCAGACTCTGCAGCAACGAATGCAATACCACCGCCGCAGCCCCGGCCGAACGCTCTGCGGGCCACTGGCCAGCAGACTGCGCCAAACGCAGTCTGCGCTCCAACACGGCATCAACCTGCACGATCACATCCTGCAACTCTTCCTGTATCGCCGGAAACAACAAAGCTTCGGCCGGGCTTGTACAGGTCACAAAACACCCCAGCGACCGCTCACCGCTAAGATAAATATCCAGCGCCGCTGCGTAAAACCGCTGCAGACTGACCTTCAGATCATGGCCGCTAAACAGAGCCTCCTCCAGCCGGCTACTGATCTGTGCCACAAAAAGCTGCAAAGCCTGCCGGTATACAGCTTCTTTATTACCAAAGGCGTTATACAGACTGGGACGGTTCATATTCATCGCCCCTGCCAATTCATCCAGAGACACGGCGGCAAAACCTTTTTCCCAGAATAACTGCATCGCTGCGCTCAGCGCCTGGTCACGATCAAACTGACGGGGGCGTCCGCGTCGCGCCGGTATTTTTGTACTGCTCCGCATAAAAACATTGATCCATGAATTTCCATCTGTTTATATTATGCGAAACGGTACAAAAATGGTAACACTATGACACTGACCAGCCATAAACCTGCCCCATCACATTGCAGCCTGTTGCACGCTTTTATCCACCACGACCTGACCACGGCCGTAGGGCGCGTCCGCCGCGCACTCAGTAAAGAACAGTTGGCCTATGTCGCCCGTCAGCACTATGCCATGCCGGATTCAGCCGCCTGTTACAATGCGCTGCAGCTGGTACGCCAGAGCAGCCCGGAGTTTTTGCTTAATCACTGCCTGCGCAGTTATGCATTCGCCGTTGCAATGGCCCATAAAACCAAACAAAAAATTGATCTGGAAGTGTTGTTCCTCGGTGCCGTCATGCATGACCTGGGACTGACAGAGCACTGCCACAGTGAAGAAACCTTTGAGGTCGCCGGAGCACGTGCCGCCAGAGAGTTATGCCTGCAACACAACCTCAGCCACAGCCGGGCGGATCTGGTGCATGAAATGGTTGCACTGCATAACTCCGTCGGGATTGCCGATAAAAAAGAAGCCGAAATTGCTCTGCTGCACTTCGGTGCGGGGGCCGATGTTGCGGGGTTATGGCTGAATGACATTCACCCGCAGACACTGCATGAAGTACTGAATGACTATCCGCGACTGGAATTCAAAGAAGGAATGATAAAACTGCTGAACGAACAGATAAGCGCCAAGCCACACAGCTATATGGCACCCATGATCCGGCTGGGCTTTCTGAAAAAAATCCGGCAGGCACCGTTCAGCAGCTGAGACTGTTATCAGGAAGAGCAGACAGGTACACTTTGAATTTTCAGCAGGCACATTCCTATGGATTTACTGCAGGGCTTATTACTGATTACTTCCATCCATCTGCTGGCGGCCGCCTCTCCCGGCCCCGACTTTATTTTTGTCAGCCAACAAACCTTACGCCACGGGCGCAAAGCCGGACTGCTCAGTAGCTTAGGTATTTCGCTCGGGCTGTCGGTACATATAGCGTATTCAGCCGTTGGCCTGGCTGCGCTGATGGCTAACTCGGCACTCGCGTTATTGATACTGAAAATCGCCGGTGGCTGTTATCTGATATATCTGGGTATTCAGGGGCTGAAAAGTAAAGCCGGCAGCATGGATAATGCTCCCACAGAAGCAATAACAGCAAAACCAAAAACGGCCGCACGCAGCATTGGTGCCGGTTTTTTATGCAATGCGTTAAACCCTAAAGCACCGGTGTATTTTGTTTCATTATTTACGCTGGTTTTATCGTCCGATATGCCGCTGTATCAGTTAGCGATTTACGGTGTGTGGATCATGCTGATTCAGATGGCATGGTTTTCTGCGGTGGTCATGATGCTGTCCCGTCCGGCGGTGTCAGTGCGTTTTAAACGCTTCGGCCATTGGATTGATCGCATATTGGGCGGAGCCATGATTGCTCTGGGCGTGAAATTACTGGCCAGTCGCCAGTAATTTCATCTTTGGCATCAATCGAACTGCTGTGTGAACTCTGCCTGCTCAGCAGGCAGCGAATGGTCAGGTTGGCGCGGAATGTACTTTGAAGAACCCACCGGCTCACCCACTTCGCGGATAATTTCCTGCATTGAAGACCGCTCTTCCAACTCGTAATAATTACCGAAAGCAGAAGAATCCACTTCGGCAGTGGTGGTATCCGGATAGCTGCTTCCATTAGCAGATACATTCTGTTCGCCAGCAATAACAACCGCAGAAAAAATCAGTCCACACACACCCGGCAGTAATATATTGTTGCGCAGCATTACTTCACCCTCCATATATAATCAAAGCCGCATTTGAGCAGAACATCTTTCTGAATCACTTCTGCCGCATCGGTACGCACCGCTTTCATGGTGTAGCTTTTTCCGCATTCAATATCGCTGACGGTATAACTCTGACCGGTAGAAATAAATTTACCTTCAATCTGATTGGGGCCATAGCCGCTGCCGTCAGAAAGATAAAAACCTTTCAGGCTGGTAAAGGCTTCATTGTATATCGTCACCGATGAGGTCGTACTAACGGGTTGATCGGTATCGTCTACTTCCGGGCCACAGCCCAATAAAAAAAGGGTTAACAAGGGAATTAATACGTTACGCACAAGGGTATTCCGGATCATTTTTATATTGATGGGCAGAATAACATTGCACTGCATCAGCGGAAAACAACATTACAAAGCAATGGCCGCCAGCAGCAGAGCTTCCTGAATTTCGATGGTGGCACCCAGCGTATCACCGGTACAGCCGCCCAGGCGTTTTATCATCGCCGCACGGGCCATCATCAGAATGGTCAGCCACAGAGCCAGAATAAACAGCGCCTGCGTCTGTAAAAACACACCGGCCAGCAATGCCAGAAGCGTTCCGGTAATGCCGACCACTAACGGCGTTGCCCCCGCCACCAGCGCACTGGCTAACCCTTTCTTACGAACATAAGGTGTGGTTGCCAGCAAACCCGGAACAGAACCTCGGGCGAGCATTGGCACCAGCATAAAACCGGCCAGTAACAACCAGATATTCCATGAACCATTAACGCCGGACGCTTTATCCAGCAACGCATAAATGGCGGCAAATTTAACCAGCAAAACCACCACCACCACGGTAACGCCCATCGGCCCGCTTTGCGGGTCTTTCATAATCGCCAGCGTGCGTTCTTTATTGCCAAGTCCGCCCACCCAGGCATCGGCACTGTCGGCCAGACCATCCAAATGCAAAGCACCACTAAACGCCACCCAGATGGATAACAATAAAGCGGCTAACAGCAGCAACGAAACCTGCGGATTATAAAAAAAGCCGGCGGCGGTAAAAGCCAGCAAACTGAGGCCAAGCAAGCAACCGATCAGCGGATAAAACACCAGCGAGCGGGCCGCGACCGCATCGTCCACACGTTTTAAATACGGCGTTGGCAGACGCGTCAGAAAAGCCATGGCATACCAGAATGCCCACCAGTGCAGATTCACACAGCCTCCTGATCGTCCGGGCGCAAGACCGAGCCGTCCATGCCCTCCAGACTGACCCAAACCTGTGCCTTGCCTTCGTACTCGCTGTGATCAATGCGAAAGCGCAGTAAACCGGCATACGGAATGGCCAGCCGGTTCATGGCTTCCGGCGCCAGACTCAACAGGTGTTGCGCCAATACACGCATCACGCCACCATGGCTGACCAGCAGCAGATGTTCACCACGGTGAACGTCGAGTAATTCCTGCCAGGCAGCCACCACCCGTTGCTGCAACTGCGGTACCGGTTCGCCATTCGGCGCGCAGAAATTCAGCGGATCCGCCCACAGACGGCGCGAGTCATCGGCATATTCAGCCATCACCTCGCTGACCTCGCGGTTTTCCCAGTCGCCGTAATCAATCTCCGCCCAGCGCTCATCGCACAACAGCGGCAGCTGACGGGCGCTGGCCAGTTGTTCCGCCGCACTGTGGCAACGGCTTAACGGCGAGCTGATAATCCGTGTCCAGCGGCTGTCAAAGCGGCGCACCCGTTCGGCAAACTGCCAGCGGCCAAGCTCAGTCAGGGCATGGTCGGTACGGCCACGGAAGACGTTGCCACCTTCCGGTTCGCCGTGACGGATAAGATCGATACGGGTGGTGCTCATCAGCGGCTTCCTTATTTCAGTTACCGGACTGTACTGCGGCTTCAGCAAAGGTCGCCATCTGGTTATGCAGCGCCAGCGCCTGCTGTACCAGACCCACCGCCACCGCCGCACCGGAACCTTCGCCCAGACGCATCCCCAGCTGCACCAGCGGCTTGCCATCCAGCGCGGTCAGTAAGGCGCGGTGACCCGGTTCGGCAGAACTGTGACCAAACAGCATCCAGTCACGGGTGCCGGCATTCAGCTGCACCGCCAGCAAGGCTGCAGAGCTGGCAATAAAACCATCCACCAGCACCGGAATACCGAGCTGCGCAGCACGCAGATAAGCGCCGGCCATGGCGGCAATTTCCAGTCCGCCCACCTGCTCCAGCGCGGCCAGTGGCGAATCCGCCAGCGCCCGGGCACGCTCACAGCTTTGCGCCAGAATCTGTTGTTTATGACTAAGGGCTTCGCCCTGTACACCGGTGCCCGGGCCAACCAGAGCATTCACATCCTGCTTTAATAACAAGGCGCTCAGGCAGCTGGCCGCCGAGGTGTTACCAATGCCCATTTCACCGGCAATAAACAGGTCACAGCCTTCACCATGCAGACGCTCAATCTGCTCGGCGCCAATCTGCAGAGCCTGCTGGGCCTGTTCATGGCTCATCGCAGCCTGCTGTGAAAAATCGTTGGTGCCGGGCATCACCGCGCGCTGAATCACGCCGCTTAGCTGATCGGCCGGGAACGCCGTGCCACAGTTCACCACCGACAGCCCCATAGTATGGAAACGTGCCAGCACCGAAATCGCTGCGCCGCCGGCAACAAAGTTTTTCAGCATCTCAACCGTCACCGCCTGCGGAAACGCCGATACGCCTTGCGCCACCACACCATGATCGCCGGCAAACACCACGCACTGGGGGTTATTAATCTGCGGTTTAACCTGCCCCTGCCAGGCAGCAAAAGCCACGGCAACGTCTTCCAGCTGGCCCAGAGAACCCGGTGGCTTGGTTAATTGTGACTGACGCTCCAGCGCCTGTTGTTGGGTTTCAGCAGAAAGAGGAGCGGTGGCCTGTTGCCACCAGAATTCAACGGTCATAACACCTGTCTTAATTTATTGATAAAACATTCATTGTAAAAGGCGTGCACCTTAACCGCGCTTAACCGCCATGGGAATACCCGCAACCACCAGCGTTACATCATGCGCCAGCCGGGCAATGTCCTGATGCAGCCGTCCGGCCTCATCAACAAAGCGCCGGCTCAGCTCGCCCATCGGCACAATGCCATAGCCCACTTCGTTGGACACCAGCAGCAGCGGCTGCTGTAACTGTTGCAGCTCATCCATTAACGCTGCTTTCTGCCGCTCCCAGTAATCGTTCTGATCACTGAGCAGGCAGTTGGTCAGCCACAGGGTCAGGCAATCGACCAGAATCACCGCCGCCGGATGCTCTGTCCGCACACGCTGCAGCGCGACTGCCAACTGCAAAGGCTCTTCCAGCGTCAGCCAGTGCGCCGGGCGCTGCTCACGATGATGGATAATGCGTTGCTGCATTTCGCCGTCCAGCGCCTGTGCGGTGGCAATATACACCACCTCCGCAGCCTCTCCGGCCAGCTGCTCAGCCTGAGCCTCGCCGTAACGGCTTTTGCCCGAACGTGCGCCGCCCAGAATCAGTTCAAGCCTGTTCATGTTGTTTAGTAACCTTGGGTCTACACTAGAAAAATGGAAACTTACCAGAGAAAGATCAATGAGTACGAACTCTGACCACGAACAACGCATGCACCCACGCTGGATTCTGAAAAGCAACGTCAGTGTATTCGAACGGCAAAGTAAGGAATACCTTGGCCTGCTGGTCGACTGCTCGGAACAGGGCGTGATGATTTCCACCTACGATCAACTGCAACCCGGCACCACATTGCAGATTGATCTGGTCGACATTGCCCCGCACGCCAACAGCCGCCGTACCGGCCAATGCCGTGCTGAAGTCGTCTGGTGTGACAAAATCACCCCCAGCCTCTACGGCAGCGGTTGCCGCATCAGCCAGCAGGACGACACCTTTGACGTCATGCTGAAAGGCTACAGCCACGCGCACGAGTAATTCTCCTTTAAGGGCCTGTTCATACTCATTAAACAGGCCCTGATTCTTCCTTCAACAATCTGTTGGCGAGCGCCTACAGGCTGTTACACTGCCGCCAGTTTCTTTCTGACGAGCCTTCACCATGCTGCAATTCGGCATCGACCTGGGTGGTACCAAAACCGAAATCATCGTCCTCGACCCACAGGGCAACACCCTGCTGCGCGAGCGTACGACCACTCCCACACACTCTTATGACGCCATTGTCGCCAATATCACGGCCATGGTGGAAAGTGCCGCCAGTCGTCTCAGCTGCAATGACTTTTCCCTGGGTATTGGTATTCCCGGTGCGGTCAGCCCCGCCAGCGGACTGATCAAAAACGCCAACACCACCTGCCTGATCGGCCGCGATTTACAGGGCGATCTGCAAAAGCAACTGCACCCTCTGCTGCAACGCCCGCTGGTACTGGCCAACGACGCCGACTGTTTTGCCCTGTCCGAAGCCAGCGACGGCAGCGGCGCCGGTTTTGCCTCAGTGTTTGCGGTGATTATCGGCACCGGTTGCGGCGGCGGCTGGGTGATCAACGGCCGTCTGCTCAGTGGCCCCAATGCCATCGCCGGTGAATGGGGGCACAACCCGCTGCTGTGGCGTGAAGCCTCCGACACTGAAATCGACTGTTACTGCGGCCAGAAAGGCTGCCTCGAAACCCTGTTATCCGGCCCCGGACTGCGTCAGCAGGCGGCCCAGGAAACCGGCCTCAGCCTTAGCGCGCAGGAGTGGAACACGCTGGCCGAACAACAGGACCCACAGGCGCAGGCGGTGCTTGCGCGCTACTACCGGCGTCTGGCCAAAGCCCTGGCCGGTGTCATCAACCTGATCGACCCGCACGTGATTGTACTGGGCGGTGGTGTCTCCAACCTGCCCGGCATTTATCAGGAAGTCCCTAAACTCTGGGCTGAATACGTGTTCTCCGATTCCGTCAGCACCCCCTTGAAACAGGCACTGCATGGTGATTCCAGCGGCGTACGCGGTGCCGCCTGGCTGGGAGCGGCGGCATGCTGATCGGCGCGGTATCAAAACAGACCGGGCTGAGCCAGAAAGCCATCCGCCTGTACGAACAGCAGGGCCTGATCCGACCGCAGCGTATTGGCCGTTACCGCCACTTTTCGGCGGCCGATATCGATCTGTTGCTGCTGATCCGTGAAGCCCGTGCTCTGGGTATTCCGCTGCAACGGCTGAAAGCCGCCATCCGTTATCAGAATCAACAGCCTGACTGGAGCACGCTGCGCACGTTTTTGCTGCAGTTCCGTGGTGAAGTCGAAGCCGAAGTGATGCGCCAGCAACAACGCCTGCAGCAGCTCGACCATTGCCTGAGCAGCATCAGCGATTGTCCGCTGCTGCCAGCAGAAAAATATGATGCTGTCCTTTAATCCTGCCCGGTCTTGACTCTGCCCTTAGGGGCAGACCCGATACTTGAAAACCCAATCATACCTACCGGAGTTTTCTGCTTATGCCCAAACACATTCTGATCCTCAACGGCCACCCGGACCGTAACCGCCTGTGCGGGGCGCTGGCTGACGCTTACCAGCAGGCGGCGACTAAGGGGGCCGAGAGGGCCGAGAGGGCTGAGAAGGCTGAGATTCAGCGCTTTGATCTGGCCGACATGCAGTTCAATGCCAACCTCAGCCACGGTTATGCCGAACAAGCTCCGCTGGAAGCAGACCTGCTCAGTTTTCAGCAGGCATTACGTGATTGCGATCATCTGTTGCTGGTCGCTCCCGTCTGGTGGGGCAGTGTTCCGGCACGTCTGAAAGGCCTGTTTGACCGCACCCTGCTGCCCGGTTTTGCCTTCCGTTATGAGGCCGGGCAAACCCTGCAGGAAAAGCTGCTGCGCGGTAAAAGTGCCGAAGTGTTTCTGACGCTCGATACCCCGCCCTGGTATTTCCGCTGGTTTCAGAAAGCTCCGGCGGTGTATCAGCTGAACCATGCCACCCTGGGTTTCTGTGGTTTCAAACCGGTTACCACCACGCTGTTCGGGCCGGTGATCAAATCCAGCGCCAAACAACGTCAGCAGTGGCTCGAACAGGCTGCCGAAAAAGGCCGCCGTATTCTGCGTCAATAAACGCTCCGTGTTTTAGGCACCGCTGAATTATTCAGAGCTGCCTTCAATCTGCCAAAAGTGCGGCGAATATTTAAAGAGGGACGTATCACCACGGCCTGATTCTGCAGCCGTGGTTGATAACAAAGAAAGCGCCGAGGACTAACGCATTTCGGAGGTGCTGCCCGCAGGCTCCTGCGCTGATAATGGTTCTGACAATTCGGCTTCACGACGCTGATGTTGCATCAGCACCAGTACCAGAATAATGGCGGGCAACCCCAGTCCGGCCGCGACCATAAAAAATTCCATATAGCCGGCAACATCCACCACCCAGCCGGAGAAGCCGGAAATGAATTTCCCCGGTAACGTCATCAGCGAACTGAACAGCGCGTATTGTGTAGCGGTGTAGTTTTTATTAGCCAGGCTCGACAAGTAGGCAATAAAGGCGGTACCGGCAATCCCCCCGCTGAGGTTATCAGCGCTGATAACCACCGCCAGCGCTGTCAGCGGTGGCGTACCAAGGTTACCGATCAGCGCCAGCAGCGCGAACAGCAGATTGGTCACGGCGACCATCACCGCACCCAGCAGCAAGGGCCGCATAATGCCGTATTTCACCACCAGAACCCCGCACAGTGCAGAGCCCAAAATGGTCATAAAGAAGCCAAACACTTTGGCCACACTGGCGATCTCCGCTTTGCTGTAACCGAGATCGAGATAGAAAGGATTGGCCATGATACCCATGGTGATATCACTGAGGCGGAATAAAGCGATAAAAGCCAGAATCAGCAATGCAAACTGGCCATTACGCTGGAAGAATTCAAGCACCGGACAGATAACAGCCCCTAATAGCCAACGCTGCCAGCGCGGACGCTGTTGCAGGTGCATTGGCCGCCCCATGATTTCATCGACCAGCAGAATCTCATTGCGGCCACGCTCGTCTGCCGTTTGATGAGGCGGTTCATCGGCCCAGAAAATGGCCAGCATGCCCACGACCATCAGCAGGGCCATGGTCAGGTAAGCGATGTGCCAGTTGGCAAATTCAGCGATATACAGAGCACCGGCGCCGGTCACCAGCAAGGCCAGCCGATAACCAAAAATATAGGCCGCCGACATGGCCCCTTGTTGCTCATCGTCCGCCGACTCAATCCGCAACGCATCCAGCGCGACATCTTGTGTTGCCGCCGAAAAAGCCACCAGCAGTGCCGCCAGGGCAATCATCCATAACGAGTCTTGCGGATGGGCAAAACTCATCAGCAACAGGCCACCGGCAATGCCGCACTGACCCAGAAAAATCCAGCTGCGACGCTGACCAAAGCGACTCAGCACCGGCAACCGCAGGCGGTCGACCACCGGCGCCCAGAACACTTTGACCGAGTAGGTAATACCGACCCAGGCAAAAAAACCGATGGTGGTTCGTTCTATCCCCTCATCCCGCAGCCAGGCCGTCAGCGTGGTAAACACCAGCAGGTAAGGCAATCCGGCACTGAAGCCCAAGAGGGTGATCACCAATACCGGCTTCTGCCGATAAATTTCCCAGGCTTCTTTGAGCCAGCGCTTTACCTCCGGCGGGATGCGGAAATAAGGGATGATCATCAGTCTTTAAAGTTCTTGAACGCCAGTGGCATATCAATGCTTTCTTCGCTGCGGAACATGGCCATCACGGCCTGCAGATCGTCACGGGCTTTACCCTGTACGCGCACGGTTTCACCCTGCACAGACGCCTGCACTTTGATCTTGCTGTCTTTTACCATTTTGACCATTTTACGGGCCAGATCACTGTCGATGCCCTGGCGCATGGTCGCTTTTACTTTGACCTGCTTACCCGCACCTTCCAGTTTGCCAAACTCCAGACAGCTCACCTTAATGCCACGTTTGGTCATGGCACCAGTGAGCATGGATTTCATCTGGTCGATCTGAAATTCATGGTCAGCGGTCATGGTCACGATCAGATCTTTCAGCTCGTAACTGGCGGTCACACCACGGAAATCGAAACGCGTGCTCAGTTCACGATTGGCCTGATCGACCGCGTTCTGGGCTTCGTGCTTGTCGACTTCAGATACGACGTCAAATGAAGGCATAAAAATTCTCCTTATCAGGGCCTGAAGGCGGCCGGTAAAAATCTGGGAGCCAGCGGGATAGCAGCCAGCTCCACGAAAGAGCGGCATTGTATACCGTCCACGGCCGATAAAGCCAAAGTCTCAGCAGTGCGGTACTGACGGCATGGCCTCACTGGCGACTATACAAAAGTCAGCTAAAATTTTTGCTATGCAAACCAAAATGACCCTGCACGGCGCCGGAGTGTATTACTTCGCAGTGACCGGAGCGAAAGACCAGCCCATTTTCAACTCGGTATTTGAGTATGAATATGGCCTCAATATTCTGTCCAAAGTGGCCGGAACCCGCCTGCTCGCTTATGTTCTGGACGATCAGCACATGCAATTTGTGCTGCGCTGCCAGCGTGACTGGACCGAGGTGATGGACGATATCCAGGCCGCCTTCGACAGCATGCATGAGCGCTGCTGGCACAAACGCCGTCAGGTTTTATCCGATCAGGGCGTGGTGTTACTGGTCGATGAACGTGCCAGTCTGGTTGATCTGGTGTTGCAGCTGCATCACTGGCCGGTGCAATGCGCTCTGGTCGCCGATGCCAGCCTGTGGCCATGGAGCAGCGACCGCTATTACCGTGAGCCTCATCCTCCTGCCTGGCTCGATACCGAGTCCATGCTGAACCTGCTGGTGAATGGCCGCCGTAACCGCGCCCAGCATTACATCGATGTCATGAAAGCGCCGTTCAAGCCCAAACTTGATCTGATTCACGGCAGCCATCCGCTTTATCAGGCGCTGGCACGCGATCAGTGGGTCGATCAGCATCTGAAAAAAGAGGCATTAATTCAGTCAGCCTATTCACGCAACGACATTCAGCGCATGTTCGACGATGCCTGCCAACTGGTTGCCCGGCAGTTTAATCTGAGCACCGCCGAGCTGTGCGACAAACATAACCGCCGCCGCTTTCATCACCTTATGCCATTGGTTATCTGGCTGCTGCGTGAACGCGGTGTGCATCTGGAAGCCATGACCAAACTGGTGGATGAAGATGAAGTGCGCATGCAGCTGTGGCTGCGTAATCTGCCGGCCGATCACACCCGCAACATCCGCGACAAGTTGGCCCAACAGTGGTCCCCTTCAGCACCCGTGCTCGCAACCATGGCCAGCATACGTACTGACAATCCGACCGCCGAGCATGCCGAACCGGCTGACAACCGAATTGCTGCCGACGCTGAGCACAGCAGCATAAGCCCTGACAGCCCGGCCACAGCAGAAACCGCAGACGACAGCGTCATACCCCATTAACGTCATCGCGGGCCGCGGCTGCTTTCCGCGCCCGGCCTGCTTATAATCGTGCGATGACGACTTCATCCTCTTCCGTTTATCACGTTTCACCGTCTTCGCAGCGATCACCACAAGCGCCGCTGAGTATTGGCCTGTTGGGCATGGGGGCGGTTGGTACGCTGATGGCCAGCCACTGGCGGCAACACAAGGTGTTTGCTCTGCCCCGCGATCATAAATCTGTGCTTACCCTCAATCTGTTCACTCCCGCAGCGCAAACGGCAGAGCAGCAAACAGCAGAGCATCAGCAATGGCAGCTCCCCTGCTGGCAGGGCGAACCCCTCGACTGGCTGGTGCTGACCACCAAAGCCGGCGATACACTGACGGCTTTAAAGCCCTGGCTCAGCCATCTGCCACGGGTCAACAATCTGCTGTTATTACAAAACGGAATGGGGCAACAGCAGCAATGCGCTGACTGGCTGGCACAACACCGGCTGCCTACAAAGCTCTGGGCCGGAATTTCCACCGCTGGCGCTTACCGGCGTGCCGCCAAAAACCCTCAAGGCAGCGAGGTGGTGTTTGCCGGTGCCGGACAGACCATCGCCGGGCGCTGGGCGCAGGAAAACCCTGCCGATAATGACAACACAGACACAACACCACTGCCTCCGGGGATAGAGGCCGTCCGTGATATTCCCGCCAGAATGCGCGAAAAACTTGCCGTAAATGCTGTGATCAATCCGCTGACCGCCGTACTGCGTTGCCATAACGGCGAGCTGGTCAGCAACCCGCTTTATCTGCCACAGTTACAGGCACTGGCGGCAGAAGTAGCCGATCTGTACCAACAATTGCACTGGCCACTGTCTCAGGATCTGAGCGAGCGCGTACAGCAGGTGGCGCAGGCCACGGCCGCAAACCGCTCCTCCACACTGCAGGATATTCTTGCGGCCAGACCCACCGAGCTGGTGTTTATTTGTGGATACCTGCAACAGCAGGCACAGAGCCTGGGTCTGACACTGCCGCTGACCGCCCGGTTAATGCGGCAGCTATCCGACTGACAGAAACAAAATGAGGACTGGCAGGATGCAGCAGGACACGCACAGGAGACTTCAGTCACCATGTTATTAGCGCGGCAGAAAACCATGCTGGCCACAGTGACGGTCTGTGCGCTGATTATTATCCTCACCACACTGGCGTATATTGCCGCCGCCGATCGCGTCGGGCGCGAGCAATTAGCACCGGAAATCAGCGACGCTTTTGCCGATATTCTGCAGATTCAGCTGACCCACAACATTACCGACCTGCCAACACTGCAATCCATGCTGGAGCGTTTTACCCGTCATTTTCAGATCCGCGAAGCGGCGCTCTACAATAGCCATGGTGAACGAATCAGCCACAGTTACCGGCGCGCGCCTCAACTTTCAGCCAGTCTTGACGACAGCCTGCTGGTCAGCAAACTGCATCAATACCGGCTCAGCAGTCCGCGTGGTGAACTGCAACTACTGGTGATCAGTGATCGCTCCCTGCCTGGCTTTTTTATTCTTGATACCCTGACCACCACGTTGTTTGTGGTCAGCATTTCTGCCCTGCTGATTTTTGCGTTGTACGCCCTGACCCGACGCTGGCAAAAGCACCCTTACCTGCAATTACTGAGCAGCGTGCGTCGCGCCACGCGTGATGGTGAAAAAGAAGAAGCCATTACGATCCGCAGCGATGATCCGGATATTCAGCCGCTGACCAATGCACTGAATGATTTGCTTTGGCAGTACGATCAACGCACCAGGAATTTACGTAATGCCCATCAACAGGCAGAAAGCGCACGCCTGCGAGCGACCCGGCTGTCCACCGAAACACGCCAGATTAACGAAAACCTGGCGCAGGAAATTTCCGTGCGGCGCGGCATCGAAACCCAGCTGAAAAATACCCAGACGCTGCTCGACGGTATTATTAATGCGATGCCATCGGCGTTATTCACTCTGGATGCCCAACTGCGTATTGTGCAATGCAATCAGCAGGCCGGAGACTGGCTGGGTAAACAGCGCCAGCAATTAACCGGCCGCCACTTGCTGCAACTGATTCCGGAACTCTCCCCCCACGCCGATCTGCTGAATGCTGCCGAACAGAATTCGGCCACTCATAAACTGGAAAGACTGGCGATTAACAGTTTTATTCAGCCGCTGATGACCGACACCATGATTTATCCGTTGCCGGAACAGCAACAGGCAAAGCTGGTACTGCGTATTGATGACGTATCACAGCGTCTGCAGCTCGAAGAAATTATGGTACACAGCGAGAAAATGATGACGGTCGCCGGACTGGCAACCGGTATTGCCCATGAAATTAACAACCCGCTGGGAGCGATTTTACAGAACCTGCAAAATATTCGCCGCCGTCTGCAGCCGGGCCTGCCGGCCAACGAACGTATTGCAGCAGAAACCGGTCTGCCGCTGGAAAATCTGGATCTTTATTTGCAGCAACGCCATATCCTGCAGTTTATGGATAATATTCAACAGGCGGGAGAACGCGCCGCCAATATTATTGCCAACATGCTGCAATTTTCCCGCAGCGATCAACAGCAAAAACAACACATCGACCTGAACGCCCTGATCAATAACACCTTAACCATCGCCCGCGGGGATTTTGGTTTACGCCATATTCAGCTGAAATTTTCCGCCAGCACATCCCCTGCTTGGGTCGAGTGTCTGCCTGGCGAGATCGAACAGGTGCTGCTGAACCTGTTGAAAAATGCCGTGCAGGCGCTGAGCGATTACCCGTCGGAAGATACGCACTGGCAACCCATGATTCACCTCAGCATCGAACATCGCGACCAACAGCAGGTGATTGTGCTGGAAGACAATGGGCCAGGCATTCCCGCAGCCGTTGCCGCGCATATTTTCGAACCGTTTTACACCACCAAAGACGTGGGAGAAGGCACCGGGCTGGGCTTATTCGTTTCTTATTTCATCATTACCAGCCACCACCATGGACAGCTGCGCTATCGCCCTGCCAGCCAGCAAGGCGGAGCCTGTTTTGAGATTGCTCTGCCAGCGGGTGATTGAACCCAGGCATAATCACTTTGACTCAGAACACCAATACCCATACAAACACCAATATCAGATGAATTATTTTCAAGCCAACCATGTGGATAATTCACTGCCTTTTGTACCCTCGCTATTGACCCATCGCACAGGGCTCTATACCCTTCGCGCTTTCAGGTGCCCTCAGTATTTTTACTGACGAGGGTTAAACGGGAAGTCTGGTGTCGCGTGTTCCTACCGCCAATCCAGCGCTGCCCCCGCAACGGTGATCAACCATACCGATAACAAATGCCACTGTGCTGTGCATGGGAAGGTGTTATCAGCGAGCTGCTCTCAGCTCAGGTTGTAAGCCCGGATACCGGCCTGAATAACGATACTGACGTTGCGGTGGGCAACGGAGACCGATCGCAATAACTGCTGCATCATTGCAGCGCACTTTGCTTTTTGCGCCTCCGCCACTGCAACCGCTTTTTTGGGTTTGCGGGTGAGCACTCTGAATACTGTTTTTTTGCAACGCTGTGGTTTTTGTTCTCTCTTCACGCTGGCTTGTTTAACCGGTGGCTTTGCAATGCCTGCTTTATCCGATACCGAACTGAACACCGTTGCAGTCTACGGACACAGCGATTCCGGTTTTTCTCCCGATTTCCTTAGCGGACACCATCAAAGAATAGAAAGAGAAGAATTCACCCGGACATTTATTTTGCTACCAGAGTTACTGGAGCAGCAAAGTGGGGTTGATATTCAAAGCATCGGGGGAATTGGCCAGTACTCCAGCCCCGTCATCCGCGGATCAAGCGGACAACAAGTGCTGGTCTTCTGGGACGGGTTACTGATCAACTCCCTGAATGGTGGCGGCGCAGATCTGAGCAGCATTTCGCTATCTCAAGCTGAAACAGTAGATGTATATCGCAGCATTGCACCCGTGGAGCTCTCAGCATCTGCCGTTGGCGGTGTTATTCATGTCCGCAGCCGAAATTTCAGCACAAATAATACAATGCATGGCGAGCTCAGCGCGGTAAATGGCAGTTACGATACCCAACAATATTCCCTTAGCCAAAGTCTGGGAACTGAGAAATCTAAGTGGTTTATCAGCGCAGAACTGTTGCAGTCAGATAATGATTTTACCTATCTGGAACAACAACCGGTAAATGACCCGCAACATCCGGCTGATGAAAAGCGTTATAACAACGGCAGCCAGCAATATCATTGGTTGCTGAAGGGAAGACAACAGCTAACAGACAGCCACTTAAATATCGCCGTTCAGTCCGGGCGAGCTACACGAGAATTAACTTCACGTATTAATTTCCCGGAAAATGATGCTCAATTGGAAACAGATTCTGACAACCTGCAATTGAACTGGGAAAAACCCTGGGACAAAGTTCAAAAAACAGAAATATCAGGTAGTGTTTACCGTCAAAACCAACTTTTTGATGATCGGAACTCCCATATTGGTCTGGGTGCTCAATTAAATCGTTATGTAACCAAAGGCCAACGATTTCAAATAAATCATTATATTTGTGGCGAACAATTCAATGGCGTTATTACCAGTCGATTACAGAAAGAAGAAACCGAAACCGATTTCCGGTTACTTAACAGTACCGAGAAAGAGCAACAATGCCTGAACGGCAATGGTTGTGAAACCGCCTATAAGCGGCAACAAGCTGATAATGGCGGACGTATTCAATACACTCTTAAGAGCCTGGAACTGACCGCACAATTCAGTCACATACAGCTAACCGATGAAGACCTTCAGCGTCGGGGAAATAACCGTCAGGACAGCGTTAATACCTGGTCTTTGGGTATGGATTATCGTTTTTCATCTGGCATTGTTTTTTATATCAACATCGCTCACCAAGTACGCCTTCCGACAACCAATGAATTATTTGGTGACCGTGGTACCAGCATGGGAAATCCAACACTGCTGCCTGAGCAGGCTGATCATTATGAAACAGGTGCGCACTATCAGAACAGCGCACTGGAACTGACAACCAGTGTTTATCTACGCAATATTAACAATGCAATCATATCCGAAAGTGACAGCCGGGGCGTTATTCACTTTGATAATCTCGGTCGAACACGCCACACCGGGTTGGAACAGGATATCCGCTGGCGTCCGTGGTCATCATTGTTACTGTCGGCGACGATCACATTACAGTCGAATAAAATCGTTGAGCACAATCCGACTCCTTATTACGAAGGCAATCAAGCAGCAGGATACAGCCAGTTTTCTGGGTTTTTCAGCGCCAGATGGACAAAGAATCAATGGGATTTTTCTATTAGTAACTCCCGCCAGAGTGATGGTTATTACAACAACTCGAACTTACTCGAAAAAGATCCTGAAAACAGCTGGAATGCAGCGATTGGCTATCAGAGTCAACATTGGCGAACCAGCATAAACGTAACGGATGCGACCAGTAATGCCGCCCGTGATTACCCTTTCTATCCTGAACCCGGCCGTATGTTTTTCCTGCGCGCCCACTACCAATGGTGAACACCACGATGTCAACAACCAAGTTTCCCGTAATAACAGCCTTTATTTCTTCCGCATTATTATTAAGCGGCTGTAACGATAAGGACAATAAAGCTGAAGAAATCACGTTCAATGATATTGCCGTTGTGCAATCGGTAGCCTCTGGCGAAAGCATGATTGAATTCACTGATGGCATTACCGATGTTGCCAGCAACTATAATTCAAAAACAGCAACCGATTACGGTATCGCAACAAGAGGCGAATACATCTACCATATTGGGCGCTACAACATTGATACCATTCAGAAGTATCACATAGATAACCCGCAGCTCGGCTACTACCCGGGTGAAGGCTACTCACTGCGTTCAGCCGGTGAAACAACATCTGCCAATCCATACAACATCAGTTTCATCACGGATGATACCGCCGTGATCACACGCTACGGTTCTGCCAAAGCCTGGGTTATCAATCTTGCGGCAAAAAACTCTGATGATTTTCTTATCCGTGAACTTGATTTAAGCCATCACACCACGGGGGCAGATGATACTGTGCCTGAAATGGATATGGTATTTACCCATAACAACAGAGTGTATATTACTTTGCAGAATCTGACCGAATGGGTTTCATCCGGTAATGAAAAAGTGGTTGTTTTTGATGCTACCAGCTGGGAAGAAATTGATACCGATTCAGTAACCCCTGGTACACAGGCTATTGAGCTTAGTCTTGCCAATCATCAGAGCGGCGTAGTCTATGGCGATAAAATGTACCTTGGATCACTCGTTTACGGCCCACTTTCCGGTGGTATTGAGGCCGTTAACCTGAATGATTTTTCAACGGAAGTATTAACTGATGAATATGCCGTTAATCGTGTAACAGCAACGGAAAGCGGCAAGATTTTTTTCACATCCTATGAAGGCTGGAGCAGTGAAAAAGGCTCTTCTATCGATACGCTGTACAAGCTGAATAGTGATAACTCGGCCAGCAAAGTCAGCACCGAACTTGCATCTGGTAATATCTCAGCACTAGCCAGCAAAGGCGATGTACTGTGGCTGGGCCTTCCCGGAACATCGAACAAGATCATCCGTATTAATGCAGCTGCCGATTTTTCGGCACCGAAGCCACTGAACGAAATACAATTAAGTTCTGTTGAAACGGCATTAAAACCAGTTCAGATTGAGTTTCTGACTATTGAACAGAACATCGGTGACTTCTGAAAAGTCGCTGGTACGTCAACAACTAACGTGGTGACTTTATGGGCAACCGCTTATCAAAAATCGTAACCAAAACAGGTGACGGTGGTGAAACCGGTCTGGGTGATGGTTCACGCGTCAGCAAAAGCAGCGAACGTATCCACGCTATTGGTGATGTGGATGAGCTGAATTCCTGGATGGGATTACTGCGCGCCGAATTGAGCGCTGATGACGACCTGCAACCGCTGTTGCATCAGATTCAGCATGATTTATTCGATCTCGGTGGTGAACTGTCTGTACCAGGGTTTTATGCTCTGAGCGAAGAACTGCTGCAGGATATTGAAGATAATCTGGAAGCCCTTAACGATACCCTGCCACCGTTAAAAGATTTTATCTTACCGGGTGGTAATCGTTGTGCAGCCTGCGCGCACATGGCGCGTACCGTTTGTCGCCGAGCTGAGCGTTCTTTGGTCGAAATGGCGCGCAGTGAAACAGTAAGCACACTGGCGCTGCGTTATCTGAACCGTTTATCAGACCTGCTGTTTATTCTCGCCCGGGTTCTCGCCCGACGTGACAATGGCCAGGAGGTTATCTGGCAAAGTCGGCATAAACGCGATAATAATGCGCAATAATTGAGCGTTAAAACCAAAAAAAATGCCCACATCGGTGGGCATTTTCTTACTGGCAGATCCGGAATCAGACTTTAAACTGCTCTACCCGTTGAGCCAATGAATCGGTAATGGCCTGAGTCTGCCGCACCGCTTGTACCGTTCCTTCGGCATTACTTGAGGTTTGCTGGCCACTGTCGCGAATGGCTTCAAGGTTGTTTTCCAGATCAGTGGCACTGCGTTTCTGCTCGTTCGCCGTCACTACAATATCGGTCGTTTTCTTCTGAATATCGCCCATACTGATCTGAATTTCATTCAGCGTCGTACCGACATGCTCAGAATGAGAAACGGTGCTTTCTACCATTTTCCGGTTCACTTCCATCGTATCAACAGCGCTAATGATATTTTTCTGTACTTCGCTGATCAGCCCTTCAATTTCCTGCGCTGACCCCTGAGTACGGCTGGCAAGTGTACGAACCTCATCGGCAACCACAGCAAAACCGCGCCCTTGTTCACCGGCCCGGGCTGCTTCAATGGCCGCATTCAGAGCCAGCAGGTTAGTTTGCTCGGCAATCCCTTTGATGGTGGCCAGGATACTGCTGATGCTGGACGAATTTTCAGCCAAACGATTAACCGCTTGCATTGAATTCGCCATTTCATCCGATAAGCTGCGCACCTGATCCATCACCTGAGTCACGACTTTTCCGGCTTCATCCGATTTTTTGTGACCACTGTGCGCCGCCTCTTCTGCTTCTTCCGCCAGTTGCGTCACGGTAACCGCACGATCGGCCATGTCGCTGATAATTTGTGAAACCTGATTGGTTTGTTCCAATTGTATCTGCACGGCCTGACGGCTGCGGTTGGCAATACTTTCCACTTCATTCACATTGGCGCTCACCGAACCAGCACTGTCTTTGACCGCGGTCAGGGTATTACGGATGTTACCGATCATTTCATTAAAGGCGTCGCGTAATTGCCCCATTTCATCACGGCCATTAAATTTTATTTCATGGGTCAGATCACCATTAGCAATATCCCGCGCGGTTCCGGAAAAGCGTTTAATGGTGTAGCGAATCGACATAAAAAAGGCGAGATACAAATAGACAATGATTGTCAGTGCCGACAGCAGAACCAGAGCAAGAACACCGATGCGTTTTTGTTGGTCATCAAGACGAGACTGCAACTTACGATTAATTAACGGAAAGGCTTTGCTTTCAAGATCTTTGATAACTTGCCACTGAGTCTGGTAAAACTGATCAAAATCCTGCCAGCTGGATTCGATGGTTGCGGCAGCAATAATATCTTCGTCTATTTTCATACGAATATTTTCTACAGCTTTAACACCCGCCTGAGCGGATGTTAATAAATCAGCATCACCAATCGCTTCTGCGCTGCTGACCATGAGTTGCATATTTGGCTGTGCCGCCAGCAACTGATCATAAACAACGTTCATCAGATCGTAGGTTGCTGACTGCAGATACTGTTCTACGAAGGCGTATATTCCCGAAGCATGGCCCATACCAACAACACCATTGGTTTCGGGCAGTGTCATAACAATACCGACCAGACGCTGAATATCACCATCTGAATCCAATGAAATACCGGAAGACTGGGTATACTGACGAATGACCAGATACAGTTCATCGATAACAATCTGATAATATTTGTACTGATCGCGGAACGTTGGCTGACGATGTTCACCGCTCATTTTCAGACGATGAGCATATTTTTCTTCCCAGCCTTTCAATAAGGAAATCAGCTCCTCATCTTCTGTAGTCTGCAGCAACGTTTGAATCTGTTGAGGAATTTCGTTCATACGCTGTTCTGCACGTGCGCGGAGTTCATCATTATTCTGATGCGGCACCACGGCAGCCAGGTCACGGAATGCTTCAAGCTCATGGGCAAAATTAAATAATTGCTGAGTGCTCTGAAGCCCACTTAGCTCCAGCTCTGTTTTTTTCATGGACTCAAACGCCGCAAGAAACACCTGTCCACTCAGCACCACAAGAGGCACCATAAACAAAAAACTGATCAGGCCGAATTTGGCAGCATAATTCAGCTGTCCCATAAATTTGATTGCCGGCCACATTAGTGCTTTCAGCATAGACTCCTCACACCCTTACTTATGCTTGTTATCTGGAAAACTGCCGGCGTCAGAATCATCGGTCACCGGCAACTCTCTGGGTACTATTTATTGCTTATGCAGCATTGGCTGAACGTCTGGCCGCAAGAGCACCACTACATCAGAACATCGCGTAAATCCTGCAGGTACATAACCAGCCTCTGGCCAAAACGTGCTGCTTCCGCACCGTCTACGACCCGGTGGTCATAGGACAGCGACAGTGGCAACATAAGACGCGGCACAAAAGCCGAACCATCCCATACCGGTTGCATCGACGCTTTCGATAAACCAAGAATGGCGACTTCCGGAGGATTCACAATGGGGGTAAACGCTGTACCACCAATACCTCCAAGACTGGACAGACTGAAACAGCCGCCCTGCATGTCAGTTAATGGTAGCTTACCCAGTCGGGCCAATTCGGCCTTATCGGTAAGCTCTTGTGTAATTTGTGTAACCGACTTCTGATTAACATCACGAATAACCGGCACCAGTAGTCCTTTCGGCGTATCAACCGCCACTCCGATATGAACATACTGTTTCAGAATCAGTTTCTCGCCATCGGCACTGAGCGAAGCGTTAAACACAGGGAAATCTTCCAGTGTTTTGGCAATCGCCTTAAGCACAAAAGGTACAATGGAAAATTTTATTCCCTGGCGGGCATAACGATCATTTTGTTGCTTACGATAATTTTCCAGGTCGGTAATATCGGCCTGATCAAATTGCGTGACTTGTGGCACATTCAGCCAGGCCGTTGTCATCGCCCGTGCCGTCGCGCGCTTAATATTATTCAGTGGGCTTTCACTGACCGGCCCGAATTTAGCGAAATCGACGACCGGAACGGTAGGAATTCCAGCTCCCGTTTGCACCGCTGAAGACGCTGCACTTAATCGCTGTTTTACATAATGCTGGATATCATCTTTAGTAATCCGGTGCTTAGGGCCATTACCTTTAACTAACGCCAGCTCCACCCCAAATTCCCGAGCCAGTTTACGCACCGCAGGGCCGGCATGAACCTCTCCCTGGGGGGTAGATGATGAAGTCACAGTGTCTGGCGCTGCCCGTAGAGGTTCAGATGCCGAAGCCACTTCGCTTTCCGCCGTTTCTGTTTTTTTCGGTGGTGTTTTAGCGGTTTCTGTTTTTGTTGATAATGCCGCTTTCGGCTGTAGCGTCAGCATCAGATCACCGGCACTGACTTTAGCGCCGACGGCTACCGCCAGACTGACGACGGTGCCAGCCTGGCCCGCCGGAATTTCCATCGACGCTTTATCTGATTCCAGCACCAGCACCGTTTGTTCGGCATCAATCTCATCACCGGCACTGACCTGCACTTCAATCACTTCCACCTGTTCAGATCCGCCCAGATCGGGGATAACAATATCCACAGCAGCAGGTTCAGCACTCTGTGGCGGAGCACTTTCTACAGCACTTTTTACCGGAGCTTCCATTGTTTTCTGTTCTGCAGCAGGAGCGCTTTCAGCGTTTTTTTCTTCAGCAGCATTTTCTTCAGTACCTGAAGCATCGCTATTCAGTTCACCGAATACATCACCGCTGCTGACTTTATCGCCCACTTTAACGCTCAGGCTTTTAATCACACCGGCAGTTTCTGCCGGAATCTCCATCGTCGCTTTATCAGTTTCCAGCACAATCAATGCTTGTTCCGCTTCCACGCTATCACCGGCGCTTACCAAAATTTCGATAATTTCAACCTGACGGGGACCGCCGAGATCCGGAATTTTTAAAGTCGTCATGCATCCATCCTCAGCTGTACAGTGGGTCAGGTTTAGCAGCATCAATATTCAGCTCGTTGCGCCACTGCTCAAGATCAGCGGCTTTTAACGCGCCACTTTTTACCAGCTCGGTACCGGCCGCCCAGGCCACATGCTGCCAGTCGACTTCAAAGAAGCGGCGTAAATTTTCACGCGAATCACTGCGGCCAAAACCATCAGTACCCAGTGTTTTATAACGACGTCCATCGGGAATAAATGCCCGGATTTGTTCGGCATAGGTTTTCATATGATCGGTCGTTGCAACGATGGGGCCCTCACTGTCCGCCAGTTGACGGGTTACCCAGGGCTGGGGCATCTGTTCGCCTGCCGTTAATAAATCGGTACGATCACACGCCAGACCATCACGACGTAGCTCATTAAAGGAAGTCACACTCCAGACATCGGCGGCGATGCCTTTGTCTTCCAACCACCTGGCTGCCTGTTCAACCTGGCGTAAAATAGAGCCGCTGCCCAGCAGCTGAATACGCGCCGGCTTCTTGTTTTTCGCACCTTTGATTGCCGATGTTTTCAGGCGATACAGCCCGCGTTTAATCCCCTCTTCCACACCTTCCGGCATCGGCGGATGAACGTAGTTTTCATTCAGACTGGTTATGTAATAGAAGACTTTTTCTTTCTTCTCATACATGCGCTTCAGACCATCCTGAATAATGACCGCCAATTCATAAGCGTACGTCGGATCGTAGCTGACACAGTTCGGAATAGTGGACGCCAGAATATGACTGTGACCATCCTGATGCTGTAAGCCTTCGCCATTCAGGGTTGTCCGCCCCGAAGTTGCACCAATCAAAAATCCCTGACACTGCATATCGCCAGCCGCCCAGGCCAGATCACCAATGCGCTGGAAGCCAAACATGGAGTAATAAATATAAAACGGAATCATCGCCAGACCGTTGGTACTGTACGAACTGCCCGCTGACATCCAGGCGGCAAAAGCACCGGCTTCGTTAATACCTTCTTCCAGAATGCGGCCTTTTTTATCCTCGCGGTAATACATCACCTGACCCTGATCAACCGGCTCGTATAACTGACCTTCGGATGAATAAATACCCAACTGACGGAATAAACCTTCCATACCAAAGGTGCGCGCTTCATCCGGCACGATTGGTACTACGCGGTCACCCATGATCTTATCTTTCACCAGTTGCGACATAATGCGCACAAAGGCCATGGTGGTGGATATTTCACGTTCACCACTGCCTTCGGTCTGGGCTTTAAAAAACGCCAGATCCGGTGCGGTTAATGCCGTCCAGTTTTCTGTGCGCAGTGGTAAATAGCCGCCGAGTTTTTCGCGCTGCTTGCGCATGTATGTCAGCTCCGGGCTATCCGCCGGTGGCCGGTAAAAGGGCATATGCGGCAGGTCTTCATCGCGAACCGGAATATCAAAACGGTCGCGGAAGGCTTTAATGCTTTCGATATCGAGTTTTTTAACCGAATGCGCCTGATTCTGCCCTTCAGCTTCGGCCCCCATGCCGTAGCCTTTAATGGTATGAGCCAGAATAACCGTTGGCTGTCCTTTATGATTTACTGCCGCGTGATAGGCGGCATAGACTTTATAAGGATCATGGCCGCCACGGTTCAGGCGGAAAATATCTTCATCAGATAAATCTTTAATTAATTCCGTCAGCTCCGGGTATTTATCAAAGAAATGTTCGCGGGTGTATTTTCCGCCTTTGGCTTTGTAATTCTGATATTCACCATCAACGGTTTCGTCCATGCGCTTCTGCAGCATGCCTTTACGGTCTTTGGCTAATAACGGGTCCCAGTGACGTCCCCACACCACTTTAATCACATTCCAGCCAGAACCACGAAACTGGCTTTCCAGCTCCTGAATAATTTTACCATTACCCCGCACCGGGCCATCCAGGCGCTGCAGATTGCAGTTAACCACAAAGATTAAATTCTCTAATTTTTCCCGTCCGGCCAGACCAATAGCACCCAGGGTTTCCGGCTCATCACATTCGCCATCCCCCAAAAAGGCCCATACTTTGCGGCCTTTGCGTGGCAACAGACCCCGAGCTGACATATAGCGCATAAAATGCGCCTGATAGATCGCCTGTAAGGGTCCAAGCCCCATCGATACCGTCGGAAATTGCCAGTAATCCGGCATTAATTTCGGGTGTGGATAAGACGATAATCCCGGCGCTAAGGCTTCACGGCGGAAACGTTCCAGATCCGATTCCTGAAAACGACCTTCCAGATAAGAACGGGCATAAATACCCGGCGCCACATGGCCCTGATAATAAATCAGATCGCCCAGTGGTGATTCATCACTATTGGCATTAGGCGCGCGGAAAAAATGGTTAAAAGCCACATCATAAAGTGTGGCACTGGAGGCGAAGCTGGAAATATGGCCACCTAAATCGCCAGCGCCTTCTTTGTTGGCGCGCAGCACCATCGCCAGCGCATTCCAGCGCACCAATGAACGGATGCGGCGTTCCATAAACAGGTCACCGGGCATCGGCGCTTCGTTTTCCGGAGCAATGGTATTGCGGTAAGGCGTATTCAGCGCATAAGGCAGCGGCATGCCATCACGGGTGGCACGTTCGGCGATACGTTCGATCAGAAAATGGGCGCGTTCGACCCCTTCGGCGCGGATCACAGAGTGAATGGCATCGACCCACTCTTTGGTTTCCTGCGGATCAGGATCGACCGTAACATCCTGATTTAACTTGCGTTCATCCATTGTGCATTCCCGGTTCAGGCGATGGTTGTAATCCAGTATAGTTAAGGACTCAGTGAACACCCGTTAGCCAGCGGAAATCCCACCTTTCAGGAATCACAAAAAAGTATGAGTAACAGCGAGCAAACAGCCAATACCGATCGCCACCAGCAGAAAATGCAGAAGCATAAAGAGAAGGTCGATGCCGCCATCGCCCGCGCTCAGGAAGAACGTGGTGTCATCATCGTGCTAACAGGCAACGGCAAGGGAAAAAGCAGCTCCGGCTTCGGCACCGTTATCCGCACGCTGGGCCATGGCTACAAAGCTGGTCTGGTGCAGTTTATTAAAGGCACCTGGGATTGCGGCGAAGCCAAAATTCTCGCCACCCTGCCGGGTCTTACCCATGAAGTAATGGGCTCGGGCTTTACCTGGGAAACACAGAATAAAGAGCAGGATCAGCGCGCCTTTGATGCGGTCTGGCCAAAGGCCAAAGCCATGCTCAGCGATCCTGAACTACGCACCGTGATGCTGGATGAAATCACCTATATGCTGGCATACGATCTGCTGGATTTTGATGAATTAAAAACGGCGCTGGAAAACCGCCCGCCGGAGCAGAATGTGATTCTGACCGGCCGTGGTGCACCAACGGCACTGCGCGATCTGGCCGATACCGTCACCGAGATGAAAATGGAAAAACACGCTTTTAAAGCCGGAGTGAAAGCTCAGGCCGGTATTGAGTGGTAATTGCGCAATCAGGCCTCGCGGATCATCACCAGCGCAAAACCGCTTTCTGCCGTCAGGCTCAGTGACTGTCCGCTGAGCCTGAACAAATCCCCGCGCTGTAAACGCTGCCCATCGTCACTGATGGCCGTGCCACGGAATACATAACCCAGCGCATCATCTTCAAGCGTCCACTCATCGCCTGCCGCCAGTTGCAGCACATCCACCCGGGTTGAAGCTGCAAACATTTCGCCACCGTATACACAGGTCAGGCCAGACTTGAGCTCAATAACCTGATAACACGCCTCGCCTTCGTGGCTCTGCGGCACCAGCCAGATCTGCACCATAGCCGGATAATCCGCGCCCGGATTCTGCTCGTTATGGCGAAAGCCTTTGGCGCCACTGCGCTGTAACTGCACCTGGCCGGCCTGTAAAACTTCACCATCGCCGATACTGCCCTGATGATGCAGCTCACCACGGGTCATCACACTGACGATATCAATCTGCTCATGGCTGTGCAGTCCGGTCGAACCTCCGGGTAAAAACCAGGCATTGGCTAAATAAACACAGGCGCCAAAACCGGGCCAGCATTCCTCGCGCACATAATGACCAAACTGGCGCGGGTCCATTACCAGCACCCGTTCGCGGATGCCGCCAAAACCGGAAATCTCAATCTTCTCTTCTGTCAGCAGCTCTAATGCCACGTTCTTTTCTCCGTTCTGCCCCATGACATTGCAGCGCTGCGTTGCACCACGACATTACAGCGCTGCGTTGCACCACTAGATTGCACCGCTGCGTTGCGCCGTCAGGGACTGTTTACACCCCTTACGCCAGCCATGCGAACAATCGGGCCAAGGTGGTAGAACGTAAGTACCAAAGTTTCAAAAAACTGTCACGGCGCTGACACAGAGCCTGCCTAGACTCGCGCATTCTTTAGCACGCACCACACTCACCCGTCGCGTGGATTGTATGCCGATCCACCTATAAAAAAGGAGTCCGACATGGATATCAGCCGCCGTAAATTTCTATCCCGCACCGGCGCCGGCGTTGCCGGTATGGGAGCCCTGAGTCAGTCCGGTCTGAGCATGGCGATGAGCAGCCCGACGCCAATTGAAGCCAATGATCCCGGCCACTTTAACTACGGCGTTGCCAGTGGCGACCCACGCGCCGACCGCGTCATCCTCTGGACCCACTTTCTGCCAGAAGTGAATATGCCGCTGACCGTTAGCTGGAAAGTCGCGCTGGATGAAGGCATGACTCAGGTGGTACGCAGCGGCGACTTCCGCACCGACGCCAGCCGCGACTTCACCGTTAAAGTCGATGCCGACGGCCTGCAGCCCGGCACCACCTATTTCTACCAGTTCAGTGCCCTGGGCAAAGATTCCGAAATCGGCCGCACCCGCACCGCACCGGAAGGCGATATCGACAGCGCCCGTTTTGCCGTGGTGTCCTGCTCCAGCTACCCGCACGGTTACTTTAATGTGTACCGCGCGCTGGCCAACCGCAACGATCTGGATGCCGTCATTCACCTCGGCGACTATATCTACGAATACGGCCAGGACGAATACGGCGAACTGCTGCTGCGCGAAAAACGTGCGCTGGCTCCGGCTCATGAAATTGTCAGCCTGTCCGATTACCGCCGCCGCCATGCCATGTACAAACTGGATGAGGATTTAAAAGCCGCCCACCAGCGTCATCCGTTTATCACCGTCTGGGATGACCACGAGTTTGCCAACGATTCCAACGCCTACGGCGCCGAAAACCACAACGATGGCGAAGGTGACTGGAACGAGCGTAAAGCCGCCGCCAAGCAAGCCTATTTTGAATGGATGCCGATTCGCGAAAACAGCAATGGCAGCATCAGCCGCAACCTGCGCTACGGCGATCTGCTTGACCTGCTGATGCTCGATACCCGCATCGAAGGCCGTGACGAAGCACCAGAAGGCAGCGATAAACAACGCGAAGCCAAAGACGAAAACCGCACCCTGCTTGGTTTTGAGCAGGAAGCCTGGCTGCATCAGCAATTACAGAGCAGCAGCGCACGCTGGAAGATTGTCGGTCAGCAGGTGATGATGGCGCAGCGCTACTTTATTAACCTGCCGGATCACTTTGGCGGCGGCGCGTCTCTCTGGCTCGACAGCTGGGACGGCTACAGCGCTACCCGCGACCGCTTACTGGCGCTGCTGCGTAACGAACAGATTGATAACGTGGTGATTCTCACCGGCGATGTGCACAGCTCCTTTGCCGCCGACCTGAGCGATAACCCTTACGACCGCAATAACTACAACCGTCACAACGGTGACGGTTCGCTGGCGGTGGAATTTGTCTGCCCATCAGTCACCTCTCCGGGCTTCCCGCCGGTGATTGCCGAAGCCGGCGCACAGACCATTATGGATGCCAGCCCGCACATTAAATTTGCCGAACTGCGCCAGCATGGGTTTATCCTGCTGAGCGCCAGCCGCGAACAGGTACAGGCCGACTGGTACTACGTGCCGCAAATTCTGAAACGTTCCGCCAGCAGCTACCATGCGCGCAGCTACCGCACCATGAACGGTGATAACCGTCTGCAACGCGTGGCTGAACCACTGGCCTGAGAGAATAAAACTTTCCAGAACAAGGGCTTACAGATTCAGACCGGATAGAATCTGGCCATATAAAACGCCGCTGCGGTTTCCCGTCGCGGCGTTTTTTATGGCTAAAAAGTGTGACCAGCGTCACAAACAGAAGTCAAACGTTCAGACTAAGTAAAAAGTACTGCTTTTTTATGTGCGTTTATTCCGTACAGGAATAAAGAAAACGCGTAAAACTGCTCTCAATACCAAAAACAAAATGAGAAGAGAGCACACTATGGTCATTACCCGGCCAATCCCGGTTCTTGCTTTAGCTTTACTCCTGACCGCGTGCGGCGGCGGCGGTGGCGAAGACAACAACGTCTTTAACGGCCAGTCTCCTGACAATCCAGCGCCGGAAAATCCGGCGCCCGATAACACAGCCACACTCGCGGCAATGAATGCTCAACTGAACAGCCTGGCCAGCTCTCTGCCAGCCGCCTTCACCCGTCTGCCCTATGAAAGCCCGGCCATCAGCAACAATCTGACCGGCACGCCACAGTACAGTGCCGATGCCTTGCCGGCATGGGCCAGCATCGACAGCAACAGCGGTGTAATACGCGGCACACCTGACGCAGACGATGCCAGTGCGGCGGTGAATGTTACCCTCAGCCTGGCACTCGCTGACCTCAGTGTCAGTCAGCCAGTAACGCTGGTCGTTCATCATGGTGCTGAATACAAAACAGCCGCCAGCGTTGATTTTTACGCCGAACAGTTTGGTGGTGGAGAACGCCCCCTGCGCAACGACCTGAGCGGCAATCTGCAGGGCGAAGTGCAGTTTGTGCAGTCGCACAGCGTGCGTCCGGCCAACAACTTTGTACGTGACAGCGGCGATGAAACCAACAGCGTCTATAGTCCGCGCCTGGTAGCCCAGCGGGATGCCCTGCTGTTATTCATTCCGACCAATATGAATGATGCCGACATCATCACCGTCGATGCGGAAATCAGCTTTAACGGCGAAGTGCAGCAACGTCTGCCATTGCAGCATCCGTACGATTTGCCAGCGGCGGACTACAACGGTGCCAGTGACGTCACCTTTTCCCGCCGCGCCTGGAATGCGCTGCTGCCATGGCAGCAGGTGCGCAATGGCTTGTCTGTGCGTTTTATCATCAATGCCGGTGCCACCACCGAACAGGATGGCCTGCTGGCCGCCAATGCCATTGATATCGGCGAAGCCAGCCAGATAGTCTTCCAGAGTCTGCGTCTTGGCATGCTCACCCACGCTGATAAAACCAATGGCCATTTCACCCTGAACAATCCGCTACTGGCAGCCACCGATTACTTCCAGACACTGCCGGTCTCACGTCTGGTTATGGGCTCTTACGCTGACATGCAGCTCGATAAAGTGATTATCGGCAGTGGCGTTATCTATGACGAGGTCAGCGCCACCAACGGTGATATCTACAGTGGTGATATGCGCGGTGACGTGGCCAAGGCCCAGGTAAGCACCGGGATCAACCTGGCCAACTACGGCATCGCCAGCAACAACATGAACCAGAGCTACCCGCATCTGTTCAAGCAGATCACCAACCACCATGCCTGGGGCAACTATCAGAATGGCCGCAAGCAACACGGCCTGAGCGGTGGTAACGGCATTGGCACTCTGGTCGACAGCCGTGGCAACGAAGCCAGCCACGAATGGGGACACGCGTATGGTCTGGGACATTATCCGGGCAGCAATCTGACTGAAGACAGCCGCTTTCAGCGTCACCATGCCGACAGTGGCTGGGGCTATATCGCCTATCGTAACCGTCTGCGTGACAGCCTGAACGACAACAGCGAAACCGCCGAGGAGCAGGCGCACAGTTTCCATCTGAACGGCCATATTCCTTACGGCAACGATGCAATGTCCGGTGGTAGCCCGAACTCGCAGTTCTCGGCTTACACCCACTACACCGCGTATTCTGCGCGCATTATTCAGAACGATCTGGCGCGCTTCCCGGTGCCTGATGCCAGCTTTGCCAGCGGCTATAAAAAATGGGACACCAGCCTTGGCGCCTATGCCGAATACAACTTCCCTGAAGCTGAACAGCGCCTGGCACCCAAGCAGGTCGGCGTCGCCGTAGCGACGATTCTTGGTGGTTACGATCCGCAAGGTGACAGTGCTCTGATTTACCCGGTATTCCACGGTAACTATGGGAATGTGTTTGAGCTGCCGTCACCCGATCTGAACGATACCAGCGACCAGTGCTGGGTCAGCGTCAGCAACGCTGCCGGTGCTGAGCGCAAGATCGCTCTTGCCGCCAGCCGTTATGCCAGCAATCGTATTAACCAGCTGCATTTCAACCTGGCAGCGGAGTTCCGCCCGACGCTGGCTGTTCTCACCTGTCGCCGCGCTGGTGTTGACAGTGAGCTGACCCGCACCACCTTCGACGGTCAGATCCCGGAATTACCACCATTGGCGATTGTCGGTCAGGAACAAGGTTTCAGTGCGCTGCAAACGGTTGAAATGGCGACCCTCAGTACCTTGTTGGCTAACCAACAAGACGCCGTACTGCCGGTTCTGAACAGCCAGCAGCTGGCAATGCTCGACAGCTACTCCGATGCCCAATTGCGCACTGATCTGAGCGCTGCCGCGCTGCCTGTATATGAACGATTGCGTTCAACCCGCCATCATATTGCCCAGCTGGAACTGACGCTGAACAAACTCAGCAGCGATCAGATCAGTGTGGCGCAGCAAACCGATATTCTGCGCCATTTACTGAATGATACCGGCCTGCTGGCCAGTGATAGCAGCCTGCCAACAACCGGCAACGTGATTCAGGGGCCAAAATTCTTCAGCAGCGCCGGTATGGAAGCCGATGGCTACGTCAGCGCCGTTGATACCTCTGCAGAAGCCAGCACCTGGCTGATCAGCGCTCTGGGACGGATTCATCCGGCGGAAAAACCCTGGCTATGCCTGACACCGGCCAGTGGTCGTCTGACGCTGAGTCACTGCAGCAACGGCCAGAGCAATCAGTCGTGGCTGCGTACCGAACAAAACACTCTGAAAAATCAGGGTAACGGTCAGTGCGTGGATTTCGCCCACCATAATGGCACGCTGATTACTTATGGCTGCCACAACGGCTGGAACCAGCAGTGGAGCGCGCCGCTTGCCAGCGACAACGTGCTGCTGGCATTGCTGAACGGCAGCACGCTGCAACGCCTGTATGAGCTGCTTGGGGAATAATCCCCGCGCTGCCATACACGCTCAATAAAAAACGCCGCTGCGGGCAACCGCAGCGGCGTTTTTGGTTTCTGCTGTTTTTTGAGCAATACGGCTAACCGGCCAGCGCCACCGATTTCACCTGCGCCCAAACCGGCATTCCCGGCTTAAGTCCAAGCTGAGTCACCGAGCGTTGCGTCAGGCGTGCGCGCAATAAACCACCACTGCATAAACGCAGGTTAAGTAGCACCGATGTACCGTCAGCACTGAGACTGTCAATCTGCACCGGCAGAATATTCAGAATACTGCTGTCGTCCGCACGGCTGAGGCTGATACTCACATCCCGCGCCAGTACCCGCGCCCGCAGATGATCACCGATGGCGGCCTGAGGCGCACTCAGCAGCAGTTCGGTGCCGGGTCCGCTGTTATCCGCCGCAGTGGTCGCCGGATCAAGTACCAGCCGCGCTAACTGGCCGTTATCTTCCTGCGCCGCGATCCTGCCTTCCAGTACAACGCCGGTTTCATCGCCCAGATTCAGCGTCGCTAACACTTCGGCCAGCCCGCCCTGAGCGCGCATCTCTCCGCGCTCCAGCAACAATAACTGATCGGCCAGCTGCACCACTTCTTCCAGCGCATGACTGACGTACAACATCGGCCCCTTATACACCTGATGCAGACGGCGCAGATAGGGCAAAACCTCTTGCTTACGCGCGGTATCGAGTGCTGACAGCGGCTCATCGAGCAGCAGCAGCCGGGGATTGATCAGCAGTGCCCGCGCCAGCGCCACGCGCTGCTGTTCTCCACCAGACAAACGCTGCACCGGACGCTGCAGCAGCGGCAATAAATCGAGCAGCTCCAGCACCTGCTGAGCCTGCTCATGGGCCAACGGGGTTAAACCGCGCTGGTGCGCCCGTTTAACGCCGTAATCGAGGTTGCCCTGTACATTAAGATGTTTCAGCAGACCGGCATCCTGAAATACCAGCGCCAGCGGGCGCTGATGCGCCGGCAAAGAGCGCTGCCGACTGCTCCAGACCTGCTCACCCAGCCGGACCTCACCACCCGCTTCCAATCCGGCGATACAGCGCAATAACGTGGTTTTGCCGCAGCCTGACGGGCCAAACACCGCAGTAACGCCCTGTCCGGCAAGTGTCGTATCCAGCCGTAAACGGAAGTCGCCACGGTGGCAGTCGATGTTCAGATGCAGATCGGTCATGGGCGGCTCAGGGAAAAATTCAGGCGGCTGTTACGGTTGAGGCTGTACATCAGCAATAACACCACAAAAGAGAACACCAGCATCAACAGCGACAACGCATGCGCCTGAGTGTAATTAAGGGCTTCAACATGATCGTAAATCTGCACCGATATCACCCGTGTTTCTGCGGGAATATTACCGCCAATCATCAACACCACACCAAACTCACCCACGGTATGGGCAAAGCCCAATACGGCAGCGGTTAACAGACCGGGCTTGGCCTGCGGCAACACCACCGTGAAAAAACGGTCAAGCGGGCCAGCGCCTAAAGTGGCCGCGACTTCCAGCGGGCGCTCACCCATGGCCTCCATCGCGTTCTGAATGGGCTGTACGACAAAAGGCAGTGAATACAGCAGCGAGGCCAGCACCAAACCACTGAAGCTGAACGGCAGCAGACCAAACCCCAGCGCCTGAGTCAGTTGGCCCAGCGGACCGTTGGGCCCCAGAGCCAATAACAGATAAAAACCGAGCGCCGTGGGCGGCAGCACCAACGGCATCGCCACCAACGCCGATACCGGCCCACGCCAGACCGAACGCGTGCGTGCCAGCCACCACGCGAGTGGTGTGCCCAACAACAGCAACAGAAGAGTGACCAGCGTTGCCAGCTTAAGAGTAAGAACAATGGCAGCCCAGTCGGCCGCAGTGAGCAAATTCACGGTGCCGTATCCTGTGCATAGCCAAAACCGGCGATTAAAGCTTTAACTCCGGGTTGCTGCAGATACTGCAACAAAGCGCTGGCCGCCGGATTGTCGGAGCCTTTTTTCAGCAACACCGCATCCTGACGAATCGGCGCATACAACGCAGCCGGAATCAGCCAGGCGCTGCCGGAAGTCAGCACGCCATCCTGCATAATCTGCGACAGCGCCACAAAACCCAGCCCGGCATTGCCGGTGGCTACAAATTGCCAGGTCTGACTGATATTTTCGCCCATCACCTGTTTATTCCGGGTGGCCGTACTTAATTGCAGCGCCTCAAGCACTTCTGTGGCCGCCTGACCGTAAGGTGCAAGACGTGGGTTCGCCAGCGCGAGCTTGCTGAAGGAACCGGCTTTTAACTGTGCCTGCACATCGTCTCCGGCCGTTGCCGACCACAGCGCCAGACGTCCCTGCGCATAGGTAAAACGGCTGCCAGCGACGGCAAAGCCATTTCCTTCCAGGCGCCGGGGTTTAGCCTGATCCGCAGAGAGAAACACATCAAACGGCGCACCGTTCTCTATCTGCGCCAAAAACTTCCCCGATGAGCCAAACGCCAGTAACACCTTATGGCCGCTGTCTTTTTCAAAATCAGCAGCAATTTTCTGCATCGGCCGGGAAAAATTGGAGGCCACAGCCACCATAACGTCCGCAGCCTGAACCGCAGAACTGAACAGGGTGGCGGACAATAAGCCGAGCAAGACCGGAACAACCGTCAACCTGGTTGAAAGCAAGCGCATAATTCTGATGCCTTTAAGCAAAGTCTTATTCATCAAATACCAATTCGGTGCCGGGATGAAACTGATCGCTGCCGTATAATTCCGACAGGTATTTTGCTTCACCATTCGGCTGCACTATACGCGCGTGATGACGGGTTAATTTGCGCGGCTCATCGACGCCACAGGAGTGGGCAATAATACCGACTTCCTGATTCAGAATTTCCACAAAGTGCGCAACACGCGCGGCTTTATCTGTTGGTACCAGTCCGCGCTGCAAGCGTGGATTATGCGTGGTGATCCCGGTCGGACAGGTATTTTTATTGCACTGCAACGCCTGAATACAACCCAGAGCAAACATAAACCCGCGCGCACTGGTAACAAAATCAGCCCCCACGCACAGTGCCCAGGCCACCCGGTCAGGGGTAATCAATTTACCCGACGCCACCACGCGGATACGCGGCCGCAGGTGATATTCATCCAGCACATCCACCAGCATCGGCAATGCCTGCGCCAACGGCAGGCCCATATAATCCATTAACGATTGCGGTGCCGCACCGGTACCACCTTCGGCACCGTCCAGCGTAATAAAATCCGGCGCCGATTCGGTTCCACGCACATGAATAGCGCGGCATAAATCACGAATCCAGCCAATGTCGCCCAGTACCGCTTTAAAGCCCACGGGCTTACCGGTAATCGCTCTGACCTGAGCAATCATATCCAGCAGATCATCCACCGAGCGGACTTCCGGGTGACCATTGGGAGAAATGGAATCTTCACCGGCAGGAATGTGGCGGATAGCCGCAATTTCGGCGGTGACTTTTTCGCCCGGTAAAATACCACCCTTACCCGGTTTTGCCCCCTGACTGAGTTTAATTTCAAACATCCGCACTTGTTCGTGAGCGGCAATGGCATGCAGTTTCTCTTCGTCCAGTTCACCGAATTCATTGCGCACGCCGTATTTTGCCGTGCCGATCTGGAAGACGATGTCAGCCCCGCCTTCCAGATGATACGGCGATAAACCACCCTCGCCGGTATTCATCCAACAACCGGCCAACTTAGCACCTTTCGACAAGGCCAAAACCGCCGGGCGCGAAATGGCACCAAAACTCATACCGGAAATATTGATCAGCGATGAGGTGGTATAAGGCGTACGGCAATGCTCACCCAGAGTAATCGGGCCGGTATCGGCAAAATTCTGCTTCAGTGCCGGAAAAGCACTGTTCACAAACAAAACAGTGCCGGGCACATCCAGTCGGCGGGTCGATCCAAAGGCAATGGTGGTGTTTTCTTTTTTAGCGGCGCGGTAAACCCAGGCACGCTCGGCGCGATTAAACGGTAATTCTTCGCGATCCTGTGCAAAAAAATACTGGCGAAAAAATTCCCCAAGATGCTCAAAGAAGTAACGGAAACGGCCAATCACCGGAAAGTTACGGCGAACGGTATGGCGGGTCTGGGTAATATCCACGATGTAGGCCACCAATATCCAGCCAACCACGACCAGCGCCACCAGCCCCAACAGGCCGACTAAAACAATCACACCATAAGCAGCAATCAAAAATACTTCATCAGACATCAGACATCTCCGGCGATTGAGCTGAGCCAGCTCAGAAACAGCCCACAGCTTAGAGGCTGGAGGTTTAGCTGTCATTACTGACAAACAAAACGCTGTGATGCACAGAAGGATCAGAAGTGACGGCACAAAACGGCCAGGCAAAAAAAAGAGCAGCCAGGCTGCTCGGAGAACGAAGTTTGATCGGGTGCTGTGATCAATGGGGTTCAGGGTGCTTCAGTAAATTGTGCCAGGATGTTTCTGCCCGCCTCCTGGCTGACGGTATCCGTACCGCAGGCTTACGCCGTCGGTGTAATATTCTTAACGTTTTTGGCCGTGAAATAAGAGAAACCACCTTCCATATCCCCCACTTCTACCCGGTTAGGGGAAAGCGGTGAACTTTTGATTGCGGCGATATACAGGCCGTGGCAGGCAATCAGGTTCTTATCGACATCGTTAAAATGAGGCTGAGAAAAAGCAAAGGTTTTACGTTCACAGCCACGTTCTAATGTGAGAATAAGTTGGGCATCGGTCAGCTCGTTAGCCCGTGAATAGTTCACGTAGGTTACACGATACGCCTGATCGAATTCGTACAAATATTGATCGAGTGTTTGGCGGCTGATACTCATGAATAAATTAAACCTATATCGGTGACTGGCGAGTTACCTTTAGGTTTAGTCGCCGCAAGATGTCACCGCAATGCGGAATAACACAAATCTACAGATATTTTGTAAGTGTCATTTTTCAGTTAAAAAACGACGTTGTTTACCTGCAGATGGAAAGAATTGATAGGAAAGTCAGGCGTCAAACTTTTGCTGTGTTACAGGATACAAACAGAATATTACAAAGGAGGAAATCCGGCGCTGTTCTGCCGGATTCCGGCACGCGCAGATAACTGCGCATGTTGTTACTTACCAGTGCTGCACAATGTCTTTCAGCGCGGTATCAATGTCTGCAAAGTCATAGTTGAAATTCAGTGTCTGCAGCCGCTGCGGCCGGACATCCTGGCCTTTCAGTAACAGATCACTCATTTCACCAAACAGCAGTTTTGCGATAAATACCGGCATCGGAAACAGTGCAGGGCGTTGCAGCTGTCGCGCCAGGCTCTGAGTAAAGTCGTGATTGGTCACAGGATGTGGTGCCGTCATATTGATGACACCGTTTACCGTCTTATCAGCGCTGTTGCTGTTACTGTGGCTGAGTAAAAAATCGACCGCACGACAGTAGTCCTGCAAGTGAATCCACGACAGATTCTGCTGCCCATCACCGATCACGCCCCCCAGACCAAGACTGAACGGCAGCCAAAGGCGTTTCAGCATGCCACCATGCACTCCCAACACAACGCCGGTGCGCAGAATCAGAAAACGCTCGGTTAACGGCTGCAGAGGTTCTGCCGCCGCTTCCCAATCGGCACAAAGCTGCGCCGCGAAGTCTTTCCCCTGCGCATCCAGTTCGCCGTGTGGCGTGTCATCGGCACCAGAATATCCGCCGTAATAACCAATGGCTGAACCACTGAGCACCACGCGGAAACGCTGGCCACTGCGGCTGGCCCAGGCCGCCAGATCGCGGGTCAGGGCAATACGGCTGTCCTGCAGCGCCTGCTTGCGCGCACGCGTCCAGCGCTTATCGGCAATGCCCTCACCGGCCAGATTGATTAACACATCAAACTGACCGCTGAGCTGCTCAAACCCCGATACCGCCTTCACTACGCCGCCCCAGCGCCGTTGCACCCAGGACGGGCGGCGGCTGAGCACGGTAACAGCAGCGCCTTGTGCCAGCCAGCGGTTGATCAGGGCCTGACCTATAAAGCCGGAACCGCCGGTAATCAGAATGCGTTGTTCTGTCATCGTTTTCTCCTTACCGGTGGTTCGCCTGAGCGACTCAGAACTGGCCGACGGCCATCTCCATCAGGCTGTCTTTACCGGCTTCAATTTCTGTCAGCAGAGCTTCGGTTTGTGGCAGCAGTTTGTCCATATAGAAACGCGCACTATGAACTTTCGCCTGATAGAAGTCGGTTTCACTCGATCCGGCATCCAGCTGCTGCTGTGCGGTCAACGCCATACGGCTCCAGAAATAACCCACCGCCGTCAGCGCAAACAAGCGCAGGTAAGGCGTGGCCGCAGAACCTGCCTGCTCACGGTCACTCATACCATTCTGCATCAGCCACATGGTGGCTTTCTGCAACCGGGCAATGGCGGCTTTCAGCTGTGGCAGGTGCGGAGCCTGCGGGTTGTCGTTGATAAAACCGTCAAGCATGGCGAAGAAGCGCTTCAGCGCCCGGCCGCCGTTCATGCCGATTTTACGGCCCACCAGATCCAGCGCCTGAATACCGTTGGTACCTTCGTAGATACGGGTGATACGGGCATCACGCACCAGCTGCTCAAGTGGCCAATCCTGGGTAAAGCCTGAGCCACCCATTAACTGCAGACCATCATTGGCACAGAAAAATCCTTCATCGGTGAGGAAGGCTTTTACCACCGGTGTCAGCAACTGCACCATATCATCGGCATGTTCACGTTCGGCCGGATCTTCTGCGGTGTGTGCGATATCCAGATTCAACGCAGTGAAGTACGCCAGTGCACGGCTGCCTTCAATGGTGGCTTTCTGACGCAGCAGCATACGGCGTACATCCGGGTGCACGATGATCGGATCTGCAGGCTTGTCGGGTGCCTGTGGGCCCGCCAGCGAGCGGCTCTGCAGACGGTCTTTGGCAAAGCCTAAGGAAACCTGATAAGCCGCTTCAGCAACCCCCAGCCCCTGCAGACCGACCATCAGACGCGCACTGTTCATCATCACGAACATCGCCTGCAGACCTTTGTGCGGCTCGCCAATCAGCCAGCCTTTGGCTTCTTCAAAGTTCATCACACAGGTTGCGGAACCCTTGATACCCATTTTGTGTTCCAGGCCGCCACAAAACGCCGGGTTACGGCTGCCATCTTCCAGTACCTTAGGCACCAGAAACAGTGAGATACCTTTGGAACCGCCCGGTGCATCCGGCAGTTTGGCCAGCACCAGGTGGATGATGTTATCCACCAGATCATGCTCACCGCCGGTAATCCAGATTTTGGTACCGGAAATAGCGTAAGAACCATCGGCCTGCGGTTCCGCTTTAGTACGGATCAGACCCAGGTCGGTACCACAATGCGGTTCGGTCAGACACATGGTGCCGGTCCACTCACCGCTGATCAGACGTGGCAGGAAGTAGTCTTTCTGCTCGTTGGTGCCGTAACCAATCAGCGCATTAACAGCACCGTGGGTCAGGCCCGGGTACATACCCAGCGACAGGTTGGCTGAACACATCATCTCTTCAGCCAGCGTATTCAGCGTATGTGGCATACCCTGACCGCCATATTCCACCGGCGCAGACAACGCCGTCCAGCCCGCTTCAGCAAACTGCTTGTAGGCCTCTTTAAAACCATCCGGCGTGGTGACGCTTTTGCTTTCCGGGTCATAATGACAACCCTGGCGATCACCGTTGGTATTGGTTGGCGCAATAACATTCTGTGCCAGCTTCGCGCCCTCGGTCAGCATGGCGTCCATGATGTCGCGGGTGGCGTCTTCATAGCCTGGCAATGCCGGTAAAATTTCGTCACCTTTCAACAGTTCATATAACACAAATTGCATGTCACGCAGGGGAGCCTGATAACTCATGGGGTATCCTCATTGTTCAACGGGCCGATAACGGCAGTTAATTTTGATAAAGCCGCGCAAGGCATCAAAAATCGATGCAAAGCATTTTCAAAGCTATGCAATAGTTATACATCACAAGGAAAAGCGCTACAATGGGAAACTTGTACAAAGGCGATAAGGATTTTATATGGCCCACATAGCAATCATTGGCGCCGGCATGGCTGGCCTGAGCGCTCTGCAATATCTTGCGGAACAAGGCCATGAGGTCACGGTGTTCGATAAAAGCCGTGGCTCAGGCGGGCGCATGGCCAGTAAAAAGGTTGATGACGCCAGCTGGGATATGGGGGCGCAGTTTATCCGTGCTCACAGTGCCGCCTTTACCGCGCAACTGCAGCAGTGGCAACAATATGGCTGGGTTGACGAATGGAACATTACCCCCTGGACTGCCGATGCCAATGGCCTGCATCCTTCGCCGGATAATGTGCAACGTTATGTCGGCATGCCACGTATGACCGGCCTCAGCCGCTCATTGCTGGAACCTGCGGCGGCTTTTGTCGCCAGCACCCGCATTATCAGCGCCAGCCGCGAGGCAAGCGCACGTGAATGGTCACTGAGCAGCGATGATGGTAAGACATTCGGCCCATTCGACGGCCTGCTGATCAACACCCCGCCGCAGCAGGCCATACCGCTCCTGAGTGCCGCGCCACAACTGGCGGCTCAATGCGAAGAAGTGGATATGTTGCCCTGCTGGACACTGCTGCTGACACTGCCGGAAGCGATGAGCAGCGCTGCGGATGCCGTTTTTGTTAAACAAGGTCCGCTGAGCTGGATTGCGCGTAACAACAGCAAACCCGGTCGGGATAAAAAAGAGGCCTGGGTGATTCAGGCCAGTCACGAATGGAGCCGCCAGCAGGTCGATGCTCCGCGTGAACAGGTGCAACAGGAACTGCTGAGCGCTTTCTTTGCGGCACTGCAACAACCACAGCAACAACCCGACACCCTGTGGCTGCACCGCTGGTTGTACGCAATACCGGCCAATAGCCTTACACTGGGCGCTTTGAGTGACATCGGCCAGCATCTGGTTGTCTGTGGCGACTGGTGCCACAGCCCCAGCCTTGAAGGTGCCTGGCTGAGCGGCCAACAGGCTGCACGTACGTTACTGACCACACTCCCGAATATGGCAGAAGAACCACTATGACCTTAAAAAACGCTTCGATTTTGCTCGCCCATGGCAGCAGCGATCCGCACTGGCTGGCGCCATTCGATCAGTTATTGCAGCGCATTCGCGACAGCCTGACCAACCCGCAGGCGCGGGTAGAGCTGGCTTACATGGAACTGGCAGAACCGTCACTGCAAAGCCAGGTACAGCGCCTGGCCGCTGACGGCTATCGCCAGATTGATGTACTGCCTCTGTTCTTTGCCGCAGGCCGCCATTTGCGTAAAGACGTACCGGCCATGCTTGAAGAACTGCAGCAACAGTTGCAACAGCAGGGCATCGAAGTAAGTATCCACTTACATACCCCCATCGGCCTGGAGCCTGAAGTCGCCAATGCGATCAGTCAGGTGGTTGTGCGACAACTGCAGTAACCCTGCATCATCAGCAGGATCGGATAACACCGCTGCCTGCTGATGCTGCTGATACCGCGGAATACTCTGCCTCAGCGTACTCCGGCGAACGCCTCCGCAATTGGCTCAGCGATTCGTTATACGACCTGCTATCCCGTCTTCTCGCTCCTTTCTGCATACCTCCCCGCCCCTGTTAATCGTCCCTGCTCAACGAGCCTGTTCATTGCCACTATTTTTGACCCTGCCTTGCCCCTATCCATGACCCCGATAAAACGGCTTATCCGCAGCACAGCCACTTGCCCCGCAACATCCGCGGCCACCTTTCAGCGCTATTTCCGGCGCCCGACGGTAGCCCCGGTTTTGCACTATGGTGTTTTATTCACTGGCGAATAATGCGTCTGCAGTCCGGGATCATGCCCACCGGCTTATCACCGGTGGCGTAAAGATTTCTTCAAAATCAGAACCTTATACAAAACCAAGAAATATTATACAAAGATGATTGACTTGTAGAACTTGTTAGCGCCAGAATAAACTTATACAACAAACGATGCATAGGTTATACATATGGCTCAGCAGCATCCCTTAAAGACCACACACAACACCACTGGCCTTAACCGTATTCCGGTTGGCATCAGTGCCTGCCTGATGGGTCAAGCGGTACGTTTTAACGGTTCACACAAGCGCTCGCGCTTCTGCACCGACACGCTGAGTCAGTATTTCGACTTTGTATCCATTTGTCCGGAAGTGGCCATTGGTATGGGCACGCCACGCGAGCCTATCCGCCTGGTCAGCCAGAATTCCGCCGATGAAAGCGTGCGCGCACTGGGAGTGGTCGACAGCAGCATCGATGTTACCGATGCACTGGCAGAATACGGTGCCCGCCAGGCACAACAGCAACAGCACTTGTGCGGCTACATTTTCATGCAAAAGAGTCCCAGCTGCGGCGTGTTTGGCGTCAAACGCTATCTGGCCAACGGTCATCCTGAAGGCAGCACCCGCGGCATTTACGCCGACGCGTTCTGCAAAGCCCAGCCGCTGTTACCGGTTGAGGAAGCCGGGCGGCTGAACGATGCCGCTCTGCGTGAAAACTTTATGACCCGTGTCTTTGCCTATCATGACTGGCAACAATTTCAGGCCGCTGGCATCGACCGTAAAGGGCTGATTAATTTCCACTCGCGCTACAAATATCTGGTGATGGCGCACAGCTCGCTGCATTACAAAAGTATGGGGCGTCTGCTGGCCAACCTGCGGGACGGCAACCTCGACACCCTGGCCAATAATTATTTTGTCCAGCTGATGACCGCCCTTGCCAAGCCTGCCAGCCGCAAAATGCACACCAATACCCTGATGCACCTGCAAGGCTATTTAAAACAGCTCATTTCCGCCGGCGATAAAGCCGAGCTGAGCGAAATCATTGACCAGTACCGTCTGGGGATTGTGCCTCTTGTCGTACCTCTGACCTTGTTAAAACATCATCTGAATCATCATGGCGATGTTAATCAGTACGCCTGTCAGCAGGTCTATCTTAATCCGCATCCCTATGAACTGGGATTACGGAACACCTTATGAACCGGCTTGACGACAGCGGAACTTACCCTATCCGCGAGTTTGCGCGCATCACCGGAGTTAACCCGGTGACTCTGCGTGCCTGGGAAAGACGCTACGGTATAATCCAACCGGAGCGTACCGAGAAAGGCCACCGCTTTTATACCGAAGAGCATATTCAGCATGTGCGTCACATCCTTTACTGGCTGGATCAGGGCTACCCTATCCGTCAGGTAAAGCTGCTGCTGAAAGACGGGCCGGAAAGTGCCGAAAACAACAGTGATGACTGGCTTGAACAACAGCAACAGGTCATTCGTGCAGCCCAGCGCCTGAATACTCAGCATCTGGATGAACTCTGGAACGCCGGTTTTTCCAGCTATCCGCTGGCGGTTTATTATGAGCGCTGCCTGTTACCGGTGCTTAATTTTCTGCGCAGCAGCAGTACTCCCCCCATTGTGATTCACGCGCTGGAACATCTGCTGAAGCGTAAATTCGGCGCCATGCTGCTGCAACAGCAGCGACATAACAAAGGGCCGGTATTATTACTGGTCACCAATCATGAGCACGCCGAAATTGACGCACTGGCCTGTGCCTGCGCCCTCGGTGCCGCCGAATTCCGCGTTGAATATTTTGGCCCAAACTCAACCCCGGCCGATCTGCAACTGACACTGGCGATGATTCCTGCCGCCAATGTTTGGGTCCATTTCCACCCGCTGAATCCGGCACAGCAACAACAATGGCAGGAATATTTTGAACAATGCCGCCTGCCCCATTTTATTTCCGGTGCGGTGCCCGTTACCGATACATCTGACGCAACATTAATTGCCCTGCCGGATCAGTTATCCAAACAAGTGCGTACCTTTATTACCGGCATCGCAGAACAGAATGCCGTCACGCCTAATCCGCACACCGGAGGTTTCCATTGACTCAGTTAGTCTGGTTCCGCAGCGATTTACGCAGCCGTGATAATCCGGCGCTGTGGCATGCCTGTAAAAATCCGCAGGACAGCGTTATCGGCGTGGTATTTGTTACCCGCCAGCAATGGCAACAGCACGGGCTGGGCGAGCGGAAAATGCAATTGCTCGAAAACGCGATGCAGGCATTAAAAACGGAACTTAAGCAGCTGCACATCCCCCTGCTTATTATTCCGGCAGACACCTTTGCTGACTGCAACCAGACCCTGCAGCGCATTATTATTCAACTGAATATCCGCTCGGTTGCTTTTAATATCGAATACGAAGTGAATGAGCGCCGGCGCGATATTGAATTCAGCCGCTGGTGCCGCGAGCAGCAGATATCGGTTTATAAATTTCACGATCAATGCATGGTGCCTCCGGGTGAAGTGCGCACCAAACAGGATTTACCCTTCAAGGTATTTACCCCCTTTAAACGTGCCTGGATACAACAGGCCGATGGACGCATCGGCGCACCACTGCCTCAGCCGCAGCCACGCGATCCGGCTATTCAGAACGCATTAGCCGGGCTGGCAGGTCTGCAGGGAAATATCCCCGCCACAAACACAGTGGCCGACGAACTCTGGCCTGCCAGCGAAGACGAAGCGCACCAGCGCCTTAATCAGTTTGCTGAGGAGCGTGGCCGCGCCTATAAAGAATTACGCGATCTGCCCGCCGAAGATGCGACCAGCCGTCTGTCTGTTTATTTATCTCTGGGGATGATTTCTCCGCGTCAATGCCTGCATGTGGCTCTCAGCCATAACAAAGGGCGATTAACCGGTAATACCCCCGGATTTGATACCTGGATCAGCGAATTAATCTGGCGGGAATTTTATCGCCATCTGCTGGTCGCGTTTCCACAACTGTGCAAACACAAAGCCTTTAAACCCGATACCGAGCAGGTTCCATGGCGCAACAGCGAGTCTGATTTCAAAGCCTGGTGCGAAGGTCGCACCGGTTATCCGATTGTCGATGCTGCGCAAAAACAACTCGTGGCAGAAGGTTGGATGCACAACCGTCTGCGCATGATCAGTGCCATGTTTTTAACCAAACATCTGCTGATTGACTGGCGTAAAGGCGAAGCTTTTTTTAACCACTGGCTGCTGGATGCCGATCTCGCTTCCAATAATGGTGGCTGGCAGTGGAGCGCATCAACCGGTGCCGACGGCGTGCCTTATTTCCGGATTTTTAATCCAACCACACAATCACAACGTTTTGATGCCGACGGTGAATTTATTGCCCGCTACCTTCCACAGCTGGCTGAATTACCCGCGGCTGCCCGCCACCAGCCTGACAATTTACAGCGTCAGCGCTGCGGTTATGAAACACCGATAGTGGAACATAAATTCGCCCGCCAGCGGGCACTGGATGCTTTTAAACAGACGTTAACCACGGCCAACGCCGGAGAGAACAATGACGAATAAGGACGCATCATCCTCAGGGCTTACGCCCACCAGGCGGTTGCTACGCAATATACTGCGCTGGATTGATTCCGACATCGGCAGTCATGAAGACATGAGCAGTACAGAATTTAACTGGCTGAGAGTGATGCCATTTATTGTGCTGCATCTTCTTTGTTTGCTGGCTTTTTTTCTGCCTGTCAGCGCCACAGCGGTAGCTTTCTGTTTTGGCCTGTACTGGCTGCGGTTATTTGCTATTACCGCGTTCTATCATCGTTATTTTTCCCACCGTGCTTACAAAACCAATCGTTTCTGGCAATTTATTTTTGCCCTGTTGGGAAATATGGCAGCGCAACGCGGACCGCTGTGGTGGGCCGCTCATCACCGTGCTCACCACCAGCACGCCGATACCGACGAGGATCTGCACTCACCGGTAAAACGTGGTTTTTGGTGGAGTCATGCCGGCTGGTTTACCTGCGATGCATCATTTCGTACCCAGCATCAGCGCATTAAAGATTTCACCCGCTTCCCGGAATTACGCTGGCTTGATCGTTACGACAGCTTTGCACCGTTATTACTTATTGTTCTTCTTTATATTAGTGGTGAATGGCTGGAGGCTTCGGCACCGCAGTTAAATACCAATGGTTTGCAGTTAGTTGTCTGGGGCTTCTTTATTTCTACGGTATTGCTGTTTCATTCGACTGTTACGATCAATTCTCTGGGGCATATCTGGGGCAAAAAACGTTTCCCGACCAAAGACGAAAGCCGCAACAACGCCTTTCTGGCGCTGCTGACGTTGGGTGAAGGCTGGCATAACAACCATCACCGCTGGGCAGTTTCTGCCCGCCAGGGTTTTTATTGGTGGGAGCTGGATATCACCTATTTGATTCTTAAGGCCATGAGTTGGGTTGGTATCGTACGCGAACTTAATCCTGTGCCTCGTCATGTACTGGCAGAAGGACGCCAGTTAACCCTGAAACAGCCTGTGGAGAAATCGTCGTGAATACACTTCTCGCCGTTGCTGACAGCAGCAAAGCAGAACGCTTTCAGGCGCTTTATCACGGTCTTAACCGCGACACCATTTCACGCAACCTGTTAAGTACCTGCTATGCCGATAATATCGTGTTCTGTGATCCTTTCCATGAGGTTAAAGGCATCAGTGCACTGACCGACTATTTTATCGGTATGTACAGCAACGTTAACCATATCGATTTTATTTTCACCAGCAACTGGCACCAGGACGAGCGCAGCATGTTGCGCTGGACCATGAATTTCCGCCACCCGCGCCTGCGTAACGGTGAGTTAATCAGCATTGAAGGTTGCAGTGAACTGCGCTGGGAAAAAGATCGCATTGTTTACCATCGCGACTTTTTCGACGCCGGTGCCATGCTGTACGAACACCTGCCGGTCTTTGGCTGGGCTATCCGTAAGCTGAAGGAGCGTATGCAATGACCTCTTCCTGGCCAAACAGTGACAAGTCACTGCCGTTTTCACAACAGGTTATCTGGCTGACCGGTGCCTCCAGCGGCATTGGCGAAGCACTGGTGCATGCATTACAGGCTGAATGCCGCCATCTGATTATCAGTGCCCGTAATGCTGAGGCACTGCAGCAATTAGCGGAAAACTACAACAATGTCAGTATCCAGGTTGCGGATATTACCAATGCGTCACAGATGCTGGCGGCGGCAGCGGCCATTAAAGCGCAATTCGGTCATATTGATACATTAATAGCCAATGCCGGTACCTGTGAATATGTCGATGTTGATCACTTTGATTCGGCATTAATCTGGCGTGTTCATGAAACCAACTTTTTCGGTCTGATTAATACCGTTGAGGCAGCACTGCCACTGTTGCAGGAAAGTCAGCGTGGCTACATTGCTGGCATGAGCAGTAGTGTGACCTGGCTGGCAATGCCGCGTGCCCAGGCCTACGGCGCCAGCAAAGCCGCTGTTCGCCATTTTCTCGAATGCATGCAAGCAGACCTGAAACACAAAGGCATTGATGTCGGCATTATATCTCCGGGCTTTGTTCAGACGCCGCTGACCGACCGTAATGATTTCCCTATGCCGGGAAAAATCGATGCCGAGAAAGCCGCAGACATTATTGTTCACGGTCTGAAAAAACGGCAGCTGGAAATTCGCTTCCCTTTCCTGTTCACCCTGATACTGCGGGTACTTGGCGCACTCCCCGCCAGCCTGCGTTTGAAAATCACCAGTGCCATGGCACGTAATAACCAACAGCCGGAAACCGGAGACCGTCACTCATGAAAGAACGTATTGCAATTATTGGTTCTGGAATTTCCGGTCTGACCTCGGCCTGGCTGTTGCGTGAAAAGTACGACGTTCACCTTTATGAAGCTGGCGATTACCTGGGTGGTCACACTCAGACCAATGATATTAACGTTGACGGTAAAACGTATCCGGTGAACAGCGGCTTTATTGTTTTTAACGACTGGACTTACCCGAATTTTATTCGACTGATGGATCGGTTGGGAGTTGCTGCAGAAGATTCCGACATGAGCTTCAGCGTTAAATGTGAGCGCTCAGGCATAGAATATAATGGCCATACGCTGGATTCCCTGTTTGCCCAACGAAAAAATATCTTTAATTTCCGCTTTCTGTGGATGATCCGTGACATTCTGAAATTTAATAAAGAAACCCGAGCTGAACTGGAATCCGGAACGGTCAGCAACAGCGAAACTCTGGGCAGTTACCTAGAGCGTAAGGGTTACAGCGACTATTTTCGCCGCTATTACATTATCCCGATGGGCGCTGCGATCTGGTCAGCCAGCGAAGCCATGATGATGGATTTTCCGTTGTACTTTTTCCTGCGATTTTTTAATAACCACGGCATGCTCAGTGTGGATGAGCGCCCGCAATGGCGTGTTATCAGTAATGGCTCCCGCAGTTATGTCAGACGAATTGAGCAGGATCTCAACGCAGATCAGATTTATCTGAACACTGAAGTTACCCGTGTGGAGCGCGACAGTCTCGGTGTCATGCTGTATTCAGCGCGTGGTGCCGAACGCTTCTCCCAGGTTATCTTTGCCTGCCACAGTGATCAGGCGCTGAAAATGCTGGCACAGCCTACTCAGACCGAGCAGGACATCCTTGGCGCTATTCCTTATAAAATGAATGATGTTGTCCTGCATACCGACAGCAGCATTTTGCCGCGCAGTAAAAAAGCCTGGGCCGCCTGGAACTACCACATCGGCCAAAAAAATCAGGACACCGTCGCGGTTACCTATTACATGAACCGTCTGCAGAATTTTGATGATGCGCCGGTGGATTTCTGCGTAACCCTGAACAAAACGCAGGATATAGATCCGACAAAAATCCTGCGCTCATTCCGTTACGCTCATCCGGTGTTTACGCTGGAAGGTATGGCTGCACAAAAACGTCATGCTGAGATCAGCGGTAATAACCGCAGCCATTTCTGTGGTGCTTACTGGTTTAACGGTTTTCATGAAGACGGTGTTAAAAGTGCTCTGCGCGTAACCGAGTCTCTGGGAGTGTCTCTATGATATTCAGCCGCGGTGACTCTGCGATACAGACCGGAAAATCGCTGGATATGATCCGCCACAGCGCGGTTTATACCGGCTGGGTTCGTCATCGCCGTTTCACCCGGGCAGACAATAAGCTGCGCTATAACGTCTGCATGGTCATGCTGGACCTGGATGAAGTTGATCAGGTAATGGCACTGCACCCATTATGGAAGAGTGGCCACAAGGGACTGGCGTTGATTCGTTTTTGCCGTGATGACTATTTTGCAGCGGAACAAAAAATCTGTGATCAGGCTTCCGATCTGAAACGCTTGCTGGTGAATACTTTTTATCAGGAGCTGGGAGAGCGTGTTGAGCGCGTTTCTTTACTGACCAACCTGCGCAGCTTTGGCTACCTGATTAATCCGGTCAGTTTTTATTTTGGCTACCGTGCTGATGGCAGCCTTGCAGGTATTCTGGCCGAAATAACCAATACCCCCTGGGATGAGCGATTTCATTACACACTGGCGACAGCTGACAACGCCTCATCAGAAAAACAGCAGGGCATTGCGCCATCCCGCCAGTTGGTCAGCGCTTCTTTTAAAGGCTTCCACGGCTACGAATATCGCTTTAATAAGAACTTTCATGTATCGCCGTTTAATCCCATGTCGATGGAATACCGCTGGGTCATTCAGCAACCGGGAGAAGAACTGCTGATTCATATGGATACGTTTAACCTTGAGAATCAGGGTCATAAAGATTTTGATGCCACCATGAAGCTGGAAAGGCATGAGTTTTCCCGCGCCATGATGAGCAAAGTACTGTGGCGCTTTCCGTTTATGACACTGAAAGTTATGGCCGGAATTTACTGGAATGCTCTTAAACTCTGGCTCCGCCGTTCTCCGTTTTATGACCACCCGGGAACGTCATCTCCCGATCATTCAATACATTCCAAGTCTGAGGCCAGCTCTGGCCAGGAGCAACCACGATGAAAAGCCTGACCATGAATCCGGAAAACATGCACTGGCTGGATCGCCTGTGCCGTAATGCACTGTTCCGCACCCTGGAAAATCTGCATACCGGTTGTATCCGTCTGCACGAAGGCAGCCAACAGCATATTTTTGGTAATGCCAACGATCCGGAATACGATGTTTCATTGCAGATACACGATGCCGAGGCTTATCGAAATATCGCCCTGAATGGCAGCGTGGGTGCCGGTGAATCGTATATGACCGGCGACTGGAGCAGCGATAACCTGCCCCTGCTGATCCGCGTTCTGGCACGCAATAAAGATGTGGTCGACAACATCGACGGTGGTCTGGCCAATATCGGTAAAGTCTTGCTCAAAGGGTTTCATTACCTTAACCGCAATACCGAAAAAGGCTCACGCCGCAATATCGCAGCCCATTACGATTTGGGTAACGATATGTTCGAGCTATTTCTTGATCCGACCATGATGTATTCCAGCGGAATATTTCCTGCAGAAACATCCAGCATGGAAGAAGCCTCTGTTTATAAACTGGATCGTATCTGCCAGAAGCTGCAACTCACAGCGGAAGATCATCTGGTGGAAATTGGTACCGGCTGGGGCAGCATGGCCATTCATGCCGCCAAACACTACGGTTGTAAAGTCACGACCACCACCATTTCTGAAGAGCAGTTTGCCTGGGCCGAACGTCGTGTCCGCGAAGAAGGCCTGGAAGATAAAATCACCCTGCTGAAAAAAGATTACCGCGCACTGGAAGGTCAGTTTGACAAATTAGTGTCGATTGAAATGATCGAGGCGGTAGGTCATCAGTTTCTGAATACCTATATCGAAACCTGTAGCCGCCTGCTGAAAGATGACGGTATCGCCCTGATTCAGGCCATTACAATCGACGACCAGCGCTATGAACAGGCAAAAAATGAAGTCGATTTTATTAAGCGTTATATATTCCCAGGCAGCTTCATTCCCTGCGTTACCGCCATCAGCCAGGCGGTCAGTCGCGCCAGTGATATGAAAATGATTCATATGGAAGATATTACACCACACTATGCCCGCACACTGGACGCCTGGCGTCAGCGATTTCTCAGCAATAAAGAGCAGATTAAAGCGCTGGGTTATGATGATACTTTTATCCGTTTATGGGATTTTTATTTCGCTTACTGCGAAGGTGGCTTTGCGGAACGGGTAATTGGTGATGTGCAGTTAATTTTTGCCAAACCATTAAATCGTCGCCCTCCTTTATTAGGGGCTGTTAACGCTGAGTGAGCACCGTGATATGAATGTCTTGCTGAATACGTCTGCCTCCGCTAAAAAAATTGCGTTGCTGCTGAATATCATTGGTTTCCAGCTTTGCTGGGCGGCCTGTGTGATTGGCGGTACGCAATGGGCAGCCGTCTGCGTACCGTTGTTTTTATGTTGGCACTGGACGCAACGTAAGCCCGGAGAGTTATGGCTGATTGCTTTAATAACCCTTGGCGGGAGCTTGTTTGACAGTTTATTGCTGAACCTGAATTTAATGGCTTTTCCTGACCATGACGGAGCCCTTATTCCGTTATGGCTGATGCCGTTATGGAGTGCCTTTGCCGCGACGTTGCGCCACTCCATGGCGTGGTTACTGCAAAAACCGTTATTGGCCGCCCTGCTCGGTGGGATTGCCGCTCCCTGGAGTTATTATGCCGGTTCGCTATTTGATGTGATTGAGCTTACGGCGCCGGTGCTGGTACTGATCGCCGTAGCCTGGGCGTTATTATTAGCAGCATTAAGTCTCTATTGGCGGGAGAAATAAATCATGTTTACTCCGTTGTTTAAGCGTTGCGCGGCAATCCTGTATGGGCTGGCAGTATTCTTACCACTAGCCGGCAATACGCATGCCGACAAAACCGATAATTCCGACAATACCGATGCCATCGTTTACCATGGTGAAGCCTACGCTCTGGATGATCCCACAACCCTGATCTACCGCGAAGAGCATCAACTGCAGTTACGCAATGGCCTGCCTTATCAGCGAGAAGTGAATTACTTCGATGCAGAAGGTAAAAAGATTGCACAAAAAGAGAATCGTTATTTTAACAATGCTGCCGCTCCGGATTTCCGTTTGCACGATCTGCGTAATAACTACCGCGAGCAGGCACTCTATAACGACGATGGCAGTCTGACATTAAGTCTGCAGGAAAGTGACGGGCAGGAGTGGCAAAAAAGCCGCATAAAAAACCTGCCCGACAACCTGATTATTGATGCCGGATTCGATGAATTTGTTCGACGCCACTGGCAAGCGTTACTGGCCGGTGATCAGGTCAACTTCAGTTTTGCTTCCGTCGCCCGCCAGGAACTGGTCACTTTCCGGCTGCAAAAGACATCCGCCAATGAACAGCAGTTAGTACTCAGCATGCGTCTTCAATCACGTCTGTTATCCTGGTTGCTGGACCCGATTGAGCTGACTTACGAGCGGCCAACCCAGCGACTGCTGCGTTACCGGGGGCTGAGTAATATTCTTGATGAGCAGGGGAACAGTTACAAAGCCGATATCCGCTATCAGTATCCTGCGGCGATGCCGGTCAATGCCAGCTCCGACGATACCCATTCCGGCAGCGCAGCCAATGACCAATAACATCTGATAACAGCTAATGCTGCGGTAGCCAGGCAGGCGACAGCAATGTGTGACAATGGTTCACTTTGCATTCATATTCAGCTGTTAACATAAGCAATATTGTGAATACGTCTGTGATCAGGCAACAGGGAATCCGTACGATGAAATCACTGCTCAAACTACGTCGCCATTCTGCTAAAGCCAGCCGCCCGCACCTGCTGCCGCTGATGATTCCGGCATTACTGCTGGCACCTGTCGCGGCGGCTGAAGAAAACGATAGTGTTAAACTGGATACCGTTCAGATCAGCGGCCAGGAAGAAAAACTGACGGAAATCTCCACCGAAAAACTGCTGAAAATTCCGGGTTCCGGTAATGACCCGTTACGGGCGATTGAAAGCCTGCCCGGCGTAACCTTTGCCGGTGGCCGGACATCGGCTCCGGCGGTACGTGGTTCGTCACCCGATGATAACGCCTACATTATTGACTTTATCCCGGTTGGTTATATTTTTCATACCGACTCATCGAGTATTTTAAGCGATAACGTTGTTGAAGATTTCACCCTTGAAACGGCGGCGTTTCCGGCTCAATACAACAATGCCACCGGCGCAGTGATTGATGCAACGTCGCGCTCCCCTTATTACGATCGCAGCCAGTTTATTATTGATGCCAGCCTGCTGAAGGCCGGTATTTTTATCGAACAACCTATCAGTGAAAACCAAAGTTTTTACGTTGCCGCCCGCCAGAGTTTATTCCAGTACTACATCGAAAACTTCCTCGATGACGAAGACTTTGAATTCACCACCGTTCCCGAATACTACGATTATCAGGGTAAATACGAATACCGCATCAGCGCCACTGAAACACTGTCATTCCAGGCCATAGGCTCACGCGATAAAGCCGGATTACTGTTCGCAGAAGACTCTGATTTTGTATTGCAGGACCCGGGATTATCCGGCGGTCTGGATTTTGAAGCCTTTTTTAACAGCCAGGGGCTGGTCTGGGAAAAACTGTATAACAGTGGCATGACCCATAAAATCGGCCTGTCGCAAATGGAGCAGAAGTTTAGCTTTAACGTCGGCAGAGATAACAGAATCGATGTAAAAGTAAACGACTACAATTTGCGCAGCCAGTTCAGCTACCCGCTGAATTACCAGCATGAGTTACGCTGGGGACTGGAGTTCACCGAAAGCCAGATCAGCTATAAAGGCCGCTTCGAAGCCCCGCCCTGTGATGAATTCACCCCGGACTGCCGCATTGTCGATGGCACGGAAGTTTTGGAAGGTGACGGTAAACCCACTATTTACCATTATGATGCGCACCTGGCTGATGCCTGGGATATCACCCCGGACTGGACACTGACGCCGGGTATTGCACTGTCTTATGACGATTACACTGAGCAGTATTTCACTGAGCCACGCCTGCAAAGCCGTTGGCAGTTCAGCACGGACTGGTGGTTTACCAGTGCCTATGGTCAACATCATATTTTACCGGATAACCTCGGCGAATATGTAGTGCCCTTTGGTAACCGCGACCTGAAACAACCCACTGCCACGCATTATGAGTTAGGGCTGGAAAACCAGCTGGATAACGACATGCTGTGGAAGGTCGAGGTTTATTATAAAGATCTGGAAAATATCATCGTCTCCCGCCCGGGGCAGGAAAATTACGCCAGTCTGACTGATGCTGAATACAATGATCTGCCGCTTTATACCAACGATGCCGATGGCAAGGCCTGGGGGATGGAATTCTTCCTGAATAAAAACCTGACCGAGCGCTGGTATGGCTGGGTGTCGGTCGCATATTCCCGTACCTTCCGTACCAATAATTTAACCGATGATGATTTCAGCTATAACTACGACCAGCCGGTTATTATTAATAGCGTGGCGAATTACCAGCTGAATAAAGATTGGCAAATTGGTTTTAAATGGCGCTACCAGAGCGGCCAGCTGATTACTCCATTGGAAGACGCGATTCAGGATGCCGACGATCCGGCGTTGTATAACCCGATTTATGGCAGTGTCAATTCCGAGCGCTTACCGGCCTATCACAAACTGGACGTCCGAGCGGACCGTACGTATCGCTTCAGCGGCTGGGAAATGGATTTCTATGCAGAAATTCTTAACCTTTACGGACGTGATAACGTCACCGGCTACGAATACAAAGGCGCGGATTACAGCGAAAAAGAAGAAGTCACCGATTTGCCCACCATTATTTCTTTTGGTATCAAAGCCAAACTCTGATCAGTGAACGAATACGCAATGCCCATCAGACGATGGGCATTTCCATATATTCATGACTGCCGACACCACCAAAGGCCGAGCTAAAGCCACCATGGCGGACCATCCCCGGCTTAAATCCCAAACGCAGATACAAGGCCCGCGCCCGTGGATTATTATCCGCCACATCCAGCGCAACATGCGTCTGGCGTGATGCTTTAGCCCGCAGCATCAGCTGCTGCACCAATTGCTCACCAATCCCACGACCTCGCAACTCCGGCTTAACCCCCAACTGATAAATCAGCCCGCGGTTTGCCTGTGGTGGCCGGATAACCTGCTCGGTACGCAAGCCGCGGAATATCACACCGGGAACTTGCCGCGCCGCATAAAAACTGCCGATATCACGCAACGCCGCCAGCATAAAGCCTGCACTTTCTGGCTGAGTACGCAATGCTCCTACCGCCACAACATCACCATCCACCAAGGCCGCCAGATGCTGCTGAAAACCAAATTCAGAACGACCGTTAATAAAGGCATGACGGAGAAAATCCTGCGCTTCCCGTTCATGGCGGCTGCAGAACACGTAGTTGAAAGCTCCGGGACCGGAGCTGTAAATCAGGGGAACCGCCGCACTGACATCAGCAGCCACACAGGGGCGAAAACTCAGGTTCTGCATATTGCAGCCTCGCTCTTTATTATTTTGGAACTAAAGTACATTTTTTAATCATACACGTCCAGACTGGGACGCTGATGCTAAAGACAGCCATTTTTTAGCCAATCACGTTTTTTTTATAGCTATTGTTCCAAAATCACCTTTAAAATTCGGCAATAGCCCCTATATTGAATCCATTCGCAAGAGGAACTGTCCCATGTTGATTGGTAAGCGTGAAGAATTTGATCTGAACGAGATGGCTATCTTCGTTCATGTTGTAGAAGCCGGCAGCTTTACCGGTGCCGCTAAAAACCTTGGACTGCCCAAGTCCACGGTCAGCCGTAAGATCACCCAGCTGGAAGAACGTCTCGGCGTACGCCTGATTCAGCGCACCACCCGCAGCCTGCGCCTGACCGATACCGGCAACGCTTATTACAACCACTGCGCGCGTATTCTCAGCGAGATTGAAGAAGCCAATATCGCCGTTACCCAGATGCAAAGCACCCCAACCGGGACACTGCGCATCACCGCTCCGGTATTATTTGGTTCTACCGTTCTGTCGAGCCTGGTGGCTGAATTTATGGAACAGCATCCACAGGTGATGGTTGATCTGGTGCTGTCTGATCAGCGTCTCGATCTGGTACAGGAAGGCATCGACGTGGCATTCCGTATCGGTCAGCTGGAAGATTCTTCACTGATCGGCCGTTACCTCGGCGATGTGCGCGCTATTTTATGCGCCAGCCCGGAATACCTCGAACGCCACAGCATGCCAAGCCATCCTGAGCAATTACACGAACACCGCCTGCTGACCGGTTCACAGTGGCTGCAGTGGCCAATGAGCGGACCGCAGGAAGAACAATACACCGTGCAGGTTAAGCCACGACTGCAGGTTAATGATTTTGCCAGCCTGTATGCACTGACCCTGTCCGGCGCTGGCATTTCACCAGTTCCCATGCTGATTGCCGCTCCGGCGATCCGTGCCGGTAATCTGGTACCGGTGCTGTGTGACTGGCCGTTTGAAGCCAGCCCGATTCATGCGCTGTACCCGAGCAACCGCCATCTGTCGGCCAAAGTCCGCAGCTTCGTCGATTTCGTCATCGACAGCATCCGCCCTAATCCACCCTGGGAAGTCGAGTTGCTGGAAAGCGCTTGTCCAAACGGAGATACAGGCAAAACAGACGACGTGCAGAAACCAGCCGTGCACTGAGCACGGCCTAACCAGATCCGACACAGCCTTACAGGGATGTTTTATGGCGGCTATAAATGCAATTTATTCCACCCTGCTGCTCACACTCGGTGCAGCATTGACGGCTTCGCTCAGCAGTTGCAGCAGTCCGGCCAACAACCTTAATGCCACGTCCCAAAGCGTTGATAATACTGCAGTAGTGATCGATAACAGTGTCCGCCCGGCTGCAGACAGCGCGCGTGACCGTTATCGCCATCCGGCAGAAACGCTGGCCTTTTTTCAGCTCGAACCACAGCACACCGTGGTTGAGATCTGGCCGGGAGGCGGCTGGTACAGCCGCATTCTTGCGCCTTATTTACAGGCTGACGGACGCTATATTGCAGCGCACTGGGCAGCGGATTCCCCGGTCGCATTTTTCCGTAACAGCCGCGCCGCGTTCGATCAGGAATTTACACAACCAGAGCAGCCATACGGGCCGGTTCGCGTGCTGATTCTCGAACCCCCACGCCAGAACCAATTAACCGCGGATATACAGGCCGACCGCATTCTCACGTTCCGCAATGTGCATAACTGGATGCGTAACCATCAGGAGCAGGCCATTTTTGACAGTATGTTTGCCGCACTCAGGGCGGGAGGTATTCTGGGAGTGGTCGAGCATCGTGCGCCGCCGGGGTTCAGTCGGGACGACATGGTTAAATCAGGGTACGTCAGCGAATCTTACGTGCAACAGCTGGCGGAAAACGCCGGTTTTGTTCTGGAAGCCCGCAGCGAAGTGAATGCCAACACCGCCGACAGCAAAGATTATCCTGACGGTGTCTGGACGTTACCGCCGTCGTTACGTCTGGGAGAAACCAATAAAGCCAGATACCTGGCCATTGGTGAAAGTGACCGCATGACCCTGCGTTTCCGCAAGCCGCTGTGATTCTGCCTGTTATCAGGCATCGCCGGTTTTCGGCATCATATCCAGCAGAGCCTGCACCTGTTGCGGATCAACATGCTCACCGGAGAAGACCTGATTAATTTTTTGCAGCAATTCACCCAGGCCTTCATCGACCCGCATACCTTCATTAAAAACCCGGCTGGTTTCAGTAATGCCGGTTTCCATAATCTTCTGCATTGTTGCTTCCTGGCGCTCGTCCATCCCCAAAAACTGCAGGCTTTGTTCAACGCCGTCGGCCATGTTCTCAACCACGTCGGCAATATCGCGCATAACATGCTGATACGATGCATCGACGGTCGACATAATGTGACTCATCTGACTGCTCAGGCGCTTAACCAAGCGGCTTTCCAGCGCCAGCGACTGCAGGTTGTCCAACGCCTGAATGCGTGCATCGCAGCCCTGTAATAAAGAAAAAACGTTGTCTTTAATGGCACCGTATTTCTTTTCGTCATCCACCGGCATATTTTTCACCAGTAATGAAACCCCGCCGTAATTCATAATTGAACGACGGCCAAAATCGACGTAGCGACCTTTGTCTTTACACTCGCTCATCAGTACGGATTCCATATCCTTAGCCATGCCGTTGGCTTCCATATTTTTTACGCCATAGCGGCTGCGCATCTGCAGGCTGCAGTTAATCGCGTAACTCTGCAAAGCCTGAAACAGACGCATGCCCAGCTCATCAATATTGTTACAGCGGTTAACGTCGAGTAAAAACTGAATATTAACGCCCAGATCGGACGTATCAGACATGGCAATAAAGGCCATTTCGTTGGCTTGTTTCAGCTGCATTTTCAGCTGATCGTTGGCAATTTTGTTGAACAGAACGCGATCCAGCCGGGCTTTCAGCTCAAACATCATTGACGGTGACAGGTAATCGTCGCAACCGGCATCATAGGCATCCAGCTTATGCTGCAGAGTTTCCTGATTCCCCAGTACCACAACCGGCAATTCACTGTTGTCTTTAAGCTCACGGCAGACTTCAATCACCGCTTCCGCCGCGATACTGCTGCCATCGATCAGAATGAGTTTAAGGTCGTGCTCACGGGCCAGCTGTTGCGTCTCAGAGACATCAGCCGCGTGCAGCAGGTGGTATTTTTCATCCAGTTGATCGCCCAGTTTTCCGTCTGGCTCTTTACTGAGTACAACCGCTGTATATCGCGTTGTCATAGTCGATCCATCAAATTGCAGTCCTCCTCAATGTTTAGTTGAGGAAGACCCATCCTGCCAGCCGGATTGACTGATATATGGTTGGCTAATACCGCTTTTCATACCACTGACGGAGGCGGCACAAGCCTTATGACAGGCAATCACTCAGATAAGCTGCAGCTCTTTGGCGCGATGAATCGCCTGAGTACGGCTTTTGGCAGCCAGTTTGACATTAATCTTGCGGGCATGGGTTTTGACGGTGTGCAGGGAGATAAACAACTGATCCGCAATTTCCTGATTGGACAATCCCTTGGCGATTTTACGCAGCACTTCAAGTTCGCGCTCACTGAGATTAACCGCCAGTTCCGGCGTCTCGTTTTCCGCTCGCGGGGGCAGCGAATCGCTGAGATTCGGCACCCAGGACAGTAAATCCAGCCCAATGCCTTCGCGCTGCAGCACCCGTGCTGACTGAGTGAAAATCTGCTGGCTTTCCAGTTGCTGGTTTTGCGCACGCAACGCCGCGCCGCGCAATAGTTGTAGCAACATCATACTCAGGTTGTGATTGCGTTGACGCAGCCAGCTGTCAATTTCATTCAGACACTCCGCCGGCTTCCCGGCCAGCAGGTATAAACGTGCCTGAGTCGCCACTGCCAGACCCGGCAGCATCGGGAACAGCTCTGGCCTTGGCAGCTGTGCACAGCTCTGGCCCTGCAGCAATTTATCGATGCAGCTTTGCGCGCGGCTGAGTTTACCCTGTGAGATCCAGACATTGGCTTTCACCATCAGCAGCCACTGGTAACTGTCCACTTCCACCTGCCAGCGCTGCATTAAGCGCTCAGCACTGTCGAGCGCATTCAGCGCCGCCGGGTATTCGCCCGTAGCGGTAAGACGCATGGCCATAATGGCGTAGCCATAACACACCGAGACATCGTGTACCTGAGTACTGGCGGCAATGCCTTGTTGCAGAGTTTCTTCCAGCATCGCGTCGTCACCGCCGCCAAGCCAGCGCAGTACCGCACGATAGAGCAACAAGCGACCGCGAGGTAATAGCTCACCGTGTTCGCCATAGCCGCTCAGCAGAGCCAGGCCACGCTCAACAATTTCGCGGCTGTGGGCAATATGGCCGCGATTCAGTTCAATGCGGGCATAGTCAAACAGCGCCAGAGCTTCCATCGCCGGGGCATTATTCTGCCGCGCCAGATCCTGTGCCAGACGGTTCCAGATACGCGCGCCATCGGCGTCATGTTGCGCCAGACGCAACTGCGCCAGTGTCGAACTCATCAGAATACGCAGGGTAAAACGTGTCGGTGGTAAATGTTCCAAAGCCTGTTTGCACAAAGGCTCGGCCTGACTGAGCTGGCCTTTCAGCCGCGCCAGATAACCCTGCAACGCGGCCTCTTCAAAGCTGGACAGGCACTGACGCTGCAACAAACGACCGATCATATCTTCGGCTTTTTCGCGCTGATGGGTCAGCAACCACGACCAGGCGGCAATGGCCATCAGCCGCGGTGAGGCATACAAAAGCTCGTCGCCCAATAATTCAAACCAGGACAGCAGCCCGGCAATATCGAGGTTGGCAAGAATGGTTTCCGCTTCGTGTTCTACCCAACCCTGTACTTCTTCGCTCAGCCCCGCTGCGCGGGCGTGATGCAATGCTGCCACCGGCTGCTGTTGCTGGCTGAGCCAGTCATAAGCCAGACGGTGCAAGCGGCGGCACTCTTGCTGCGGCAGCTGTTGCGCCAGCAGATCAGCCATCACCGGGTGCATACGGAACCAGCCGGCGCGATGCAGTTGCGGTTCAATAAACAGATTCAGACGTAATGCCTGCTGCAATGGCTGGTGATAATCCGCCGAGCCGGTGCAATGCTGCAGCAGTTCTTCATTAAAGCTGCCAAGCACCGCCGCTTGCTGCACAAACTGCTGCACTTCTGCGGGTAAACGATGCAGGGTTTCGCCCAACAGATAATCGCTCAATTCCTGCTGTGCCAATTGCGCCGCTGGCTCCAGCGGGCGTCCCGCCGCGCGATAACACGCCAGCCAGATGGCCAGCCCGGCCGGCCAGCCGGCCAGTCGCTGAATCAGTTGTTGTATCTGTTGCGGGCTGATGTCGACGCTGTGCAGTAACAGCAGCTGTTGGGTTTCGTCATCAGTGAACGCCAGCTCGCTGACGCCCAGCCAGCCCAAAGCGGTATTCAGGCGTAAACGCCCAAGATGATTAGGAATATAACGCGATGCCAGGACCATGCTGACACCGGCAGGCAGCTGCTCAACGATCAGATTCAGTACCTGCCAGCTGTCACTGTCCTGCAGGCTGTGTACATCGTCAAAACAGAGCAGTAATGGCCGTTCAAAACTGGCCAGTTCCTGCAGCCACAGCAGCAGTACCTGTTCAACATCCACCCGCCCGCGGCGCCTGGTTTCATGCCAGTGCGCCAGCGCATCGGTGGCCACGCCAGGCAGCTGGCGTTCCGCCGCTTCGAGGAAATGGCGCAGGAAAAAGGCGTCGGGGGTATCGCGGCTGTCGAGGGTCAGCCAGATCACAGAAGTGCCGTTGCGTTCGGCCTGCCGTGCAGCATCCGCCAGCAATACCGTTTTCCCGTAACCCGCCGGGGCGTTGACCCAGACCACGCGCGTCTGCTCCAGCGCATTAAGCAGCAGGGCTGCGCGGTCGAGTGCATGTACCGGTGCATCCGGACGACGGCATTTAAGCGTCACCCAGGCAGCTACGGCTTTCTGATCGAGAGATTCCAGCCAGGGCGACTGAGAGGCATCGGGTTTTGCTGTAAACACCATGAAACTGTCTGACTCGGCTAACGGATCAAAAACCACCGTCGCAGACTGACAGCAACGACATTCCGGTGGTTGAGTTATTCTGCATATTACACGAAGTGGCGCATCGGTACTCATTACAGGTCAGACCATGACCTTTCTTTACGGGTAATACTGGCAGGGTGTTTTACCGGGCGGAGAAGACCGCCAGCCACATTCAGAAACCCCGTTTGCGGCTGAACCAGATCCAGGCACCGGATAATGCCAGAAACAGCAGAATCAGCGCGGCCACATCCACCAGCCAGACCCCCCAGGTTCCGAACCAGCGACCGGAATGCAGGTCCAGCAACACCCGCTGCCAGCTGATGGATTCATTACGGGCCGAAGCCAGTTGTGGCGGTAAAACCTGCAGAGGTTCCGCGCTTGCAGCAGGTGCTGCAGCCGCCGTCAGCTGATAGCTGAACAGATCCAGCGCAAACCAGTCCTGACCAATCTGCAGTTGATAAGCATCGCCCTGCCAGACCACCGCCGTTACCGGTTCTTCACTGAACAGCGAAGGTTCCAGCACTTCCAGCAGTTGATTATTGCTATCCAGTAACAGCCACTGGCTGCTGCAATCGACAAACTGCGAATCACGGCCACGGGCATAGCCCTGCAACTGGCGGCAGTCTGTCAATATCTGCTGATCGAGCTGCAACTGGCCATCACGGCTCCATAGCCAGTGCTCACCCAGAGCCACTCCCAGCGGACGACTGAGCGCTTGCTGGTAAGGCGTGAGGATCAGGGAATTCTGCGGATAAAGACGATCAAGGCCGGTGGCGGCAATATGGTTCAGCAGCAGGCCGGTAAGGGTGACCAGAATAACAATCAGCGCCGCCAGCAGACCCGCGCGGCGGTGCCATTTATGCAGCCAGAAACGGAGTTGGCGTCTAGTGGAGGTTTTCATCCGGTGTGGCTGCCCAGCGGTCGAGAAGGAGCGCGAGTTTAGCAACTTTCTCCATACTGCGCACCGAGTAGGTGGCACCGGAAATGCCGTCAATATTGCCACTCAGCTCGCCATTTCCGGTCAATTTCAGCTGAGCAAACTGGGCGGTAAACGCCGGCAGACGAATTTCATCGCCGCGGATCTCGCGAAACACCATCACCTCGATGCGTTCAAGCACGCCGTTATGGGTCAGTACCGCAAAGGTGATGGGTTTTTCTTTGCCGATTTCACTCAGCACCCACAGGTTTTTCCCGTTGTGCGCCCAGTACTTCACCCGCGCCTGACGCAGATCGTAACGGATATGCTCACGGGCCAGATCTTTCTGCTCGGTGCTTAACCATAATGTGCGCGCTTCCTGCCCGGCCGGAAACCAGTCGTTCAGCAGCTGCGGCAACGTCAGGTAGGTGCCTTTGCCCAGCGCAACAGCGCTGGACAGCAGCAATATCAGAGGCAGTACAACGCGCAATAACCGCATATCAGAAGCTGTAACCTACACCCAGGTTGTAACCGGTTTCATCCAGATCACCGGCTTCTTTCTGGCGGTAGTAATCGGCTTTGAATACCACGGTTTCAGCCAGCCAGTAGTTCACACCCACATCGTGACGTTCGAACCTGGAGTCTGTGCGGTCACCGGCATTGGTATCCCAGCCGCTGTTACGGTAGAACACACCGACATCGTTCATGCGGTAAGACGGCTCAACATAAAAACCGGTCTGCTTGGAGGCACCCGCATTAAGGGTATTAATGTCTTTATCCAGATCCCATTGCGCATACAGTGCGCGCAGTTCAAAACCATTGCTCTGATACACCGCATGGGTTTCGATCAGACGGGCGCCGATTTCTTTGCTGCCGCTGCCCTGCAGCAGATCGTCCTGATACTGCAGAGTCGCAGCCAGTTCCAGACCCGGCACGGCGGTGTATTTTACGCGCGCGGTGTAAGCGGCTTTATTGGCTGGTGCTTCAGACACTTTCTGACGACCTTCACGTAACTCGCCGGTAGCCGTATTCAGACCAGAGTGCATGGCCACATCGTAGCTCAGACCGTCAGCGATCTTGCCACTCAGCCCGGCACCACCTTCCCACCAGGTGGTCGGAATGATTTTGTTTTCAACGCTGTTACGCTCAACGCCGTAAAAAGTCTCAGGCTCGTGGGTTTCGTTGAGAATACCAACAGGAATCAGGAACAGACCGGCTTTGGCGCGGGTGCTGGCGCTGAGATCGTGTTCGATATACGCCTGTTCGAGTTCGATTTCGCCTTTTTTACCTTCACCGGCCAGGCTGTGCTCCAGCTCGAACTCGGAGAAGAAGCGGGTACGCTCATTAAACTCTTTGCTGAAGAACAGCACAAAACGGTGAAAATCAATTTCGTTGTCTTTGCCATTCACCAGGTTCAGGTGCATTTCGCCGTAACCACCGATGTGTACGCCGTTGCTCTGAGACGCAACACCTTGCTGTTCAACGGTATCAGCCAGACTGTTCAGCTGAGATTTCAGCGCTTCAATTTCGGCTTTCAGTTGAGCGTTATCGTCGGCCAGAGCCAGATTGGAAGAGGTAATAGCAGCAGCCAGCAGCAAAGCACGGGTTTTCATAGCGTTAGAATCCTTTGGGGATAAATGGCAATAAAATCGGCGAGCAAGATAGCACAAACGGGAATCACTTCAATATTTAAATAGCAATTGTTTTTATTCACATAATTAATAAAAAGGTCTGCCGATCATCTTTCTTATCAGCCGGTTCTGACGGGATATCTGATAAGCAGGTCGAATGCGCAGGCATAAAAAAACCAGCCCGAAGGCTGGTTTTCTGAGGCCGACATGCTGAAGCACTTACGCCTGTGGCGCGGCTTCTTCCAGCAAAGGCTTAAGTTCGCCCTTGGTGTGCATCTCGGTCACGATATCGCAACCGCCAACCAGCTCACCTTTTACCCACAGCTGTGGGAATGTAGGCCAGTTTGCATAGACCGGTAAGTTGGTACGGATTTCCGGATTGGACAGAATATCAACGTACGCAAACTTCTGGCCGCACTCCATAACCGCCTGCACGGTGCGGGCAGAGAAGCCGCACATTGGCTGGTTCGGTGAGCCTTTCATGTACAGCAGGATGTCGTTGGTTTCGATCTGGTCTTTGATGACCTGCATAATATCCATAGGTCTTCTCTCTCAAGCGTTGGATGACAATTGCCGCGATTCTAACACAAAGCGGCAAAAGCCTGACAGCGCCACTGGGGTATGTCAGCGGAAGCGCACGATGAGCTCGTGCAAATCCTGCGCAATCTGCTGAATTTCTTCCATGCTGCCGGCTGAGCGCTGTCCCGACTGCATACTCTGCTGTGACAGCTCATTGATGCGCGTTACCTGATGGCTGATCTCATTGGCAACCTGCACCTGCTCTTCCACCGCGGCCGCCATCTGAATCGACATATCGGCAATATTGCCAACCGAGGCTGCGATGTCAGCCAGTGATTCTTCCGCCTCGCGCATACGCTGTAATCCCTGTTCGGCAGCGTCAGTACCACGTTCTGCCACCGCCACGGACTGCCCGGTACGGCTGACCAGATCATTCACAACGGAATGAATGTCCGCCGTCGACTCACGGGTACGCATCGCCAGATTACGCACTTCATCAGCAACCACCGCAAAACCCCGGCCCTGATCTCCGGCTCTGGCGGCTTCAATCGCCGCATTCAGCGCCAATAAGTTGGTCTGCTCAGCAATCTGCTCAATAACCTGGGCTGAATTGGCGATCTTCTGGGTTTGCTGGGAAACATCGTTCACCGCCTGACGGATGTCATCGACGGTTTGCTTCAGACCTTCAATAGATTGCCTTGTTTGCAGCACCACCTGCCGCCCTTCTTCTGCTTGCTTGCGCGCGCTGTCGGCATGCTGTGCGGTATTCTGAATGTTGCCTGAAACCTCATGCACGGTGGCCGACATTTCCTGTACTGCCGTGGCGGTACTGGCGGTTTCATCCTGCTGAACTTTGAGATTGCGGCAGGTGTCCTGCATTTCTTCCAGGCCCAGCGCAGCACGCTGACTGGCTTTCTCGGCGGAATCTTCAAGACGGGTAAGCACGGTATCCAGATGACGCTGCTGACTGAGGATGGCCACTTTGATTCTGCCCACCGGCAAATGATCATCGGTGAAGACCTGAGCGGCGAGGCTGTCACTGAAAGCGTTGTCCATGCTGGACATAATCATATTCAGTGTATTCCGGCGTGTAGTCAGAGAACGCCATGCATTCATAACCCCTCCGCCCAGCAACACGCACCAGCCAGCCAGTGGTGAGCCATTAAAGAATAAGATGGCGGAAAGCAAAGCCGCGGCAAGCATAATATAAATCTGCAGCGGCAGGGCGGAGATAAAAGCCGTACGCGATTTACCCTCGCGCAACTTACGGTACAGAGCATCAGCACGATTAACATCGCTGCGCGCCGGACATACCCGTACCGATTCATAGCCAATGGTTTTTCCGTTCTCCATTAATGGTGTGACATAGGCATTAACCCAATAAAAGTCCCCATTTTTACAACGGTTTTTAACCATTCCCATCCATGGCCGTCCTGCCTTGAGGTGCTTCCACATATTCTGATATGCAGCCTCCGGCATGTCCGGATGACGGACGATATTGTGTGGCTGGCCAATTAACTCCTCCCGGCTGAAGCCACTGACATCAACAAACGCCTGATTACAATGGCGGATAATTCCTTGCATATCCGTAGAAGAGATTAATTTTTGCTCAGCCGCAAAAGTAACTTCGTGGTTCGTTACTGGCTGGTTATTTCTCATGGTGCATGCCTTTAGTAAATTCTGTCATAAGACTAGCTCAATCTTATGCTTTCTCATGCTGTGACCATGGTTATCTTTCCGGCGCTCCTGCCAAAGATCTGACTGATGTAATGATTCAGAGGTGCCTTAACTTATACATCACGACCAAAACCCCCGCCGCCCGGCGTATGGATGCAGAACAGGTCACCGGCTTCCAGCTCAACGCAGGCACAGCCGGATAAGCGCTCCATCCGCCCCTGATGGCGCAGCACGAAATTGACCCCGGTTTTACCATCATGACCGCCGTGTAACCCATGCGGTGCAACCTGACGGTGGCCACTGATGATATTGGCGCGCATAGGCTGCAGAAAACGGATATGCCGCTCCACACCATGACCGCCAGCATACTGCCCGTCGCCACCGGACTGTGGCCGCACATGAAACCAATCGAGCACCACCGGAAAACGCTGTTCCAGAATCTCGGGATCGGTTAAACGTGAGTTGGTCATATGGCTGTGCACCGCACTCGCGCCATTTCCCTGCGCACTGGCACCGATGCCGCCACACAGGGTTTCGTAATACTGCAGCTGCTGATTACCGAAGGTGAAATTGTTATTGGTGCCCTGGCAGCCTGCCATTAAGCCCAGCGCGCCCATCACCACATCCACCAGATACTGAGCGGTTTCGACATTCCCCGACACCACCGCCGCCGGATATTGCGGCGCAATAATGGAAGCCTGTGGCACCTTAACCGTTAACGCGCGGAAAAAGCCGGCATTCAGTGGCATGGGTTTGGCGACCAGCGCGCGGAAGCTGTACAGCACCGCCGCCATCACCACCGAGGTCGGCGCATTAAAATTACCTGGATGTTGTTTCTGTTCTGCACGGTATTGCGTACCGGAAAAATCGACCGTGGCATGACGCTGCTCGCGGTCAACCTCAATGCGCACTTTAAAGGTGGTGCCATCATCCATCTGCGCACTGAATTCACCGGACGGTAAATCCGCCAGACAGTCACGCAACGTCTGCTCGGCGTTATCCATCACATGCTGCATATAAGCCGTCACCTGTGGCAAACCATAGGCCGCACATAAGCGCTGTAATTCCGCTGCACCTTTTTCGCAGGCGGCCAGCTGAGCCATTAAATCGGCAATATTCTGATCCGGATTACGCGCCGGATATGTGGCCGCCGCCAGAACGTTACGGATTTCCTGCTCTTTAAGCTGGCCATCGCGCATTAAAATCAGGTTATCGAGCAGTACACCTTCTTCATCGATATGGGTACTTTCCGCCGGCATCGAGCCCGGTGTAATACCGCCGATATCGGCATGATGACCGCGCGCGGCGACATAAAAATCGGCTTTATTACCCGCTGCAAATGGCCGGATAAAAACCGGCTTAACCACAGTAACATCCGGTAAATGCGTGCCGCCGTTATAAGGGGTATTTAATACAAAAGCATCGTCAGGGCGCATATCCGCATGCCCCTGCATCACCACTTTAATACTTTCGCTCATTGAACCTAAATGCACCGGAATATGCGGTGCATTGGCGACCAGCTCACCATGGCCATCAAACAGCGCGCAGGAAAAGTCCAGCCGCTCTTTAATGTTCACACTGCTGGCGGTTTTCTCCAGCACAAAGCCCATCTGTTCGGCGACCGACATAAACAGATTATTGAATATTTCCAGCGTGACCGGATCACGCTGGGCCAGACCACTGGCAGCCGCCGGAAGTTCTTCACGCTGATCAGTCAGCAATAAAGCGCCACTGGTTAATACCTCAAGCTGCCAGCCGGGTTCCACCACAATGGTGCTGTTGGCATCGGTTAATAACAGCGGGCCAGTAGCTGCAAAACCCGCCGCCAGTTGCGCACGAGCCAGCACCGGAACACTGTGCCATTGCCCGCCCAGATATAATGGTGCATTTTTCTGTGCAGCTTGTTTGCCGCTGGCAAAAGGAATCGCCGGTGCGTTATTACCGGCCGCGACCAGCTCCAACTGTACAGCATCCAGGCGCAGGGATTTATGAGCATTGATAAAACCAAATAACTGCTGGTGCTGCTGCTCAAATTCAGCACGCATAGCAGCGGCGTCGGCAAAGCTGACCAACAACTGGGTGTCGGAACCCTCATAACGCAGATAGGCACGGCGCAATTCCTGCACGGGGTTTTCTTTGTCCGGGGTGAAATCAGCCTGCTGCATTAACGCCGCAAATTTTTCTTCTGCACTGGTCAGCGCCGCAGCATCGGTTAATGGTATTTCGACCGCGTCTTCGCCCAGCCAGCGCTGTTCAGCCAGACCGATACCGAAGGCCGATAACACCCCGGCCAGCGGATGCAGATACACCTGTTTAATATTCAGTTCGGCCGCCACCAGACAGGCATGCTGGGCACCGGCGCCACCGAACGCGTTGAGCACATAATCACGGATATCATAACCGCGCTGCACCGATATTTTTTTCACCGCCGCCGCCATATTATTCACCGCAATACGCAGAAAACCGGCGGCAATTTCTTCCGGCGAATATTCCTGACCGCTGTCGTTGCGGATCTGTACTGCAAGCTCGCTGAATTTCTGCCGCACAATATCGGCATCCAGTGGCTGATTCTGTTCAGGGCCAAATACATGGGGAAAATGCTGCGGCTGTAATTTACCCAGCAACACATTGCAGTCGGTCACGGTTAACGGGCCGCCATTACGGTAACAGGCAGGGCCGGGATAACTGCCGGCGGATTCCGGCCCGACCTGAAAGCGGCCGGCGGAAAAATGCACCAGCGAACCGCCACCGGCGGCCACGGTGTGAATATTCATCATCGGTACACGTAATTTTACGCCGTTAACCTCGGTCAGGGTTTCACGCTCAAGATCGTTATTCAGCGTACCGTTAAAATGGCTGACATCGGTCGAGGTTCCGCCCATATCAAAACCGACAATGCGCTTAAAACCATCGGCCTGGGCGGTGCGAACCATACCGACCACACCACCGGCCGGGCCGGATAAAATCGCATCTTTCCCCTGAAAATTCTGCGCCGCACATAAACCACCATTGGATTGCATAAACTGCAGGGATGTTGGTGGTAAAGCCTGCTCCACCTGATGGACATAACGGCGCAATACCGGCGACAAATACGCATCGGCCACCGTGGTATCACCACGCGGCACCAGTTTAATTAACGGACTGACGCGGTGACTTAACGAAATCTGTTTAAAGCCAAGCTGACGGGCAATATCACCGATACGGATTTCATGCTGCGGATATTTATAGGCGTGCATCAGCACCACGGCGATGCTGTCGTAACCCAGTGAGCGCGCTTCAATTAACTGCACCAGCAGGGTTTCTTCATCCAGCGGATAATCCACCGTGCCGTCGGCCAGTATACGTTCCGGTACTTCGTACACGCGTTCGTATAACGGTTCTGGCTGAGCAATATGAATGGCAAAAATATCCGGGCGGGTCTGATAACCGATGCGCAGCTGATCGCGCAGACCTTTACTGATGCACAACAAGGTACGCGCACCTTTACGCTCCAGCAGCGCATTGGTGGCGACCGTCGTGCCCATTTTTACACTGGCGATAGCGCTGTCGTAGTGCGGGTAACGGGCCTGCAGCTGACGGATGCCTTCTACCGCCGCATCGGCATAATGCTGCGGATTTTCCGACAGTAATTTATGGGTAATTAATTCACCGGCCGGTGTCAGGGCGACGATATCGGTAAAGGTACCGCCACGGTCGACCCAGAATTGCCAACGGGAAATTTCAGCAGATGCAGTGGACATGATTCAGGCCCGCAGAAAAAAATCCGAGTTTACCCGCTTCAGTCGCGCAACGTTACAGTTCTGACTCAATCGGCAGAATGCCCAGCACCCAGGATTGCAGACGCCGCCACAGACTGGCGTGCGGCTCATGATGATAAATCTGCGGCGTATCGTCAGTACGTTGTTCCTGCCAGCGTAATTCATCGCCCTGCAGCAACAGCCGGTAACTCTCCTGCGCCAGATTGGCCTGCAGATTAAGACTGGCTTCGCGTCCCAGTTGCGGCTGCTCAAACAACACGCCCATTTCGGTATTTTCCCGCAGCGAGCGCGGATCGAGATTCATCGAGCCGACATAAAAATAGCGCTGATCAATCACCAGTACTTTGGCATGCAGGCTGGCAGACGACGAACCCGTCCAGCGCCGGTGCTCCCCCGCAGCCTGACTGTCCGGACGCAACTCATACAACTCAACGCCGGCACGCAGTAACGCCGCACGGTAATGTTTATAGGCCGAATGCACTGCCGCCACATCGGTGCTGGCCAGAGAGTTGGTCAGCACCTGCACATGAATACCGCGCGCCACCAGCGCCGCCAGAAACTCAACCCCTTCGTCGCCCGGCACAAAATAAGGGGATACCAGCAAGACCTCCTGCTGCGCATTTTCCAGCAAGGTGATCAGATTACCGAATAAAGGCGACTGATAATGACGACTGCGGATTTTATCCGGTGCATCGGCGACCACGTAGGCTTTTCCCCAGAACAGCCGCTGCTCATAGTGTTCAGCCAGATTCAGAGCACGGGCCTGCAACGCCTGCACATAAGGATGCTGCCGATTGCTCTGCAACCAGTGCTGCAACTGCAGACGCAGTGTGTTTAATGCCGTTTCATCCTGTGCTTCGCCGTCGTTTATCACGTACTCAACCGGCACGGCCAGGCCGCTGTTCCAGTAGCGGTCAAACTCCGTTGAAGCATCATCCACCACCGGCCCCAGTGTCAGCACATCCAGATCACCGAACACCACCGCATTGCGCGCCGCATCAAAATATTCGTCACCGATATTACGGCCACCGGCAATGGCCAGTGTGTTATCGGCAATCATGGCTTTATTGTGCATGCGCCGGGTAGATACCCCGTAGCGGGTAAGAAATTGCATATCGCGTGGGTAATCACGCAGGAATGGGTTAAAGAGGCGGATATCAATATTCGGATGACGGTTCAGCAGGCGCAGTTCGTTGTCTGCGCCACGGGTTGCCATATCGTCCAGCAACAGACGTACGCGCACACCGCGATCAGCGGCCTGCAGCAATGCCCAGGTAAAGACTTTGCCGGTCAGATCGTTGTGGTACAGATAATATTGCAGATCAAGGCGTTCAGAAGTACCGGCCACCAGCAACAAACGTGCGAGGAAGGCATCGGTGCCCGAGCCCAGCAACACCAGTCCGGCTTGGCCGGGGTGTTGTTTCAGCAGTGGCTCAGCCCATAAAGCCAGTGGACTGGCCGCTGAGGCCTGAGGGTGTAACTCAGGCTCAGGATGCGAATACTGCGGCAACCCGGCACAACCACAAAGCAGCAGTGCCAGCAATAAAACGCCGCGTGACGACATATCATTTTGTCGCCATGCGTGTTCGCGACATCTGAGCAATATTTGCGGATGCCCGTATTGTCGCCATGCGAGCTTATGGCATATGCGCAATATAAGAGGCCACATCACGCAGCTGCTGCTCATCCATATTCTGCACCACGCCGATCATTGGCGAATTTTTACGATCCGGATCGTTGTGCATAAAACGCATCAGCGTTTTGGTCAGATACTCGTACGGCTGACCGGCAATACGCGGGTACTGGCTGCTGCCGTGACCGGCATTCCCATGGCAGACAAAGCAGGTGGTTTTATAAATCTGTTCGCCTTTACTGCTCGCGGCTACTGGCTGCTCACGCACGACCACCGGCTTTTGCGAAAAGTAGAGCGCAATATTAATGCGGTCTTCTTTGGTCAAAGCGGTGGCGAGTTTGCTCATCACATAATCTTTGCGCACGCCGTTGGCAAAGTGCTCAAACTGAGTAAACAGATAAGCGGCATTCTGGCTGGCCAGATTGGGGATGTAATCGCGCTTGCTGTTGCCATCGTCACCGTGACAGCGGAAACACAATTGCGCCCGCTCGACGCCATCTTCGATAGCGGCCTGCAACAGCGGCGTATTTTTTTCGATGATGGCCATTTCCTGCAGCATGGATTCCACACTTTCGGCCTGCACCTGGCTGCCCAGTAAGAGAAGCAATCCTGCCAACGTACTGCTTAATCTGTTCATAGCGTTACTTTTCTGTTCTGTTGCCGTTATGGAGTGACTCAAAGCGACTGCCAACTGCACAACAGTGACAAGACACTCAGAATACCCTGATTAACTTATTATTAGGGGGTGAAACATACGCGCCTGCTCTCGTCAGGCCAATAGCTAATCGCCTTTCTTATTAGCCTTTTCTAATTAAAGGCTGACCTGTATCAAGCGCGAACAGCGAACGGCGGCCGCTGTTGCATTAATCCGGCGGCCGCACCGCAACCGCCATGGATTAGGGGCTGTGCCCTGCACCCGCATTCAGGTACACTTCCAGCCTTTCTAACTGCGCTCAGATTCAGACATTACGCCATGATGCAAGAGACCTATCAGCCCCATATTATCGAACCTTCCGTACAGACTCACTGGGAAGAAAATCAGGTATTCAAAGCCGTCGTCGACAGCAATAAAGAGAAATTTTATTGCCTGTCCATGTTCCCCTACCCCAGCGGCCGACTACATATGGGGCACGTACGCAACTACACCATCGGTGACGTCGTATCACGTTATCAGCGTATGCAGGGCAAAAACGTAATGCAGCCAATGGGCTGGGACGCGTTCGGTCTGCCGGCCGAAAATGCCGCCATCAAACATCAGGTGGCACCGGGCAAATGGACCAAAGAAAACATCGCCTACATGAAAGGCCAGCTCAAATCGCTGGGCTTCGGTTACGACTGGAACCGTGAACTGGCGACCTGTGATCCGGAATACTACCGCTGGGAACAGTGGTTCTTCACCAAGCTGATCGACAAAGGCTTGGCCTACAAAAAAGTATCCGCGGTTAACTGGTGTCCGAATGACCAGACTGTTCTGGCTAACGAGCAGGTCATCGACGGCTGCTGCTGGCGCTGTGACTCGGTGGTTGAGCGCAAAGAAATCCCACAGTGGTTTATCCGTATCACCGATTACGCCGAAGAATTGCTGAATGACCTTGACCAGCTCGACGGCTGGCCGGATCAGGTAAAAGCCATGCAGCGCAACTGGATTGGTAAATCCCGTGGTGTGCAGATGCACTTTGGCCTGAAAGAGCGCGCCGATAACCTCGAAATTTACACCACCCGTCCGGACACCCTGATGGGCGTGAGCTATCTTGCCGTTGCCGCCGGTCACCCACTGGCGAAAGAAGCTGCAGCCAACAATCCGGCGCTTGCCGCCTTCCTCGAAGAGTGCTCGAAATCCGGCACCGCTGAAGCCGACCTGGCCACCGCCGAGAAAAAAGGCATGGCCACCGGCTTTACCGCCATCCACCCGCTGTCTGGCAAAGAAGTGCCGGTGTGGGTTGCCAACTTCGTACTGATGGAATTCGGTACCGGCGCAGTCATGGCCGTTCCGGCCCACGATCAGCGCGACTGGGAATTTGCACAGAAATACGGCATAGAGATTCATCAGGTCATCGCCGCCAACGACGGCGACGAGTGCGACCTGAGCAAAGCGGCCTATACCGAAAAAGGCACCCTGATCAATTCCGGCGAATTTGACGGCCTGAGCTTTGAAGCCGCCTTCGACGCCATTGCCGCCAAACTGGCAGCGGAAGGCAAAGGCGAGATCAAAGTGAACTACCGCCTGCGCGACTGGGGCGTCAGCCGCCAGCGTTACTGGGGCACGCCGATTCCGGTCATCCGCACCCAGGACGGCGAAGCCATTGCTGCGCCGGAAAGTCTGCAGCCGGTGATTCTGCCAACCGACGTTGTGATGGATGGTGTGAATTCACCGATCAAAAACAACCCGGAATTCGAAAACATCGAATACAACGGCCAGCCGGCGTTCCGCGAAACCGATACCTTCGACACCTTTATGGAATCGTCCTGGTATTACGCGCGCTACTGCTCGCCCAACGACGACACGCAAATGCTGAACCCGGAAGAAGCCAACTACTGGCTGCCGGTCGACCAGTACATCGGCGGGATCGAACACGCCATTCTGCACCTGCTGTATGCGCGTTTTTTCCACAAGCTGCTGCGTGATGCCGGCCTGGTGAACTGCGATGAGCCGTTTAAAAACCTGCTGTGTCAGGGCATGGTGCTGGCGGATGCGTTCTGTTACACCACTGAAAACGGTGCCAAAGAGTGGGTTAACCCGACCGAAGTCAGCGTTGAGCGCGACGACAAAGGCCGCCTGACCGCTGCCAAACGTAAGAGCGACGGCAAAGAACTGCAATACTCCGGCATGAGTAAGATGTCGAAGTCGAAAAACAACGGTGTTGATCCGCAGGAAGCTATTGAGCTGTACGGCGCCGATACCGTGCGTCTGTACACCATGTTTGCAGCGCCCCCGGAACAAACGCTGGAATGGTCCGACTCCGGCGTTCAGGGTGCCCAGCGCTTCCTGCAACGCGTCTGGCGTTTAAGCTACGAACTGCTGCAACAGGCCGATCGTGGTGATGCGGCGAACCTGTCCAAAGATGAAAAAGACGCCCGCCGTAAAGTGCACGAAACCATCCAGAAGGTCAGCGATGACATCGGTCGCCGCTACAACTTCAATACCGGTATCGCCGCCATTATGGAGTTGATGAACACGCTGCAGAAGCTGGATCTGAGCGCCACGGGCAGCCGAGCAGTGGTTGCCGAAGGTATCGATGCCATCATCCGTATGCTGTCACCGATTGCGCCGCACATCAGCCAGGCGCTGTGGGCAGCCTTTGGCAACGACGGACTGGTGATTGATGCACTCTGGCCACAGGTCGATGAAAGCGCTCTGGTGCGTGACTCCATCGAACTGGTGGTACAGGTAAATGGTAAGCTGCGCGCCAAACTCGAAGTACCGGCATCGGCTGGTAAAGACGAGCTGGAAGCGCTGGCCATGGCTGACGACGCGGTACAAAAGCAGATCGACGGCAAAACCGTGCGTAAAGTGGTGGTCGTGCCGGGTAAGCTGGTTAATATCGTCGCTAACTGATCCGAGCTGCGGACGCCGGACGACTCACGTCCGACGTCCGACAGCGGGCGTCTTAGCAAAGAATCGACAGAGAATTCCGTATGCGTCATGCACTTGTTGTCTGCTCCCTTATTCTGCTCACGGCCTGCGGCTGGCATCTGCGTGGTGTTACGCCGCTGCCGCCGGAGTACCGGGTGATGTATCTGCAGAGTCAGGCCAGCAACAGCTTTAACCAACAGTTAAAGCTGCAACTGGAGTTCAACGATGTGGTGCTGACCGCCAGTGCCGAAGACGCTCCGGCGATTCTGCGCATCGAGCCGGTCGATATCGAACGGCGTACGCTGTCGGTCAGCAGCAGTGGTCAGGTGGGCGAGTTCGAACTGAACGGCCGTCTGACCGCTCATATCCTGCACATTGGCCGCGACACCGATGTCGAAATTGAACTGAAAGCACGCCGCACCCTGACCAATGATGTAAACAACGTCGTCGGTACTGCCAGCGCTGAAACCCAGCAGCGGGCGGAGCTGGAACGCGAACTGGTTAATAAGCTGCTGCGCCGCCTGCAGAGTCTGAGCAAGACCCGCAACAGCGACAACGCCACGGACAGTCCATCGTGAAGATCCGCCAGGACCAGCTCAGCGGTCTGTTGGCTAAAGGACTGGCACCCTGCTATCTGGTGTCCGGTGACGATCCGCTGTTAGTGATGGAAGCCTGCGATGAGATTCGTGCTGCCGCGCGCCAGGCCGGCGTCGATGATCGCGAACTGTTTCATGCTGAAGGCGGCTTCGACTGGCGCCACCTGCTGGAAGAAGCCAATGCCATGTCATTGTTTTCCAGCCGCCGGATTCTGGAAGTCCGTATCAGCAATGGCAAACCGTCCGATAAAGGCGCTGCCATTCAGCAAATCCTGAATAATCCCAACCCCGATAACCTGTTGCTGATTATTTGTCCGCGCCTCGACAGCACCATTCAGCGCAGCGCCTGGTTTAAAGCCGTGGATAAAGCCGGTGTCTTCCTGCCCATCTGGCCCATCGAGCGTTCACAGTATCCGGGCTGGCTGAAACGCCGCCTGCAGATTGCGGGCTTACAGATCGAACCACCGGCACTGGCGGCTCTCGCCCATCAGACCGAAGGCAACCTGCTGGCCGCCGTACAGGAAGTCGAAAAACTGCGTTTGCTTGGCAGCACCACCATCAACGAAGAAATGATTAACGAAGCCATTGGCGATAGCTCGCGCTTCGACGCCTTTGGTCTGGCCGATACCTGCCTGCTCGGCAATCTGGCCGAGGCCAGCCGTATCCTCTCGCATTTAAAAGGTGAAGGCGTCGATGCCTTAATGATTCTCGGCGCTCTGACACGCAAGATACGCCAGCTGATTGCCATGCAGGATCTCGGCGGCCAACAATTGAGCGAAGCCTTTAAGGCACAGAATATCTGGCCAAAACAACAGCCCCCTTATAAAAAAGCCCTGCAGAATCTGCGGGCTCCCCAACTGCATGCTGCTCTGCGCAAAGCGGAGAAAATCGACGCTGCCATTAAAGGCAGTGGCGAAGACCCGTGGCTTCTGTTAAGTGAGTTAACGGTACTGTTAACAGGTGTAAGGCTGACGACTGGTTAACAGTTTCAGCACTACAGGTGTCACAGAAATGATGGTATTTAACTGAGATACTGCTGAGGTAATGGCGGCAATTGCCATATATTGATGACAATTTTTGTCACATTATGCCTTTTAACGTTAAACACCGTGGTGAAAACGTTAAAATATAATAATATGACCTGATGCTAAGCTGAGTATGTACCTAAGAGGATGTTCGCAATGAGCGCCGTAAACAAACAACAAAATTCAGATTTGGTCTGGGACCTGGAGAAAATCCACCAGCACCAGCGCGCCATGAATTTCGTTAAACAGTTTGAGAACCGTTTCTGCGTGTTTTCCGGCTCCGTGCGTCAGCTGTACACCAACTACAGTATCTTCTTTCCGGAAGAAGCCAACCGGCAGATGGTGATTCTGCCCGACCCCTATGCTTTCCACGATACCTTCAGCCATCTGAGCCCGGACGCCGTACAATCAACCGGTCTGCATGTGATTCCCGGCAATCTGATCGGCAAAACCGGGTTATACCTGGTCATTTCACACAAAGATAAAAACGTACGCTCGGTGCCTATTCCATTCCAGGAAGGTATCCGCCAGATTCTGCGTCGCTCCAATACCGAAGATCCATTTCTGCCGGTACTGATGAAAGGCGACCTGCGTGAATTCAACGACCAGCTGCCTTGTCTGCACCTGCATCGTTTACGTCTGAAAGAACTGACGTCATTGTCCGGGCTGGAGCGCGAAGGTATCCGCACCATCATCACCGACAAACTGATGAAGTTGTATCAGGAATCCTCAGCGCTGAACCTGGCCTGATGTTACAGGCCGGTTCTGCTTTTGCCCGGCATTCATCCTCAGTTTTCTGCGCGCCACGCCCCTCAGCACGCCATTCGCTTTCAGCACGCCACTAGCCTTCAGCACGATAGTAACGACGAATCAAACGACTCAATCCTTTGCGCCAGGCTTTGGGCTTGATACCAAAGGTATGAAACAGCAGCGTATTATCAGCAACCGGCGCCCAGACGGCCGGCATCAGACCACCTTCCTGCGATTTAAGCTCCACACCACTGAGATTTTCATACTGCCCGGCTTCGGCCAGCAAGGCTTCGGCAAATGCGTATGAGGAAATCGGCTCGACGCCGCAGAAGTGGTAGGTTCCCCATAAATGATCACTGCAGGCCGCCTGCTTGAGCATCGCCAGAATGACCTCTGCAATATCATCCGCCGGAGTCGGACTGAATTTACGCTGCATATCAAGACTCAGAGTATGCTCATCGCGGATAGCGGTCAGCAGACGATTGGCAAAGTCATCGGCCATTAACGAAAACCCCTGACCAATGCGCAGAATAATGTGGCGGCGGTTGTTACGGGTTAACGCTTCCAGCGCCAGTAAATCAAGCGCCAGCGGATGCTCTGCGTAGTTTTCGTCGGTTTCCTGATACACCGCATCCGGACGGGCACGGAAGATTGCCATCGACGACAGTAGCAGCACAGGAACATCCTGCTCTTCGGCCTGTTCCAGCCAGAAGGGAATATGCGCGTAGTCATCCGGATGAAACAGCGACGGCACCAGCACGAAGAACGGTTTACTCGCAGCCGCCAATGCCAGACGCTCGCGACTTTCCAGGCCGATGCCTTTATACATCAGGTCCTGAGACGCCAGACTGCGGGTAAGAAAATGTCCCACCGGGCGGTTCGCGCCGATGATAAAGCTGTGAAAACTGCTGATTGCCAAAATCCGGTGTCTCCTGTGCGGTAGGCCAAGCGTCAGGCTGCTGTGCATAACAGCGAGCATAATACCCTGCCCGAAGGTCAATCACGACGTGCATTTGTGCAGTCCGTCTATACTCAGGGCATATTGTCGTCTGTAGTGCTTATGTCTTTATATTATCGCTTATTCATACTCGCACTGTTCCTGCTCGGTGGTGCCTTTGCGACGGCACGCTACAGCAGCAACGAACCCGCAAGCTCTGCGGCTCTGATGGCCCAGTATTATCATGCGCCGGAGTTTATCGGCCTGGCGCAGCTCGAAGCCCTTGCAGACGACCAATGGCAGAATATTCCGGCCGCCAGTATCAATCTCGGTTTCAGCACTGAGCATATCTGGATTCGTATGCCTCTGGCCCAGCTGCCCTTTGATTATCAGCAACAACCCTGGATTCTGGAACTGGGATACCCTCTGCTCGACCATATCGAACTCTATATTATGCACGGTGATGTTGTGCTGCTGCATACCGATGCCGGTAATGACCTGCCTTTTACCGCCAGGCCCTTACCTGTACCTGAATTTGCTTTCCCGATCCCACCTCTGAGTCAGGCCGACTGGCTGTACCTTTACGTAAATTCCGAGTCATCTGTACAGATTCCTGTACGGGTTTTTCCGGAACAGGATTACTGGCAGCAACGGGTAGCAGGCGTTACCTTCGATGCCGCCTTCCATGCAATTTTGTTCAGTATGCTGGCCTACAACCTGCTGATTTTTTTGCTGAGCCGTGATGTGATTTTTTTATTGTATTCACTCAGCATCGGCGCCTTTTCGATGATGATGGCCGGGCTGCATGGCTGGACCTATGCGTTACTGTGGTCAGAGTCTCCTCACCTGAACGATCTGGCCATTTTGCTCAGCCTGGCCCTGTCTGAGACCTTTCTTGCCCTGTTCGGCTTGTCATTCCTGCGTCTGCGCAGACTGCATCCACGCGCTTTTATGCTGTACAGCAGCTACGTTGTGACCGCCAGTGCCTTTGCTCTGCTGGCTTTTTATCTGCCGTATCACACGATGATCCGTTTACTCACAGGCCAGGCTGTGCTGATGAGTCTGTCGGCACTGGTATTGGGCCTGACCCTGTGGTGGCAAACCCGCTCACGGGATGTGTTTCTGTTTTTTCTTGCCGCCTTTTCACTGCTGATTGGTCTCTTCCTGTATGCCATGCAGAAGTTTGGCGTGATTCCGGTCAACATTATTACTGAACATGCCGCCGAGCTGGGCAGTATCATATTGGTTGTGCTGCTGGCGCTGAGCATGGCTGAACGCCATAACCGCGAACGCCAGGCCCGACTGGCGGCGCAGGATGTGATCATCAATATGCAGCGTGAAGCCAACGCGGTGCTGGATCAGAAAGTCCGCGAGCGCACAGAAGATCTGGAGCTGCTTAACCAGCGCTTACAGGAAGAATCCACCACCGATGCCCTGACCCGGGTACGTAACCGGCGGTATTTTGATCAACGCTTTTACACCCTGTATCAGGATGCCTTCAGACAACAAACGCCACTGGCGTTACTGCTGATTGATATTGACCACTTCAAGCAATTTAACGATTCCTATGGCCATCAGCTTGGCGATAGCGTGCTGCAAAAAGTTGCACAGACCATGCAGCAGGCCGTAAAACGCCCACAAGACAGTGTGTATCGCTATGGTGGAGAAGAATTTGCGATTTTATTGCCCAATACCGATGCAAGCGGAGCCATGCAGGTTGCCGAACAAGTACGTACACGCATTGATCGCCTGCGCATAAATCATGAGGACGAGCTGCTCAGCGTAACTGCCAGCATCGGCCTCTGTGCAGACATTCCTCAGAGACGGGAACAACAAGACCTTCTCTGCCAACAGGCCGATAAGGCGCTGTATCAGGCGAAAGAACAGGGTCGTAACCGCAGCTGCGCATTGCCACTGCAACTGCCTGATACCGATGGTCAGCAGCAAATCGTCTGATCTGCACTGTTCGACAGCCGCCTGTAACCCGATCGGCAACGGCGATCCGCTTTTTTATTCCCCTTCAAACGCTCGCATTGGCAGGCTTTGCCTGGCGACAGCCAATATCTGCGTAATTTCAGTTTGGCAATCACGCTGCATTTATGTACCTTAGTGCCGATATTGCATTACTAATAAGAAGACCAATATTGGATGGAGACGAACATGAAACGCCAACCCCTTGCTAAAACCATCGCGGCCACCTGTGCCGGACTGGGCGCTTTACTGGCCATTAACCCGGCCTTTGCTCAGGGCTACTATGTCGACGAACAGTCTGCCTTGCGCTTAGGGGATGCCTTCTCCGGTGGTGCTGCGTCGGCCAGCGACGCCTCTGCCGCTTACTACAGCCCGGCGGCGATGCTGCTGGTGCGTGATGAACTGGCCATCAACGTGGCCGCTATTTCTGTTCGTTCTGAATTAAAAGGCAGCGCTGAAACCGGCGATGGCAGTGTCCCTGTTAGCGGCGACGATGCCGAAGCCGATAACCTCGATTTTCTGCCGACGCTGTATTTTGTCCGCAACCTGAGCGAAGGCTTCTCAGCCGGTGCTTTTATTAACGCTCCGTACGCCACCGGAACCGACTTTGGTGATGATTCCATCGCCCGTTACCAGACCACCGAAAGCGAGATCACCGGTATCGATGCCGGTCTGTCCCTGGCATTTCGTGTGCACGAAAAAGTCAGCATTGGCGGCAGTATTATTGCGCAGTATATGAATGCGAAAACCGCGGTGGCCATTAATACCGCAGCACTCTGTTTGGGTGAACTGGATGCCGCCACCTGTGGAAGCCTTGGCATTGATCCGGCGAACCTGGGCAGCACAACCTACGATGGCACCTTTGTGATGGAAGGTCACAACACCGCCTTTGGCTTTAACCTTGGCGCCCTGGTCGAGTTCACTCCGCACAGCCGCCTGGGCCTGAACTACCGCACACGTATTGCCCATGAACTGACCGGCAGCGCGACCGTCGAATTCCCGGCCGCCGCCGAAACGTTCACCAGCCTGGCCGGCCTTGAAAGCACCAAAGCCGATGGTCGCGTACAGTTTGTAACCCCGGAAACGGCCAACATCAGTTACTTCCACCAGCTCGGTAATCTGTCGCTGCAGGCGGATGCATCCTGGACCAAATGGTCACGCTTCGACAAGCTGCAGGTAGAAAGCAGAAACAGTACCGTCGCGGCTCTTGCCTCTGCGCCTCAGGTTTACGACTGGAACGAGTCACAGCGTTTTGCGCTGGGTGCCAACTATCAGCTGAATCCGCAACTGACCCTGCGCGGCGGTTTTGCTCTCGATATGACCCCCATCGACAAAGACAAAACGAAAATCGATTTTGCCTTTGACGATTACAAAGCCATTTCTCTGGGTATGAGCTACGTTCTGACCGAAGCCATGACGCTGGATGTGGGCTACCAGCACACCATGACGCAGAAACGCGATATTGATCAGAATGATCTGGCAACGGCCGGTGCGCGTCTGCATGGTGAAGTGACAACCGAAGTAAACTCCTTCGCTGCCGGTCTGCGCTGGGCGCTGTAACCGTCAAGCAAAGACAAAATGAAGTATCAGAACGGGCGCCAGGCGCCCGTTTTTTTATTCTGCCGCCACGCCCCCGCTTGGGCTGAACAGCAACCTTGGTTATGCTGAAAACTCATCCGCCGAACGCGAATATCCCATGTCACTTATTGCCCAGTTACGCAGTCTGTCGCTGCAACCGGTTGAAAGCACGAATGGCCTTATCCTGCCCTTTCGCACCCGTCTGCCGCAAAGCTTGCGCCGTGTCCCCTTTACCGACCCGTGTCTGATGCTGATCCTGCAGGGCGAAAAACAATTACACCCCGCCGCTCATCCGCCACAACAGTTACCCGCCGGACGCATGCTGCTGATTCCCGCAGGCTGCGAACTCACCTTTACCAATCAACCCGATGAGCATTGCCAGTATCTGGCCTGGGTGATCAGTCTGCCGGCGGATGACCTACTGCCACTGGGACGCGGCCCGGTGCGCCGTGAATTGCAGCATTTCAGCTCAGACCCGCTGCTGCTGACCCTGATGCAACAGTGGCTGCAGATACAGCCACAACTGTCTGACCCACAACAACTGCTGCAGGCCCGGCGCCGTGAGATCACTCAGCGTCTGATCGAACTGGGTTACAGCGCCGAATTGCGCAGCGGCCTGCAACAGCAATTAAGCCGCCGCGTGCAAACCGTTGTCAGCGAAGACCTCAGCCACGATTGGCAGATTGCCGAGGTCTGCCAACGCTTAGCCGTGAGCGAATCCACTCTGCGGCGCAAGCTGTCTGACGAACAACGCAGTTTTCGCGACCTGCTCAGCCAACTGCGGCTGACGCAGGGACTGAATCTGCTGCAAACCACCAGCCTCAGCGTGCAGCAAGTTGCCGATGCCTGTGGTTACCGTTCTGCCTCACGCTTCAGTGAACGTTTCCGCGAACGTTTCGGTACCAGTCCGGGAGAATTACGCCAGAGCCAGGACCCAGAAACGTTGATCCGGCAAACGACGGTTTCAGGCTTAACCTTGACCGTTTAAGGCGTACTCCAGACGCTGTCGTAACGTAAGCTTTAAGGCACTCAAGCAACCGCTTAACCGTGAGTCAAAAGGAGAATACGATGAAATCCATGTTAATACTGCTGTCCGCTGCGGCCCTCTGGAGCCAGGCCGCACTGGCTGATTTCCGCCTGCAAAGCACCGATATCCGCGCTGGCAAGAGCATGCCCAAAGCTCAGGAGTTCAACGGTTTTGGTTGTGAGGGAGAAAACCTGTCACCACAGCTGAGCTGGACAGGCGCACCAGAGGGCACCAAAAGCTTTGCGATTACCGCCTATGATCCGGACGCACCGACCGGCAGTGGTTGGTGGCACTGGCTGACCTTTAATATTCCGGCGGATGTCACCAGTCTGAAAACCGGTGCCAGCGGCCAGGCTATGCCAGATGGCAGCGTCGAAAGCCGCACCGATTACGGCGTGCCAGGCTTTGGTGGCGCCTGCCCGCCCAAAGGCGATAAGGCTCACCGCTATCAGTTCACCGTGTTTGCCTTAAATACAGAGAAACTGGATCTGGCGCCAGACAGCTCCGGCGCGTTGGTGGGTTACTATCTGAATGGCCATGCTCTGGCAAAAACCACGCTGGAAGCGTTGTACCAGCGTCCGTAATGGCGGATAACCTGCCTCTGACCGGCGGCAGGTTCTTAGGGCCTGTTAACTCTCATTAAACAGGCCCTGACACAAGCGCGTTATTCAGTGCGCCAGTGACAAACGCGCTATTTCATTACGGTTACGCAGCGCATCCTCTTTGCTGCCGAACAACTGCACGTCGTTCAGCGTAATCAGCAGCACAAAACCGCCCGCCAGCCCGACATAACCGGCGCGGTGTTCCAGCACCAAACGGTCGTTCTCTGCCGGTAAGGTGTGCGGCAGAGTCACGCTGGCAATCAAACCGTTACCTAACGCATCCCCCACCGCGTCGAACGAACGATACAAGGCTAACGCATCCGCGCTGATGGCCAGCACCGTACCATTCTGTAAGGCAGCCAGATCGACATTGATGCCTGAAGGTAACTGGCGCTGCTCCAAACGGACAATCAGATCCGAGGTATTTTCAATCAACATCACACTCTCCGGCAGCTCGCATCTAAAAGGGGGCAATTATACACATTACGGCCACGGGCCGATGACAAGCATTAGCGGTCAATAATCTGACCCAGATCAGCAGAGATCTGCTCCATCTGGACGAGACCGGGAAAAGCCGCAAGACATACGCCATACTCAATCCTTTCTGCCCACTTAACCAAGGAAGTACTTATGACTGAATTAACCAGTAAAGAAGGTCAGCGCGTTCCCTCCGTCAGTTGGCCCATGCGGGTTGGTGAAGACTGGGTAAATCTCAGCAGCGACGAAGTATTCAACGGCCGTACCGTCGTTTTATTCTCATTACCCGGCGCCTTTACCCCCACCTGCTCCAGCACGCACCTGCCACGCTACAACGAACTGGCTGGCTTATTTAAAGCCAACGGCGTTGACGAGATTGTCTGCGTCAGTGTGAACGACACCTTTGTTATGAATGCCTGGGCCAGTGATCAGGAAGCCGCCAACATCCGTATGATTGCCGATGGGAATGGCGAATTTACCGAAGGCATGGGCATGCTGGTCGATAAGAGCAATCTGGGCTTTGGCAAACGCAGCTGGCGCTACAGCATGCTGGTAAAAGACGGCGTGGTAGAAAAAATGTTTATCGAGCCCAACAAGCCAGGCGACCCGTTTGAAGTATCGGATGCCGATACCATGATTCGCTATATCAACGCCGCAGCACGCCTGCCGGAATCGATTGCGCTGTTCACCAAACCTGGCTGTCCTTTCTGTGCCAAAGCGAAAAAATCGTTAGCCGCCAAAGGTCTGAATTATGAAGAAGTCCTGGTCGGACGCGATGCCACCATCACCACACTGCGCGCGATGAGTGGCCGCGAAACCGTTCCTCAGGTATTTATCGGCGGCCGTTTAATCGGTGGCAGCGACGAACTGGAGCAGTATCTGGCCAGCGCTGAATAACGCCGATTGGCTGCAACCACACACATAGTTTCAACCGCTTATCACCCGATTAAGCCCGTGCTGAACCTGCAGATATTGGCACAGGCTTAATCCCCTTTTCTGCGATTTCACGCAATTTCAGTATCAGCTCAACACCTTGTTCTGAGCAATCAGGCAACTCTTAAAAAGTAATCTATTATTAGGTTCTCACCTTCTTCTGTTCAGCCAATCTATTAATTCCAACAGCCACGGCATGAACGGCTTACTCGTCAGAAAACGGAGAACACAATGTTAAGAAATATGCGCGTCGCCCAGCGTGCGATGCTTTTTTTTGGTCTGCTCGGACTGATTACGTTAATGCTCGGGCTATTTTCTGTTCAGCAACTCAGCCGACTGAATAACAGCGTTAATATGCTCGGTAAAGAGTCCTTACCTAAGGTCGAAGGCATTGGTGAAATGCGCCGCGACTTCCTTTATACCCGTCTCTATGCGGTTAACCTGGTTAACAGCAAAACCAAAGAACAAAGTAAACAATTCAGCCAGCGTCTGGCTGAAGTCACAGCCAGCTATAAAGCCGCCGAAGCGGATATGAAAAATCGCGTCAATACGCCGGAATCGAAGCAAAAATTACAGGCCATCGTCAGCGATAAAAACGAGTACGACCAGCGAGTGCAACAACTGCTGAGTATGATGGCCGACGCAGATCCGGAAGCCATCCGCAAATTCCGCGTACAGCATATTGATGCTCTGAGTATTGGTATTACCGATGGGCTGAATGATCTGGCACGTTACGAAGGCGAAGTCGCTGCTAAGGCTGCCGAAACGGCCGCCGCCTCCTACAGCACCTCCAGCATGGCTATCTATATCGCCATTGCCGCCGCTCTGCTCGCCGTGGTTATTCTCGCCAGCCTGTTCAGCAACAGTATTGTCTCACCGCTGGATAAAGCCGTCAGGGCCGCACAACGCATCGCCAGTGGCGACCTGAGCCAGAGCATCAGCGATCATGGTCGCGATGAAGCCGCCGATATGATGGCCGCCATGCACCAGATGCAGGATCAGTTACGCAGCACGCTGAATCATATTGCCGATTCATCGCAGCAGTTATCCACGACCTCAGAAGAACTCAGTGTGGTCACTAATGAGTCCAGTGAAATTGTCCACCAGCAAAGCGCACAACTGGAGCAGGCGGCGACGGCCGTTAATGAACTGACCGTGGCCGTGGATGAAGTCGCCAACAGTGCCAGCACGACCTCGTCCAATTCCGAACAGGTCAATGACAAAGCCCGTCAGGGGCAGAACACACTGGATGAAACCATCCGCACCATTGATCAGCTCGCCGGAGAAATCGGCAATACCGCCGACGGTATTTCTGCACTGGCAGGCAATGTAAAAGACATTGGCCAGGTCATTGATGTGATCCGCTCCATTGCTGAACAGACCAACTTACTGGCACTGAATGCCGCCATTGAAGCGGCGCGTGCCGGTGAGTCCGGTCGTGGTTTTGCCGTAGTTGCAGACGAGGTACGGGCACTGGCACACCGCACCCAGGAATCCACCAAAGAAATCGAACGCATGATTCAGACGGTACAAACAGCAACCGACGCCGCCGTGGTCAATACGGAAAACAGCAATCGCTGGGCCATGAGCACCCTGAAAATGGCCAACGAAGCAGGGACATCATTAGGAGAAATCACCGGTTTGATCAGTCAGATCAATGAGCAGAACCTCAACATTGCCAGCGCGGCAGAAGAACAGGCGATGGTTGCCCGCGAGGTTGATAAGAATCTGGTCGCTATCCGCGATCTGTCTTTCCAGACATCGGCCGGGGCCAATCAGACCAACGCGTCAAGCCAGGAACTGGCGCGGCTGGCAGAGCAGCTTAATGCATTGCTGTTAAAATTCAGGCTGTAAGCCAAGCCGGTTTAAAACAGCTCAATATCATCGCCGCCAGGTTCATTCCGGCGGCGGCGATCGTTTTCTTCCGCCAGCACCAGATCCTTAAGATCGCGTAACTCGTCATCGTTCAGCTCAGTAATATCCAGCTTCTGAAACGTCCGCTTCAGGACATTAAAGGCCTGAAAACAAGGCTGATGAGCGGGTCCTTTCAGCAGCACGGTGAGCCCACCCAAACCAAACACCGGCTTACTGCAAAATACACAATTGAGTGACATAACAATTTCCTTTGACGATGCGCTCTATTCTAATAAAAGTTGTACAACAAGCACCTGTATGTACAATTTTTAACGATTCAATATTATGACTTAAATGTCATTCATTAATTTTTTGCCGTTTTGTATAAGAAATAACAACGAATGCTATCTGCAAGAGCAGACTGTCCATGTCATCGTCACAGAGCATGCTCTTGTCAATTTTGTCTGACCAGCAGGTTGCGCTGAATGTAATCACCAATAGGTGGCTTAAATAATCAAAAAAAACGGCTGCCAAAGGCAGCCGTCTCATTCAGGACTCACAAACAGCAGAGCCTAGTTTATTAAAGTAACTCTTCGCCTTGCGAAATGCTGCAGCCCTCAATGGCGCTGTCACTGACTTGCATTAACGTACGGTAGGCATAGGTATAATTATTTTCACCAGAGATGAAAGCGTCGCTGACCTGTAAGCCACCATCGACACGGAAACCGGTAGGTAAGAAGCCCATTTCAACTTTTCCGTAAGACACACAATTCGCAGTACCTTCAGTTTCACCGTCATCGATGCCGTAAAACAGCAAGCCATCATCTTCGATCTTGAAATAACCCCGCATAGAAGACTCTGCAGGAAGCTGCCATACCCCCCGATATTGCGATAACGGAATCTTAGGCGTCAGCTGACTGTTGAGCGTACCATCAACGGTGAATGTATAAACAACATCAGTGCCAGCATCATCACTCAGGTCACCGCTGTTATCTGCTCCCGCGATAAAAGTACCTTTACGGATAACAGGCTCATTATCACCAATCGTTATTGTTACCGTGTAGTTAGTTTCAGGTTCGCCGCTGAAATAGTTCACTGCAACCTGATATTCGCCCGCTGGCATCTGATAATTAAACGTAATGTTTTCCGGACCATAAGCTTCGGTATTATCACGATCCAGCCAGCCCAAAGATGTTTCTGATATAGAGTTAAAATAAGAAACTACATAATCTGCATCTTCATCATATTCATAAGCTGCCTGAGTTTCAAAACCTGGCTCCAGTACATACAGGTCAATATCCGTTTCTGTATCCCAGGTCAGTGAAATCTGAACCGTACTGGTTGCAACGGCTTCAACAGCCAAAGCCAATTCCTGCACCATCGACATATCAAACCCGTCGGCAGCCAGAATTTGTGCAAATGTCAGCTCAGCGATATTAGCAACACTCTCATTCACCAGCAGGGGCAGAATTCTCAGAGTCAGATTTTCCAGACTCTGATCCAAAACAAAACTTCCATTACTCCAGCCGGAAATGGTCAGTGTGGTTTCTCCACTGCGCGGAGCTTCGGCAAGTGCCGGAGAATACGCCTGAGAAATCCGCTTTACAGATTTGCTCTTCGTTGCAGAAACAGACTGCTTTTTAGCGGGCTCAGCATAAGCCGCCTGTACATTTGCCGCTAACGCTGAAGGCTGTGCTGCGCGGATAAACTGTTGTGTACCATCCGGAAACTCAATCAGATACCCGGCAACATTTTTTCCCGCCACTGACGGAGTAGACAGATTCAGTGAAAAAGATGAGTTCGCCGATACAACCACCCGCTCACTATTCGACAGACTTATCGGAGTCAGATTTTCCGGGATGGTGGTTTGTACAGGAACAGCACCCTGAATCTGAACCGCTTGTGAAAGGTTGCCCTCACTAACCGCAACCGGATCTGGCTTACGATCCGAAGAGGATGAGCCTCCGCCACTACCACCGCAGGCAACCAATGAGGCAGCAACAGCCAACGTCAGAAGATGTTTCTGATAGTACATAGATACGTCCTTGTGTTTGAGAATAAATCAGCAGCCAGATGTTAAGGAATATGTGCAAAAAAACAACTGGTTCTTCCCATTCTTTGACACAGCCCAATGATCGGGTGCTGACTGCTTATATTTACGGCATCGGCATATCAAGCCGGGTAATATTGCCTGCTTTATCTTCCGCCAGCAGCTGCCAGCGTACGCTGTTTGCTTTCAGCGCACAGGGCACCCGGAAGTGGCCGGTGTAAATAATTTCACCTTCGCAGATATCTCCGGCCGGGCTTTGCAACCAGATACGCGCCAGTCCCATGCCATCGTCATAGGCCATGCCCTGCACCAGCGTTGGCTCCGTCGCAGACCAGCGCACATAGTCGAGCACCGGTGGCTCATGGTCAGGGAAGCTGGTCGCAGACCATTCGTCCGTACCTTCCTGTTGCTCAACGCTGTTGGTATAACCATCGCCGTCGCGGTCCGGGTCACGGTTATCGCCGATACCATCACCGTCCAGATCCGCCCATTCGCGGGGGTCATCCGGGAAGACATCCGCATCGTTAGGATGACCATCGCCATCCCGGTCGTCGTCCAGTGCATCGGGGATGCCATCACGATCAAGATCGGCCGGCGTGCTTTGCGCATCGCGCGGGTCGGTATTCATCGCCACTTCGTAGTCATTACTGATGCCGTCGCCGTCAATATCATCATCGCTGTTATCGCCGATGCCATCACCGTCAAGGTCGGCCCATTCGCTAACATCGCGCGGGAAAGCATCGTCGGCGTTAGCCACATCGTCGCCATCCATATCACTGTCGAGCACATCAGGAATACCATCATCGTCGAGATCGGCTGGTGTGCTTTGCGCATCCCGCGGGTCGAAGTTTAACTGTACTTCCCAGTCGTTGCGGATGCCGTCGCCGTCGATATCGCTGTCACTGTTATCGCCCGTGCCATCGCCGTCGAGGTCGGCCCATTCTCGCGGATTACGCGGAAAGGCATCGGCGTCATTCAGGTGGCCATCACCATCGATATCATCATCGATAACATCCGGCAGACGGTCACCATCGAGATCAGCAGGTACCGAGGCGGCATCCGCCGGATCGGTACCGGCCAACAGTTCATGATCGTTGCGGATACCATCGCCGTCGCGGTCCGGATCGCTGTTATCGCCAATGCCATCTCCGTCAAGATCAAACCATTCGGACGGATCTGCGGGAAAGATATCCATCGCATTGCCGATGGTATCGCCATCGAGGTCGCTATCGAGGGCGTCAGGAACACCATCGCCATCGAGGTCGAATGGCACGCTCGCCGCATCCATCGGGTTAAAGCCCAGCGTGCGTTCGTATTCGTTATCGATGCCATCGTTATCCTGATCGGTATCGCTGTTATCGCCGATACCATCGCCGTCAAAGTCGGCCCACTCTGAACGGTCGAGAGGGAAAGCATCCAGCTCATTGGCAATGGCATCGCCATCGATATCAGGATCAATCACATCGGCAATACCGTCCTGATCCAGATCCGCCGGTTTATTCAGCGGGTCGAGGTCGTCGCTGCCGGCCTGTTGTTCAATATCATTACTGAAACCATCGTTGTCGCGGTCGGGGTCGGCGTTATCACCGATGCCATCACCATCCGTATCACGCCACTCCTGCGGGTCATCCGGAAATGCATCAAAGCGGTTTTCGGTACCGTCGCCGTCGCGGTCGGTATCAAAGGTGTCGGGCATAGAGTCGTTGTCAGCGTCGGCCGGTTTGCTCGAAGCATCCAGCGGGTCGGTGCCCAGATGCATTTCGAATACATTGGGAATGCCATCACCATCCGCATCGACATCCTGATTATCCGGCACACCGTCGCCGTCAGTGTCGGCCGATTCACGCGCATCCTGCGGATACTGATCGCGCGCGTTGGCCACGCCATCGCCGTCCATATCGTCGTCGAGAACATCAGGAATACCGTCACGGTCGAGATCTGGCGGTACCGAGTTACGATCACGCGGATCGGTACCGGCCTGTAATTCCAGCTCGTTGCTGACACCGTCGTTATCCAGATCGGGGTCGGCGTTGTCGCCAATACCATCGCCATCCAGATCAGCCCATTCTTTGGCATTCAGCGGGAAAGCATCGTCGGCATTGTCTACGCCGTCGTTATCCATATCGGTGTCGAGCAGGTCTGGCCAGCCATCACCATCGCGGTCAACCGGTGTCGAGCGGCTGTCGCGCGGATCGTAATTCAGCTGCACTTCGAGGTCGTTGCGGATACCGTCGTTGTCTATATCGCGGTCAGCATTATCTCCGACACCGTCACGGTCAGTATCCAGCCACTCACTGCCATCCTGCGGGAAATCATCTTTGCGGTTAACCACCCCATCGTTATCCCAGTCGTCATCAATCGCATCGGGAATACCGTCATCATCGACATCGGTCTGGTCGGCCACATCCGGATTACTGCCGGCAGCCTGTTCGAGGAAGTTAGATACGCCGTCGCCATCGCGGTCAGTATCGAGTTGATCGGCAATGCCGTCGTTATCAATATCATTCAGTGCCGCAAGGCTGGAGCTGCTGCCTAACGCGGCGCTGAATAAAAACGAGGCGCAGAGCAAATGACGCGCGCTGGCCCGCACAAAAGAACAGGCCCGCACAAAAGAAGGTGAGAAAAGAGAATGCATAATTTATCTGCTGAGTATTATTTTTATTATTGAGCCGTGCTGCCTGTCTCTGCCGGGGCTGCTTCACCACCGCTGACGGCTGTGTTATCGCTGTCCGCATTATGGTCAGAAGAGTCACGGTCGGGCTGGGCATTCATACTGTGACGGCAATGAATACCACGGTTTTTTTCATCCACCAGAATACCGGCAACTTCTTTGCCATTATCCGGGCGCAGTAACAGATAGCCACCGACACAGAATGCGGTTTTACCGGAATCTTTCTGGGATATTTTCAGGTCGTTTTCCGGCGTAATGGCTAGCAGGCGAAACTCATCAACCACCGCACTGTCCTGTTCGGACGGGTGAGTGATATAGCCGTAATATTCCAGCGCCAGCACAGCGATAATAATACCGGCGATAAAACCCACACCAATCCACTTCGGGTAATCCACATCCTGTGCCGCTGGTTGTTGCTCGTTCATACGTACTTCCCCAATTACTGATAATTAACTCTTGTGATATGTGTCGCGGCGGCAGACGCACAGCGCGCACAGATATATCCAATCATGCCACTACTGCGGCACGTTATCCTTGCCCCAGGCCGGCATCAGCTGTTGTTCGATGCCTAACTGATTAAGAATACGCGCGACAATAAAATCGATTAAATCCTGAATGCTCTGCGGCTCATGATAAAAGCCCGGACTGGCCGGCAGAATGACGGCCCCCATGCGGGTAAGAGTCAGCATATTCTGCAAATGAATTTCTGAATACGGCGTTTCACGCGGTACCAGAACCAGCTTGCGCCGTTCTTTTAACGCCACATCCGCCGCCCGTTCGATCAGATTATTACTGGCTCCGGTGGCGATGGCCGACAGCGTTCCGGTAGAACACGGGCAAATAACCAATGGTCCTGGCTGACCGGAACCCGAGGCCCAGGGAGCCATCCAGTCTTCGCGGCCAAACACCCGTAATCGTTGCCCGTCTACCTGAAAATACTGTTGTAAAAACGTTGCCTGAGCGGCCGGATTACCTGGCAGGGCCAGTGGTGTTTCGGTGGCAAATACCAGCTGCGCGGCCTTCGACACAATAACATCCACCTGCTCGCCCGCAGCCAGCAAAACTTCAATTAAACGCAAGGCATACAGACTACCGGACGCACCGGTAATGGCGACACAAATGCGCGAACTCATACCCTTGCTCCCCGCTGCTGCAAAGCTGCCAGTAATTTACGTGGCATGCCGGCGAAGCTGCCGTTCGACATCACCACAATGCGGTCTCCGGCGCGGGCTTCTGCCAAGACGGCATCAATTAAGGTCTGATGATCAATAAAACTCTGTCCGGCAATGCGACTGGCTGAGGCAACATCGGCCAGTGACCAGTCGATATTGTCGGGCTGAAACCAGAACGCCAGATCGGCCGCATCGACGGAAGCCGCCAGCTCAGATTTATGCACTCCCAGCTTCATGGTGTTGGAGCGGGGTTCCAGCACAGCCAGAATCCGGCCCTGCGGATTTTCCTGCTGCAAACGCGCGCGGGCACCTTCCAGCGTGGTGGCAATGGCGGTTGGGTGGTGGGCAAAGTCATCGTAAATTTTGATGCCGTTATCGTCGCCCACCAGCTCCATACGGCGCTTAACCGACGCAAACTCGCTCAAAGCCGCCGCGGCGATTTCTGGCGTTACGCCCATATGGCGGGCGGCCAGCATGGCAGCAATGGCGTTGCTGACATTGTGCAGGCCAGTCAGATTCCAGCGCACCTGGGCAGACTGGTCGCCGGCTCCGCTCGCCCCGGCCTCGCTCACCCCGGCAACGTTACGCAGACTGAACACCGAAGCATCGGCCGCATCCAGACGCCATTGCCAGTCGGCGTCGTCCTGCTCACTGAAACGCATCACCGGCGTCCAGCAGCCCTGTGACAGAACGCGTTCGAGCGCTTCCTCGCCTGCGGGCAGAACAATCTGGCCATTGGCCGGAACGGTACGTACCAGATGATGGAACTGACGTTCTATCGCGGCCAAATCGGGGAAAATATCGGCGTGGTCAAATTCAAGGTTGTTCATAATCAGCGTACGCGGCTGGTAATGAACAAATTTGGAGCGCTTATCAAAAAACGCGGTGTCGTATTCGTCGGCTTCAATAACAAAAAAGGGGGATTCACCCAGGCGCGCTGACACGGAGAAATTCTGCGGCACACCGCCAATCAGAAACCCTGGCTTCATACCGGCGTATTCGAGAATCCAGGCCAGCATACTGCTGGTTGTGGTTTTGCCGTGGGTGCCGGATACCGCCGCGACCCAGCGGCCACGCAGCACATACTGCCCCAGCCATTGCGGGCCGGACATATACGCCAGACCACGATTGAGTACATGTTCCACCGATGGGTTACCGCGCGACATGGCATTGCCAATAATCACCAGATCGGTATCGGCGGGAATATTGGCCGGATCAAAGCCTTCACTGAGCACAATGCCAGCGGCTTCGAGCTGATCACTCATCGGCGGATAAACGCCGGCATCACTGCCGGAAACCTCATGTCCGAGCTGTTTGGCCAGTTGTGCCAGAGAGCCCATAAAGGTGCCGCAAATACCGAGAATGTGCAGACGCATGCTTTCTACCGCTTTTGGATGAATAACCGCGCTAGTGTACTGATAACGCTCTCCGTACCCAAGCACCAAGGCCTGTTCTGCGCTAAAGCATCCGGCAACGGCGATGATTTACGTACGATTCCTCCCACTCCGGCCGGCTTTTCCTGACAGCAGCGCTGAAATCCGGTGGTAATTAAGGTAGTATGCGCCGCAATTTGAACAGATTCCGACCTTTGGGGAAGACAAGATGCAGCGCTTACGGACTTTTTTAGACCACCACTGCGATGATCAGGCACTGGTGGCCGTCATCGACGGATTGATGGTGGCCTGTAAAGATATTGCCTACCGTTTACACATGGGCTCTCTGGCCGGCGTACTGGGCAGTGCCGAGCAGGAAAATGTTCAGGGTGAGTGCCAGAAAAAGCTCGACGTTATCTCTAACGATCTGATCAAGTACTGCCTGAAAGGCATGCCGGAAGTCAAAGGCATGGCCAGTGAAGAAGAAGCGGATCCGGTGGCCTGCAACCCGGATGGCGAATTCCTGGTGTTGTTCGACCCTCTCGATGGTTCATCCAATATTGATGTTAACGTGACCGTCGGCACCATTTTCTCGGTGCTGAAAGCGTCCGCCAACGACGACGCTACCCATGAATCCACCTACCTGCAAAGCGGCAAACAACAGGTTGCCGCCGGTTATGTACTGTATGGCCCATCAACACTGCTGGTACTGACCACCGGTAACGGCACCCACACCTTTACCCTGGATCCACGTGTTGGCGAATTTTTCCTGCAACGAGAACATGTAAAGGTTCCGGCCACCACCAAAGAATTCGCCATCAATATGTCGAACCAGCGTTTCTGGCTGCCGCAAATGCAGAACTATGTTGCAGATCTGCTGGCGGGTGAGGAAGGTCCGCTGGGCAAGCGTTATAACATGCGCTGGATTGCTTCAATGGTGGCCGAAATTCATCGTATCCTGACCCGTGGTGGCATCTTTATGTACCCTTACGACAGCCGCGAGCCACAGAAGCCTGGCAAACTGCGCCTGATGTATGAAGGCAATCCGATGAGCATGCTGATCGAACAGGCCGGCGGTAAGGCTTCCACGGCGTTTGAAGACATTGTCGCCGTTGAACCGACCAGTATTCACCAGCGTGTATCCGTTGTTATGGGATCGGCCGACGAAGTGGAAACCGTTATCCGCTACCACGCCTGAACCTGACGGGCTTAACGTGCGAGAGCACGGCCCGCAGCGTGACCGCCACAAATGGCGGACCTAAAAAACCCGCTGCTGCGGGTTTTTTTAGGGCTGTTTTCTGCCGGCTGCTGGCTGCATTCAGAGTTCCGTACTTTCCTGCAACAGCCATTTGGTCACCATCGCTTAACCATCGCGACATTTAGCGGTTTGGCCATATAGTCATCCATGCCGGCGTCGCGGCATCTATCCTGAATCTGATCAGTGGTATTGGCGGTACAGGCCACAATCGGTGTGGTCAGTCCGGCATCGCGTAAACGCCGGGTGGTTTCAAAGCCGTCCAGTCCCGGCATCTGACAATCCATCAGAATCAGATCAAACTGCTGAGACTTAACCCGCTCCAGTGACTCTTCTCCTGAACTGACAGTATTAACCTGCATCTGCGGACATACTTTCAGCAGCATTTTTTCGGCCACTTTAGAGTTCACCGGATTATCCTCGACAATCAGGGTACGCAATCCCTGTGCAGCCACGGCATGCGGACTGTGTTCACTCACTGGCGTACGCCCAAGCGGAAACTCAACCAACACTTTGGTGCCGCCATTGATACCATCAAAAATTTCAATCTGGCCGCCCAGGATGCGGCTGATGTGATGACTGATGGTTAAACCCAGACCGATTCCGGCATGGCGGCGGTTGAACGACGAATTAACCTGGGCGAACGCTTCCAGTACCTGTTGCTTTTGATTTTCAGGAATGCCGATACCGGTATCGGTGACACTGATGGTCAGCCAGTCATGCTCGTCGCGTTTGATTAACTGCAGCTGGACCACGACCATGCCACTATCTGTAAACTTAATGGCGTTATCGACTAAATGGCGGACGACCTGACGCACCAGCGATGGATCAAAACGAATGGCATCACGCTGCAATGCAGCATCGTAATCGACTACCAGCGACAGTTCTTTTTCCAGCGCACGCAAAGAAAAATCCTGAATCAGGTTATGCAGAACATCCGGTAATTTCTGTTCTTTAAACACCACCGGTAATTTATTCTTCTCGGTATCAACCACCACCAGAACGTCTTCCAGCAACTGCGTAAGATGAGTCAGTGACTGGTCAGCAGTGCGTTTATAATCGTTAAACTCTTCCCGGCTGATATCCTGCTCAAGCAATTGCAGCATACCGATAGCACCATTTAATGGTGTACGTAATTCATGACTCATCATCGCCAGAAATTCACTTTTAGCCCGACTCGCCTGCTGGGTTTTCTGCTGTTCAGTCATTAATTGCAGGGTGTAACGTTGCTGATCTTTTTCTGCCTGATGCAGGGACTGCGCCAGCTGATTGGCATTCACCTGAAGATGACCAATTTCAGCACCATCATCGACGTTAATACGATCATTGGTATTACCATTCGCCAGACGGGCAATAAACAGCGCAAGCTTTTCCAGCGAAGGAATAATCGACAGCGAAGCCGCATGGCCAATAAAAAAAGCCAGTAACACCACACCCAAGCCCGCCAGCAATGACTGTTGCAGAGTAGCTATTTCCCGATCACGGGTAAATGTATCGGCCATTCCCAGACGGATGTAACCCAGTGTTGTGGACTCGGTTGCGCCATCACCAAATTCAGAGAATTCATCCAAACTCTGAACCTGGCGAATAATGTCATAACGCAGATAACGGATATCTTCAGCCGGAACGTCAGTAAAACGTGCAGTTTTTTCATCCAATACGATGCGCCCGGCAGCATCGTGAATTTGTATAGCAACAATTGCCGGCTGAGATAATGCCGAGTGCACCAGAGGAGACAGCAATTCGTAATTGCCGGAAATAATCGGGTATTCGGCAGATACGCCGATATTTTCCAGCACAATACGGGCAATGCTCTGATTTTCCTGACGGATATCAGACCAGCGATTGACCATATGGTAAGTCGTCAGCAACAGCACAACGATTAAAGCCGGCACAGTACCGACCAGCAGAATCCTCCGCCGGATCGACCACTGCCGCAGGCTCATCAGTGTTCCCTCTCGCCTTTTGCCAGCTGCGCCGCCAGGGCGTCTGCGTCAGGCAGTAATAAATTGAGAGAGCGACCAACCTGCTGGTTATAGCGGACTTTGAAATAAGGATTGTAATCCGCATCCGGCCATACCTGTTCTTTCAGGCCTGTCAGCAGAATTTCACTGAGGCGATGGGCAACATCATCGATGTCGCTGTACGTCGTCGCTAACGCACCGGCTTTAATATAGGCACTTGATGGACCAATTAACGGTTTATTCTGCCGATAAGCGGTGATGAGAATGTTTTTGATATTGGTCGAACTGTACAGTTCGGTATCGTATGTACCGATCAGAGCGTGACTGTTTTTCAACAAATCAAGCAACGCTCGATTGAGGTTATCGTATTGATCGACAAAATAAGGCGTCACCAGAGACTGCTGCAGCGGCATTGCCGACAAACCGCTATTTTTCCATTGCGATTTATCCTGTACCAGCACACCCAATGGACGATCATGGCCAAGAATACTTTTCGCCATCGCCACCTGACGCTTAAGCGGAGGCTCAAGATAGAGTGCTGACGCCAGTTGCTGCCGATAAGCCGCTACCGCATCGCGACTGACAAACACAGCAACAGCGGCCGGAGAATCGTTAAAAGACCAGGCTTCCAATGCCTGAGGGCCAACCAGTACAACGGCACTATAAGATTGCCAGCCGGCCGCCGGTGGCTCATTCAGCAACCGCAGTTCGGATCCGACATTAAGAAGAGAGGTTGTTTTCTCGACCAGCTGCTCAACAGATGGGAGTTTTTCATGGGCGACAAACGCGACACGCACATCTTCTGCATGCGCAGAAAATGCCAGCATACATGTCAGTAAACATGTACCAAGCCAGCGATAAACGTGATGTGCATCCTTGCAACAAAAATCCATTAAAAATCGAGCCCTACCTGAAAGTAATACAAGTCACGGGTTGAATAGCGCTGATCGGCATAAGCCAGGGAATCATCATCGATCAGGTGCTGTAAAAAGAAACCTGCCCATGGATTGTAATGACCCAGAGACCAGGTTTTCCTGGTATTAATCTCGTAACGACGATAACGGTTGGTGTCGTTATAAGCATCCAGCCAGAAGTGCGAGGCGGTCAGACTCCAGCTGTCGCCCTGATGGTGCCAGCTGACGACCAGATTATCTTTTGCGGTCTGTCGTAATTCAACCACCGACAGAGAACGACGTTGTTTTTCCGTCAATTCAGAAGTATCCCCAAGGGTTACGTCCGCATCAATATAAGCGGCTGTCAACCAAAACCAGTTATGGCTGTCAGCCTGCCATTGTAACTGCATTTCTGCGCCATTGATATTCATCTTAGTATCAGATTCAACCGACAAAGAATTCAGGGCGATATGATCAGAAATTAATTGTGTCAGCTTGTCCTGATAGACTTTTACGTCCAACTCCAGATTCAGATCAGAGAATTTCCCATAATAACCAAGCTCTGTACTGGTAATTTTTTCATGCTTAAGATCACGTGAATCAGCCGTCTGATTAACATAAATCCGACCATCATCAAGGTTCAGATAATTATCGCTGAGGTTACTCACACGAATGGAATATTCAGGTTCCTGTTCGAGCAGATCCGGAGAACGCACCGCTTCGGAATATACCAGACGGAGACTGTGCTGCGGTGCGAGTAGCCAGTTAAGCGCAACCCGTGGTGAGAAAGCGTTATCGTTGGTGTCTTCAACTTCATACATACCACCGGCATTCAACAACAGATAAGACGTCATCCGCCATTCTGCATTGGCAAATAAGCGATACGTGTCGTTATGAACCTGACCATTAAAGTACGTTTGTGAATCCACCTGGTCACGACGGAAACTGACTCCGGAAACAGTGCGCAATGTGTCGCTCCACTGCATCGTATCCTGCCATTCAATATCGTAACGATCCTCACGTAAATCGCGCTCGGTATCGCCGCAAACCATGTCGGTGAGTTGAGAGAAATCGGTTCCGTTAAAGCCACGGGTATAGATATTGCGGGCGCTGTCTAACTGCTCCTGAGTAATATCCAACGCCAATCCCTGATTCGCCAGAAGTAATGCTTCAACCTGATCAGGCGTTACCAGACCAGCAGCGATTCCACCGACCAGGTTATCACCATCCGTTGTACCAATTAGACTGGTGATCCCCAGAACCGAATTGCTCCACTGCGGATTATCCTGATACAAACTGAATAATTCCGGATCCAGCGAAATGGTCGGCAAGCAGGCAGAGCTGCGCTGTTTACGACTGTCGGTCTGCCAGTAAGCCTGCAAGTGCGAACTGTGGGCGGTACTGAATTCCTTACGCACCCGGGTCCACAGATACCCTTGTCTGGTCTCCTGATCCGGAGCATCCAGTTCATAAGACTCACGGCGGATATCCGTGTTTCCCTGCTTCAGCGATGCCTGCAGACTAAGCTGCGTGCTGCTGTCGACCGGACGATTAAAATAGGCACTAACAAATCCATGGCGGCGACTGTCACGATACTCATCATCACCACCGGTCGCATTGCGCCCGTCAAAGCCATCATCAGCCCGGATCTGCGCGGTAACACGATAACTGTTCTGATGACGCTCACCGGAATAGCTGACGAAGCCATCGTCCACGCCGTTATTGCCACTACGGTAACGTACGCGGGTACCCAGAGTATCGCCCGGATGCTTGGTGACGATGTTGATCACACCGAGAAAAGAATTTGCGCCATAAGTAGCCGCGTTTGGGCCACGGGTAACTTCGATCCGCAGAATATCTTCCATCGCCACCGGAATATCATCCCAGACCACCGAAGCAATACCCGCTTTAAACACCGAGCGTCCATCCACCAGCACCTGTAAACGACGCATAATATTAGGATTGGAAGCGTGATAGGCAATTGAGGCATTATTTTCATCGTCGCCATGACCCATACTCATGCCCGGCACAAAGCGCATCAACTCAGGCAGGGTACGTACCCCCCAGGCGGCAATCTGTGCGGCTTCAATCACGGTCACACTGGCCGGAACCTCGGCACGGGGCTGCTTCAGGCGGGATGCTGTCAGCACCACCGGAATGTCGTCATCCAGGACGAAGGGTGCATCCAGCTCAAAATCGTCATATTCGTCCGCCAGCAACGCCTCTGATGCGATCAAAGCGCCACATAGGCTGAATATGGTTAATGTTTTTGACATGGTTGTTTTGGTCATTCTACACACCAGAACCCCGGTATTAGTCGGAAATAGCACTCAGTTTTACGTCCTGCCTGCTCAATACCCGGTGTCCATTCGGGCTATACGGAACCGCGTTAACGGGTACTGACGCATGCAGAGACTTTATTGGAGTCTAGGCGCCAGTGTGCCATCGGTAAACGTTGAGGCGCTTTATACTTATGGCAGACTGACAGAGCAAGGCCCAGTCGATATAATCCGCGCATTCTGTTCATTAACCCTTAGGAAACTCCTATGAGCTACAACTCCATTCCGGCCGGTAAAGACCTGCCTAACGATTTCTACGTTGTCATCGAAATTCCGGCCAACCATGCGCCAATCAAATACGAAATCGATAAAGATATGGACTGCCTGCTGGTTGACCGTTTCATGGCAACGCCCATGTTTTACCCAGCCAACTACGGCTACATCCCGCACACGCTGGCAGACGACGGCGATGCGCTGGACGTACTGGTTATTACCCCTTACCCGGTTCAGCCAGGTTCCGTTATCCGTGCCCGCGCAGTCGGTGTTCTGAACATGGAAGACGAAGCCGGTGGCGATGCCAAGCTGGTTGCTGTGCCACATGAAAAACTGACCCAGATGTATAACAACGTGAACGACATCGACGATGTTCCACAACTGCTGCGCGACCAGATCGCCCATTTCTTTGAAAACTACAAAGATCTGGAAAAAGGCAAGTGGGTTAAAGTTCAGGGCTGGGGCAATGCAGAAGAAGCCCGTGGCATGATCGTTAAAGCCGCTGAAGCTGAAGCCGCGAAAAAAGGCTGATTGCCGCCTGCGGACACATCAGCACAATAAAAAGGGAGCCTCGGCTCCCTTTTTATTGTCTCTCGAGTGCCTCTGAATAATTCAGAGGAGCCCTAGTTATGCCCTGCCTGCTGCGCGGCCTGTAAATCAGCCAGAGCACGCTCAGCTTTAAGAGCACGTTCTTCAAACTCCACCTGAGCGGTCACATCCTTCTGGATGCCGATGTAATACGTCAGCTGGTCATCGTCATTATAAATCGGCGAAATGCTCAGCTCATTCCAGAACAGACTGCCATCTTTACGGTAGTTGCGCAGGACAACTCTGGAACTCTTGCCATCAACAATCGCGCTGCGGATGGCTGTTAATCCATCCTGATCGCGGTCACCGGCCTGCAAAAAACGGCAATCCTGATACAAAATCTCGTCAGCACGATACCCCGTAAGACGTTCAAACGCCTTATTTACGTAGATCAGAATGTTGTCATCGCCTTCCTGCTCTGCGATCACGATGCCGTCATTGGATGCATCAACGGCCTTCTTTAACAATTCCAGACTGATCGGGCCCTGCTCATCGTTCAGGTCATTGACCATGGTCGCCTCCACTATTTAGTTCGCTCAAGGTAATTTCCATGGTGTTCGCGGTCAAGTATGTCACTCATACCAGCGCTGTTTTTTTACTTTGTGTATAAGTACTTATAGAATCTGGGAAATTTCTGAATAACCTTGTACAGCAATGCCCCGGTACACAATCCGGTACAGAAATAACCCCGGCAGTAGCAACAACAAGAGCCAGCGGAGAACCACCGGCGATGTCAAACCCCGCAAGCGATCCACACATGGCTTATTTCCCGATCCGGGTAGTATCCAGTGAGACCGGCGTAAACGCCATCACCCTGCGTGCCTGGGAAAGACGTTATGGCCTGATTACGCCTAAACGTACCGCCAAAGGACACAGGCTCTATACCGAACAGGATATCCGCCTGATCCGCCAGGTTGTCACCTTACTCAATCGCGGCATACCGATATCCCAGGCACAGGCCATGATCAGCAATGGCGAAGAATTACCCGACGCGCCGGTCAACACCCCGGCCAAGCCTTCCCAATGGCAACATTACCGTGAGCGTCTGCATAAGGCCGTACAGGATTTTGACGACCAGCAGGTCGCTGAATTGTTTCACGAAGTCGGCCAGTTTTTTCCGGTTGATGTCGCCATGCGCTTTCTGTTTATTCCGCTCTATCATCATCTGCGCGATAACGTCAGCCAGACCCTGGGCATGGCGCGCCTGCGTTTTTATGCCGCGATACTGCAATCCCGTCTGGCAACGCGTCTGACGGAACAATACAGCGATGAGCAGAGCAGCGAAGAACAACCCCAGGTATTAATCGCCAACTGCACCTGGGAAGACGACATTCAGCAATTGCAGTTAGCCATTTTACTGAAGCAACTGGGCCTGCGCCCGCTGTGGTTCAGTGGCATGCTGACCCCGAATCAACTCGCAGAGCTGCTGCAGGCCAAGCGCTGGCAAGCGGCTTTGTTCCATATTGGTACCGACCAGAACGATATGCAGCTTGGTCAGCTGCAGCGTCTGGCCCGCGAAGGCGGTTTACCTGTTTTTGTCACCGGTTATAACAGCAACAGCCAGAGCAACTTGCTGGTACATGGTCTGATTACCCTCGGCGATGATACCCACCAGGCGGCCCTGACCATCCGCGACCTGCTGATGAGCCTGCCTGAATGAGCACCGCTGTTTACGAATTACTGTTACGCCACCCTGACCTGATCACTGCCAATACCCTGATTGTAGGAGCCGAATCTGATCTGCCCGCCACCTGGCAGGCGCTGCTGAAAAACAGCGGCGCCCAGCTTCTGACCTGGGACTGGCTTACCGCGCAGGCCCATCGCCCGCTGGCTGAGCCGCAGGTACGCTTCGCCATTCCGCAGAGCGGTGACTTCAGTGGCAAGCAGGTTATTTTGCTGTGGCCAAAAGCCAAGCAACAGGCGCAGGCCCTTATTCAGCTGATGGCAACACAAGTCAGCGAATGCTGGATTGTGGGAGCGAATGACGCCGGCGGCAAAAGCATCGGCAAAGCCTGTGCGGCACTGAGCGACAGCGCCGAAAAAACTGACTCTGCGCGCCACTGCACTCTGTGGCAACTGCAGCTGAAAACAGTCACTGAATTTAACTGGCTGAAACTCGCCCAGTCGTTTAACTGCCAGCAGCATGCCTTCATGACCCTGCCGGGAGTTTTCAACCACGGTAAACTCGACACCGGTACCGCACTGCTGCTGGAACATGTTCCGGCACCAGCGCACGGCAAACTGCTGGATCTGGGCTGCGGCTCGGGAGTGATTGGCCTGAGTATGAAAGCCGCCGAACCGGCGCTGGATATCACCCTCGCCGATATTGATGCCTTTGCCATCCGCAGCAGCCAGCTGAACAGCGCCCGCCTGAATCTGCCAGCCACCATCCTGGCCAGCGACGGCTTGAGTAATCTAGAAGGCAAGTTTGACTACCTGTTCAGTAACCCGCCCTTTCATCTTGGCAAAGGTACCGACTACGAATTTGCCCGCCGCTTGTTCAGTGAAGCGCGCCAGCATCTGACCCGCGACGGCCAGATGTGGATTGTTGCCAACCGCCATCTGCCCTATGAAGACTGGGCCGCTGAGCAGTTCCGCCAGGTCGAAATTATGGTGCAGGACAAAGGCTTTAAGCTGCTCTGCGTGCAGAACGGCTAACCTTATCTGGGAGAGGTATGATGCAGGGAGCCAGCGTTGTCGGTCGGCACTTAAAGCCGTTATTGCTGGTTACTGCCCTGCTGGTCGCGCACATTGCCCAGTCGCTGCCACAACCGCTCAATACCGTCGCCTACCCACAGGAAGTGTATCTGGCGGAAGACTTCCGCTATTACGCGCCTCAGACCCTGTTCGACCTGCTACAACGCCTGCCGGGAGTCAGCCTCGGCTGGCAAGCGGACGGCGAGCTGGAAATTCAGCTGCATGGCTTAGCGTCACAGTATCTGACACTGCTGATCAATGGCCACCCCTTGCTGGGCGGTGCCGGTAACAGCAGCCTGAATACCCGCCAGATTCCTGCCAGCCTGGTCCATCATATTGAAATTGACCGTAACTCACGCGCCGATTTAGATGCCGGTGGTGGTGGGGCAGGAACCATCAATGTGGTGCTGAACAACCCTGATGGAGGCAATCAATTACAGATCAGTACCGGCGGTGAAGCACTGAATGCGCAGCTGGCCGGTTCCATTCAGCTACTGAGCGGTGAATCGCCATTGCGTCTCAGCGCTGAACGCCGCGTAGCCCGTCAGAACAGCGAAGGCTTCAGCCGCACCCCCGCCGGCAATGGTGACTGGCGCCAACAGACCCGCGATCTCAGTCGCAGTCTGCTGCTCAGCTTCGACACCCTGCTCAACGACCGGCATCCATTGCACCTGTATGCCTTGTACCTGCAAGCCGACAACGACGACCGCCTGCAGGGCGTACATCCGCTGAACAGTCCCAACACACTGCAAACACCGCAACTGACCGACAGCAACGTAGAGCGATACAGTGAGCGCATCACCCAGCGCCTGGGCGGAAACCTGCGTCTTAACTGGCAGCATCTGTCTCTGGATGCGTTTTTCGTCGCCGAACAGTTTGATCAGGACATCCGCCTGAGCCACGACAATCCTCTGTCAGTCGCTCAGACCAACCAGATCGACGACAGCCGCTATCAACTCGGCTGGCAGCTAAACGAGATGCTGAACGAACACCGCTGGAGCATTGGCCTCAGCATGCAACAGATGAAGCGCATCAATAACAGCCTGAGCAACGCCATTCTGACCAGTAATAACGATCGCAGCGGCCTGCCGTATAATTTTGACTATAAAGAAAACCGTCTCAGCGCCTTTGCCCTCGATCGCTGGCAACTGACGCCCAACACTCTGTTTGAAGCCGGTGTTCATATGAGCACCTACGAGCTCAGCCAGGACTCCTTCGTCGCCGATGGCAACTCCGGTATTTCCACCGACACCCACTGGCTGCCCAGCGTTCACCTGCTGCATCATCTCGACAGTAAACGCCGCCTGCGCCTGAGCATGAGCCAGAACACCCGCGAGCCTGAAATAACCGACCGTATTCCCCATGAGTTCCGCCAGGGCAACACGCTCTGGCGCGGCAATGGCGAGCTTGAAGCCGAACTGATCAGTAATATTGATATTGGCTACGAACATAACTTCCGCGCCAGCAGTGACAGCCGCGCCGACCGCCACAGCGGACTCTACCTGCGTGCGTTCCAGCGTATTATCAATCAGGCCATACTGCAGACCACGCGCCGTGAAACCGACAGCGATGGCATCACTGAACTGACCATACTGCGGCCCCAGAACAGCGCTGGCAGCGCCATATTGCGCGGAGCGGAGCTGGATATAGAAGTGCCTCTGAACGATCACCATCTGAGTCTGGAGCTGGGTGGCGGTGTTTATCGCTCCGACGTACAGGCCACCGCCGAACTGCCCTATCGCCACAGATTACCCAATCAACCGGATTACATGGCCCGTATCGGCGTGCAACAACGGATCAATGATACCTGGCGGCACGGCGTCTGCTGGCGGGTACAAGGCGGCAGTGAACAGATACTGCCCGCCCCCCTCAGCAGCGATGGCTACATCACCCAGGACACCAGTGATGCGCAGAACCTCGACCTGTACACCGAGTACCAATGGAATCGCCGCTGGCGGGGGCTCGCAACCCTTAACCTGACGCCCGGTGCCAGTCCGTTTATCCGCCAGGATGGCATCCGTCAGTATCAGAATCTGAAACCTCTGTGGTATCTCACCGTACAAGGACAATTCTGACGCTGACAAAGGTCTGGTTACAAAATAGTTTTCCGTTTAAAAACAGAATATTAGAGAAAAGATAAGCGCCAGAGCAGCCACGTGGCAAACATCCGGCGGCCGGTTGCCCGGCGACGCAGCTAGGCTTGGTTCGTCGACTCTTTACGGGCCTGATTCACAGGCCTCGCCCACGAGCCCAATCAACGATCAATCTCTGTGAGGATACCGCCATGATGACCTACAGCCTGCTTGCCTGCTTATTACTCGGTGGTTGTTTGTTCGCTTGCCTGCAACGCGCAGGACGCACGTTGCTGCCGCAGGAAATCCCTCTGGATAAGACGCAAGATGATCAGCGCTTTCGCTGACAGACCGATGCAGTGAACCCAGATGAGCAACTTATGCGGACAAGGACGTTCGCGGCATACGCAACAAAACCACCAGCAGCAGCAATAGCGCCGGAATTGTTGTCAGCAGCAGCCCCTGCCAGCCAATCAGCAGAACCACCGCACCGGAAGCCAGCGCACCTATCGCCTGCGCACCGAAAACCGCCAGATCATTAACGCCCTGCACCCGCGTTGCTTCCGCAGGACGGTAGCACTGACTGAGCAAGGATGTCCCCGCCACAAACAGCAGGTTCCAACCCAACCCCAGCAACACTAATCCCAGCCAATAATGCAATATGGTCTGATCAAACCAGGCAATGACCAGGCACGCAACCATCACCATCAGTCCGGTCATAATCATCCACCAGTGCCCGGCCCAGCGGATAAGATGACCCGAGATCAGCGACGGCAGAAACATGGCCGCGATATGGCTCTGAATCACCCATTTGGCATCGCTCAGGGCGTAGCCCATGCCTTCTGTCATGCTCAGCGGCGTTGCCGTCATAATGTAAGCCATCACCCCGTAAGCACAGGCCGCAGACAACATTGCCAGCCATAACACCGGCTGCTGCAGAAGTTCGTGCAAAGGGCGGGCCGCCGCCACTTGCTGACTGTCCGCTGCTTTCTGCTGCGGCATAAACCACCAGAGCACCACACCCGCCAGAACAAAGAACAGCGCCAGCCCGGTAAAGGACGCGGCAAATCCCCACTGCGGCCACCATGCCGCCAAACGGGTCAACTCAGGACCGAGAAACGCCGAAACAATGCCTGCCAGCAACAGACGCGCCGCGACCACGGGCGTCTGTACCGCCGGCACCGCCGCCATCGCGACAAAGCGGAACTGCTGCACAACCGCCCCGACAGCACCAAAACAGAATGCGCTGAAGGTAAAGGCCCAAAACGACTGCACATGCACAGACCAGGCGGCGGCAATGGCAGCACAGGAACCGAACAGCATGGCGTTTAAAAACAGAGGACGGCGGCCAAAACGGCCAGCCAGTTGTGAGGCGGGCAACACCGCCAGTGCGGTTCCCATAATCATGGCTGCGACCGGCAGCGTGGAAAGTCGCGGATCAGAATGCAGCTGACTGCCGATGATACCACCGGCAAAAACCATCAATGGTGCGGCACTCAGAGCCAGCGCCTGTGCCAGCATCAATCCCCAGATTAAAACCGGCACAGCAGTCTCCTTAGGCTTGTTAAAATTATGGCATGTTGCGGGAGTAGAAAATCTCTAACATTTCTTTGCGCAGTTTGGCTTCTACTTCAGTGCGTTCTGCAGCATCCATGGTTTTTACACCTTCACCGAACAGGTAATTATCCAGCTCAAAATCTTTCAGCAGCATTTTGGTGTGGAAGGTATTTTCCTGGTACACATTCACGTCGATCATCTGATAGGCGTTACGGGTGTCTTCGGTCAGATACTTCTGGATGGAGTTGATGTTGTGATCGATATAATGTTTCACACCATCGACATCACGGGTAAAGCCGCGCACGCGGTAATCAACGGTAACAATGTCAGAGTCGAAGCTGTGAATCAGGTAATTCAGCGCTTTCAGCGGTGAAATCAAACCACAGGTAGAAACGTCGATATCGGCACGGAACGTCGAGATACCACCATGCGGATGACTCTCCGGGTAGGTGTGCACGGTCACGTGGCTTTTATCGAGATGCGCAACCACGGTATCACGCAGCGGGCCGGGTTTTTCCTGCATCAGGTCTTCGCTGGGCGGCAATTCATGCTCGGCCACCAGAATAGTCACACTGGCACCCTGCGGGTCGTAATCCTGACGCGCGATGTTAAGGATATTCGCGCCGATGATATCAACAACGTCTGTCAGAATTTTTGTCAGACGATCTGCACTGTACAACTCATCGATGTACTCAATATATTCCTGACGCTCTTTTTCTGTCTTGGTGTAACAGATATCGTAAATATTAAAGCTCAGGGATTTGGTCAGATTGTTGAAACCATGCAACCGCAATTTATTGTTCAATAGTTCATCCTCACACAACCGCGCGAACGGGTTTGGTTTTACTCAGATTCAATCACAGCGAAACTATGAGTGATTTCCACACCACCCTGCTCCAGCATAATGGAAGCCGAGCAATACTTTTCTGCCGACAGCTTCACTGCCCGCTCTACCGCCGACTCTTTCAGAGCCCGGCCGGTTACTTTGAAGTGCACATGAATTTTGGTGAACACACTGGGCACCGCATCAGCACGTTCAGCTTCAATTTCAGCGACACAATCGCTGACCGCCAGACGCTGCTTCGTCAGAATGCTCATCACATCAAAGCTGGTACAGCCCCCCAGGCCCAGCAACAGCATTTCCATCGGACGAATGCCCATATTGCGGCCACCGTGGTCCGCCGGCCCGTCCATAACAACGGCATGGCCGCTGCCGGACTCGCCGATAAACATGGCATTATCAACCCACTTAACCGTTGCTTTCATTCTGGCCCCTGAGGTCTGACTGGAAAAAACGCGGAGGTTACCATACCCGGGGGCCGGGGATAAATCGTCAGAGATCAAAAAAGCCTGATAGACAGCCAAAGAGGCCGTCGTGGCATAACGGTTCACCTTCGCACGCTAATGAGTGATAATCAGTGGTCGATTACCGGATCGGATGCCTGAGCATGAGCCTTCCCCAAGCGCCATCGAAACACCAACACCTCCTGGACTTCCTGTCGCACTGCCACAAGAGGCGTTACCCTGCCCGCTCGACACTGATTTATGCGGGCGAAGAAAGCGATACGCTGTTTTACCTGATGAAAGGCTCCGTTACCGTCATTATTGAAGACAGTGACGGCCGCGAGATGATCATGGCGTATCTGAATGAAGGCGACTTTTTTGGTGAGATGGGGCTGTTTGATGATCAGCAACCACCACGCACCGCCTGGGTAAAAGCCAAGACCGAATGCGAAGTGGCCGAGATCAGTTACGCCAAATCGCAGGAACTGGTCAAACAAGACCCTCAGCTGCTGTTTCATATTTTCCGCCAAATGGCCAATCGCTTGAGCCGCACAACCCGTAAAGCCGGCGACCTCGCCTTCCTGGATGTGACCGGTCGGGTTGCAGGAACGTTGCTCGATTTATGCAAACAACCGGACGCCATGACCCATCCCGATGGCATGCAGATTAAAATCACCCGCCAGGAGATCGGCCGCATTGTCGGCTGTTCTCGTGAAATGGTGGGCCGGGTTCTGAAAGATCTGGAAGAACAGGGTCTGGTTTCGGTTAAGGGTAAAACCATGGTGGTGTTCGGCACCCGCTGAACCCACCCGCCGGGCAAAGAAAAACTCATCCGCTACAGCGAATACTGCCGCCCTGTTCTAAACTCAGTAAATTACTCATTTTACGGAGCCGGTTATGGCCGATGATTCCTTTTTTGCCGACGATGACCTCTTCAGCGAGGACAGCGCCGTCAGCACTCCGGAACAGACCTGGCGCGTACTGGTAGCCGATGATGAACCCGACGTACACCGCATCACCCGCATGGTGCTTTCCGGGTTTCAGTTTGATGGCCGCCGGGTAGAATTACTCAGCGCCTACAGCGGCGAAGAAACCCGTCAGATCATGGCCGAACATGATGACATTGCCATGGTATTACTCGACGTGGTGATGGAAGAAGACCATGCCGGCCTCAATGTCGCACGTTATATCCGCGAAGAATTACGTAACCGCTATACCCGCATCGTGTTACGTACCGGCCAGCCTGGCCAGGCTCCCGAGCACGAAGTGATCCGCACGTACGATATCAATGACTACAAAGACAAAACCGAGCTGACAACCACCAAGCTCAACACGCTGATGTACGCCACTCTGCGCAGTTACCGCGATATCTGCACGCTGAATGAGCACCGTCGTGGCCTTGAACGTGTGATTAAGGCATCCGCCCAGGTCTTCAGCACCGGCGCCATCAGTCAGTTTGCTTCTGCGGTTTTATCCCAGGTCACCAATCTGCTCGGGCTGGAACAAAGTGCCCTGTACTGTTCCAGCACCAATCAGCAGGATCAACTGCTCGGCGTGCGTCGCTTCCGGGTACTCGCTGCCACCGGCGAAATGCAGGAACTGACCGATCTGGAGTCGTTCGAAAGCATCCCGGAGCATGTACGCGAAGGTTTTGAAAAAGCGATGAATCTCCGCGAAAGCCAGTATTACGAAAACTACTACATTGGCTACTTTGCTTCCGAACGCGGCAGCGAAAGCCTGCTTTATGTCACCTATCACCGCGAACCCTCCGCGCTTGATAAACAACTGCTGGAAATTTACGCCACCAACGTCGCCATCACCTATGAAAATCTGTTAATGCGCGACGAAATCATCGAAACCCAGCGTGAGCTGGTGTACATGCTGGGTGAAGCGGTAGAAAAACGCTCAAAAGAAACCGGTGCCCATGTTAAACGGGTTGCCCAGATTTCCCGCTTACTGGCCGTTGCTTATGGCTTACCGGAACAGGAAGCCGAGCTGATTAAAATGGCTGCACCGCTGCATGACGTAGGCAAAATCGCCATTCCCGACAGCATTCTGAATAAACCGGGTAAACATGATGCCGCCGAATGGAGCACCATGCAGACACACGCCCAGATCGGTGCGGATATTCTCAGCAAATCTGATCGGCGCATTCTGCAACTGGCGGCGATTATTGCCAGCCAGCATCATGAACGCTGGGACGGAGCAGGTTATCCTCGCGGCCTGAAAGGTGAGCAAATTCATATTGCCGGACGCATTACCGCCCTGGCCGATGTTTTCGACGCGCTGGGCAGTAAGCGCTGCTATAAAGAGCCTTGGGCCGATAAAGATATTATCGATCTGATTAACAAAGAATCGGGCCATCAGTTTGATCCGAAACTGGTCGAACTGCTGATGCAGAATATTGATGCAATGCTCGATATTCGCCGACAGTTTCCAGACTGACAGCAAAAACCAAAAAGCCGGCAAGTGCCGGCTTTTTTGTATGCAAAAATAACAAACTCAGAAAAACAAAGCCTGCAAAGCATCGCCAGGATTGTCCGCCCGCATAAAGGCTTCGCCCACCAGAAACGCATTCACATTGCGCTCGCGCATCAGCGCAACGTCATCCGGGGTAAGAATACCGCTTTCGGTTACCAGTAATTTACCGGCCGGGATCTTGTCCAACAGTCCGAATGTCGTATCCAGTGTCAGCTCAAACGTGTGCAGGTTGCGGTTATTAATACCCAGCAGCGGAGTCTGCATGGTTAACGCCGTCTGTAGCTCTTCTTCGTCATGTATTTCTACCAGCACGTCCATGCCCAGCTCATGGGCAATCCCTTCCAGATCCTGCAACTGCATTTTGCTCAGCGCCGATACGATCAGCAGTACGCAATCGGCATTAATGCTGCGCGCTTCATAAATCTGATAAGGATCGACCAGAAAATCTTTACGGATTACCGGTAAAGAACAGGCGCTGCGCGCGGCTTTAAGAAAATCTTCATGACCCTGAAAATAATCGCGATCCGTCAGCACCGATAAACAAGCAGCGCCAGCCTGCTCATAAGATTCAGCAATGGCTTCAGGAACAAAATGTTCACGCAGGACACCTTTTGAGGGAGAAGCTTTTTTAATTTCAGCAATGACCGCAGGCAATCCGGCATCGACCTTAGCCTGCATCGCGCGATGAAAACCACGCAATTCGGCCGCATCCATGTCCAGTGCACGGGCTTTCAGTTCATTCAGCGGCAGTGTTTTACTGCGATGGCTGACTTCCTCAGCCTTGGTGGCCAGAATGTTTTTCAAAATGGTTGGAGTATTCATGCGTTTTTCACTTCATCTTCGGCCAGGTATTTGGAGAAGCTGACCAGCTCATTCATTTTTTCCAGTGCCAGACCGGTGTAAATGGCATCTTGCGCCATCGCTACACCGTCTTTCATGCTTTGCGAAAGACCCGCCACATAAATCGCTGCACCGGCGTTGAGTGCGAGAATATCTGCCGCCTTATTACCGGCTGCAGTTTCACGCTTACCGAGTGCATCTTTAATTAAAGCAAGACTGGCTGCCGGACTGTCGACATCCAGACCCGATAAAACCTGAGGCTCAATACCCAGATCCTGCGGACGAATAACGAACTCCCGCAACTCTCCATTTTTTAATTCACAGGCGTAGGTTTCTGTCGCCAGACTGATTTCATCCAGTCCATCTTTAGAATGTACGACCAGCACATGGCCGCCGTTCATACGCTGCAGAACTTCAGCCACCGGCCGGACCAGTGCTTTGGCAAAAACACCAATGACCTGATTGCTGACACCGGCAGGATTGGTCATTGGCCCAAGAATATTGAAAATAGTACGCATACCCAGCGACTTGCGCGGGCCAATCGCATGTTTCATCGCGCTGTGGTGAGAAGGTGCAAACATAAAGCCCACTCCCAGCTCATCAATACAACGGGCGACCTGCTCTGAGGTTAAATTCAGATTCACGCCAGCCGCTTCCAGCAGATCGGCACTGCCGGATTTGGATGAAACACCGCGATTACCGTGTTTTGCCACGATTCCGCCCGCTGCCGCCACAATAAAAGACGATGCGGTTGAAACATTAAACAAATTGGCACCATCGCCACCAGTGCCGACAATATCAACGGCATGGCGGGCATTAATTTTTACGCCGCTAGCCAGCTCGCGCATAACGGTTACGGCACCGACGATTTCGTCGATGCTTTCACTTTTCATGCGCAAGGCAACCAGAAAACCACCAATCTGCGCTTCATCGCATTGGCCGGTCATAATCTGGCGCATGACATCGGTCATTTCATCGGTGGTTAAATCCTGACGTTCAACAACGCGGGCCAGGGCAGTACGGATATCCATTATTCATCTCCAGTCAGTGGCGCTTGCCGTTCGTCAGTTCAGTGTTGTCTGCAAAAAGTTTTTCAACAGATCGTGTCCATGTTCGGTCAGGATGGATTCCGGATGAAACTGCACGCCTTCGATCGGTAATTCACGGTGACGCACGCCCATAATTTCTTCCATGCTGCCGTCAGGATTTTCTGTCCAGGCGGTAATTTCCAGACATTCAGGCAGGTTCTGTTTATCAATCACCAGTGAGTGATAACGGGTAGCGTTGTAAGGATTTTTCAGACCACGGAAAACGCCGCTGTCAGCGTGATGTATCTGAGAAATTTTGCCATGCATGACCTGACCGGCACGGATGATATTGCCGCCGAAAACCTGGCCGATACTCTGATGACCTAAACAAATTCCCAGAATCGGTAATTTACCAGCGAAGTAGCGGATAGCTTCCATAGAAATCCCGGCCTCATTTGGTGTACACGGACCGGGAGAAATCACCAGATGATCAGGCTTTAATGCTTCGATTTCTTCGATGGTAATTTCATCGTTGCGGAACACGCGCACATCGGCACCCAGTTCGGCAAAATACTGTACGACGTTGTAGGTAAACGAATCGTAATTATCAATCATGACTAACATTGCTGTGACTCCTGCGACGCGTTTTTTACACGCCGTAATGATGCTGTGGTTACTGGTCCAGTCCGGCTTCCGCCATGGCAACGGCGCGGAACATTGCCCGGCCTTTATTCATGGTTTCTTTCCATTCCAGTCGCGGAACTGAATCCGCTACCACCCCGGCACCTGCCTGAATATTCAGCATGCCGTCTTTAATCACTGCGGTACGGATAGCAATCGCAGTATCCATATTACCGTTCCAGCTCAGGTAGCCTACGGCACCACCATAAACCCCGCGTTTGGTTGATTCGTATTCGTCGATAATTTCCATCGCGCGGATTTTCGGCGCACCACTTAACGTGCCGGCCGGATGTACCGCGCGTAATACATCCATAGCCGTAATGCCGTCTTTTACTTTGCCGGTTACATTCGAAACGATGTGCATAACATGCGAATAGCGCTCGACGACCATTTGATCGGTGACACTGACTTCACCGGTTTTGGCAACACGGCCGACATCATTGCGTCCCAGATCGATCAGCATTAAATGCTCGGCGATTTCTTTAGGGTCGGATAACAACTCGCGCTCCAGCGCCAGATCGTCTTCCACTGTTTCGCCACGCTGACGGGTACCGGCAATCGGACGCACCGTTACCTCGCCATCTTCCAGGCGGGCAAGAATTTCAGGAGAAGAACCAACCACATGAAAATCACCCAGATTCATGCAGTACATGTAAGGTGATGGGTTCAGCGTGCGTAACGCGCGGTAAATATTGACCGGATCGCCTTGGTAAGGCACCTGCATACGCTGGGAAATAACGCATTGCATAATATCGCCGGCCAGAATGTACTCGCGGATATTTTCAACCGCATCCATAAATGCCTGCTCACCAAACAATGAGCGGAAATCATCTTCTTTAACGTGCGTTGAAGCCTGCAGCGGCCGACCAACCGGCCCGGAGTATGGCTGGCGCAGCTGCTGGCGTAATTCATCAAGGCGGGTCTCAGCTTTCGCCAGAGCATCATCAACCTCAGGATCGGCCATAACAATCAGATGCAATTTGCCGCTGAGGTTGTCAAAAACCACAACTTCTTCTGACACCATCAGCAGAATGTCCGGCGTATTCAGCTCATCGGGCGGGCAGGATTTGCGCAGGCGCGGTTCGATATAACGCACGGTGTCGTAGCCAAAATAACCAACCAGACCACCATCAAACTTAGGCAGGCCATCAATCTGAGGAACCCGGAAGCGCTGCTGAAACTCGCTGATAAAATCCAACGGGTCAACGACTTCAAGTTCTTCGATCACCTCACCATTACGCTGTAACACAACCTGCTGCCCACGCACGATCAGAACATCACGACAAGGCAGGCCGATCATGGAATAACGGCCCCACTTTTCACCGCCCTGTACAGATTCCAGCAGGTAGGTATAAGGCGCAGCAGCCAGTTTCAGGTAAGTACTGAGAGGTGTGTCGAGGTCAGCCAAAACCTGGCGTGATACCGGAATACGGTTAAAACCCTGCTCAGCCAGAGCAGCAAATTGGTGCGGAGTCATAAAGAACCTTCAAGATTAATAAGCGCAAAAATACATGGCCATGCGGCCGGAAAGGTTGGCAGCTGCGCTTAACACCATCGACAGGTCAGATGCTGACCCTGTTGCAGGGGGCGGTTATATTGAAAAAACACCGCTGGGCTCCGTTGAATAATCGGGTTATATGTAGGCAGAACTATAACGGCATGCAAGACGGGCAGCAAGAAGCAGATGCCTATCCCTGCCCGACTATTCCGCCCGCCAGTCCAGGCAGGGCCAGCCGTGCTGCTGCGCTGCAAGGCGTAACTGAGGATTAGGATTCAGCACCACTGGCTGTGCAACCATTTCCAGCAATGGCATATCGGAGTGACTGTCGGTATAAAACGCGGCATCACTGAAGCTCAGACCGCGTTCCGTGAGAAAACGCCGCGCCAGCTCGACTTTACCTGGGCCATAACACATCGGCCGCTCCAGCCCGGTAATCCGCTGACCATCGGTACTCAGACGATTACTGATAACATGAGCAAACCCCAGCGCCTGACCGTAGGCACGGGCAATCACATCGTCCGAACCGGTAATCATCACCAGTTGAGTACCACGCTGCTGATAAGCAAACAACAACGATGCCGCCTGCGGATAGATATGCAGTTGCCCGCGTTCATTAAAAAAACGCTCAACGCGGCTCTGATATTCCGCCAGACTCATACCACGGGTGCGGGTGCGATAGTAATTGGACAGACGCCAGTGAGTTACTCGGCCTTTTTTGTACGCACGATACAGAGACGCTAACGCCAGCATGGCCTCAACTACCGCCCAGCGCTCACGGCGAAAACGCCATTTAATCCACAGACTATTGGCGTCCTTATTGATCAGGGAATCATCCAGATCAAAAAATACAACAGGAACATCGTAGACCTGCATCGGTGCATCCGTTTCAGCGCTAAAAACAAGTTGCTCAGACTATCATAAGGGACTGTCCAGCCCCATAGCGGCTAATCGCCAATGGGTAACCGTGGCGGAAGAAATAGCTTCAGGATGAGCCACCGCCAGTTTCTGCAGTCCCTGCCAGAGCGCAGTAACGTGGGCATCCAAACCCAGTATTTTCAGGGACGCGAGCATGCGGCTGACGCGGCGATGGTTGTGATTATCCGGTGTCATCCAGTGGCAATTGTCCACATCGGCAGGAATCAGTAATTCAAATCCCTGCGGAGTTTCGCGCATAACGATCCCATAAAATTGCAGCATCCGTAATAACGATTGATGCAACCGGCTCTGTAATTCATGGGAAGAGTGAAAAGCTGCAATGACATCAGCATTAATGACCGGCGCTTCGGGGTTGTATGGACTCGGATCGCGCAACGGAAACAACCACTGAATATAATCGTGACAGCTTTCCAGTTCATTATTTGAGAACGCCAGAATACCACTCAGCGTGCGGCCGCGATGGTCGGTTCCCTGACCTGAATAGAACGCAATAATGGGGTGCATACACCTGCCTGTGACGAAAAACAATAGCGATACAATCCAGTATAGCTTCAAGTCAGGATCCGGAGTGATCCCAGCCTGAGGTTACGAAATTTGTGCGAAATTGTTTGACGTTACCTTTGGCTGATGTAGTCTGAGTTGACCATCCCGAAGGAACTTCCCGACGGAAAAGCGTCCGAAGTTCCTGAGTCAATCAACAAAAGGAGCGACTATGAAAGGTTTGGAAATCAGCTTCCGCGACATCGGTCATTCTGACGCTATCGAGCAGCACATCCGCGAAAAAGCCGGAAAATTAACCTCCACTTTTGACGATATTATTGGCATACGTGCGGTTGTGGCGATGCCTCACAATCACAGCAGCAAAGGTAAGCTTGCCCACGTGTCACTGGAGGTCGGCCTGCCTGGCCAGACCGTTGCCATCACCCGCGATCATCACGACAACCCCGAACATGAAGATATGTATCTTGCGGTCAGCGACGCATTTGAAAAAGCTCAGCGTAAAGTAAAGAAAATTCATGACAAACGGGTCGATAAAAACCGTCGTATAACCACCATGGCTCCGGCTGAATAAGTAAACCAACGCACATAAAAAAAGAGCCCGCCGGGCTCTTTTTTTATGTCTGCAACTAACGTTTTTACAACTTACCGCTCAGCAATACCTGCAGCAATCCCGGCCGTACCAGATTGGCATACAACGCGCCGATTTCTTTGGCATCCACCGGAAAACCGTCTTTCACCCAGCGCACAATCACCATAAACGATGCGCCGGCTAAAAAGTCGATCACATAATTCATCAGACTGGTGTCTTTTATAGGCAAAGAATGGGCACCAATGTAACGCTCCATAATACGCGCCACATAGCGCTTAAATTCACTCAGCATTAAGGCTTCAATGTCAGCCTCAATCAACAAACGGGCAAAAGTGGCATTGTCAGACCACTGACGGAACATGATTTCAGCAATAATCGGATCAGCATTGGGAGACTGCGTCAGATACGCATCAATCTGCTCATAAAACTGCATAAACATACTCTCGATATAACCTTTAAGCAGGTCATCTTTCGAGCGGTAATGCAGATAGAACGTCGGACGCGCAACACCAGAGCGCTCACAGATATGTGCGACGGAAATTTTGCCATAGGGTTCTTCCGCCATCAGTTCCAGCAGAGTGCCCATTAGCAAGCGCCGCGAGCGCTCAACACGTTTATCCAGTTCTTTACTCATGATGTGGTCGCCACAGGTAAGAGGATTACCCGAATTTGTTATTTTATTTGCATCTAAGCATACGCCGCTGAATCTTATAGACAATCGTCTATCTGTGCCAGAGTGTGTTACTGCGGACGTTGCAACATAACATCCAGAAAGCCTGGGCGGCTTAACTGGCTGAATAAACTGGCCAGTTTCTCCGCTGGATAGCGAAAATCGTTGCGCACCCAGCGATCAAGCATCATCCAGGATGCTCCGGCAAGGTAATCAATCATAAAACCCAACTGCTCGGCATCGCTGACCGGTATGCCATGCTGGCGCACATAGAGGCCTAACACACGGGCAATGTAGTTCTGGAAGCGTTTGATCAGCAACGACTCAAGTCCGGCATTGAATATCAACCGGCTGAAATCACGATGACGATTCCACTGTTCAAACAGACGTTGGCTGATATCGCTGTCCAGCTCCGGTGAGGCACCAACCATATCGGCAATATCGTCATAAAATTCTGCGAATACGCTGTCGACATAATCCAGCAATAAGTCTTCGCGACTGCGGTAATGCAGATAGAACGTCTGCCGTGCAAGGCCGGCGCTGCGGGTGATCTGCTGTACGGTAATGGCGGCAAAAGGATGATCGGCCATCAGCGATAACAGCGCCTGCAACAACTGGGCACGGGTTGGAGAATCAGCAGCAACAGATGAGACAGATAGGGTCATAGGAGGCTCCGGGGCGATTCATGCTAACAGTGCCGGACTCAGACCGCAAAAACGAAAAAGCCGCCCGGAGGCGGCTTTTTGTGAACAGCAGAACTTACGCGGTTGCGAACAGCTCTTCGTCCAGTTCAAACAGGGGCTCAGAGCCGCCTTTAACCGCAGCGCTCAGACCAATGTAACGTGGCAGCAGACGCTTCATATAGAAACGTGAAGTGGCCAGCTTGGCTTTGTAGAAGCCGGACGCATCATCCGCTTTTGGCAGAGACACGGCAGACATTTTAGCCCACATATACGCCAGTGCGGTGTAACCGAACACGTGCAGGTATTCAACAGAAGCAGCACCGATTTCATTCGGGTTGTTTGCCGCAGCATCCATTACCCACTGAGTCAGGTCGTTGAGGTTTTCCAGAGCGGCTTTCAGCGGCTCAATGAACTCAGCCATCGCTTCGTTATCCGCCTGAAAGGCGATGAACTCATTGATGTCGGCTTCAAACAGCTTGTAGAACGCACCGTTATTCGCCGCCACTTTACGACCGATCAGATCCAGAGCCTGGATACCGTTGGTGCCTTCATAGATCTGAGTGATACGGATATCACGCACATACTGTTCCTGACCCCATTCACGGATAAAGCCGTGACCACCAAACACCTGCTGGCCGGCAATAGCCGTTTCCAGTGCGTTATCGGTCAGGAAGGCTTTGGCTACCGGCGTCAGCAGAGCCAGCATGGCATCGGCGTGCTGCTTGGTTTCGGCATCATCAGAGAACTTGGCGATGTCCAGCCACTTGGCCACGTAAGTGGAGAATGCGCGGCCACCTTCGTTAAAGGCGCGCATGGTCATCAGCATACGACGGACGTCAGGATGCACAATGATTGGGTCAGCGGCTTTGTCTTTGGCCACAGCACCGGTTGGCGCACGGCTCTGGATACGGTCACGGGCGTATTCAACAGCGCTCTGATAAGAGGCTTCTGCCGCACCAATACCCTGAATACCCACACCCAGACGCTCGTAGTTCATCATGGTGAACATGCAGGCCAGACCTTTGTTTTCTTCGCCGACCAACCAACCTTTGGCACCGTCGAAGTTCATCACACAGGTCGCAGAACCTTTGATACCCATTTTGTGTTCGATAGAACCACAGGACAGAGTGTTACGCTCGCCCAGAGAGCCATCGTCATTGACCAGGAATTTAGGCACCAGGAACAGGGAAATACCTTTAGGACCCGCCGGTGCATCCGGCAGCTTGGCCAGTACCAGGTGGATGATGTTTTCGGCCATATCATGCTCACCCCAGGTGATAAAGATCTTGGTACCGGAAACAGCATAAGAGCCATCAGCCTGCGGCTCAGCTTTGGTGCGGATAATGCCAAGGTCAGTACCGGCATGAGGCTCGGTCAGATCCATAGCGCCGGCCCAAACGCCGGAATACATGTTAGGCAGGTACTTTTCTTTCAGTTCCAGAGAACCGTGAGCGCTCAGAGACAGACAAGCACCCGCTGTCAGCATCGGTGCCAGACCGAACGCCATGTTGGCGCCCTGTACCATTTCTTCAATCTGACCCACCAAAGTCTTCGGCATACCCATACCGCCGAAATCCGGGTTGCCGCCCAGGCCATTCAGACCGGCTTCAACGTAGGTCTGGTAAGCTTCTTTAAAGCCCGGTGCCGCCGTAACTTCACCGTCTTTCCAGGTAGAACCGACTTCATCACCGTTACGGTTCAGCGGCGCCAAGACTTCGCTAGCGATCTTGCCGCATTCCTGCAGAATGGCATCAGCCGTTTCGATATCAACGGCGCCTTCCAGACCGGCCAGAGAAGTCCACAGTTTGTCTGCTTCAAAAACTTCATTCAGAACAAAACGCATGTCGCGCAATGGTGCTTTGTAATCAGCCATGTTTCACCTCAAGTTAGCTGTGGCTTACTGTTACCCACGCTTACAATCAGCCACCGGATAACAAAATGCCGCTATTGTACTTACTCTGACCCGCTTGCCCAGCCCAGAATACGAAAAAACCGCGCCGAAGCGCGGTTTTTACTGATGTACCTTTTACAAACAGGTACTCAGGATCAGAACGCGAAGTGTTCTTCAGCCAGATCCATCAGCGTATCAGCACCAGCCAGCATGGTCGCTGCGTGTGCTTTGGTACGTGGCAGAATACGGGCGAAGTAGAAACGCGCAGTGGTCAGCTTGGCTTTGTAGAAGTCTTCTTCAGAAGTACCGTTCGCCAGAGCATCCTGAGCGATTTTCGCCATACGAGCCCACAGCAGACCCAGTACCGCGTAACCGGAGTACATCAGGTAATCTACAGACGCAGCACCGACTTCATCGCGGTTCTTCATCGCAGACATACCGATCTTCATAGTCAGATCGCCCCATTCCTTGTTGATTTCAGCCAGAGCTGCAACCATCGGAGCCAGTTCAGCGTTACCTTCTTCAGCCTGACAGAACTTGTGGATCTGCTTGGTGAAGGTACGCAGAGAAGCGCCCTGAGTCATCAGCACTTTACGACCCAGCAGGTCCAGAGCCTGAATACCGGTAGTACCTTCATAGATGGTAGAGATACGGGTATCACGAACGATCTGTTCCATGCCCCACTCAGCGATAAAGCCGTGACCACCGAATACCTGCATACCCAGGTTAGCCGCTTCAGAACCGGCTTCGGTCAGGAATGCTTTAGCGATCGGAGTCAGGAAGCCCAGCAGCTCATCAGCCGCTTTACGCGCTTCTTCGCTTTCGCCTTTCTTAACGATGTCGTTCTGCTGTGCAGTCAGGTAAACCAGTGCACGACCACCTTCAGAGAAAGCTTTCTGAGTCAGCAGCATACGGCGAACGTCAGGGTGAACGATGATCGGGTCAGCAGCTTTTTCAGGTGCTTTAGGACCCGTCAGGGAACGCATCGCCAGACGGTCTTTGGCATAAGCCAGAGCGCCCTGGAAAGAAGCTTCAGCAGCAGTAGAACCCTGCAGAGCCGTACCGATACGGGCCGTGTTCATGAAGGTGAACATGCAGTTCAGACCTTTGTTCTCAGGTCCGATCAGCCAGCCTTTAGCACCGTCGAAGTTCATCACACAGGTCGCGTTACCGTGGATACCCATTTTGTGTTCGATAGAACCACAAATCAGGCTGTTGCGCTCGCCCGGAGTACCGTCAGCATTTGGCAGGAACTTAGGAACGATGAACAGAGAGATACCTTTGGTACCTTCCGGAGCACCTGGCAGACGAGCCAGAACGATGTGGACAATGTTGCCCGCCATGTCGTGCTCACCAGCAGAGATAAAGATTTTGCTACCAGTGATGGCGTAAGAGCCGTCAGCGTTTGGCTCAGCTTTGGTTTTCAGGATACCCAGGTCAGAACCACAGTGGGATTCAGTCAGACACATGGTGCCAGTCCACTCACCGGAAACCAGCTTGGTCAGGTAAGTTTCTTTCTGCTCAGGAGTACCGTGCAGTTCGATGGTGTTCATCGCACCATGAGACAGACCTGGATACATACCCCATGACCAGTTAGAAGAACCAACCATCTCAGACATTACAATGCCCAGAGATTCTGGCAGGCCCTGGCCGCCGTGGTTTTCTTCATGAGCCAGGGAAGGCCAGCCGCCTTCAACGTACTTGGCATAGGCTTCTTTGAAGCCAGTCGGAGTAGTAACAGAACCGTCGTCATGACGGGTACAGCCTTCGAGGTCACCAACGCGGTTAAGCGGAGCCAGTTCCTGTTCGCAGAATTTAGCGCCTTCGCTGATGATGGCATCAACCATGTCAGGAGTAGCGACTTCAGCGTAAGCCGGCAGGCTGGCATAGTGGCTTGGCATATCCAACAGTTCGTCCATTACGAACTTAATTTCACGCAGGGGAGCCTTGTAATCTGGCATAGGAAAGACCTCGTAGCCTGTTATGTTCTTGCAGCAATGCTGCTGTTGAGTTAAGGGCAGTGAAACACCACCAATTCAAACAAGTGTTTGAAACATACGTTCGCCACCGATTAATGTCAACCCCGGGCACGACCTTCCCCCGGTAAAGACAGGTAAAGCTTAGCCACCCGGGCCATATTGGAGGCGAAAAAAAACCGGCATTTGCCGGTTCAGTCACGTTATTCACCCTCAAACCACATCGTTCAGCAGCTGACCTGCAGTAACCGGGGGAGGAATGCTGATTTGCAGCAGCACTTCGTTAATTTTACGCAGACGGGCGTTATGTTCAGCAAAGCGTTCAGCGGCAGAAATCTGCTCTTTATCTGCCAGTTTTTTATCCGCATCTTCCTGCTGTTTCTTCGCTTCATCCATGTCAGCCCGCACTTTCTCCTGCTGGCTTTGAATACGATCCAACTCTGCGCCGCGCATTTCACGCTGCTGCTCTGACAATTCAGTCAGCGCCTGTGCAGCCACCTGCCCGGCTTGTGCAGCCACCTGGCGATCCTGCGATGAGGGCTCTGCCGGTGCCAGAGCAGCGCGCTGCACCTGTTCCATTTTGCTGATCGTCGCCGCCGGATCATTAGCAACCTTACTGACATCAACCGGCACTTCGCCACCCACCGCGTAGCGAACACCATCCGGCCCCTGCTGATAGGTAAAGTTAGCACTGCCGGCATAACTGCCGCCGGTGCTGGCATGGGCCTGTTCATGCGCGCGCACCTCCTGATCCCGCTGTTTCAGCTCACGGATCTGCTGCAGCTCAGCATCGGCCAGGGCCTGATCCTGTTCGTTGCGCTGAGTTCTTCTGGCAATAATCTGTTCTTCGGCCGTCTGGTTCTGTTGTGCGTCTTCCGCCTGAGGCGCTACACGCTCAACAGAGTCCTTTGTTGCAGACGTGCTGGCATCGGCGGTGCTACGCGGACGGGAGTATGTTTCAGCAGACGTTTGCGATTTGCGCATACCCGCATCGGTCGCAGCCGCACTGAGCGACACCTCCTCGACCGGAGCAAAAACCGTGGAAGACGCGTTCTCTCCTTCTTTTGCCAATATCTGCACAGCCGCACTTCCGCTGGGAAGCGTGCTGCTCAGAGTGGGCGAGGAAGCGGGAGAAACTTGCATGATTAGGCTCTCAGTTCTCAGGCCTGAGTATCAATCAGGGTGCCAAGCTGCTTATCGGCAGCTTCAAGTACCTTGCTGCCAGCAGCAACGGTTTCCTGGCCCTGTTTCAGATCGGTCATCGCTGAGGCCAGGTTGCCAACGCCCTCAACCGGACGGCTGGTCGTTGCATCAACAACGTCCTGAGCGGCACGCTTAACCTGAGCATTTCCCTGATCGACGGCGTATGCACCAGAGGTGAACGCCGAGCCGGTAGTGGATCCAATATTCATAAGCACCTCGCAATGGTTTTAGGGCTATTGATCACAATTTAACCAATATCCATGGAATTTACCAGTACTACGGTGCCTGACGATTAGACGGATTGGTTATATTCAAGCCTGCGCAGCATTATAAAATAACGTTTGTTCAGTATCATTGCCGGCGGTCAGTAATGTTTCCAGCGTCGACGGGGCCGCCGTTACACGGTGATCACGGTTAATTCCCAGCTTGTGCAACAGAGCCTGATCTTTATTGGCCGCCGGATTAGGGGTCGTCAGTAAGCATTCACCGTAAAAGATTGAGTTTGCGCCAGCAAAAAAGCACATGGCTTGCATCTCTTCGCTCATTTGTTCGCGTCCGGCACTGAGGCGAACCCGTGACGCGGGCATCATTATGCGGGCAGCCGCAATCACTCTGATGAAGTCGATTGGATCAAGATCCTGCTCAGCTTCCAACGGTGTTCCGGCGACTTTCACCAGTTGATTAACCGGTACGGAATCCGGGTGCTGCGGCAGATTAGCCAGCTGAACCAGCAAGCTGGCACGATCCTGCGGGCTTTCGCCCATTCCCAGAATTCCGCCCGAACAGACCTTCATACCGGCATTGCGTACATTAGCCAACGTTCCCAGGCGATCGGCATAGGTACGGGTGGTGATAATTTCTCCGTAGTACTCCGGCGAGGTGTCCAGATTGTGGTTGTAATAATCCAACCCGGCTTTGGCCAGTTGTTGCGATTGCTCTTCGTCCAGCATGCCCAGTGTCATGCAGGTTTCCAGACCCAATGCTTTAACTCCTTTAACCATGGCGACAACGTAAGGCATGTCTTTGTTGCGCGGTGAACGCCAGGCAGCCCCCATGCAAAAGCGGTCTGAGCCGGCGGCTTTTGCGGCTTTGGCTTTTTCAATCACTGCCTGAACTTCCAGTAACTTTTCTTTTTCCAGCCCGGTGTCGTAGCGTGCACTCTGCGGGCAGTAGGCGCAGTCTTCCGGACAGGCTCCGGTTTTTATCGACAACAGGGTACTGACCTGAACATCGTTGGGATTAAAGTAACGGCGATGCATGCTCTGCGCCCGGAACAAAAGATCGTTGAACGGCAGATTCAACAATGCCTGTGCTTCTTGCAGCGTCCAGTTATGGCGGATGTCCTGCCTATTTTCAGCCGACAGACTCATAGTGGTATCCCCTGATATTGGTAACATTGATGCGATTAGCGCGATGATAGAAGGCGTTACCATGTGGTCAACCATTGTCAGAAAAACAGTAAACTGCTGGTTAAATTTAATCCGCAAATTAACACCAACAAGCGAATGCGAGCTTTGCCTGCAAGCGACCAGCAATGCTTTTTTTCTGTGTCATAACTGTCTTAAAGAACTACCACGGGCCAGGCACTCCTGCTCTCAATGCTCAGAGCCGATAACCAGTGCCGGACGCTGCGGGCGCTGTCAGCAACATCCTCCGGCATTTGATTACAGCGATTGCCCTTTTCTTTACCAGCCGCCTCTGAGTCTGTGGATAAAAGCCTGCAAAGATCGGCGCCAACTATTGTGGCTGCCACGCCTGACCGGATTGATGCTGACTAACCCCGCGGCGGCGCTGGCGCTGGCCCAGGCCGACGCCATCACCTTCATTCCCAGCACGCGGCGCAAGCTGTTCAGCCGGGGATTCAATATCACCGAAATTATGGCCCGCAGGCTGGCGAAAACACTCGGAGTTCCGCTAATCGATAACGCTCTGTACAAAATATCGGGCCATGATCAACGTGGTCTGAGCGCCCGTCAGCGACAAAGAAATCTCAGCAACTCCTTACAACCCGGCCAATTGCAGCTAAAGGGCAAACATATCGTCATTATTGAAGATGTTATAACGACCGGGGCTACGGCCAATGCCGCAGCGCGGGCGCTCAAACAACAGGGTGCGGCAATCGTTGGTATCTGGGCGCTGGCCCGTACGCCACCGCCGGAGTGGGACAACAATCCATAAGCGCCATTGGTTGGCAACAGCGATACGGGCATAATGCCGCCACCTATCAGGAGAGCGGCCATGATATCCACACACCCTTACACCCAGCTGACCCCGGAACGCGTGATGGATGCCATCGAAGCGCAAGGGTTCGTCTGTGACGCGCGGATATTCCCCCTCAACAGCTATGAAAACCGGGTTTATCAGGTCGGCATTGAAGATCAGCAACCGCTGATCGCCAAATTTTATCGTCCCGGACGCTGGAGCCGTGAGGCGATTCAGGAAGAGCACGACTTTTTGCTTGAGTTGCAGAGCGAAGATCTGCCGGTCGTTGCACCGATCGCCGTTAATGGCCAGACGCTGTTTTTCAGCGACCCGTTCTTCTTTGCCCTGTTCCCGCGCCGCGGCGGTCAGGCACCGGAACTCAGCAGCGATGACGACCTTGAACTACTGGGTCGCTGGCTCGGCCGACTGCATCAGGTGGGAGCCAATTCGGCCTTTCGCCATCGGCCGCGCATACAGGGCGCGGCCGATATGGCGCTGGCCGGTGAGCAGGTGTTGCGCTCGGGCCTGATGCCGATTGATTACCACGCCAGCTATGAAAGTCTGGCCACCGCGCTAACTGACTGGGCCGGTAAACTTTACCGACCGGATGACGTACACACCCTGCGCCTGCACGGCGACCTTCACCCCGGCAACCTGCTGCTGCGCGACGACACACTGTACATGGTCGATTTCGACGATTGTGTCCAAGGCCCGGCCATGCAGGATATCTGGATGCTACTCAGCGGTCCTGAACAGGAACAACGCCAGCAATTACTGGTCATTAAAGAGGGCTATGAAATGTTCCGCCCGTTTCCGCAGCATGAACTGGCACTGATGGAAGTTCTGCGTAGCCTGCGGGTGATGAAATATGCCGCATGGCTTTGCTCTCGCTGGGATGACCCGGCATTTCCCGCCGCCTTTCCCTGGCTCGACAGCCATCGTTTTTGGTCTGAACACATTATTATGCTGCGTGAACAACTGGCAGCCTTGCAGGAAGGCCCACTAAGCATGCTGCAGTACTGAAACGGAACAGCAAGAATTCGACAACCAACAGGATCATTACAATGAAAAAACACTTTCCTTTGTTACTTGCCTTCAGCGCACTGCCGATGATGGCACAAGCCGACAACAGTGGTCAGGGATTCCAACCTGAGCGCTTACAGCTCGGCGGCAGCCTCTCACAAAACGTGATCGACAGTCCTTTTGGTGGCAGTAACGTTGATGCAACAGGCCTGAGTATTTTTGCCGGTTACGAGCTCGATAATGATATTGATCAGGTTAAAACAACCGTAGAAGTCGGCTACACCCAGACCGATGATTTCTTCAACGGTCCCGATAGTGATATTTCAGGATTCTGGTTCGCTGGCGTTGCCGAAAAGCAACTGCCGGAAATCAATCCCAATTTATTTGCCATTGCACGACTGGGACTCGATATCGGCGATGATGACGGCATTCTGCTGGGTGCCGGTGCCGGTTTTCACTTAACGCCGAAACTGGATGTGCGCGGCGAGTACATCAATAAAGACGCATCATCAGTGTACCAGGCGAGCTTTGTTCTGAATTTCTGATGACGCGAAAGCGGATTCCTCAGCTAAAAGCACAAACGACACGCAATAAAAAAGGGGCCGAAGCCCCTTTTTTATTTATCTGATATTACTCAGATTAACGCTTACCTTCACGACGCAGAGCTGCCGGAGTGTAATCCTGCTGGCTACGCTCGAAACCGAACTCGTAAGAACCCTGTTCTTCGTTGTCCAGACCCAGCGCCAGGTAACGGCCGGAGTTCAGATCGTACAGTGTTTCAATGGCATACCAAGGCACCAGTGTATCGTAGTACATCAGGTTGTGTGCTTCCGCAACACGCCACAGTTCGCCACGACCATCGTAATGATCGATTTCAGTTGCTTGCCAGGTATCTTCATCAATGTAGAACACACGCTTGGCATAGATATGACGCTTACCTTCTTTCAGGGTCGCGGTCACTTTCCATACACGGTGCAACTCATAACGAGCCAGATCCTGATTGATATGGCCAGGCTTGACGATATCGGTGTACTTCAGATCCGCACTCTTCAGTTTGTAAGAGTTATATGGAATGTAAACTTCCTGCTTGCCTTCCAGTTTCCAGTCGTAACGATCCGGTGCACCGTTAAACATATCAAAGTTATCAGAAGTACGCAGACCGTCCGCTGCAGTACCTGGACCGTCATAAGCAACCTGTGGCGCACGACGAACACGACGCTGACCGGCGTTATATACCCAGGCTTTACGTGGCTCTTTTACCTGGTCCAGTGTTTCGTGAACCAGCAGCACGTTACCTGCCAGACGGGCCGGAGAAAGTACATCCTGCTTGAAGTAGAACAACACATTCTGATCTGAGTTAGGATCATAGTCTTTCAGCTTGTCGCGGAAGGTGAACTCATCCTGGAAACGAACCAGAGTAAAGTCACCATTCACCTGAGGAGTAACCTGACCAACCACACGGCGCACACTGCCACCGCGATAACGAACGATGTGGTTCCAGATCGCTTCCATGCCGTTCTGCGGCATAGGGAAAGGCGCACCTTCTACGTAGTTTTCCAGACCATTACCACCTTCCAGCAATTTGGTTTTGGTAGCATTTTCTTTGGTCTGGTCATAAACAGCCTGCGGGTAGGCTGATGAACGACGAGTCTGGTAAACCGGCATTTTATAAGTATCAGGATACTTCTCAAACATCGCTTTCTGACCTTCGGTCAGGTTGGCAGCGTATTGCTTGTAATTAGCACCAGTAATAACAAATTTCACCTTGTCGGCGGCATACGGATCAACCGGTTTGCCACCCGCAACGTAACCGGCCGGAGGCGTAGTAATACCACCCGTCCAGGCTGGAATCTCACCTTTGCCAGCCATTTCCGCGCCCATTGGCGTCAGTTCTTTACCAATTTTTGCCGCTTCTGCTGGAGAAACGGCGGCATTTGCTGCGCTTACCATCAGGGACAGCGCAATGGCGCCGCCCCAGGTTTTATAATGTTTTTTCAACATGGTTCATAGACCTCTGTAATTCTTGTCTGAGCCAGTAAATTAGAATGAATATTTCGCGGACAGGCTGACGTTGTCGCGATCTTTCAGTTGATTGTAGTCACCACCAGAGAAGTTGGTGTATGAAAGATCAACCGAGGTTTTATTCAGGTAAACAAAGGACACACCCAAACCCGTAGTCAGGCGGTCATCCAGGAACTGAGCACCGGGCTCAGGGCCATTACCTTTGTCATACGCAACAGAAAACGTTGGGGTTACGTTTACGCCAGCAAAAGCATTGTTATAGTCCATGGATGCACGCAGACGGATACCACCGGAAAGCTCGGTTACGTAGCCATCATCTGTACAGTTCTTAGCCTGAGCGTTGGCTGCTGTACCACCATCTAAGCAGTAGTTAGTGCTATTAATGACACCATCATTGTTACCAATGCCATATGCACCTGAGCGACCATAGCGAGCTTTGTCAGTATCTGGCAAACCATCGACATACGTCATGCCAACCTCTGAAACCAGCGCGAGGCGGTCAGCACCAAATACGCGATCAAAGAACTTGATAAACGTCATCTGTGCCTGCCACATATCGAAGTTGTCATAACCTTCTGCCAGCTCACCGTAAAGAGCATTAGCATTGCCTGCTTCAGCAGCGCGTTGCTGATACAAACGGCTAAAAGGTGCACCGTTACCCGCCAGAATCAACTCAAACGCGTTCCACTGCAGAGGCATATCAGGCTTATAGCTGATTTCACCGGAAATAGAGGCGCCACCTTCTGTACTGGTTGCGAAGCTGATACCAGAAATCTGAATATCCTCCGGATAGGCAATCTGATACTGAGGACGATAGCTATCGTAGGTTGCCGTTGGATTTACCTGAACCCCGCCATCACTTTTAGCTTTTGTATAGTTCGTCACCGAACCGTTGATGTAAGGAACACGGCTGTGAATATTCATATGGTAGAAACCAAACTCGGTATCACCCAGAGCTTCTGAATACCAACGCACCGCAAGACCATACTGACCGGAGTCTTTAGGCTGGTCATCATCCAGGCGAGGGGTAATTGGCAGTTCACGATCAGAGTTCGGAATATTGCCATCAATATCCGCCTGGTGGCCTTCGAGATAGAAAAGTTCCGACTCTGTACCGCCAAGAATGACCGGGCCACAGCCATCGGCAACAAAATCAACTGTCGAGAAGAAGGTACCGCATGGGTCTGTACGGGTTTTTTCCCACTCCAGCTGATAGAAGGCTTCCAGAGTCACATCAGCGCTCAGGCCAATCGAGGTGTACACCATATTAACTGGCAAAAGACCTTCTTTTACTTCAGCACCTGGCTTACGGAATGCAGAAGCATCCACTGGGTTAATACTGTTAATACCACCCTGAATAAAAGTACTCTCACCCCAGCTGACCACCTGACGACCGACACGCAGGTTAACCGGAGTTGATCCCAGATCCATATCCGCCCAAACATAAGCATCCATTAATTCAGCACCTTTACCGGCTGCATCTTTGGTGGCGTCGTTCAGCTGTTTAAAATCGGTATCTTCATCCATCAGAGCCGTATCGTAATAAGCACGGGCGCGGAAAAAACCACCAAAATTCTGATAGTTAATTTCCAGATCACCGCTCCACTTAACCGCATTGGTGTAAATATCGCCCTTGCTGTAATTCAGCGTGCCATCATCGTAGTTGTACGATGAGCCCGTGCCGGTTTCACCAACAAGAGTGCCATTACCAGGCATGATCTGATCAGAATCACGCCCTTCTACACGCCAGGCAACACCGTAGCTGATTGTATTATCCAGCTGCACACCAAGGTCACCAAAATTAAATTCAACAGCGTTAGCTGAACCAACAGACAGAGCAGAAACAGCAAGCGCTAAAGGAATCTTCTTCATTGGGCGCAACCCCTTAGTTGTTATTTTCATAATATAAACTCCGCTCAGGTTCTTTTATTGTTTAACGATGGCGGTATTTGTCATAGTCAACACCTTGCCATCATTATCAAAAAACTCATTAACCTGACCAATCATTTCAGTCCCAGTAGCGTCATCCAGCTCACCGAATGAGGAATGATCACCGGCCGTAAAGCTGACTTTGCGGCGCAAATACTGAGAACCATCGCCTTCGGACTGAGTGGCCGCTGTAAAGCCAGCTGCTGATGCCAGAGGAGTTGCACCCGCTAATGGTGCCGCAGAGGTATCTGCCAGCTTGTCATTAGAGCCATCTTCACCCTGCAGGACATTATCCAAAAGCACCCGCGGAGGTGTCCCGTTATCAGCAAATGCAGCGGGAGGAACCACCAGATCTGGGGCATTAGATGCTCCGTCACCAACGATTTCAAACATCAGCACACCAGAGCCGGCAGCAGATGCATTCAGCATGCCCGCAAAATTCATAGGGTCAGCAGAGTCAATGGTTGCCTGGAAGATGTGCATAGTCAGTTCAAACAGTGAAGAACCCTGAGACAGATCCAGAGGAGTCGATGCCTGGTTACCAAGCGCTTCAAAACCGTCAACAATGGTCGGGCCGAATGCAAACGAGTTTTCAATCATCTTGGTTACGTGACCTGAACCATTTGCCAATACACCGGCTTCTACATTATTCAGGTAAATATTAGAGCTGCCATTCAAAGCGTTAGACAGTGCCAGGAAAGGCGTACCCACGATAGAACCCAGAGAATGCCCTGCGAATTTCACGGATGCATTGGTATTAATATCGGCACCCACCACAGCCGAATCACTAAAGTTCAGATACTTCAGACTGGCGTTCAGGTTGAGCAAATCCATCACCGCCTGGCGCATGTTGTCACGGGTATTCTGGAAGTTGGCAATGTTAATAAACAACGAGCCTGAACCAGAATCATCGTAGATACCATCAGCAGGACTTACATCGCCATCGGTACCTGGTGTTGCTACCAACATACTACGAGGTGTTCCTGTAGCAGACTGAGTCAGGCCGAAATGACGTTGCTGCAACAAACCATAGATCAGGTCATCAGTAGAGTTAGTTACACTGTCACCATTCATATCTGCAGGTGCAGTATATAAACCACCCAACAGGTTTTTCTCTGTAGCATCTGTAGGATCAAGACCGTGCATAGGCAGATCAATGGCAACCACAGCAGTACAGGCATCAGCTGCAACAACTTGTGCTGCAAATGGAATGGCTGCAGTACGCTTAGTGGTAATGCCATGTTGATAAATTACAGGGTCATAGCCAGAAGCACTACAGTCTTCAGTGCTGCTATAAAACACCGAAACCGGCACATCGACATAACCCAGAGGGTTGGTTTCACTAGTATGCAAACCCGTTTTTGCCAGCGGGAACAAGCGCGTTACGTTGCTCGATGGCGGAGTCACAGCTGAAGCTGGGATATTTACAGCACTTAGCAGCGCTGATAGATCCGTACCTAAGGTGTCATCGGCCTGCCAGAAACCAGCGAAAGAACGCAATGCCGTAGTAGACAGCGTTGCAAGAGAGGTTGTATCCGGTGCTGACAGATAATATGGCAGGTTAATAGAACCGTTGGAAATATTCAGGTTAGTCCCTGTAATACCCAGAGTAGTCAGAGGAACTTCTTTCACAGTGAAATCGGCAACTCGCGGCGCTGGTTGTGGCAGGGCCGCAGCCAAGGCTACCGCAGCGCCAGCATTGGCCTGCCAGGCTTCTGCACCACCAAGCGCTGTAATAATTCCAGTCTTATTCGGCTCTGGCAGAGCATTGACATAACCGATGAATCCAGCAGCTGCAGCCGTAACATCTCCATTACTGCTTACCAGATTGCTTTCGATAACGTAGCGAAGATCGGCTGGCATTGTCTGATTAACAGCCGCATTGACAAGCCCCGGAGCTGCCATACCAGAAAGGATCTCAGTACCGCCGCCGGTCGTGAATGTTGTGGTATAAGCAATGTCACTGGTTTCCAGTTGCTGACCCAGGCCGCCAGTAATGCCTTTAGCCAATCCGACCCATGAGCGGATTGCACCCTGCAGTTTTGCCGCAGTAGGATCCTGTGCATCAGCGGTTGCTATTGCAAGTAAACTGAACGTGGTACTTGAGCGAACACCAACCCCTTCAGCATCTTTCAGACCATCTGTGACTACAACCAGATAACGGGTTTTAGACTTCAGAGGCTCTTTCGGCATAATGCGCAGAACATTATTTGCGTCGTCAGCTGAATCTGAATAGGTAATAACACTTGCCTCAATGGATACAGGAGCTCCAAAAGGATTAGCCGCATTGAGCGCTGGCGCGTCATTATTCAGCGGCTTACCGCCGGCAATCGGATCATTGGTGTAATTCAGCGGCACCAGAAGTACGTTGGTTAACGCCCCCGGCGTTGTCACAATAGATGTAGCGTCTAAAGCACCATCAAAGGCGACATCAATCGCTGAGACCGTAGAAAAACCATCGAGGTCACCCACGGCAGAGAAAATCGGGTTATAACCTGCACCACCAAGAGCAATATCACCACCCGGGAACGGAATGGTACCGTCCAAACAGGTAGCCGTGTCTTCCGAGGCGCAATCGCTGTCAGCACCGGCCAGCCCCTGAATAAGCAAATCGGTGATCAGAGGGATATTGGGAAGTCCAGCTGCATTGGTAGAACTCGGGTTATAAATAACGCGGGTAATTTCTGTAGCCTGACCACCGTTACCAACCGTACCGGATGTCACCGGCGTGGTATCGACATTGTCATTGTGTGTTTCAACGCTACTGATATTACAGCCGGCGAGGCCTGCGGTCGTGGCTGCGATGGCCAGACTGAGAAGGGTCTTCTTCACCATATTGCTACCTGTCTGTTTTTTTATGGTTATTGGTGCACTTTCAGGGTTTGAGTGTGTCCATACCCCCAAAGAGATGCCCATGACTATAATCTGGCCGCCACGCACCCTCATCACTCAAAAGTATGATTCCTTGCTAATCACCCTCTCATTTTGTATCCGTACGTAACACTACCTTCGTAGCAGGCACCTGGTTGCCCCTACTTTGTCGCGATCAGCTCCCCGGATGCAGCCTGGCGGTCGCTTAATTGTTAAAAAGCGCCCCATTCCTCTAGAATGGCGGCCAATTTCAAGATATCTGACTCAGGAGCAGCACATGTCAAATCAAGATTCCGTGGTTATCGTAGCCGGCGCACGCACGCCAATGGGTGGATTCCAGGGCAGCCTGGCCAGCGTCAGCGCAACCGATCTGGGCGCACTGGCGATTGCCGAAGCCGTAAAACGTGCCGGCATTGATACCGCCGACGTGCAGGAAGTGATTATGGGTAACGTGCTGCCAGCCGGCCTGAAGCAAGGCCCGGCCCGCCAGGCAATGCGCAAAGCAGGCCTGCCGGATGCCACAGGCGCAACCACCATCAACAAGCTGTGTGGTTCAGGCATGAAAGCCACCATGATGGCGCACGATGCCATCAAAGCTGGGTCGGTAGAGATTGCCGTTGCCGGTGGTATGGAGTCCATGTCTAACGCACCTTACGTTCTGGAAGGCGTGCGCACCGGTCTGCGCATGGGCGCTGGCAGCGCACCGCAGGACCATATGTTCCTTGATGGCTTACAGGATGCCGAAACCGGCCGCCTGATGGGTTCTTTTGCTCAGGATGTGGCCAATCAGAAAGGCTATACCCGCGAGCAGATGGATAACTACGCCATTATGTCTCTGACCCGCGCCAAAGATGCGATTGAAAAAGGCCTGAACAGCGCCGAAATCGTGCCGGTTACTGTAACCAGTCGTAAAGGCGAAACCGTAGTTGAGCAGGATGAGCAGCCATTCAATGCCAACATCGAAAAAATCCCGAGCCTGCGTCCGGCGTTCGCCAAAGACGGCACCATTACTGCCGCTAATGCTTCCTCTATCTCCGATGGCGCATCCGCACTGGTACTGATGAGTGAATCGGCTGCTGCCGCGAAAGGCGTGACCCCGATCGCCCGTATCGTGGCACACGCTACTCAGTCTCAGCATCCGTCTGAATTCACTATTGCTCCGGTTGGCGCCATTGAGAAGGTTCTGGCCAAAGCCGGCTGGAACAAAGACGACGTGGACCTGCTCGAGATCAACGAAGCTTTCGCCATGGTTGCGATGATGCCGGTTGATGAACTGAAACTGGATATCAACAAAGTAAACATTTATGGCGGTGCCTGCGCCCAGGGTCACCCGGTTGGTTCAACCGGCTCCCGTCTGATCGTTACTCTGATGAACGCGCTGAAAAATACCGGCGGTAAGAAAGGTGTTGCGGCACTGTGTATTGGTGGTGGTGAGGCGACAGCGGTTGCGATCGAACTGATCTGATCTCAGACCAGTAACAACCCATAAAAAAACGGGAGGCGCTGAAAAACGCCTCCCGTTTTTTTATGTCTGCAACCCGCCTAACCCTGAAGCTTTATCGAGGATGGCCGGTTTATAACGACACTATGCCGACACAGATAGCTTCAGAAGACGATGGTTTTGTTGCCGTGGAGCAATACCCGGTCTTCCAGATGACTGCGCACACCGCGCGCCAATACCATTTTCTCCACATCTTTACCCAGACGCACCATATCTTCTACGGTGTCGTTATGGCTGATGCGGATTACGTCCTGATCAATGATCGGGCCTGCATCCAGTTCTGAAGTGACATAGTGACAGGTCGCACCAATCAGTTTTACCCCACGCTCAGCAGCCTGATGATAAGGCTTGGCGCCAACAAAAGACGGCAAAAAACTGTGATGAATATTGATCACCTGGCCGTGGTAACGCTCACACAGTTCCGGCGGAATAATTTGCATATAGCGCGCCAGCACAATGGTATCGGCTTTATGTTCTTCAACAATGGCGTTAACCCGCGCAAAGTGCTCAGCTTTATTGCCAGGCTCCACCGGTACATGGAAGAACGGAATACCATGCCACTCCACCATTGAACGCAGCGTGTCATGATTGGAAATTACACAGGGAATATCGCAGCTCAGCTCTTTGCTGTGCCAGCGGTGCAGCAAATCCACCAGGCAGTGGCTTTCTTTGCTGGCCATCAGAACGACCTTTTTCGGCACGCCGGAATCATTCACCTGCCAGTCCATATCGAACTCTTCTGCAATCGGAGCAAACTCCGCCTTGAGCACATCCAGATCAAAAGACAGCGAATCGGCACGGATACAGTGACGCATAAAAAAGCGTCCGGTAACCGGATCAGAATAATGGTTTGCCTCAACAATCCAGCCACCATGGGCGGAAAAGAACTGGCCAACTTTAGCCACAATGCCCACCCGGTCAGGGCAGGAAATCGTTAAACGGTATACTCGTTCCATAGAAATCCACTACAGACTTATAAGGTTGTCACTCTGGCCCGAAAGGCTATTGCACCTGCGCGGGGGAAGTGATCAACTGAAGCCATTAAAAACAATAATAAGTATCGGAGAGACGCCTATGTTACTCCTTAGATCCCTGATTCTCATCCTGTTTGTCGGCTTTTCAGCCCAGGCGAGCAGCAATTCTCTGGAACAGAATGTTTTCGATCTCAGTGTCGGTGTTAAAACGCTGCTGCTGCAGTACTACCATGTACAGGCAGATGAGGGGAATCAGCAACTGCTCAAAGAACTCAACAGCAACCTGAGCAGAGTCGATGAGCGGCAGCAGAATGTCAGCCAACAACTGCTGAGCATCCAACTGACCGGCGATAACACTCACCCGCAGATGATCGACAGCCACTGGCAGCGCTTCCGCACCCTGATGCAGCAGAATATTCACGAAATTGAAGTGAACGACTTCCCCGAATTACAGGTCGTCGCCATGATGCGCGATGCATCCAGTGCCATGATCAGCGAACTGGAAAAGATTGGCGATGAACTGCGCGCCAGCGGAGAGTTTTCGGTATCAGGTATTGAGCGCTGGACGCGCAATCAGAAGCGCTTATTGTTGGGAATTACTGAACGGTATCTGGAACGTGCCGCTTCATCCATGGGAGCACCACTCAGCAATGGTCAGGACATCAACCTGCTCTGCCAGGAGTTCGCCCACGGTCTCGACGCTCTGGAGACTGCCACACTCAGCGTACCGGCACAGGCTTCAATGCAACGCATACGCAGCCAATGGTTATTTGTCGAAAAATCCGCAACCAATGCCGAAGCCCGGTTAGTCCCTTTTCTGGTGATGCGTTACACCAACAGTATGATTGATCAGCTGAGCCGCATCGCAGCCAGCTGATTATTTCAGCGCCAGATCAGCTCTCACTGCCGTTGAATAAAAGCCGCAGCTACTTTTCCAGCAACAGCCTTGGATCTGTTGCCGGGTTCTGGTTTATCTCGTTTGCAGTGCGGATACTCAGGCTTAAAATTCGGTCAGCATCCACCGGCCCCAGACACTCACATACGCCGATATAAATAAAGTTAAGTAAGCGCTTCAAATCGCTCAGCGGAGCACTGGCCACAACCAATGCATGCTTGCCATCCCCCCAAAGATTAAATGCGTACGCCAACTCCTGAGAAATGTTATGCCGCAAAGACTGCTCCATCGCGTAACGTTTTACCACCCGGACCGTATCTGAACGCAACTGGCCGAAAAGCGTTGTTAATACCGACGAATAAACATCGCTCCAATCTGGCTGCTGAAATAATTCCATCTCATCCAGACTGCCACTTTCTGCCTGAGCAGACTGATATTTCAGCATGTCATTCATCGGGTCAGGCTGCAGTTGTGCACTGCTGTCCATCAGAATACCGATTAGCTGGCGATACAAATGGGAGCGATTCTGCGCCACCTCGGGAATATCTTTGCAATCCGACAAAAAACCGTTCAGTTCAAATTGTGATTTCTGCGCATAATGATTCTGCCAACGCCACATAGCCCGCCATAAACCATCTCCTTGCAGGGTTTCCTGAAGAACCGTAAATACTGCCCGTCTTTTTACTTCAATCGTCATTGTCATTAGCGGCTACTCATAATTCACGATGATAAGTAACGTTCTGATGAAACTCCGGGTAACCCACTTCATCATGCTCGGTAAAATCCAGCCCCTGCTGCTCATGCTGAGTGCTTGCACGTAAACCGATCAAACGATCAATCAGAAAAAACAGAATAAGCGATAACGGAAACGCCCAGAAAAACGCCGAGAAAATCCCCACCAACTGCACGGCAATCTGCGACGGATCAAACATATTATCTTTCAGGAAAAGCCCGGCCGCTAATGTTCCCCAGGCACCGGCGAAGCCATGAACAGGAATAGCACCCACCACATCATCCAGCCGACGGCGTTCCAGCCAGCCCGCACCGTAAACCGATATTGCTCCGGCAATCAGACCGGTCAGGGCAGCAAACTCCGGCATCATCGACGCACAACCTGCGGTGATACCCACCAGACCAGCAATACTGCCGTTAATCGTGGAGGTCAGCAGCACCGGACGTTTACTCATACGGCTGAACAGCAATGCTCCGGTTGCTCCGGCAGCCGCAGCTAATTGTGTATTCAGTACAATCAAGCCGATTTCCGGACTGGCCGCCAGCGTGCTGCCGCCATTAAAACCAAACCAGCCCAGCCATAAAATAAAACCGCCCAGCGCCACCAAAGAAAGGTTATGGCCAGGAATACTGCGTGCAGCACCACTGCTTCGGTCAAAACGCCCGGTACGCGCGCCTAACACGATAATACCCGCCAATGCACACCAGGCACCGACAGAGTGAACAACGGTCGAACCGGCAAAATCGATAAAACCTAACTTGGCCAACCAACCCGTGCCACCGTACATACCGCCCCAAACCCAACTGCCAAATACCGGATAAATAAACGCCGTAATCACGCAGGTCGCGATCAGGTACGCATCGTATTTTGTCCGCTCGGCCATCGCACCACTGCATATGGTGACCGCCGTCGCCGCGAACATCGTTTGAAACAGCAGCACGGTATAATCCCAGGATTCAGCTTCGACCGACGTTGTTGACGAAAGGGCAAAGTGGCTGGCACCGAAAAAACCGGTGAAATTTTCTCCAAACATCAGGCCATAACCCACCAGCCAGAAAATAAGACTGCCAAGACATACGTCCATGTAGTTTTTCATCATTACGTTGACGGCATTTTTTGCCCGCGACATACCGCTTTCCAGCAAAGCAAAACCCGCCTGCATAAAAAACACCAACGCTGCTGCCATCACCACCCATAAAGTATTGATATTCAATTCTGCGGCCGACGTAGCTGCCATCGCAGGAACACTGACACTGCTTAATGCGATCCACACAATCCATTTCATAACATTACCTGTTTGGCTGTTCAGACAAAGAGCAAACGTGCTGCCGTGTTTTTCATCCAGACTATGCGTCTGGGATATTTACCAACGCTACTTATCAACGCTATTTATCAACAGCGAGCAAAGCCTGTGCCAGAACAATGAGCGGAAAAATATACCGGCGTGAGCGCAGTGCAGAGAAAAAACCGTGACTGTGAAAATATTCCGGCACCAGAAAAGTGCAGCACAAAACCAGCACGCACCAGCTTCAGGCTGACAGAACGTTCGCTGCACTGCTATATTGCAGTTAAAGCACCTCGGAATAATTCATAGGCGCTTTAAAGGAACTCACTCTGCAACGGCCAGAAATCATGTCATTAATCGTGTTCGATATGGGTATACGGGTTGAGACGCCTCTGCGGCCGGATAAAAACCGGATAAAAGCAACCGCAGCGACCTCGGCTATTCAGCCGGTAAGAACCGGTGACTCTCAGTCTCCTGCCGAAAAACAGGCACAGCAGGTTCTGGAACACTATGCGCATCAGCAAAAGACACCCGACTCCATCGCTTTTGCCGCCGATATTATGCATACACCGGTCATGACGCTAACGCCGGATCACAGCGTACAGGATGCCTGGAATAAACTGGCGGAAAGTGGCTACCACCACCTGCCGGTGGTTGATGACGAGAATAAAGTGAATGCCATTATTTCTGACCGCGATTTAATGCACGCCCTGATGCAACAAAACAGCCGATCAACCGGCCTGCCGGATATCTGGGAAAATAACATCATGAACTATGCTGTTCACCCAGTGATTTGTGCCCTGAAAACGACTGATATACGCCAGACCAGCAACATCCTTTTTGAATACAACATCGGCGCACTGCCCGTTATCGATGATAACCAAAGACTGTGCGGAATAATTACCCGCACCGATATTCTGAAATTACTCCGGCATTACGGCCCAATGGAACTCTGGGCATAATTTTTACTCCGGGGACAGGAGAAACCATGACAAAACACTATGAACTGATTCACCCTAAAACCCACCTGCGTGTTCTTTCCCGCTATGAAATACAACAACTGCGCGAAGTGGGCAGTGACGTCCACGAACTGGTAAGACGCTGCTGTTACGCCGTTCTCAGTGCTGGCAGTCAGTCGGATAATTATCTGGAACTGAAAGAAGAATTCCGTAATTTTAATATTCAGGTTCAGCAGGAAGACCGCGGTATTGTCCTCAGCCTGAAAAATCCACCGCAGAGTGCGTTTGTCGATGGCGAAATCATTCGTGGCGTACGTGAGCAACTATTCTCCGTACTGCGCGATGTTCTCTATGCACAGGAGTCCATCCTCGAAGCACACCGCTTTGATCTGAATAACGGCGACGACATCACCAACGCCGTTTTTCACCTGCTGCGTAACGCTAACGTGCTGAAGCCAGATCGCTGGCCAAATCTGGCGATCTGCTGGGGTGGTCATTCCATTCCACGTAATGAATACCAATACACCAAAGATGTTGGTTACCAATTAGGATTACGCGGTCTGGATGTTGGTACCGGTTGCGGCCCCGGTGCCATGAAAGGGCCGATGAAAGGTTGCGCCATTGGTCATGCCAAGCAACACAACCGCGATGGCCGCTATATCGGCATCACCGAACCAGGCATTATCGCCACCGAAGCCCCGAACCCGATTGTCAATGAACTGGTAATTCTGCCAGACATTGAAAAGCGCCTGGAGGCATTTATCCGTCTTGCCCATGGCATCGTGATTTTCCCCGGTGGACCAGGAACAGCCGAAGAACTGCTGTATTTACTCGGTGTCCTGTCACACCCTGACAATCAGCAAATTCCGTTTCCGATTGTGATTACCGGCCCGACCGAGACTGAAGATTATCTGCGAGCCATTGACCGTTTTATCGGCACGGCTCTGGGAGCCACTGCCCAACAACGTTATCAGATTATTATTCAGGATGCAGAAGCGGTTGCACGCGCGATGAAAGCTGGGATTGCAGAAGTTGAGCAGTACCGTCAGTCAAGCAACGATGCCTACTTTTTTAACTGGGCTTTAACCATCGTGGAAGATTTTCAGCTGCCGTTTGATCCAACCCATGAAGCCATGAGCAATCTTTGCCTGAGCAAATCGCTGCCTGGCCATGAACTGGCTGCTAATCTGCGCCGCGCTTTTTCCGGTATTGTTGCCGGTAATGTGAAGGAGGTGGGAATCACCCGCGTACAGGAGCACGGTCCGTATCAGATACAGGGCGATAAAAGTATTCTGCAAGGGATGGATGTGTTGTTAACTGCCATGGTGAAACACGGGCGCATGAAGATCAGCGGCGACTATACGCCATGCTATGAAATAGTAGCCCGCTGACGACATGAAAATAAAGAAAAAAAAAGCGGCTGAACAGCAGCCGCTTTTTTTATCAGTAATAACTGAGAATATCTTTAATGCCGGTTTCTTGTTCCGATTCGACCGCTTCATGCACGGTTGTTACCGGTTTTATCACTGCATCACGTCCCAGTCTGTAGCTTTGCTCTTTTACCACGATCTGATATGCCTTATTCAGCATCAGAGCGCGCTCTGCGCCCGGCAGCAATAAATGACTGATATCCTGAGATAGCTTTGAGAACTCCTCAACTTTAGGGCTGCGGTCGGCATTGAAGAACTTGTTCAGAACTTCGTTGTTATCACGGAACTCATTACCGGTTGGATTATGTTCAAGATAATAAGCGTACTCACCATGACCATCCTCGCGCGCAGGATCGGCAACGCCCTCTAAACCTTTTTCCAGCCAGTGATACCATCCATCACGGAAGCTGCCATGATCAAACTTGCGTGCAAACGAAATAGTAGTGTCATTGGAGGAGCCAATATAACCGTGGCAACCGGTACAAAAATACGTTTCTTCGTAGGTTTGCGGCCGTAACTGCCCGGCATCATCTTCAATAAACCCCTGATACGTCCATCCCTGCGCAACCGTTAAGCCGGATTCCATATCACCTAAGGCTAACTTTGTACGGGATGGAAAATCATGACGTTCTTTAATTTCATCATCAACGATACCGCGCAACTGATAATAGTTTCTCCAGGAATTCTTTTTCGAATAGCGCACTTCTTTCATACGTCTGGCCATTTTCACTTTGCCATCCGCAACATCAAGATAGCGTACGGTATGCAGGAACTCGGTACCTTCTGGATACAAACGCGCCGCCAGGTGTACAGCACCTTGTTCCTGCAACGTTTTGGCCTGGCCTACGTAACTCATCAGACGATTTTCTTTTGGCAGCCAATCGTACGTTATGCGTTGAGCAACCGACAGAACGCCGTTTTTATCCAGATCGACGCCGTACTTATTTTCATCGACGGCAGCAATAGGAATGTCTTTTTCTTTGATAAGTGCTTCGACAATGGCGAGGTTAACAGCATAAGTCACCGGATCGAAGATACCCTCATTGTTCTTACGGAATGCGTCAGGCAGACGAATCATGACATCATCCGTCGAGCCATTAGTCGGCATAAAGGTTCCCAGAAAAGGATAATACGCAAACACCCGCCAGCCGGTATATTCACCCGCCGGTGAAATATCAAACCCCTGCTCATTAAAAGCAAAATAGGCATCCGGAATATAGCCATCCCACTGGCCATTTTTGTTGCGATCCCACTCAGCAGGTGGGTTTGCTAATTTAGCTGACAGAATGATTCCGCCATTATCGGAGAAATAGTTATCCTCTCTGACGTAAGAAAGTATCTCCTGATCTGACACCTTACCAATGGCTTCTGTACGGTCCTTAAACAGGTTATCCCAATTATTTTTAAGGCCACTTTCCGGGAAAGCATAGGCTACCTGAACATCAATATCGTTAAGAAAATTAGGACGCTTGCTCTCCGTGTGGCAGGCATAACAAGGATTCTGGACACCCTGATCGGTTACCGGGTCGGTATAACACTGAGGGGGAATATAAGGCACAGGATTAATGGTGGCGTCACTCGTGATATCAACCAGTGTTCCGAATGAATAGCTGGACGCAACCGGATTCACTTTATTCTCTGCCGGAATATTTTCCCCACTATCTGCCTGAGGCTGTTTGGACTGATCACTTTCAGACGCGGTGAAACACCCGGACAATACCGAGGACAGCATGGCAACAATAAACAAAGGATACGTTTTCATAAATCTACCAAAAACAAAAAAGGGGCAGCCGTACCTGCCCCTGATCTTAAGCGTCAAATATTACTGTACGTTTACAGCCGGGAAAGGCCCAACGTAACCGGTGTAAGCACGCGCTTCACCTGCGCCAGTATTTTGATTGCTATCCGATTCGCCATATGGGTGCTGAACAACAGTGGTCAGGTAAGACCAGCCATTGATGTTCGGGTACCAGTATGGAGAGGTAGTTTCTGAGCCATATGGAGTGGTCAGAATACGGGTCAGTTTTTCAGTAGCAAAGTCATACGCCCAAATCGCATCGTTCTGATGGCCAGAACCGGTATCTTCACCAATAACCAGCATGTCGTAACCTGAAACATAGGTAACGTTATCCGGCTCGGAGATACCGTCGATATGACAGCTGTTCTTCGCTTCAAAACCAGCAACCTGCGGGTCAGATGCACTGACCGGACGACCAGCAACCAGACCGTACATGTTGTGTGCAACGTAGTTGGAACCGATTACAGAATCCGGACCCAGATCCATCTGATAAACCGCACCACACTTGTTCTCAGCATCCAGTCGCATGTGGTCAGGACCACCGACATCACCAGAGGTACCAGCCAGCATAGACTTGGCAACGTTAGACATGCCTACGTACATTTTATGACGCTTGCTGTCGTAGGTAATACCTTCTTCTTTGCGGAATTCAGTCGTCGCACCCAGCATCGCCGCATAACGACGGGTTTCCAGACGTGAAGCAACTTTCTCCATGCCGGCTTTAACTTTCAGACATTCCTGACCAACACCATTGGCGCTGATGGAGGTAAAGCCTAAACTACAGGCATCTGCAACCGGCGCTTCAGATTCAAAGATATCGTTGAAGGTTACTTTCGTTTTACCGTTAGTGCCGTGAACGTAATCGCTGATTTCTGCATCGGTAGCATGACCCAGGCTGATCCAGGTCAGATCTGCTGCGCCAACACCGGTAGAATCGGTCTGATTCCACTTAGCAGCGTAGGTAGTACCTGCACTCAGGTCACCAGCGGTATCAGCAACAAACATATACAGGCCAACGTTGGTACCATCGTCGGTCATATAGGTTGTTTTGGAATCTGGCATAACGTAAGACAGCTCGAACGCCAGGCGGCCCATTGCATAGTGTTTTGCTGTGGTCACAGACGCATTTTCTGCAACAGCCACTTCAATATTTCAACCGTAGAAGTACGGGTTCCATTCTGTTGCATCAGCAAAGTAATCGAGCATTGGAGCTGAATAGCCGTCAGCCGCCGCTTCAACATTGGTCGGTTGCGATTTAGCATCCGGCTCATATTCTTCGGATGCCAGATGAGTGGTCCACGGAGTCACAGAACCGGCACAGTGTACCCAACCACCGTCAACACCAGACTGATCAATCTGAGTCAGATTAGTAACACTCAGCTTACCGTTGTCTTTATTCTGATCCAGTTCCAGCAGGAACATTGCACCCGGACGGTCTTCAAACTGAGAAACAGAATACAGTTTGTTGCCGATTGGCAGCAGAGAAGTAAATTCATTGGAATCGGAAATACGCGCAGAGCCGTCATCTTCTTTCAGAACCGTACCGGCTTTATCAACCAGCTGGCCGAAAGCCACACCGCTGATAACATCACCGGAGCGTGCGAATACATTATATTCACCGCCATAGATTTTGCCGTTTACGATCGCCTGAGAAACGGATACTTCACGTTTTTCAGCGTCAGTGGCCGGCGCATTAACACCGACAAATTTCATAAATGCCGGGCTGCCGTTGTTGCCGTCCTGACCGTTGTTGCCGTCCTGACCGTTACATACCTGCTGGGTGCTGTCTACTTCAGCATCATCCAGCACGCCATTGCGGTTATCATCGATACCGCTTTCAACCGTAATACCACCGTTGGCACAAGTCGTGTTCGCCGCAAAAACGGTGGAACGGGTCACTGAAGATGAAGATTTTGGAGTGTCATTATTGTTATTGTTATCACCACCACACGCCGCCAGAGTGGCTGCGGAAGCAACGATCATCGCCTGAAACAGGCGCTTCTTTTGAAAAAGTTCCATAGTCATCTCTCTCTAAGACTATCCGATTAGGAGTTATTTCCTGAGGCGCTAGGCTAGTAGAGAAAAATGACAATAAGCGTGCAGTTTTATGACATATAAAAGACAGTTATATTACAGATATCAATAGCGTCGGACCTGAACCACCACCCGCCGATTAGCGGCTCGCTGCTGCTCGATGGATTGAGCAGAATCTGTTTTTTTCGGCCGGCTATCAGCAAAGCCGGATGCTTTCAGGCGCTCCTTGGCAACGCCCTGACTCATCAGGTATTTGACAACGTGGGTCGCACGGGCTGCCGACAATTCCCAGTTCGAGGGAAATTGTTCATTGGCAATCGGAATATCATCGGTATGACCTTCCACCTCAATCATGTGGGTTTCATGACTGGTATCGCGGATAATTGCAGACACTTTTTCCAGCAAGGGCATGGCGTTGGCTTTTAAATCGGCCGAACCGGAATCGTAAAGTGCCACATTAGCAAACTCCACTTTGACTCCACGCTGATCAAGCACCACCGATAGCTGATCCTGCAGGCCATTCTGGGCAATATAATCATCCAACGCTTTTTTGATATCGGTAAAAGGGGTTGTCTGCTGACGGTCTGTCATTACCGTCGACAAACCTTCCTGTAATGCTTCAACTTTGCCCTGATCAATATCCGAAACAGACAGTATCATGACGAAAAAAGCCAGCAACAGAGTGATCGCATCAGAATAGGTCACCAGCCATGAACTGGACGAGTCATCGAAGTTTGGCCGACGACGACGCAGACCCCGGCGCTTTACAGCTTCATCCACGACAGATCTCCGGAGTTATCAGATCAGAGTGTTTCATCAGCAAACTGCAAACGGACAGAAGGTTTAAGAAAGGCATTCAGACGATCCTGAATAAACAACGCATCACGTTTCTCGGCCAATAGCACAAAGCCTTCGGTGATTAACTGGTGACGGTAATAAAGCGCCTCTTGTTTTTCCGTCACCTGATTGGCAGCCGGTTTAAAAAACAGATTGGCCAATACCACACCGTACAGTGTGGTAATCAACGCCAGCGCTAACCCCTGTCCCAACCCGGCCATATCGCCATTAAGATTATCCAGCATGATAATCAAACCGATGATCGTACCGACCATGCCAAAACCAGGCGCATAGGTTGCCATGGTATTCAGCACTTTCGATTCCAGCGTATGCCGTTGCCAGGTGGCATCCATCGCATCACTGAGCATTATGCGGATTTCATGGCTTTTATAACCGGAGCCAATCAGCTCCATCGCGTGGCCGAGAAATTCATCCTTAGCTTCTTCTTTACTCAGGCTTTGCTCCAGCGCACTGATGCCACCCTGGCGATACAGATTTGTCCAGTCGACAAAGCGGCTGACCAGGTTGCGTAAATGTTTTTGCGACGTTGGCGTATGAAAAAAAGTGGCCATCATGCTGCGCACAGCAATCAGCACATCACCGGTGCTGTAACTGATTAATGAAGCCGCCAGGGTGCTGCCCAGTACCAGCGCCAGGCTGGAAAGACTCATAAAAATCTGATGATGGTCGGTACTGCTGACAATCGCAAAAGCAAATAAGCCAATACCGGCACAAAAGCCAATCAGGGTACTGAATGAAAACATCATGTATTCCTTACCCCTGATGGTTCTGGGCGATAGGTGTCAGTTCTTCCATTGAAAACCGACCGGCTTTTAAAACATCCCGCATTTTTTGTACAACCTGTTGTCGCCCGCTTTCTACCGCTTCCTGTGCGATGTCGGCTTCGGCTGTTTTCAGTTCAGCAATCACCGCAGCACGTAATTTGGCTGGTAATGCTGCGAGGATATGGCGTTTGAATTCTGTCGAGGTATGACACAGCGCAGCAGCCAGCACCGTCCGGTCAATATCACGCAGCTCATTGGCCAGCACCCGTTCCGGTGCTCGGGCCATATCCGCAAAGGTAAAATACACCTGGCGCAGACGATAATAGGTTTCCGGTTTTTCACCTTTTAACGTTTTAAGTAAGCGGGTTTCTTCGGCACTGTTCATATTATCGAGCATACGAATCAGCACCGATAAACCATCGGCGCTGATGTTTTCAAAGGTTGGCACCGACAATGATGCATGTGCCAGACGATCAGCCACATCGCGGAAAGCAGATACCGGCAGGGTATCAAATTGCCCGAGCTCATAGGCAACCGAGGCCTGATCCTTTTCTTTCATACGCTGAATAATATCGGCGGCCCGTTCAGCCGGAAGCTGTGACATAACCAGTGCTTTGATGCGTGTATCTTCATCTTTAATCAGATACAGCACCTGTGAGTCATTGAGCTTTTCCAGAAATGAAAACGGCGAACTGCCACCGGCATTATCCGCCAGCCCCTGTTGCAGACGTTGCTGAAACGCACTGAGCGATTGCAACAGGCTGTCGCTGTTCCAGTCGGTTTCGCTGCGCTGTTGCTCCAGTTCTTGCCATTGACTGCTGCTCAGGGCCGGTATCAAACTGCGCAGCAGAGGTTTCCCCATAGACTCCAGCATGGCGGCTACTTCTGAATACTGCTGACGCTGAAAACTCTGCTGTACCAGCTGCTGAAATAATTGTGGCTGCGATAACCCGGTGGATACCAGTTCCTGCCGGATTTCGTTTACCTGGCGCTTCAATTCTATCTGTTGATCATTTTCCTGTGGAAAAGCCAGATTTCGCGGTTCACCTGACACTGCAGACACCGCACTTACAGACGGCACAGCAGGCACCATCCGGCGACTCAAAGCCCGCATACCTAAGGCCATCAGTAATAAAATAAGCAACAGAGAAGCCAGCCAGAACCAAAGGGCATATTCATCCCAGATGCTCGCCGGGCTCGGTTTATCTGTGTCGAGACGTTTAAATTCTGTGCGTACGATATTCAGTGTATCGCCGCGCAGTTCATTAAGCTGGGATTTACGCGTGATCAGATTGCGTAAGAATTCGACCTGTTCATCATTCAGCGTTCGTTCAACCACCAGAGTGATGGTCATCTTTTTAATGCTGTTACGAAATCCCAGGGTCTTTTCACGGATGGTCTGAATCTTGGTTTCTGCTTCTTGCTTGAGCTGGTCAGCATAATTCAGCACATCGGTACGCTCACGCTCGAGCTGTTGTACTTTATTTTGCAGCGCCTGAATTTCCTGCTGATTTTCCTGCAGCAAGGGCAATTCATTAACCGGCAATCCTGGCAGGGCCTCCAACTCATTAGCATCAAAGGTTTTCACTGACCGTGGACGAATTTCGGTAATGGGCTGGCGAACCGGAGGCTTAGGCAACGCAGGATTCGGGGATACCGGATCACTGTCTTTTACCATGGTGCGGGTTTTTTGCAGCGTAGCCTCGACCTGAATAATAAAGCGGTTATCGCCAAGATACGATTTAATATCCCGTGCCAGCCGCGCTTCCATTTCATTTTTAAAGCGTGCCTCTTCCAGATCGTCTTTTTTTACCAGCACTTCATACGACTGCTCTTCGGCAAAAACAGCGGTGGTCAGCAGACAGCATATGGCAATAAGAGTTTTCATCATCATCTCCTATTGCTGCAGCCGGTCAAGGCTGGCCTTAACCTGATCAAGACTTGGGTCTAACAACAGGGCCTGCTCCCAACTGGCACGCGCTTCCGGTATCAGGCCCATTTTGTAATAGATACTGCCTTTCAGCGCATGGGCCTGAGCAGAATCCGGCAGGCTGTCCAATGCGGCATTGGTTTCGTCCAGCGCTTGCCAATATTGTTTTTTATAAAACAGTGATTGGGCATTAAGAATGTGTTTGGTGGTATTCTCTACCTGCTGATTCTTGTCTTTTTCCCGCTGCTGCGCTTCCTGATTTAATTGCGCATGCGCAGCTTCAGCTTCTGAGTCATTAAGTGTTTCGGTAATATCTTCATTCGTTTCCGGCACAGCGTCATCTTCAGTTGTTGCCGGTTTCCCTGGCAAGTCCATGACGAACTTCACATCACTGTCACCGGCATCCAGCGTTAACAACACGTCATACCCTTCACCATAGCGGTGAATATGCATCAGACCATGTTGTTTTTTCGCCTGCTCTGCAATGTCGGATTTTGTCATCAGCTCTTCCGTGACCGCCTCAGTTTCGGATACCCAACCGGAATTTCCGTAGCCTTTAACAACCTCATTACTGCGCTGGTAACTGCACGCCGCCGGTAACAGCAGAATGGTCAGAAACAGGAGTTTCATTGATGCATTAAATTTCATCATCAGAATCGTACTCCCAGCGTCAGGTCATAGCTTGATCCACCGAATTTACCCGTTTCCTCATAACCGGATTTTTTCTCCCATTGCACATCGCTTTCCGGCAGATACGTCACACCAAAATCCATAAAGCCATCACTGAAGAATGGAAATTCGAAACCAAAGCGGAATACCAGCGAGTTCGCATCGTTAAAGAATGCCTGCCCTATACCCAAGTAAACCTTGGTATCGATTAATTTATCCATACTTGGAATGTCAGCAATAATCCGGCCTTCCAGATTAATACCGGAAACATTAAATAAGTCTTTATTGGAGAAATTGCGGAAGTATTCCACCGCCAGGGTATATTCGAGACTGTCATCCAAACTGGTGGTTTCACGCCGGCGCAAACCAAACACTGTCACGCCATTCACTTCTTCAGAATTATTGGTTACAGAATTTTTGCGGCTGCCATCAATGCCCCAGGCACCCACTGTAAATTCATAATTTGCTGAATCAAATCCTTGTTCCTCCTGCTCACGGGTGGTTTTTTTCGAATATTCCTTCAGCCACAACAGTTGGTTATTACGGCCATCCACCATGCGCAGGTTGATTGTGAACTTGTCGTCATGAACCGATGCATTCCAGAAAATAAACGCATCCGCACGAACATGCTTGGCCAGCGCGCGCAGCGCCTGGTTCGATTCTGCTGCATGGGATATTTCCAGCTTATCGGCGCGCATCGCTACCTGAGTAGTCCGGCACTCAATACACTGAATAACCTCAAAGCGTCCGCTTTCCATAATCCGGTGCATCAACTTATTTTCAATCATCAGATGCACCTGCTTAGGAATCTGACGATGCAGACGATCACCATTGTGATATAGGGCAACGCGGCGAATATTGGCATCCAGGTCGATTAACTCTTCCATCACCAGAGTTTTATCGTCGTCCAGCAGCTGCTCAAAGCCGGTATATAAAGAAGGCGCCTGAGAAGCCAGTGGCAACTCTGCTTTATTATCGGCACAAGCGATAGTGCTCAACAGCCATGTGCTGAGCACCATCAGCAGGGGTCTTAACAGGGTCGGGAATTTCATGCATTTTCCTTGTATCAGGAATCCTGATTTTTCTCCCCCCAGCTTAGTTCATATTTCAGAAACCGATGTTTTGACCGATACTTATACCAATTACTTAACATTAGTTAATCATAAATCCGCTATAACCAATGCCGTTATGCGCCAATTTTTTTACGATAAATACGCAAGACCCATTCAAGAATTTAACGGTTGTCGTTGTATATCAACTGAGCAATGAAGAAAGAGCGTCTTTTGACTTTTTTACGGCGGGAAACAAGCATAATTGCGGCAGAAAACCATCAAAACGTTTTCGTTCGTACAGTCGCCGTAAAGACGTCACTGAACGGAAATGTGCTCGTCAGCGCTGTTGAAATGCAAAGCCATCTCAGCACCTGGCTGCGATGGCTCTGCGGCAGGTTATATCGGATTACGGCGCTGAGTTTCAGTCACTTCGCGGTCGGTCTGTATTGCCAGGCGCAGATCGCGGGCTGAAATCCCCTGCACATCATGGCTCCACCACAACACCTCCAGCTTCCCCCAACTTAACGTCAGCTGTGGGTGGTGATCCTGTTGCTCGGCATGAACGGCAATACTGTTGGCCAGGTGTAACGCTGCACTGAAATCGTTCAGTTTGATACTGCGCTGCAATGCCGGAACGCCGGCTACCAGGGTTTGTGCCCAATGCGGATGCTCTGCCAGCCAGCGCTGCAGTTGCGGCTCATCAATACGGTCATCACTCATCGCCAATCTCCCTGAAGCGGAATCATCACATTAGCGGGAAAATCCGGATTTGCAGAGTCTTTTCTGCGCCAATGTCATTCACACGATGGGTTTACGACAGGCACAAAAAAAGGAGCCGAAGCTCCTTTTTTATTCATCGCGGTTTAACGCTTACCCGTCTTTGGTCAGACTTCGGTTGCGTTAATTTTGGCATACCAGGTTTGCGGTCCGGTTTTATGCACCGACTCGCCTTTGGTGTCCACCGCCACGGTTACCGGCATATCTTCTACTTCAAATTCGTAGATGGCTTCCATTCCCAGATCATCAAAGCCAACCACTTTCGCGCCTTTGATCGCCTGAGACACCAGATACGCCGCACCACCAACCGCCATCAGATACACCGCTTCGTTATCTTTAATGGCTTCAATGGCGATGTCACCACGCTCAGATTTACCAATCATGCCCAGCAGACCGGTTTTTTCCAGCACGGTACGGGTGAACTTATCCATGCGGGTGGCGGTAGTCGGGCCAGCCGGTCCAACCACTTCTTCGCGTACCGGATCAACCGGGCCCACGTAATAGATAAAGCGGCCTTTCAGATCGACCGGTAGCTCTTCACCTTTAGCGATCATATCGACCATACGCTTATGCGCCGCATCACGGCCGGTCAGCATCTTGCCGGACAGCAGGACGGTTTCACCGGTTTTCCAGTCTTTTACGTCTTCCGGAGTGATGGTATCCAGATTCACACGGCGTACGGAATCACCCACTTCCCAGGTGATCTGTGGCCAGTCTTCCACTTTCGGCGCTTTAAGAACCGCCGGGCCGGAACCATCCAGCACAAAGTGAGTGTGACGGGTTGCTGCACAGTTCGGAATAATCGCCACCGGCTTGTTCGCCGCATGGGTTGGATAATCCATCACTTTAATGTCCAGCACGGTGGTCAGACCACCCAGACCCTGCGCACCAATGCCCAGCTTGTTCACTTTTTCGAACAGTTCCAGACGCAGTTCTTCAGCACGGTTCTGCGCGCCACGAGCCTGCAGTTCCTGAATGTTGATTGGTTCCAGCAGCGCTTCTTTGGCCAGCAGCATGGCTTTTTCTGCCGTACCACCAATACCAATACCCAGCATACCTGGTGGACACCAGCCAGCACCCATTTTAGGCACCTGCTCCAGTACCCAATCAACGATGGAGTCAGACGGATTCAGCATAGCGAATTTGGATTTGGCTTCAGAACCGCCGCCTTTGGCTGCCACGTGTACATCCACGGTGTTACCCGGAACCAGTTTCATGTGGATGATGGCCGGCGTATTGTCTTTGGTGTTGGCACGTTTGCCATCCGGATCAGCCAGAACAGAGGCGCGCAGCACGTTGTCAGGATGGGTGTAAGCGCGGCGTACGCCTTCGTTACACATATCCTCAACGCTCATGTCGCCTTCGAACTTCACGTCCATACCAATGGTCAGGAACACGGTAACAATACCGGTATCCTGACAGATCGGACGGTGGCCCATGGCACACATACGGGAGTTGATCAGAATCTGCGCCATGGCGTCTTTCGCAGCCTTGGACTCTTCGCGCTCATAAGCCGCATGCACGGCATCAATGAAGTCTTTCGGGTGATAGTACGAGATGTACTGCAGTGCATCAGCGACGCTCTGGATCAGGTCTTCTTGCTTGATCACAGTCATGACGGGTTCTCTCTCATAGGCTCGCGGGTGTAAAAACGCCCACGTCGGTGGGCGTTACAGTCAGCCTATTGTACCCCAACTACTGCCGGTCTAGAACGGCCACCACTCCTCGGCTTTAGTTCTAGGCTTGGCCTTGGCGCCGGACTCATCGGTTGTGCTGTCATCGGCAGCGCCCGGATTACCATCAAACACCTGCTCCAGCATTTCATCTTCTGCCGGCGGACGAGGTTTCAGACGATCGCGGCCATGATGAATCATTTTGGTTACCGGCAATTCCGACAAGGCGATGCTGGGTGCAACCAGCTGCAAAGGGCCATCTCCCAGCGGGATTTCTTCAAGATCCGGCTGAATCGATGGCGGATCGATTTCGGAATAGCGCAGGTAATACACTTTGCCTGGTTTCACCTCTAACCTGAGCTGCGCAACGCGTTTAATGACGAATTCACCAACACCTTCCAACCCAAGCAGACCGCGGCGGATAACCACATCGTACTCACCGGGCTCCATTTCATACCAGGTGTAACCGCCCCCCTTGATATTGAACAGGCGCTCACCGTCAACATTGAAGCTTGGGGTTTCCAGCTCATCCATTGACCATTGAGTCGCAGGACGGTAGACGTAGATTAATGCAGCATTTTCATAATCCCAGCGGTAACCGACGGGTTTGAAGTTCTGGCCGTCCGGCTCTGAGACATAAGAGCCGAAACTGTCCCCGACAGACTGATGAATGGTACATCCGCCCAGCAGCAGTGAGAGCAGCACAGAAGAAAGACCAAGCGACACGATTCTTATCATTATTATTTTCCTGCCCGTGTTGGGTAAAAGCAGTACCTGACGACATAAGGCGCCCGCTCTGCAACGTTGTCTGCCAGAGCCTTGTGCCCGACAAAATTTACAACGCAAAACCGGCTGGCCAGTGTACATAAAAAACTCAGCTTGCTATGATGACATAATTACAAAAAATAACAAAAACAAAAGGGGTCAACACATGGAAAGATCCTGTTACATCACTGCCTGTATTCTGCTGACACTGACTGCCGCCTCCACACAGGCTGCACCGGTGAATGAATCCTATTATTCCGCTGATCTGGAAGACGCGGTTGCAGATGCCAAGCGCAATCCGGTCAACGACGAGTACGTCGGCCGCTCCTGGTATAACCGCACCACATCGAAAAGCTTCCCTCTGCCTAAACTGCTCAACACCGAAATGGATGCTGAGGTCATTGAAGGCGCAATGGGCCCGACCGCTGCCGGTGAAGCCGCCGCTCTTGAAGCTCAGCAACCCGTGCGCGATGTCGCTCAGGGTCGTAAGAGCAAGCAGGAAACCCTGGCCGAAGCCAAGAAAAAGCAGGATAAACCCGACGACGAGACCGTGGTTGAGCGATCAAAAGAAATCTATGTTCGCGAAGCCCGCTCAGAAAACAGCCGGGTCACGGATATCCGTGCAACCGTGACCATCAAGGCCAGCTACAAGCCCTGACTGTACCGGAGGTTGCCATGAAAAAAATCGTTATCGGTCTGCTGGGCATATCTGCTGCTTCCGCGCTGAGTCTGAGTGCGGTGGCAGCCAATCCACACGACGAGTATTACTCGAACGATATTTTTACTGCCATCGAAGAAGCCAGGCAGCGCACGCATCATTACGATTACAGCCATGCTCAGCGCTACAACCGCTCAACCTCGCAAAGCATCCCGCTTTCACGTCTGCTGAACAAAGAAATGGCGCAGACCATTGTCGAAACACCTGACAGCATCGACGTCGACCCGCAAGCCCAGAACACTGAAAACCTGGACAGCGAAACCCTCAGTGCGCGCGACAACGAAAAACTTCCGACCATTGAAGCAGCACCGCTGAGTCTGCCAACCAACGTCAGTATCGGCGCCACGACCGTTACCGTGACAGCACGCTGACAGCCAGAACTCTCTTCGGGCATGATCGCTTTTTGGGCATGATCGCTTTTTGGGCATGATCGCTTTTTGGGCATGATCGCTTTTTGGGTATTGTCGCTTTTTGGGTATTGTCGCTCACCAGACACAGCAAAAAACCCGCACAGAAACGCATCACCCTGTAAGGCTGGTGCGGATTTTTGCGCGCAAAGGTGTCGCCAGTTGCAACAAAATACGGTCGCGCTGCCAAAGCGTGCGGGCACCTGCGGTCAGCAGCGGCAGCATTGCATCCTGACACGCCAACAACGCTTCCAGAGCATCCAGCGCTGTCAGTGAATATTGCTGTGGCTGCGCAGCAAAACACTGCGCCAGCTTTTCTGCAGCAGCGATCAAATTCTGCGTACCGGCGGTGGCATTGGTATTACCGCTGGCGTTGCTGCTTGTGTTGCCGTTGATGTCGTCATTGATGTTGAGTTCAGAAACGTCATTCTCAGCAGAAATATTGGCCAGCAACCAGCCACTGAACGCCAGTGCCACGTGCACATCTTCCCAGTAACGGAAGGGTTTATTCAAACGCTGGTGAGCACTCTCGCAGCGATAGCCGGAAGTAATCTGTACGTCGTTAAAACGCACCGGCGTATGCGGCACATCCGGCAGAAATGGCTGCGCTTTACGAGCCGTTAATGCCTCAACACCATTCGCCCTGGCAGCAACCTGCACGCACAGCAGACCATCGTCACTGGCGGCAACCACATAGAGTAAATCGAGCCCGTTTTCTGCCAGCATGACATGGGATTTCTCACCGTTCAGGCAGCTTGTTGCAGCACTAAAACGGGTTTGCATCTGACTCAGAGAACGTAACCCGGCTTCAGAAATACAGAACGCCGCCCAGGCATCAGCTGCTAGCGCCGGATCCAGCTGACGCATGGCGGCCTGATAGCCACAGAAAAACGCCGTCCCCGGTGTATCCGCTCGTAAACCGAGCTGCCAGGCCGTTGCAACAGACGTATGGGTAAGAAAAGACGTTGCCAGTTCGCGGCGCAACCGCACCGCGTCCCGGCTGAGCGACAGACGCGGAGCGCAAGCCCCGGTCTGCCATTGAGCACACAGCGACATTATTGCGCGCTGCCACCCAGAGCATTCTGGATACGGTCCAGACGAATCTGAATATCTTCAATCTCCAGCTTCATATCCGCCAGATTGCCACCGGCTCCGCTCTGACGCATCTTGGTCATCGCGGCTTCCAGCGACTGAATACTCTCGGTATTTTGCGCAACACGCAGTTCAGTTTCAGCCGGCATCGCCAGGACCTGCGCTTCTACTTTGGCAATTTTCTTCTTCATGTCAGCGAGGCTGGCATCCAGTTTTTTCTGCGTGGCGGCATCGCCAGCAGCGATCGCTTTCTGCTGTTTATCGGTATTGGCTTTCAGCTCTTTATCCAGACCGGCCAGCGATCCTTTTAAAGCGCCAATGGCTTTTTCATTGCTGGCGATATCCGCTTTATTGCGCTTATTCGCCACATCCCACAGCTTACGGATTTCGGTATCGTGCTCTTTGATAATGACCTTCAGAGCATCCAGCGACAGGTTGGCATTTTCACCGGTAACCGACAGCTTTTCATTCAGCACATTAATGTTGGCGGCCTGACTCTTCAGCACCGCTTCGGCATTGGCAAACTGACCCTGCAGAGTTTGCAGCTGCATAAACAAGAACGCAGCCAGCCCCCCCATACCTAAAGCAATCACCAGCGCAGCAACCGCCAGAGTTTGTTTCGGAGCCGGAGCGGCAACAGACGCTGTCGGGCCTGTTTTTGCCGCGGCAGCGCGCTGGGCTGCAATCCGGCGCGCCTGCAGTTGTTTCTGGCGCAGTGCAATATCTTCCTGTGACGGTTTCATATCCGGCATCAGCGGTTCTTTTTCTTTATCCATTTTTTGTCCCCACGAAAATATCATCATTATTATTGCGCCCAGTATAACGGCATCTGCCGTCAGTATAAATTCTGAGCGCTGTTATTATTTTCCACCGTCTTCCGCACGCATTCCGCCTGTTGCGTAACGGTTGGAACATAGACGACAGCAATCGGACAGAGACAGTCTGTTCAATACCCTTACAAACCGCATGAATAGCACCCTAAATACAGGGGTGCTATGATTCGGGCTCTAAAGAAGTTCTGTCCGGTTGAGCATTGCCATGCCCGATACTTGCAGAGCTTTGATAATCCAGCAAGACATATGCAACCCGACTCAGTAACGAATGGAGAGACACCATGGCATTTGAATTACCTGCCCTGCCGTACGCAAAAGACGCACTGGAACCGCACATTTCTGCCGAAACCCTGGATTTCCACCACGGTAAGCACCACAACACCTACGTTGTTAAGCTGAACGGCCTGATCGGCGGTACTGAGTTTGAAGGCAAAACTCTGGAAGACATCATCAAAACGTCTTCCGGTGGCGTATTCAACAACGCAGCGCAGATCTGGAACCACACGTTCTACTGGAACAGCCTGAGCCCTAACGGCGGTGGCGAACCTACTGGCGCGGTAGCAGACGCTATCAACGCAGCATTCGGTTCTTTTGCTGATTTCCAGGCCAAGTTCAACGATATGGCTGTTAACAACTTCGGTTCCAGCTGGACCTGGCTGGTGAAAAAAGCTGACGGCACTCTGGACATTGTTAACACCTCCAACGCTGCAACTCCGATCACTGAAGGCCTGACCCCACTGATCACTGTTGACCTTTGGGAACACGCTTACTACATCGACTACCGCAACGTACGTCCGGATTACCTGAAAGGTTTCTGGGCTCTGGTTAACTGGGAATTCGCTAACGCGAACTTCGCTGCTTAATCAGCCTTTGTGGTAAAAAGAAAACCGGGTTTTTACCCGGTTTTTTTATGTCTGTGCCTCTGAGAAAACGGAAACGCTATGAAGCTACTGCTCGCCTCCGGCTCGCCGTACCGCCGTGAATTACTGGCCCGGTTACGCATTCCCTTTGATTGCGCCAGCCCGGATATTGACGAGACACCATCGGCAGACGAATCACCACAGGATTACGTCACCCGCCTGGCGTACGAAAAAGCCCGTGCATTAACCGCACAATATCCGCAACACTGGATTATCGGCAGCGATCAGACCTGTGTCTTAAACAACCAGATCTGCGGCAAGCCCGGCAACCACGACAACGCCGTAGCGCAACTGCAACGCGCCAATGGCCAGCGGGTCAGCTTTTATACCGGCCTGTGTTTGCTGAACAGCGCGAGCGGTGAATATTATTCACTGACCGAACCTTTCCATGTGCATTTCCGCAATCTGGGTCACGCGGAAATTGAGCATTACGTAGCACTGGAGCAACCATACGACTGCGCCGGCAGCTTTAAAGTAGAAGGGCTGGGGATTAATTTATTCGAAAAACTGGAAGGGCGTGATGGCAACAGTCTGATCGGTCTGCCATTGATCGGCCTGATCGATTTAATGCGCAAGGCCGGATTAAATCCGCTGGAACTTGCGCAGTAATTTAAAGGGCGAAAAGTAAAAAGCCCCGAAAATCGGGGCTTTTTACCAGCAGTAACCGCAAGTGCTGTTAATCTTTCTTACGATTACCCGGTAATCCCTGGAACAGTTTTTTCAGTTCGGCGTCCACATCTTCGCGGCCTAATTTATCGGACAGGCTGAACTCCCAGATACCGTTGTATTTATCTTCCGTCAGCTTACGGGCCACGCCGGTATTGTTAACAATGGTCGGACGCAGGAATACCATCAGGTTGCTCTTCACCTGTGTTACCGATTTCGATTTAAATAACCAGCCCAGCAGCGGAATATCGCCCAGTAACGGCACTTTGCTTTCCACTTCACGGATATCATCACGAATCAGACCACCCAGTACGATGGTTTCTTCGTTCTCTGACAGAATCATGGTTTTAATCGAACGTTTGTTGGTGATCAAATCAGCACTGCCGTCGATGGTGGTTTGCGATACCGACTCGGCTGTCGCTTCCACTTCCAGACGAATCGCTTCGCCATTATGAATGTGCGGCTTAACCTTAAGCGAAATACCCACGTCTTTACGATCAATGGTGGTAAACGGATTGGTGTTGCTGCTGGAAGCGGTAGAGCCGGTACGGAACGGAACGGTCTGACCAACAATAATTTCTGCTTCCTGGTTATCCAGCGTCATGATGCTTGGCGTCGACAGCAGGTTGGTCAGGCTGTTGCTCGCCAGCGCCTGCAGAATCACACCAAAATCCACTTCGCCGTTCACTTCATGATACCCACCAATGGTCAGGCCGCTGCCCAGTGCAGATGCCGGATTACCGGTGGCAATGCCGGTGGCAATCGTACTCAGTGACGGGCCGGAATTAGAGAAGTTGGTGCCAGCGACCGGTGCATCCAGATTACCGGTTGCCCACTGCACGCCCAGCGCATCGGTGATATCGCCGGTGACTTCGACAATAGCCGATTCAATCAGGACCTGCGCACGACGGACATCCAGCGCCGCCACCAGTTCTTCCACTTCTTTCATTAATGATGGTTCAGCGCGAATAACCAGCGCATTGAGTTCTTCGTCGGCATGAATACCGGCTTTGCCTTTGGCCTGCGAGGCGTCTTTATCGGCGGCAGAAGAGGCGTCGGCGAGTAAATTTTTCAGCAGTTCGGCCAGTTTTTTCGCATCGGCATATTGCAGACGGATAACCTTGGCACTGCCGGAGAAATACGATGGCTGATCGAGTTCTTCAATTAATTTACGGACACGTTCACGCGCGCTTTTTTCGCCTTTAATAATCAGGCGATTACTGCGCTCATCGGCCACCACACGGATCGATCCGGCGGTATTTTCGTTGGCATTGGCGGCCGTACCCTGCGACACCTTAGCCGGATCGAGGCTCTGCAGCATGGTTACCACGTTGCCCACCCAGGCTTCTTTCAGCTGAATCACTTCCAGCTCTTCGCTGCCGGATTTATCCAGACGGTCGATAATCTGTTCAATACGCTGAATATTGGCGGCGTGATCAGAGATAATCAGCGCATTCGCCGATTTAACCCCAGCCAGGTGACCGTATTTAGCCACCAGCGGACGCAGAATCGGTACCAGATCCAGCGCCGGAGTATTTTTAATCATGATGACTTTGGTCAGCATCTCCTGGCTGTCGACGGCAACACGCTCATCCAGATCACGGCCCTGCTGTTTCACATCATTCTGTTGCACAATCAGAATGACATCGCCGGCTGGTACAGCAACGTAACCCTGTACCTGCAATACTGATAAAAACAGTTCGTAAACGCCTTCTTGATTCATGGCTTCGCTGGAAAGCACGTTTACTTTGCCTTTTACCCGCGGATCAACCACAAAGCTCTTGCCGGTAATATCAGCGACCTGACTGATGAAGGCACCAATATCTGCTTCCTTCAGATTAATCTGCCAACTGTCCTGCGCGGCCTGTGCTCCGGCGCTGACCAACAGCATGATGACGAATGCCCACTGCTTTAACACACTAAATATCCTTTAATTAAGCTTGTGATTAACAACAAAGCGACTGTTGCCACGCTGCACTTCAATGCGCGCGTTGCCTTCACTGCTGACCTGTTGCAATAACTGTTGATCGCTTTGCGGATCACCCAGCGCCTGACCATTAACCGATAACACAATATCTCCGGGCTGCATCTGCAACGCCGTCAGCATAGAGCCCGGCTGCACACGATAGCCCTGACCGGAGCCAATCGCCTCCAGACCCATTTCACGCATCGCGCCTTCGGCATCGTTGGCAACTTCGTCGGTCACCACACTCATAAAATCACCGGGGTTACGCACCTGCTTAAAACGCTCACGCAGGGAACCGGAACGGCGGGTATCGGCACGCGGAGCCGCCACGGCTCTGGCGCTGATGCCAGCGTTGGATTCTTCATCAAATTTCAGGGTTTCCAGCTTGCCGTTGGTGTCGAGGATGACTTTGTCGTCATAGACACCGGCCAGACGCGTCCGTCCCTGCACCGCATCTCCGATGCGGTAAAATTCTCCCTGGCCGCCTTTCGGCGCAATGATGGCACTGGATGCTTCATTGCTGGTGCTGCGGGTTACACCCAGTAACTGCAGGCGCAGGCGGGTATCGGGGGCATCCACTTCTTTTGCAACCGCCTCCAGCGGTTCGGCACTGACATCACCAAACAGATGATATTGGCCCGTTCCGGCTAATGCGCCACCCTGTGACTCGCCCCTGGCCTGCGATGGTGCCTTCAGCAGCAGCGGCTCCGGGGCAACAATCAGCCAGGTCAGATGCGCAAGCTGCCAGGATAACAGGACCGTAAGGGCTGTCTTACCCAGCACCAGCGTCCAGCGCTGCCAGCTCATTAACTCAGCCACGTTATCTGCCAAAACGTTCGTACTCCGTAAACGAAGCGCCCAAGGTTACAGAACCTTATGGGACACTTCAAAAATTACTGTTTCTTCCGTGGCTTCGGCGGGCCACTTCTGTCCTAACACATCCAGAAAGCGCCGACGGATAGCGATACCACCCCAACCATCCTGCTGCATAAAGCCCTGAATCAGCGCCTGGCCTTCGGTGGTTTCGACGTTTAATACGGCTTTTTCCGGCTCCATACCCAGCGTGCCGATCAGCATCGGCATGGTCGCACGGATGGGCTTGTTATCCACCGGGAAGCTGACCTCGCCGCCACTGTACACCAGACGGCCAGAGACATCTGCAAACTGACGGGTCTGCAGATTAACGCTGGCTAATAAGCGGTTCAGCTCAAACTCACCGGCAACCGACACCCGGTTGCGATTCAGCAGTGGCTGGATCTTATCGGCATTGAGATAGCCATCGGCACCCAGTATCTGCACTTGCTGATCAAGGCCAACGCGGACGGCGCTTTTTAAACGCACGCCATCGCCCATAACCCGCACATTGAGATCGGCATGGCCGGTCAGCAACGCCAGAGGGCTAAGCTGCCAACGGGCATCGAGACTGCCCAGATCCCGCAGTTGCGGAACAGCGAAACGCAGACGCCCATCCCACAACGTACCGGACACCTGTTCAATTTTTAACGGCAAGCGCCCGGCCTGCTGCTCAACATAGCGCCAGACAAAGTGCAGCGGGGTATTGATGACGAGAACAAAAATGAAGGTTAAAACGCCCAGCACTACAAACCAGCGGGCCGCCCAAGTGGCTTTGAACATGGTATTTGTCGTTATCCCTGAAAATATCAGCGGGTCATTCTACTCAACGGGGGCGCTAAATCTAAAGGAGCAATATGACATTACTGTAAAAAAGCCGGAGATTCTTACAGAACCTCCGGCATCGGACGTCAATTCCGGCGCTGCGACGGGGTTATTCCACCAACACGCAGCGCACCTGAACTCTTATTGCGCTAAGGCGACACCTGCGCTGCCGCTGCCATAGGTAAAGCTGGCCGACGTCATCCGCGGCTGATTATCCCGCGCTTCGATCACAAAACGGTATTCGCCCCCTGCTACCGGGTTATACCAGCGGCTTTCGTATTCCGCCATGCCGTTGTCGCTGTCATCGAGATAGCGTACTTCGATATCGTAGCCATCATCGTGCACCGGTTCGCCATTAATAATCAGCTGCTGCCACTGGTCACCGACTTTATGCTCGACACGCACCAGGCGCTGATCAAAGGCAATCTGATCCGGCCCGATGTCCTGCCACTGTACTGCGACGTAGCTTTCTTCATTTGGTTCTTCGGCACTTACCTCATGCGGAAGCTGCAGCCACTCGCGCTTGCCATTGCTGACAACAGCCTCCGGCAGGAAGTGGTTAACCTTCAGTTCATAACGCCATTCCGGTGTTAATTCCTGCACGCGGCCATCCTGCAGAAAATCCTGCGCCAGCGTACCCAGCTGCGCTGCCAGATAAGGCGTGGTGTACTGGCCATATAAGGTATGACCGCCTTCGTAATTCTGACGCGAGTATTCTTCCGGCGTGGTGGTGTAGCCAAAGTAACCGTTGGCGTTGCTGGCCACCCAGACGTATTTCACCCCCTGCCCGGCCGCAGTAAAAGCGTCACTGACGGCGGTTGAAATCCGGCGACCGGATTCAGTCGTGGTTTCAAATGGCAGCGGCAGAACCACCATGTCGTTAATGCGCAGCAGCTGGAACATGACGGTATTCGGGAAGCTGTCTTTGGGCTCCAGCAGCGGCTGCAGGAAAGAGAACCCCAGATGGCGTTTGTTACCCTGACAGCCATCTTTAAAGAACCACCAGCGACGCGCCATCACATTGCCACCGTGGAAAAACGGAATCGCGCTCAGCCACGGGGTACGGCGCTCATAAGCACCCGCCGCGACGGTGTTGCCTACCGCTGCGTCATGGCAGATTTCTACGTCACCGGCTTTGGTGTGCTCACGGATATTCAGCTCGCGTGCAGCACTGGCCAATTGAATGTCACTGCTCAACTCTGAGCCCAGTGCTTCAAACAGACTAATGGCTTCACCACCGATACCCTGCCCCAGTTTCTTCGCGGCCTTCCAGTCGACATCAAAATGGCTGAAGTAGTTATCACCATGTTCTTCCAGTGCCGGTGCCATATCGCCCTGAGTACCCGTGCTCAGCGCATGCACGACTGGCCAGGAGGTTTTGTAGCGGTCACGGATTTTCCATTCCAGATCTTTCTGTGCGTAGGCAAATAAATCGGCGTTATACACCTCTACCGGTACGCTCAGCGCCGTGGCGTGTACCGAAAAACTGGAGAAGGCACCCAGCGGTTTATATTTTCCGTCATCGTCGCGCACATCCACCCGCACCATATACAGCGATGGGTTTACCGCCTCAAACTTGGCTTGCGGATTTTCAGGATCGACGCCGTGGACATCGTTATTCAGCACATAAGAATCCAGGGAGCGGTTACGGTTGTAGCCGTAAATGTCTTTTTTGCCGGTGGCGATTTTAGCCGGACGACGCGATTCATAAGCCTGAATAATGCCGGCACTGATCCGGCTTGCGGCAAATTCCAGAAAGTCGGGTTCGAGCCACTGGCCGCTGGACATGTGCTTGTTATAAAAATCGTTATCAAAGAAATTCACCGGCGCCGAATGGCTGTGGGAAGCCGTAATGGCAATATCACCCGGCTTCAGCCCGGTTTTTTCCGCTACTCGCGCCGCAACTTCGTGCTGCAGTAACAGTGAGGCGGCGGTCAGGTCGGTCTGCACCAGCGCCACGGACTGCCCTTTACCATCATTGATGTACACCACCCGCGCTTTGATGCGGGTACGGAAGCCCTGGCCACGGTTGGCCATCACCGAATAGCCACCCATCGGCATACCCGGCGGCGGCGTAATATCGACCGATACCGCACCTGCCGTCGGCACTTTTTCTACCGCGATGTTATGAGCGGAAGGTTGCTGAACAAAAATTTCCTGAGTAGCTGCGCAGCCCGTCAGCGAGACGAACACCAACAGCGAGAGAAGAACACGCATGAGAACGACCTTTATTGTTATTGTCTGGCAATTGTGTACTTTTGTACCACACCACTATTCAGTGGTCACTATCCAAATCCGCCAGAGTGCTGCCAATCCGCGAACAGCCTGACAGACAACACGACGAAGCGATTGCCGCTCAGATTACTTGTTTCGTCAGCGGAACAGTGAAATCGGTACATTTCTGATTTCTGTATCAATTTGTATCTATTATCATTCCGCCTTTGCGAACAGGACGTCCGGAGCCTTTATGCGTTTTACCCCTTTTATCCCCGCCCTGCTGGCTTTTACCTCGGCACTCAGCGTTGCCGCGCCGCGTGATATCTATGACAGCGACCACAACGGTCTGATTGAAATCGAAGATCTGCAGGATCTGAACGAGATCCGCAATAACACATCGGACGAGCACCCAAGTGAAATTCACGGCACCCATCTGTACGGCGCCAATGGTGGTTGCGCGGCCAGCGGCTGTAATGGCTACGAGCTGACCCGCGACCTGAATTTCGACACCAACGGCAATGGCCGCTTCGATGAAGGGGATCAGTTCTGGAATGACGGCAAAGGCTTTGAGCCGATTGGTAACTTCAACCTGAAGTTCGCCACAGAATTTCATGGCCAGGGCCACGCGTTACTCAATCTCACGATCAATCGTCCCGGCGAGTACTTCACCGGACTGTTCGGCTACCTGGAACTCGCCAGCATTCATGACCTGAAACTGACCGCTGATATTAAAGGTGGTGGTAACTCCGGGGCATTGGCAGGCTATGCCTGGAGCAGCCTGTTCCAGAAAATTCAGGCCGAAACAAAAGTAACAGCCACCGCCAGCGAAGTACAAAACTGCCAGCCATTCTGCGATGCCCGTGACAACGGCGGCCTGATCGGTTCAGGTGTAGAGCTGACCATCAACCGTATTCTGTTGAAAATCACCGTCAGCGGCGAAGAAAACAGCGGCGGACTGGTTGGATACCTCAGCGACAGCAATGTTGATGAAGCAGGCGTACAGAGCAACGTCAGCGGTGATCAAAATATCGGTGGCCTGGCTGGCAGAATGACAGCGACCTCGTCCACCAGCCCGAGCATCAGCAGTACGGTTAAACGCAGCTTTGTCGCCACTATTGCCAGCGGCCGGACCCAAATCGGTGCTCTTGCAGGCGCCATGAACAAAACTGACATCAGTGACTCCCTGGCCAGTGGTACGGTCAATCTCGACGAACAGATTTATGCCCGTGCCGGTGGCATTACAGGCTCTATGGAAGACAGCTCGCTGTTACGGATTATCAGCACCGTGCGCTTACCAGAGGACAGCGACACCACCCGTTTTATCGGCGCTCTGACCGGTGAAAGCGGTGGAATGACGCTGACGGATGTAACAGACACCCACGCCGCCCGTGATCTGGCCAAGCGTGCCGAAGGTAAAGGATACGGTTCCCTGATTCCTAACCAGAACTTCGATCTGGCTCATATCCAGTGCGCCAGCGCCGCTGATGCCTGTGATGGCCTGCGGTTCAGCGATTGGGATAAGAGTAAAAACAGTAAGAATGAAACACTGTGGGTGTTTGGCACTCAGGAACAGACACCGGGGCTAAAACTCCCGCAAGCCATGTTAATGGATGGCAATGCTGATGGCATTATCGATCCAGACCCAACCGATCCAGACCCTGCCGATCCTGATCCAACAGAACCAGGCAAAAAATCCGGTTCCTCCGGAGGTGCCCTGATCTGGTTACTGGCGCTGGCTGCGGTTGTCCGTCGCCGTCGCTGACAACCCACCCGACAGCACAACCCCCTTGCCCTGATAACATTCAGGGCAAGGAACGCTCTCCCCGCACCAGCTTCTCTTTTTCTGTTTTAGGCAGTTTCTTTACCCGCATTTCCGCACGCAACGCATCGCCATGTGCGCCCACCGCAGTTTGATAAACCAGGGTCAGAGGCCCGCGACCACGCAGGGCTCGGGCGGTTTTAGCGCCATTAGCACAGTGCTCGGCAAAGCGCCGTTCAACATCGGTGCTGATTCCGCAATACAACTGACCGCTGGCCATACGGACCAGATACAGGTTCCAGTTAGAATCAGAATCCGGGGACGAAAGAGACACAATAATTCCTCACGGTGGCAGGCTGAATGCAGACAGGTTCAGAGCCTGAACAGACTAATTTAACAGGCCCGGATAAAAAGCCGTATCATACCGGTGCACCTGTGAATATTTCAGAGATGCTCCGACTCTCACCAAACCATCAATAAGTTGTAACGCTATGCATGCTGTTTTCCGTGATCCCATCAGTGGCCTGACGCATCTGGCTGGTGCTGTTTTTGCTATTGTTGCCCTTTGCATTCTCGCCGCTCAGGCTGCCATGTACGGCGGCGTCTGGCACATGGTGTCTTTTATGATTTTTGGCGCCACACTGTTGCTGATGTTTGCCAGCAGTACGGTGTACCACCTGATACACGCCTCAGAAGACGTGATTCAGTGGCTGAAGCGTATCGATCATATGGCGATTTTTCTGCTGATTGCCGGCACTTATACACCGATTTGTCTGGTGCCTCTGCACGGCAACAGCGGTTGGTGGCTGTTTGGCGTGGTCTGGGCGCTGGCGCTGACCGGTGTGATTCTTAAACTGGTATGGATCAGCGCGCCGCGCTGGTTCTCGACGGTGATTTATGTACTGATGGGCTGGCTGGTGGTGTTTGTTTACCCGCTGCTGGATCAGATTCCTGCCGACGCACTGAAATGGATAACCTACGGTGGTCTCAGCTACACCATCGGCGCGGTGGTCTATGCCACCAAATGGCCAAATCCCTGGCCAAAATGGTTTGGCTTTCACGAAATCTGGCATTTATTCGTGATCGGCGGTGGTTTCTGTCATTTCTGGGCCATCGCCTTTCATCTGGCCAAAGTACCGGTCTGACAGCATTTTTACAGCAGCGCTGCGAGACAATGAGCAACATCACCAACATTAGTAAGGCGACCCCCAAGTAACGCATGAACGATATTACCGACCCGCTGTTTATCAGCCACAGCGTCAGCATTCCCTGGTCTGACATCGACATGACCGCTATCCGCGCTCAGGGCGCCGGCGGTCAGAACGTGAATAAAGTGTCCAGCGCCATTCATCTGCGTTTTAACGTGCAGGCATCCAATCTGCCGGAATTTTATAAAGAGAAACTGCTCGCCCTGAGTGATCAGCGTATGACCCAGGACGGCGTTATTATTATCAAAGCGCAGCAATACCGCACCCAGGAACAGAACCGGCTGGATGCTCTGACCCGCTTACAGCAATTAATTCAGAGCGTAACCAAAGTTCAGGCCAAACGCATTGCCACGCGTCCGACGCGCTCTGCAAAAAAGAAACGGGTCGACAGTAAAACCAAACGCGGTGCGATTAAAAATATGCGCGGCAAGGTGAAGGATTTCTGAGAATTACGGATGCCTATCTGGAACTGCTCCGGCTCGGACGCTGGCTGGATAAAAAAGCCAGCGAACGCTTCACCAGCCCAGGCCGCCAGCAGGCATAAAGTTTAAGCCCGCGCTTTGCGCACCAGGTCGTAAGCGGTCTGGATTTCCTGGGTTTTTTCTTTCGCCAGCTTCATCATTTCTTCCGGTAAACCTTTGGCCACCAGTTTGTCGGGATGATGCTGATTCATCAGCCGGCGATAGGCTTTTTTCAGCTCTTCATCGGAGGCTTCCGCCTTTACGCCAAGCACGGTATAAGCATCGCGCAACTGGCTTTGTGGCTGCGCGCCCGGCCGTGACTGCTGCTGGCGCTGACCGGCCCCGCGCATCGCCGCCTGCACCCGGCCGTTAATCCATTCAAACTGAAAAGCCCCGATATCCAGCGCGCGACAGATGCGGTCAAACAGACGCCGCTCTTCAATCGACAGGCGGCCATCGGCATAAGCTACGCTGAGCTGAATTTCGAGAAACATCTGCGCCAGTCCGGCACGCTGAGCGAACAGCTCACGCAGGCGGTTCAGGTCGGGCATTAAATCAACATCCGGGTCTTTGCCTTCGGTAAAAAACTGGATGGCATTGGTGCGTTGCGGTCCGCTTAATCCCATCTGATCCATGATATGGCTGGCGGCATCAATTTCCTGCTCGCTGACCCGGCCATCGGCCTTAGCCAGCCGTCCCATTACACGGAAAGTCGCGCGGAAGAATACCTGCTGCACCTGCGCCCTTTCGCTGCGCGGCCCGGTCGATTCAATCGCACTCTGACCCAGCAACATTTTACCCAGCGTCTGATCAAACAGATGCCCGGCAAAGGCACCCACCAGCAAACCAAAAGGGCCGCCGCTGAACAGACCAATCACCGCACCCATCGCTTTACCAAACCAGAACGTCATAAGGCCGTCGTCCGCAGATAATCATCCAGTTCTGTCAGCCGCTGTGGCGTACCGACATCCACCCAGCGTTGACGCAGGTGAGTGCCACCCACTCGGCCGGCGTCCATCGCCCTTCGCAGTAAGTGTGCCAGCGGAAATGCCCCCGCTTCCTGAGCGTCAAACAATTGTGGCCGCAACACACTGAGACCACTGAACGTCAGACGATCATGGTGAATATTCCCGCCACTCAAAACCCTGCCATCACGCAGGGTAAAATCACCTGCGGGATTATGTTCCGGGTTATCCACCAGCCACACATGCGCCAAATCATTCGCCAGTGAAACCTGCAACGCCTGCTGGTAATCCCAGTCGGTCCAGACATCACCATTCACCAGCAAAAACGGCTCCTGCCCTGCTGCGGTTAACAGCGGCAGTGCATGTAAAATACCGCCGCCGGTTTCCAGTGCTCTGGCCTCCGGCGAATACTGAATCTGCGCACCCAAAGCCGAACCATCACCCAGCCGTTGCTCCAGCATATGACCGAGCCAGGCGTGATTAATTACCAGTTCAGTAATACCGGCGGCCACCAGTTTTTCAATGTGGTGAACAATCAGCGGTTTACCCGCCAGCGGCAGCAGAGGCTTGGGGCAGTTATCGGTCAGCGGCGCCATCCGGGTGCCGCGACCGGCGGCAAGAATCATGGCTTTCATTCGGCGCTGCTGTCTCGACGCTGATCAGCACCCGCGCTCGGCAAAGTATCCAGCTGCGGGATAAAGACATCGGCCAGCCACTGATGGAAGGCCGTGCATTCTTCATAACGGCCGCTGATATCCAGCAGGTACTGACAGGTATTGGGAATATCCGCCAGATAACCACTTTTACCGTCTCGCAGATTGAGCCGTGCAAAAATTCCGGCAGCCTTTAAGTGACGCTGCATCCCCATGAAATCAAAATCGCGCTGGAACTGATTCCATTCACCCAGATAAATCCCCTGCGGTCGTGCCTGCTCCCAGTAATACGCAGCCAGTTCATCGACCAGCGAGGTCGGCCAGCGTACATAGCAATCACGCAGCAGCGATACCAGATCGTAGGTAACAGGCCCGGCGACGGCATCCTGAAAATCAATCACACCGAGCGAACCATCCGCACGCAGCATCAGATTACGCGAGTGATAATCGCGGTGTACCGCCACCACCGGTTGTGCCAGCGCATTGGCTTTTAATAAGGCAAAGGTGTCAGCCAGCAGCTGTTCTTCTGCACTGCTCAGTGTCATGCCCAGTTGCTGCACACAGAGCCAATCGCGGAACAGCGCCATTTCCTGATCCAGCAACGCCGCATCGTAAACGGGCAGATCGGTTGTCGGTAATTCCTGAATATGCAGCAACTGGTCGATGGCCTGCTGATACAGATGCTGTACCGCTGTCGCACTGACGCCATCGGCGTGCAGGGCAGGCCACAGCATCTGGTCACCAAAGTCTTCCAGCAGCATAAAACCCTGATCAAAGTCGTGGGCCAGCACTTTGGGAACAGCAACATCATGCTTATGCCAGGCTTGCGCTATGCGCACAAAACGTGGGTTATCTTCCTTATCGGCTGGCGCATCGACAGCGATCCAGCTGTGGTTAAAACAACGCAGACGGAAGTAACGCCGGAAGCTGGCGTCGCCGGATACCATGTCCATTTCTGCGGTCACATTAAATTCAGAATGCTGGCGAATCATCGCCACCGCCCATTGAGCGAGATTGTCCCGCCGCTGATCCATGCTGGCCTCTCAGGGTTAGTCGTTCTAGAATTGGGCGCCTTGCGCGGCACCCCGGTTAATAAGTTACTGTGCGCGTTAAGATAACATACTCAATATGGATAGGCGCTACAGCCGCACATGACTCAGATTTGTCCTTACATTCAGCGCCTGGTTCCCGCATTCCTGCGCCGTACTGCCACCCTGCTGCTGCCTGGCACCCTGTTTAGCGGCGCGCTGGTCAGTGCGGTGGTGCTGCTTCCGGCCAGGGCAGAAGAGCCGGTCAGTGCAGCACCCAGCATCAATACCAGCACGCACCCACTGAGCTGGTACGACCGCACCGAGCTGAACGAAGAAGAGCAACAGGCGCTGCCAGAATTCTGCAGCGGTAATTATCGTATTCCGGCCATTACCGCGCTGGATTCTGACCGCATAGAAGCAGAAGCCGACAACTCCACCCTGAATAAAAACGGCGACACCGAAATGAGTGGTGACGTGTTGCTGCAGCAACAGGACCGCGTATTGCGTGCCGACCGTGCCAGCTGGTATCAAAGCCGCGGCTACGGTGAGTTCCATGGCAATGTGTCTTTGCAGGCACCTCAGGTTGTGCTGCAGGGCGAATCGGCGAGCATCAGCCAGAACAATGGAGAAGTGCATTTTTACGATGCGGAGTATTCGGTACCGGAACGTCATTTTCGGGGCTCCGCCGGCCATATCGAAACCCTTGAAGCCGGCCAGATTAATTTAACCGACGCCACCTTTACCTTTTGTGAGCCCGGCCAGAACGACTGGGACCTGGCCGCCAGCGAGCTGCACCTCGACCAGAATAAAGGCATCGGCAGCGCCTGGCATACCCGTGTGCGCGTGGCCGAAGTACCGGTGCTGTATATTCCTTATTATCGCTTTCCCATCGGCGACCAGCGTATGACCGGTTTCCTCGATCCGAAATTCACCCTTAATGAATTCGGTCAGGCGGAAGATATTCAACTGCCGTTTTACTGGAACATCGCCGCCAACGCCGATGCCACCATTGTGCCGCATCATATTCTCGACCGCGGCATGCTATGGGAAACCCAGCTGCGTCATAAAACCCGCTGGCTGGGTGACGGTGAGCTGAATTATGGCTATCTGAATAAGGACGCCACCGAAGGTGAAGAACGCTGGCTGGTGAATTATCAGCAGTCTGGACAGCTGGGATCTGGCTGGCAGCACCGCTGGGTGTACAACAACATCAGCGACAAAGACTACCTCAGCGATATGAGCCCGACCGCGGCCGTCGACCGCACCACTCACCTGCCGCGCCGCGGTCAAATTCTCTGGGATCAGGACAGCTGGCATTTTGATATTACTGCCGAAAGCTTTCAGACCATCGACGAAACCATCGCCCTCGGCAATCGGCCTTACCGCCGTCTGCCGCAGCTGAACCTGAGTTATCAGCCGCTGGTGATCAATGCCCTGCAGATTCAGCAACGCCTGCAGACCACGCGCTTTACCCGCGAAGACGAAGCCATTATCAACGACAGCGAACAAACCCTCAGCGGCTTTGCTGCCCTGAATGGCGACCGTCTGCTGTCCGACACCAGCATCGCTTATCCGCTGGAATGGCCATTCGGCTTTCTCCGTCCCAAAGCGGAATACCGCCAGCGTACCTATAACCTCACCAACGCCGACGACACGCTTACCGACACCGAGCTGGACGTCAGCCAGGGAACCGGCCGCTACAGCGTCGATGCCGGTCTGTTTTTTGAGCGCGAATTCAACTGGTTTGGCAGCGACTATCAGCAGACACTGGAGCCACGCCTGTTCTGGGTGAAAAGCCCGTATCTGGCCGGGCAGGATCAGATTCCTAATTTTGACAGCACCAAAACCACCGTCACCTACGCCAGCCTGTTCAACGGCGACCGTTTTACCGGTGGCGACCGTCTGGCCGACCTTGATCAGATCAGTGCCGGTCTGACCACGCGCTTTATCCGCGATGACGGTCTGGAACAATTCCGCGCCAGTGCCGGTCGTATCTGGTACAACAAAGACCGTCTGGTGCAACTGAGCGGTAGCGCCATCCCTGACGCAGATACTCAGGCCACATCCAGTACGCTGGGTGAAGTGGAGTGGAACCCGGATGAAAAGTGGTCGCTGTACCACACGCTGGAATGGGATACCTATGAAGACTTCGCCCGTCAGCGCCGTTATGGTGTGCGCTTTGAAGGGTTGAATAACCGCTTCCTGAACGTTGCCACCAATACTGTGCAAAGTTACAACAACACAACCGACAAAGTGCTGACCAGTACCAAGCAGCTGGATGCAGGCTTTTTCTGGTCGCTGACCGACCGCTGGGCACTGGTGGGACGCCAGCTGCGCGATTTGCGCACTTATGACAGTAACAGCAGTGAAAAACGCCCCGTCAGCCCGGTACTCGAGTCCCTGGCCGGTTTCGAATACCAGAACTGCTGCTGGCGGGTACAGATGCTGTACCGCGAAAGTTCACCCAAAGATACCGATGCTGATGCCGAATTCAGCACCGACAAACGCTACGGCTTTATGCTCAGCATTCAGCTCAAAGGTCTCGGCAGCTTCGGCAGTGGCACCGACGACATTATCAGTGAAGGCATAACCGGATACTCAAGACGACAATACCATGACTATTAAAACCCTCCTGCTCAGCAGCATTTTTGCTCTCGCCAGTCAGCACGCACTGGCCGCTCCGGTCCCCATTGATCAAGTGGTGGCGGTTGTCGATGACGACATTCTGATGGCCAGTGAACTGGCCGAACGCATCGATAGTGTCACCCGCCAGAATGCCGGTGGCGCACTGCCACCAGCCGATGTGCTGCGTGCTCAGGTGCTGGAGCGCATGATTCTGGAAAGCGTTCAGTTGCAGATGGCTGATCGTGGCGGTATCCGCATCAGCGACGCCCAACTGAACGAAGCGCTGGGCCGCATCGCCGCCCAGAATAATATGACCCTGCCGCAATTCCAGAAAGCGATGGAAAAAGAAGGCGTGTCCTTTGCCAGTGCGCGCCAGCAAATTCTGAATGAAATGCGCATTTCCCGCGTACAGCGTTTTCAGGTGGGCGAACGCATTCAGATTACGGATCAGGACGTCGATTATTTCCTCGCCTCCGATCTGGGTAAGATGGCCTCCGCCGCGGAATACAACCTCGGCCACATCCTGATTGCCGTCCCCTCTGAAGCCTCACCGGCCGATTTGCAGGCCGCTGAGAAAAAAGCTCAGGCGCTGGTTAAGAAACTGCGCAATGGTGCCGATTTCCACCAGATGGCGATTGCCGAATCCAGCGGTCGCACGGCGCTTGATGGCGGCGATCTCGGCTGGCGTAAAGAAGCTCAGCTGCCGGGCATTTTCGCCCCGGTTGCCCCCAAGCTGCAGGTTGGCGGCATTTCTGATCCGATCAAAAGCGCCAGCGGTTATCACATCGTTAAACTGAAAGATAAGCGCGGCGGTAATACCCAACTGATTACCCAGACCAAGGCCCGTCATATTCTGATCCGCACCAACGAAGTACGAGATCAGCAACAGGCTGAAGAACTGATCAACCAGCTGTATCAGCGCCTGCAGGCCGGTGAAGATTTTGCCACTCTGGCACAGGAATTCAGCGACGATCCGGGCAGCGGTGCCAGCGGTGGTGATCTGGGTTGGGTGAATCCGGGTGATATGGTGCCGGAATTTGATACCACCATGCAGGAAACCGCGGCCGGTAAAATCAGCGCCCCATTCGAGAGCCAGTTCGGCTGGCACATCCTGCAGGTTGAAGACCGTCGTCAGACCGATGTCGGCGCCGAAAACCAGCGCAATCAGGTACGCCAGATGCTCTACAGCCGCCGTTTTGAAGAAGAACTGCCCATCTGGCTGCGTAAAATCCGCTCCGAAGCTTACGTTGATATTAAGGAGCGTCCATGACGCTGCGTCTGGCCATCACCGCCGGCGAACCCGCCGGTATCGGCCCGGATCTGTGCATTCAGATTGCGCAACAACCACACAGCTGCGAACGGGTGGTGATTGCCGATCCGGGTCTGCTGGAAGAACGGGCAAAACTGCTCGGTCTGCCACTGCGCCTGCGTGAATTTGATCCGGCCAGCCCCCCGGTTGCCAGTGGTGCCGGTGAGCTGACCGTCTGTCCGGTCAGCCTGCACGCCCCGGTGCGTGCCGGACAGCTCGACAAAGCCAACAGCGCCTACGTGCTGGAAACCCTGCGCGTTGCCGTTCAGGGCGCACTGGATAAGCACTGGGCCGGAATCGTCACCGCCCCGGTGCACAAAGGCATCATCAATGACGCCGGTATCGCCTTCAGTGGTCATACCGAATACTTCCGCGATTACTGCGGTGTCGAAGAAGTGGTGATGATGCTGGCCACCAGCGATCTGCGTGTCGCATTGGTAACCACTCACTTACCGCTGCGCGCCGTCGCCGATGCCATCACCCCGGATCGCATCAAGCGCGTCACCCGTATTCTGCATCACGACCTGCAAACCTTCTTTGGTGTCGCCAAACCGCGCATTCTGGTTGCCGGTCTGAATCCGCATGCCGGAGAAGATGGCCATCTTGGCCGTGAAGAGCTGGATATTATTATTCCAACCCTTGAGCAGCTGCGCGACGAAGGCATGGATCTGATTGGCCCATTGCCCGCCGATACCCTCTATACTCCCAAACATCTGCAACAGGCGGACGCAACCCTGGCCATGTATCACGATCAGGGCCTGCCGGTGCTCAAGTTTCATGGCTTCGGCCGCGCCGCCAATATCACCCTGGGACTTCCCGTAATCCGGACTTCGGTCGATCATGGTACGGCGCTCGATCTAGCTGCTACCGGGCAAGCCGACAGCGGCAGCCTGCTGACCGCCATCGAAGTCGCACTGCAAATGGCAAACTGATATGACAAGACACAACTCCAAAGCTCAGGGTCATGCCCACAAGGCTCAGGGTCATACCCCGAAAGCCCAGGGGCATAAAGCCCGCAAACGCTTTGGCCAGAACTTTCTGCACGATAACCATGTTATCGACAAGATTGTGCGCGCAATTCATCCGCAGCATTCCGACTGCCTGGTCGAAATCGGCCCTGGTATGGGCGCCCTGACCGAACCACTGTTAGACGCCAGCGGCAAGCTCGATGTGGTTGAACTCGACCGCGATCTGATCCCGATTCTGCGTACCAAGTTTTTTAACTTTCCGGAATTCCGTATCCACGAAGGCGATGCGCTGAAGTTCGATTTCCGCCAGCTGCTGCAGCCGGGCCAGCAACTGCGGATTGTCGGTAACCTGCCGTACAACATTTCCACACCGCTGATTTTTCACTTTCTGGCGCATCACACCATCGTGCATGACATGCACTTTATGCTGCAGAAAGAAGTGGTTGATCGTCTGGCGTCCGGCCCCGGTACTTCCGATTACGGCCGCCTGGGGATCATGGCTCAGTACTACTGCAAGGTAGAGCCGCTGTTTATCGTCGGCCCCGGTTCATTCAATCCACCACCGAAAGTGGATTCGGCCATCGTGCGCATGAGCCCTTACGATGTACTGCCGTTCCCGGCGAAAGACACCAAAACACTGGAGCGCGTGGTGCGCGAAGCCTTCAGCATGCGCCGCAAAACCTTGCGCAATACACTGAAAAACCTGATCAGCGCCGAACAGCTGGAAGCCATTGGCATTGATACCACGCTGCGCCCGGAGCGTCTGACGCTGGAAGAATACGTGCGCATCGCCGATGCCGTTTACGAACTGCAGCAGGCTGCGCCTGATGCAAACGCTGACGACAGCGGAGAACAGGCATGAGCCTCGACGACAGCATTGTGGTCAGCGTGCAGTGCGAATATCTCGACCAGCAATCAGTGCCGGACGAGAAGCGCTTTGTCTTCGCCTACCATATCGATATTCATAACCGTGGCGAGCAGGCGGCGACGCTGCGCTCGCGCCACTGGTTTATTGCCGATGGCAACAACGATGTGCAGGAAGTCAAAGGCGAAGGTGTGGTCGGCGAACAACCGACCATCGAGCCACTGGAAAGCTACCGCTATTCTTCCGGTGCAGTGCTCGCCACCCGTGTTGGCAGCATGCGCGGTTACTATGTGATGGAAGCGGATGACGGCACTCTGTTTCATGCCACCATTCCGGTGTTTACCCTGGCGACGCCCAACGCCCTGAACTGACATTTGCCCACAACGCCTCGACGAGAAAATTACTAAATGGCAATATACGCGATTGGTGATATTCAAGGTTGTTACGAACCTCTGCAGCGCTTGCTGGCACTGGTGCAGTTTGATCCACAACAAGATCAACTGTGGCTGGCTGGCGACCTGGTTAACCGCGGGCCGCAATCACTGGAAGTCCTGCGCTTTGCCAAAAGCCTCGGCCACCGCGCGCGCTGCGTACTGGGTAATCATGATCTGCACCTGCTGGCCATGCACTACGGTGGCCAGAGCAGTCGCAACAACGACACGCTGACGCCGGTGCTCAATGCGCCTGACCGCGACGAGCTGCTCGACTGGCTGCGTTTCCAGCCTCTGGTCGTGTTGGATGAAGCGCGCAACTGGTGCATGAGCCACGCCGGGATTCCGCCCGCCTGGAGTGCACGCAAGGCACGCAAACGGGCACAGGAAGTCGAAGCGGTGCTGCAGGGTAATGACTGCAGCGCATTCTTCAGCCAGATGTATGGCAACCTGCCCGACCAGTGGCAGAAAGGACTGCAAGGAATGGAGCGTCTGCGCCTGATCGTCAATTATCTGACCCGCATGCGCTTTATCAGCCCTGAAGGGCAGCTGGATTTACTCAGCAAAGAAGGACTTGACCAGGCACCGCCGGGTTACCAGCCCTGGTTTGAAGCGGAAAACCGCGCCGCAGCAACCACCCGCCTGCTGTTTGGCCATTGGGCCGCACTGGAAGGCAAAGCGAATGGCACCAATGTTTATGCTCTGGATACCGGTTGTGTCTGGGGCGGTGAATTATCTGCCCTGCGCCTCGACGACCAGCAATGGTTCCGGGTGCCGGCACAGCCCGTATAACCACTCCCGCTGCCGGGGGCCAACTGAGGTAATACTATGAGTGCGTTTAAACACATCAACGCAGGCGACGCCAAAGCCCTGTTTGAACAAGGCAATGTCGCCATTGCCGATATCCGTGATGCGATGAGCTTCGATGCTGGCCACATCCGGGCGGCAACCCGTGTAGACAACCAAAGCCTGACACAATTTATCGCTGCCACCGACAAAGACCAGCCATTGGTCGTATGCTGCTACCATGGCAACTCCAGCCAGGGCGCTGCACAGTTCTTTGGCGAGCAGGGCTACACCAATGTCTACAGCCTGGATGGCGGTTACGAAATGTGGAAGCTGGCATTCCCTGAATGGTGCGAACACAACGGATGACAACGGGCCACAGCACGGCTGTGGCTTCGCTCTGCACCTCCTTCTGTGTCAGCTCCGGTGCCGGTTCACTGTCAACATTCTCTCGCTACAACGCCCTGCGTTTATACCCTTCCTGCAACGACAATCTCCTGTTAACTGAATTACCAATAATTTCATTTTTATTACCTTCTGCGATAAGCGGCACGCTCAATGCATAATTAAATACAGGCAGATTAAGGCGTCGAAAAACAGTCACTCCTTAACTCTGAACACCAGACAAAAACCTTGGCCAAAAAAATTATTTACTGGCACGGGTCAACCAAACTGAACCATACTGGTCTGAGAGAAACAGGCATTAATCAACGGAATTTTATGTAACCGAAAAAAATTACAAGACTGCACAATAGCTACCGGAGAGGTGAACTATGAGCGTATTCAGCCGATACAAAGACAGGTACTCCGCCACGCAGGAAGAAGTTATGAGCCTGCAGGAGTACCTTGAATTGTGCAAACAGGACAAAAGTGTCTACGCCACCGCCGCCGAGCGAATGCTGATGGCAATCGGCGAGCCGGAATTAATCGACACTGCCAAAGACCAGCGCTTAAGCCGCATATTTTCCAACAAAGTTCTCAAACGCTACCCCGCCTTCTCTGAGTTTTATGGCATGGAGGAAGCCGTTGAAAATATTGTTTCATACTTCCGTCATGCTGCTCAGGGGCTGGAAGAACGCAAACAAATCCTCTATTTATTAGGCCCTGTTGGTGGTGGTAAATCGTCACTGGCTGAACGTCTTAAACACCTGATTGAACACATTCCGTTTTATGCCATTAAAGGCTCTCCGGTGTTTGAATCGCCACTGGGATTATTTGACCCAGAAGAAGACGCGCAGATTCTGCAGGAAGATTACGGAATTCCCCGTCATTATCTTGGCCATGTAATGTCTCCCTGGGCTGTTAAACGCCTGCATGAGATGGGCGGAGATATCAGTAAATTCGAAGTGGTTAAACTCTACCCGTCAATCCTCGACCAGATTGGTGTTGCCAAAACGGAACCTGGCGATGAGAACAATCAGGATATTTCTGCATTGGTGGGTAAAGTGGATATCCGCAAACTGGAAGACTATTCACAGGATGACCCGGATGCTTACGCCTACTCAGGTGCACTGAACCGTGCTAACCAGGGTCTGATGGAATTTGTGGAAATGTTCAAAGCACCGATTAAAGTGCTGCATCCACTGCTGACCGCCACTCAGGAAGGTAACTACAACGGCACCGAAGGCATGGGCGCCATTCCTTACCAGGGCGTTATTCTGGCTCACTCCAATGAATCGGAATGGCAGACCTTTAAAAACAATAAAAACAATGAGGCGTTTCTTGACCGCGTTTATATCGTCAAGGTTCCTTATTGTTTGCGCGTCAATGAAGAAGTTAAAATTTACGAAAAATTGCTATCAGGAAGCTCATTATCCAGCGCACATTGCGCACCCGATACATTAAAAATGCTTGCGCAATTTACAGTTCTTTCACGCCTTAAAGTGCCGGAGAACTCCAGCATTTATTCAAAAATGCGGATTTATAACGGCGAAAACCTGAAAGATACCGACCCAAAAGCAAAATCGCTGCAGGAATACCGCGATTCAGCCGGGGTTGATGAAGGCATGAATGGCATCTCGACGCGCTTTGCTTTCAAGATTCTGTCCAAGGTATTTAACTTTGATTCAACCGAAGTGGCCGCCAACCCGGTTCATTTACTGTATGTCATCGAACAAGCTATTGAACAGGAGCAGTTCCCGGAAGAAACCCACAACCGCTACCTGAATTTTATTAAAGAATATCTGGCGACCGAATACGTTGGTTTTATCGGTAAAGAGATTCAGACCGCTTACCTCGAATCGTATGCAGAGTACGGCCAGAATATTTTTGACCGCTACGTGACTTACGCTGATTTCTGGATACAGGATCAGGAATACCGTGATCCGGAAACCGGCGAAATGCTTGATCGGGTTTCTATTAATGAAGAACTCGAAAAAATAGAGAAAGCAGCCGGCATCAGCAATCCGAAAGACTTCCGCAACGAGATCGTTAATTTTGTATTACGCGCACGCGCCAACAACAATGGCAACAACCCGTCCTGGCAGTCTTACGAGAAAATGCGCGCCGTGATCGAGAAAAAAATGTTCTCCAACACCGAAGATCTGTTGCCGGTTATTTCATTCTCTGCCAAATCGTCTTCTGACGATCAGAAAAAACACGATGACTTTGTTGCCCGAATGACCGAGAGAGGGTACACCGAGAAACAAGTGAGGCTGTTGTCTGAATGGTACCTGCGTGTGCGTAAGTCGCAGTAACCACCGCAACAGAAATCCTGTCGGCAGATAAGGAGTAAACCATGTCTTACATTATTGACCGTCGCCTGAACGGTAAAAACAAAAGCATGGTCAACCGGGAGCGGTTTTTACGCCGCTACCGGCAACATATCAAAGAGGCGGTATCAGAATCGATCAACCGCCGCTCCATTACCGATATGGAGCGCGGTGAACAGATCAGTATTCCGACCCGTAATACCCATGAACCCAGCATCAGTCATGGTCCCGGTGGAAAACAACATCGGGTATTCCCTGGTAATAAAGAGTTCCATACCGGCGATCAACTGGACAAACCGCAGCAAGGTGGCGGAGGCAGCGGTTCAGGGCAAGCCAGTAATCAGGGCGAAGGGGAAGACGAGTTCTCTTTTTACATTACCCGCGATGAGTTTCTGAATTATCTGTTTGATGATCTGGCACTGCCAAACATGATCAAAAAAACACTGAGCCAGTCAAAGGAATTTAAAACCCGTCGCGCCGGGTTTGTCTCAGAAGGCACGCCCAACAACCTGTCGGTTGTCCGCTCGCTGCGCAATGCTCATGCGCGCCGCATCGGCATGAGTGTAGGAAAACGTAAAAAACTGAAGGAATTACAGGCCGCATTAACCGGGCTATCGGCGAGCGGACTGGATGACAGCAGCGAAGCCTTGGCGCTTAAAGAACAGATTGCCGACCTTGAGCGCCGGCTGAAAACCATTCCCTTCCTCGATGATCTGGATTTACGTTACCGCAGTCAGGTTAAAGTCCCGACACCCAGCAGTAAGGCGGTTATGTTCTGCATCATGGACGTTTCAGGCTCGATGACACAGGATATTAAAGACATCGCCAAACGGTTTTATATTCTGTTGTATTTATTTCTGCAGAAGAACTATGAGCATATTGAACTGGTATTTATCCGCCACCATACCAGCGCCCGCGAAGTCAGCGAGGAGGATTTCTTCTACTCCCGTGAAACCGGCGGAACCATTGTTTCCAGTGCATTAAAGCTGATGCAACAAATTGTTGAGGAACGTTACCAGAACAGCGACTGGAATATTTATGCAGCCCAGGCTTCAGATGGTGATAACTGGGATGATGACTCACCGCTGTGCGCAAAAATTCTGGGGGATTCGCTGTTATCCATGGTGCAGTACTTTGCCTATATTGAAATCACTCCCAACCAGCATCAGGCTCTGTGGGAAGCATACACCGGCCTCAGCCGACAATTTTCCTCACGCTTTGCGATGGCCCAGATCCGTAATCCCGGCGATCTGTATCCGGTATTCCGCGAACTGTTTGCCAAGGATCGTTATCAGGAGGCTGTATGAGCGAAAAAGTCAGAGAATATCTGTCTACCGACTCCGACTGGACCTTCGAGCTGCTTGAAGTTTATGACCGTGAAATTGGTCGCATTGCCAAGCTGTATAAGCTGGATACCTATCCGAATCAGATAGAAATCATCAGTGCTGAGCAAATGATGGATGCTTATTCATCGGTGGGTATGCCCATCGGCTATAACCACTGGTCTTATGGCAAACAGTTTCTTGCCACGCAAAAAGGCTATAAGCGTGGGCAAATGGGCCTGGCTTACGAGATCGTTATTAACTCCGATCCTTGTATTGCCTATCTGATGGAAGAAAACACCATGCCGATGCAGGCTTTGGTCATTGCTCATGCCTGCTACGGCCATAACTCCTTTTTTAAAGGCAATTATTTATTCCGCACCTGGACGGATGCCAGCTCCATTATTGACTACCTGTTGTTTGCCAAAAATTATGTACGCCATTGTGAAGAGCGTTATGGTCAGGAAGAAGTGGAACAGGTTCTGGATGCGTGCCATGCTTTGCAAAATTATGGCGTCGATCGTTATCGCAGGCCCAAGCCCATTTCAGCAGCAGAAGAAAAAACGCGGCAGAAAGAACGGGAGAACATTCTGCAGCAGCAGGTTAATGATTTGTGGCGCACTCTACCCACATCGTTAAAGGCCGAAAAGAACAACCAGAAACGTCAATTCCCCAGCGAACCACAGGAGAACATTCTGTATTTTCTGGAAAAGAATGCTCCTTTACTGGCCCCCTGGCAGCGCGAGCTGATTCGTATAGTACGCAAGATATCCCAGTACTTTTATCCGCAGCGCCAGACTCAGGTCATGAATGAGGGTTGGGCAACTTTCTGGCACTACACCCTGCTCAATCATCTTTACGATGAGGGCAAAGTCACTGATGGTTTTATGATGGAGTTTCTGACATCACACACCAACGTAGTTATGCAGCCCGGTTTTGACTCACCTTACTTCAGCGGTATTAATCCCTACGCATTGGGATTCAATATGTTTCAGGATATTAAACGTATCTGTGAGAACCCAACAGCTGAAGACCGTGAATGGTTTCCGGATATTGCCGGTTCCGATTGGCTGGAGACACTGCACTTTGCCATGAACAACTTTAAAGACGAGAGTTTTATTCAGCAGTTTCTGTCACCCAGAATGATGCGCGAATTTCATCTGTTCAGCATTTACGACGACGATGAAAAAAACAAATACCTTATCGACGCCATTCATGATGAACGCGGCTATCGGAAGCTGCGGGAAATGCTGGCGCGTCAGTATGATCTTTCAGTGCGCGAACCGAATATTCAGATCTGGTCGGTTGATCTTGAAGGTGATCGCTCACTGACTCTGCGTCACACCATGCAAAACGGCACACCGCTTTCAAACGATACCCATGAAGTACTTAAACACCTGCATTTTCTTTGGGGATTTGATATTCATCTGGAAACGTATAAAGAAGAACGCATGATCAAACGCCAAAGCTGCCCCTCTACATTCATTGAGGAGTAAAAGTCCCAGTCAACCCGGCGTAAATGAGTAAGAATTCAGTTGCGCCGGTATTCCGCCCGCAGGTTCAGAAGATTACCGCTGAACATCAACACGGCACCGGCCAGCACAAACAGATCAATACTTTCCTGATAAAACAAGTAGCCCACCAGCGCAATCAGCGGTAAACGCAGAAAATCCATTGGCACCACCACGGTTGCATCCGCCAAACGAAACGCATGCGCCATACAGAAATGAGCACTCATCGCAGTAATACCCACCAGTAAAATCCAGGGCAGAGCCTCAGGCGCAGGCGTTGTCCAGTTAAGCAATGACGGCACCAAACCAAAGGGGAGCTGCATAAGCGTCATATAAAACAGAATGCACAGAGGTGTATCGGTTCGGGTCAGCGATTTGGTTTGGATATAAGAAAAAGCATAGCCAAGAGCACCGCCCAGCACCGCAAACGCTGCGGGCTGAAGCACGCCCGCACCGGGGCGCAAAATCAGCAAAAGCCCGGCAATACCCAATACCAAAGCCTGCAAACGTGGTCCGGTCAGGCGCTCTTTTAACAGAAAAAATGCCAGCAGCGCTGTCCATACCGGCGTCGTGAATTCAATCGCAATCACTTCTGCTAACGGAATAAAAGCCAGACCATAAAACCAGCCATATTGCCCTGCGTAATGAGCAATATTCCGCAACCAGTGGGTTTTAAGCCGTTGGGTTTTTATTTGTTGCCAGCCACTGCGGCTGAGCAAAATAGAGATAACCAACACACCTATTACACTGCGGAAAAACAGAATCTGATAGGTAGTGAGCGAATGTGACAATTCCCTTCCGGAAATCGCCATCAACATAAATGACAGCAGCGCCCCTGACATCCACAGTGCCGCGACGAAAGCAGGATGACGATTTTGCAGCATGGATACGATCCACAGAGAACAAGGGCAGGCAGGGTAGCACGACTGACAGAAATATAAATAAGCGCAAAGGCGAAGGCTATCCGCCTTGCGCCATTAAATCATTACCAGGCAATCACCATATCGTCGCGCTGAATCGCCAGATGCTCGGCGGTCAGTTTCATTTCTGCAACAACAAACTGCGGCTGTACCTGCTTAATGACAATTTCGGTCGCCATATCACTGAGTTCGGTACGAGGCTCAAGGTCGAGGTTATAAAAAGTACCGGTACGGTAAACCTGAAATTTATCCCCCGGGCGAATACCAGCTCCGGCGCTGGCTTCAATGTGCAGGCGGTTGCCTTTGGCTTTTACGATGCGCGCCATAAACGGCTGACAACGTAACACCTCATCGACATCATCCACCACGCCACTGAGTAATTCACGCACCTCGGTCCCATAAGGTGTTTGCCAGAAATGAGGAGAAGCAAAGGGCACCCGTTCGCGCGCCGGACGATCCCAGGCACCATGAGCCGAATAGCTGCGCTGAAACAACATGGCGCCACTGAGGCCATCATGAACAAAAACATCCATCACGAACTGGCGGTCGCGGTTGTTGCTTTCAAGACCCAATAAATCCAGCCAGCTGTCGGAGCCACGGTTGCGGCCGGAATCATTACCCGCCTCCCCCATCATCGCCAGGTCCCGCACAACGCCCGACACCACATACTGCGCCCCCAACTGGGTCGCCAGTGCGACCGATGTGGTTAAGCGCTGCTGCGCTGTTTCCATCGATGGAGCGCGTCGTGGGTCCTGATAAAGACTGGTACGGGTGGCATCCAACGCATGGATTGCACCGCGATTGTTAAGGGTATTAACCAACACTCGGGGTAAGTCCTGCTCAATGTTCTGCAGCTGTCCGAGTGTGGCCTGCTGCGGACGCGCCAGTCCGAATCCGGCCACGGCCACCGCTTTTCGGTAACGCTGGGTACTGGCCGGGCACATCGCCTGCGGGCTGACATCGGCACGGATAGCTACCTGATATAAACCGCCGGACTGATCCTCCCACAGCACTTCGATATTTTTCAGCTGCGCATGCGAACGCACCTGTACATCATCCTGTTTGACCACCCCATCGCTCATCAGCTGCGTACTGCTGACCTGAGCACCGGCGCGCAGACTGGCCTGACGCATGGCATCCTGCAATGCCTGCTCACGGGCATAAGAAACAGCACCGGTCAGCGGTGCCTCACCGGTAACTTCGACCGTCAGAGCGGCAACAGGCAGTGAACATAAAGCAATGAACATAACGCTCAGGATACGCATAAAGCCTCCTCGCCAGATTGGCTGTCACTCAATAAAGTAAAAGCCGGTTTCCGGTACGCTGGCTTCACCCTGAACACGCTGACGCTGGCTGGAAGCAAAGTTACTGCTGCCGGACGGACTGCCTAATGATGCACGGCAATCAACATTGAAACGCTGGCTGTCTGACGTCTGTAAACAATTGCGGAATCCCTGGTCAATCACCATCTCCAGCAGCGTTTCAACACTTCCATCCGGCATCACATCCGACGATACGACCCGCGCACCATGCATATAGGTTTCCACATAGCTGCGAAAACGGTCATTCTGCACAACCATATCGCGTACCGTGGTGCTGCCCTGAATAGACGTGCCATACACCCGCTCAGCCATTGAGCGGTAGGCATCCATTTTGGATGCACGGATGGCCATCAGGCGTCGCTGGACTTCACTTTTTTTCTTGTCCGTATCCATTGCGCCATAACCGACAACCCGTAACACCATCGGCGCAATCGGGTCTATTTCCTGTTCCACCGGCTGAAAATACGCCTCAGGGTCTTCACTAAGATTACTGTCTTCAATCAGAGCGCTTGAGCACCCCTGCAACATCATGGATGCAATGGCACTGCCTGCCAGCATGAAAGGCCACTTCATAACAATCTCCCGAACAACTGAGGCGCAGGAATCTGTCCTTATTCATCGCCATAACAGCCGGCATGGTTTGCGGACAGAGATTCCCCTGTTAGGTCATCTATCGGCCGCGACGGCAAAAATTTAAACTTTTTTTATTCTGCGCGAGAAAAACCACAGGTCACGCAACTTGCGATCCGGCCAGGCATGCCACTGATACAGCGCCAAACCGGCCAGCAGCAATGCGGCACCCAATACCGAACTGGCGGCCAGGCGCTCGTCTTTCAGCCAGAAGCCCCAGAAAACGGCCAGCACCGGCGCAATCAGAGTAATCAGGGTCACGCGGGATGCAGGCAGATGCTGCAGCACCAGGTAATACAACATAAACCCCAGCAGAGAACCGAACACCACCAGATAGCCAAGCCCCAGCTGACTGGCCAAAGGCCACTCATCCGGCAGATGCAGTCCAAATAATGGCAGTGTCAGCAGGTAGACAAATGATGACAACCACAACGTACCACTGGTCTGCACCATCGGATGCAGACCCGCATTGACCTGCTTTACCCATACCGCGCTGGCGGCAAAACAAAAAACAGACATCAGCGTGCCCAAAATGCCACGCCAGGCACCGTCATCCAGTGCCAGTCGCCCGGCAACCACAAACGTCAGTCCTAACAGCGCCAGCAACAACGCCAGCACCCGAACGGGCGTCAGTTCGCGTTCATTCAGCCAGAACCAGGCAAGCGCACCGGACAACATAGGGCTGAGACCATAGAGCACCGAAATCAAACCCGATGGAATATAAAGAGAGCCCCAGTAGACTGACATCATTGCACCATAGACGCCCAGACTACCGGCCAGATAACTCATTAATGCAGCACGATTCAGACGCAAAGGCTGACGCAGCAGCAAAAGAATGGGCAAAGATAACAGAGCGCTGAGCCACATTCTCAGCGTCAGAGCGGTAAAAAAATCCAATCCGTCCTGACTGAACTGGATAGCAATGGGCGTGGTGGACCAGATAAAAACCACCAGCAGATAAGCAACAACAACAGGCATAACACAGACCCCGGAGAAACCAGAACACCACCTGCAGCCCACAAAAAAGGCCGCGAAAGCGGCCTTTTAAACAGAACAGAGCGAACTGACTAAAACGACCGCCGGAAACGGGCATGCACAACCATGGCGCGGCGAATTCGCAGCGGCGCGGCCATAGTGGCAAAAGCTTGTTTCGGACAGATGACGTTTAACATTCAGATCTACTTATTCTGTTAACGAATTAACACAGATTCGGCAGGATAGACTTGCCATATTCGTTATGCAAGGGTGGCGAATACTGACTACTATAGTTGTACGATTGACGGCATTATGTGCAAAACGGACTAAGACAATAACTGACTGGGAATAATTCCCGGAAGATCGTTTTTTTTCGCACATAGCCAACCAGCATCATTCGTTTAACGATAAACAAGGAACTCGGATCATGATCAAACGTTCACTATTGGCAGTCGCCATCGCAACACTCAGCATTCAATCTGTCCAGGCTGCACCTTTCCTGCCAATGGATGCCCGTGGTCTGGCTATGGGAAGCACCGGTGTTGCCAGCGCCCAACGCGCCCACGCCCCGGCTTATAACCCTTCGCTGCTGTCACAAGCATCCGAAGACGATGATTTCGCTCTGCTGTTTCCTCAAATCGGCGTCAATCTGGCGGATGAAGAAGAGCTGATCGATGAAGCAGAATTAATTTCTGACGAAATCTTCCCGGATTTTGAAGCGGCAATTGATGGGGCCATTGGCGGTTCTGAAGGTCTGGATAAAAACCTGGATGATCTGGCTGCTGCCGTTGATGCTCTGGTATTAGAACTTAATCAAGCAGTTCCGAACCCTGCAACGGTTCAGTCTCTGAATGCGACCGTCAGAAATCAGTTTGCAGATGTTAACAGCGATCTGACTATTACTGGCACGGCAGTAAATGACCTGACCGACTCACTGAACCGTATTTCCGGAAATCCACTGTCAGCTCGACTGGGTGTCGGTGGTGCACTGGCCATTCCGAGCAAAAAATTTGCAGCGGCAGTGTCCATTTCCGGCAGTGCAAACATCTCAGCCAAGGTAAATTTCAGTGAGCGCGATCTCAGTCTGCTAGGCAGCTATGTCCCTGCGGCTCAAGCCTATTTGCAGCAGGCAGACAGTACGACGGAGGCCATTGACGCAGCCTTCCAGAGTGGCGCACCTGACGCTGGGACCCTTCAGAATTTACAGGATCAAGTTAATGCCCTGCAGGGCTTCGACTATGTGACAGACGGCGGCACCACCATCATTCAGGACGGCCAGTTCACCGACGACGCCAGTGATGCCAACCTGACATCAACCGCCGAAGTTGTTGCGGTAGCCATTGTCGATCTGGGCGTATCACTCTCCCGCGAATTTGATTTCTCCGGTGAAAAAGTAGCCATTGGCCTGACGCCAAAACTGCAGAAAATCACGACCTATCACTATGCCGATGAGGTGGATGGTTTTGATGAAGTCGACGAAGATGATCTGGAAGACTCCAAAGAAGACTACAGCAAAGTAAATCTGGATATCGGCGCGTCATACCGCTTCGGCTCTGAGGGCAATTGGGTAGCTGGCCTGGTAGGTAAAAACTTACTGGGTGGCGAGTTCGACTACGCCGATGTACTGGTTACACCAAAAGACTCCAATGGCAATCCGGATCCGTTGCAACCGGCTTATACCATTGATGGAGGCTCGGTAAAACTGAACCCTCAGTTCCGCGCCGGCCTCTCCTACCAGAGCAGCTGGGTTAATGTCGCGGTGGATTTAGACCTGACCGAGAACGATCCGATTGCCTTCGAAAATCCAACCCAATACGCCGCAATCGGTGCCGAGTTTGATCTGTTCAGTACTCTGCAACTGCGTGCCGGTTATCGTACCAATATGAGCGCAAGCAATTCCGACATGGTGTCCGTTGGTTTTGGTCTGTCGCCGTTTGGCGTACATCTGGATATCGCCGCGATGGCAAACCCGAGCGATCCTGAAAAAGAAGCCGGTGTTGCGCTGGAAACCGGTTTCTATTTCTGATTCCGGCCAGACAGAACCGGCAAAGGTTCTGCTCTGATGCCTGAAAGGCTAAACTTAAAAGCCGTCACAATATTGTGGCGGCTTTTTTATTGACGGAATTTTAGTTATGCAGATTTACCTTGTCGGCGGCGCGGTACGCGACCAGCTACTGAATATTCCCTTAAAAGACCGTGATTGGGTGGTGGTAGGCAGCACACCGGACGAATTGCTGGCTCAGGGATTTCAGCAGGTCGGCGCCGACTTTCCGGTTTTTCTGCATCCGCAAAGCCACGAAGAATACGCTTTGGCCCGCACCGAGCGGAAAAGCGGCCAGGGTTATCAGGGGTTTGATTGTCGCTTCAGTCCTGACATTACCCTGGAAGAAGATTTATTACGCCGCGACCTGACCATTAATGCCATGGCACAGGATGATCAGGGCAATATTATTGACCCCTACAATGGCAAAGCCGATCTTGACCGACGTTTACTGCGCCATGTATCGCCCGCCTTTGCCGAAGATCCATTACGGGTTCTGCGCGTTGCCCGCTTTGCTGCACGCTTTGCACCCTTAGGTTTCCACGTTGCCGACGAAACCATGACACTGATGCGAAATATGGTAAACGCTGGCGAACTGGATCATCTGGTGGCTGAACGTGTCTGGAACGAGACTCAACGGGCACTGGGCGAGCAACAACCCAGCGTTTACTTCCAGGTACTGCGTGATTGCGGCGCGTTGAAAGTCTGGTTCGGTGAAATTGATGCCCTGTTTGGCATTCCACAACCAGAACAGCATCACCCGGAAATTGATTGCGGTATTCACGCATTATTATCACTGACGGCTGCCGGAAAGCTCAGCCAGAGCATTGCTGTCCGCTGGGCCGCACTCACGCATGACCTGGGCAAAGCATTAACGCCACAAACCGAATGGCCACGCCATATTGCGCACGAAGCCCGTGGCAAAAAACCCTTAAAAGCGTTACATCAACGCCTGAAGGCACCGCGCGATGCCGCCGACCTGGCGCTGCTGAGCAGCGAATTTCATACCCATATTCATCGCGCCTTCGAATTAAAAGGCAGCACGCTTAACAAGGTATTTAACCAACTCGATGCCTGGCGTAAACCTGAACGTTTTGAACAATTTTTATGGGTATGTGAAGCCGATGCCAAAGGCCGTACCGGACTGGAAAACACACCATATCCGCAGGCCAACTATGTGCGCGCCGCATTAAAAGAAGCATTAACAATCCGAGTGCAAGACATCATAGCGCAGGGACACCAGGGTGCTGCCATAAGAGCCGCGCTGGAAGAAGCACGCGACCATCATTTGCAACATTGGAAAGAAACTGAAGGCCCTAAATTCCAGGCGATAACCGGAAAGAACAGTAATAGCCCGGATTAACCGCGGGCAATCGAATGCTGGCTGGCGCGTACCGGATACAACGGTTGATCGGCCAGCGCTGGCCAGTAATGCGCCAGTGGTGTGCCATCAGCTGGATCAACACCGTCGGGGAAAATATCCAGCAACGGCCGCAATACAAAAGCGAACTGCTGAATATCGGTACGCGGTAATTGCAATCCGGAAAAATCACCAGCCAGATCATCAAATAATAAGATGTCGATATCCAGTGCGCGGGATGAATATTTCACCGCATCCGGCGTGCGGCCAAAATCAAATTCCAGCTGCTTTAATGTACCAGCCAGCTCGGTCAGAGAGCAGTTGCTGTCAATTTCGACCACCAGATTAATAAAATCCGGACCATCAAAACCCAGTGCGGGTGAACGATACCAGGGCGATACGCGCAACAAAGAATAGTGTTCACTCAGGCGGGCGATTCCAGCCGCCAGATTCTGCTCGGCATTAATATTGGAACCTAAGCCAAGAAAAATCCGCGACATCAGCGATTATCTCCCGCCAGCTCATCACCGCGTTCAATATACAAGCCAACCGCACGCGCCTGTGGCACCACCGCCGGTTTTTCCACCTGAATACCCAACCAGGGCATGCCAAATTCTTTGCGCAATGCTTCAGCCAGGCGCTCCAGCAAGGACTCCAACAATTGAAAATGCTGCTCACGAACAAAGCGCTCAATAAACTCGGTAACCGCCTGATAATTTAATGCATGCATCAGATCATCGGTGGCAGCCGCCAGGCGAATATCCCAGGCCATTTCCAGATCAAAAACCAAAGGCTGACGCACTTGCTTTTCCCAGTCATAAACACCGATAACAGCATCGACTTTCAGGCCGCGAATAAAAACTCTATCCATGCTCTGCACCACGCTCTGCATTCACGTTAACAGCAACACAATCAACCGGCGTCAGACTGGTCATCGGCCAGCGTGGCACAACCGAGACCGCCAGATCAGAATGCTCTCCGGCCAGTAAGCGCTGGGTACCGGCATAAGCGATCATCGCGCCGTTATCAGTGCACAACTCCGGACGTGGATAAAAGACGGCACCCCCCAAGGCCTCGGCAGTAGTACGCAATTTTTCGCGCAGGCGCTTATTAGCCCCCACACCACCGGCGATAATCAGCCGGTTAATACCCGTTTGCTGCATCGCCCGTTTGCATTTAATCGCCAGCGTATCGACCACGGCCGCTTGAAAACAGGCAGAGATATCGGCTTTATCCTGCTCCGCCAACACACCATCCACCGCACATTCAAGAATCGTCGTGCGCACGCGGGTTTTTAAACCACTGAAGCTGAAATCCAGACCAGGACGGTCGGTCATCGGACGCGGAAATTTAAAGCGTTTTTCATCGCCCAGGGTCGCCAGCGCGCTGAGAGCAGGGCCACCGGGATACGGCAGTCCCATCATTTTTGCGGCTTTATCGAAGGCTTCACCGGCGGCATCGTCGAGAGACTCGCCTAATAATGTGTAACGACCGATGCCATCAACCTGAACCAGCTGGGTATGACCACCGGAAACCAATAAGGCAATAAAAGGAAAAGCCGGCGGATTATCTTCCAGCATCGGCGCCAGCAGGTGGCCTTCCATGTGGTGAACACCAATGGCTGGCAGATCAAGCGCCCAGGCCAGGCTGCGGCCTAAACAAGCCCCCACCAATAAAGCACCCACCAGTCCCGGCCCCGAGGTGTAAGCCACACCATCCAGTTCTGCCAGCGTCAGGCCCGCTTCGTGCAACACTTCGCGAATCAGCGGCAGCGCTTTGCGCACATGATCACGGGAAGCGAGTTCCGGCACGACACCGCCGTATTCTGCATGCAGTGCAATCTGCGAGTAAACCCGGTGTGCCAGCAAACCCTGCTTACTGTCATACAGGGCGATGCCGGTCTCATCGCAGGATGTTTCCAGACCTAAAACCCGCATAAATAATCTCTTCTCACACGATCTAACGAAGGGGCGCATGATACTGCCGCACCAGAGCTGGCGCTACCCGCAATTCCCGAACAGCCCAACAGACACTTAAAGCGCGCAGGAATGACAGGATAAACCCCACGGGTATTTAGCAAGAACCCAGCAACCACGCGCCCTGCACATTGCCTCTGGCCAATACTCAAACTACTCTTTGCAATCCGCGGACAAAGGATTTAGAATGCCCGCCCTCTAACTGGGGCCTGTGGTTTCCCCATAAACAGACTGATTTAAAACGTAGGTGATTGGATGCCAGCTGTAAAAGTTAAAGAAAACGAACCGTTTGACGTCGCACTCCGTCGCTTCAAGCGTTCTTGCGAAAAAGCAGGCGTACTGTCTGAAGTACGTCGTCGTGAGCATTACGAGAAGCCAACCTGGATCCGTAAGCGTAAAGCGGCAGCCGCTGTTAAGCGTCACTTGAAAAAAGTGCAGCGCGAACAGCGTAAAATGGTCCGTCTCTACTAAGAGCCGGATTACGGGAATAAAGGAGACCGCATGAGTACTCTGGTTGCCAGTTTTAAAGACGCTGTCAAAGCGGCAATGCGCGCCAAAGAAAAAGAGCGGCTGAATGCTCTGCGCTTAGCGCAGGCAGAATTCAAACGTGTTGAAGTTGATGAACGCATTGAAATCGACGACGAACGTGCTCTGGCCATTCTCGATAAAATGACCAAACAACGTCGTGACTCCATCGCGCAGTACGCTGCCGCCGGACGCGACGACCTGGTAGCCGTCGAACAGTATGAAATTGATGTACTGTCCGAGTTTCTGCCAGAAGCCTTGAGCGAAGAAGAGTTGGCCAAACTGGTGGCTGATGCGATTGCACAGTCCGGTGCTGCTTCAATGCAGGACATGGGCAAAGTCATGGGCATCCTGAAACCACAAGTGCAAGGTCGTGCCGATATGGCACAGATCAGTCAACTGGTGAAGTCTCAACTGGGCTGATTCTGCTCTGCAGGCAATAGAAGCGCTACCCATCCCGGTGTGTAGCGCTTTTGTCGTTTATACGGCTTAATCAAATATACGCTCAGCACAACAGGCACCGCATTTATGGCAGGCCGCATACCCCAGTCTTTTATAGATGACCTACTCGCCCGCGTCGACGTAATCGATGTGGTAGACAGCCGCGTCAAACTGAAAAAGACCGGCAAAAACTATTCTGCCTGCTGCCCTTTCCATAACGAAAAGTCGCCCTCCTTTACCGTCAGTCCCGACAAACAGTTTTATTACTGCTTTGGCTGTGGCGCATCCGGCAGTGCACTTAAATTCGTCATGGAGTTCGACGGCCTCAGCTTCCCCGACGCCGTGGAAAAGCTGGCGACACAAGCCGGCATGGAAGTACCGAAAGAACAGGTCAGCTTCGAAGCCCGCCAGGAACAGCAACACCAGCCACTGTTCGATTTGATGCAAAAAGCCGGCAGCTATTTCGAAAAAATGCTGCGCAGTCATGAGCAGCGTGGCAAAGCCGTCGACTACTTAAAAAATCGCGGTCTGTCCGGTAAAGCCGCCAAGTTTTTCGGCATCGGCTACGCCCCACCAGGCTGGGACAACCTACAGAATTATCTTGCCGCCAATGGCGAACGCGAGCTGATAAAACAACTCATCAGCTGCGGCATGCTGATCGAAAAAGAAGACGGCCGCACCTATGACCGCTTCCGCGACCGCATTATGTTTCCCATTCGCGATGCCCGTGGCCGTTACATCGCCTTCGGTGGCCGCGTACTGAATGATGAAAAACCCAAATACCTGAACTCGCCGGAAACGCCGATTTTTCAGAAAGGCCGCGAACTTTATGGTCTGTACGAAGCGCGTAAAATCCGCCAGAAGCTGACCCGCATCGTCATTGTCGAAGGCTATATGGATGTCGTCGCGCTGGCCGAATTCGGCATTCATTACGCCGTCGCCACCCTCGGCACCGCCACCAGCGAGCACCACCTGCGACGGTTATTCAAAGTCGTACCGGAAGTCATCTTTTGTTTCGACGGCGATCAGGCCGGGCGCACCGCCGCTGCGCGGGCCATGGAAACCGTATTACCGGTACTCGAAGATGGCGTACAGGCACGCTTCCTGTTTCTTCCCGATGGCGAAGACCCTGATACCCTGGTGCGCCAGGAAGGCAAAGACGCCTTCGAGCAACGCCTGAATCAGGCCGTACATCTGCCGGAATTTCTGTTTGACCACCTGAAAGAACAGGTCGACTTCGACACCCTGGATGGCAAAGCGCGCCTGGATCAACTGGCCGCCCCGTTAATTAATAAACTGCCGAAAGGCATGTTACGCAGCCTGATGCGTAACAAACTGCGCGATGAACTCGGTGCCGACAGCGTCGCCCTCGACCGTCTTGAATCTGCGCCCTCCGCGCCCGCTGCCAGCGCGGAATTGCCCGACCACGAAGAGCCTTTGCCGGCTTATCTGGATGACGACCGCCACGAGCCGCAGCCGCCGCAACAGGATCACAGCGCCAACACGCTTGCTCCGCTGGTGCACAAAGCACTGACCGCCCTGGTCAAACAGCCATCGCTGGCGAGCGAACTGGAGTTACCCGATACGGAGCCGGAAAGTGAGTACGAGCGCCTGTTAATAGAGGTGCTGCGCAAACTGAAGCAAACACCGCAACAGAGCAGCGTGGGCTTACTGATTCAATGGATCGGCTCGCCCTATCAGGCAGAGCTGCAGCAACTGGCCGACCGACCCGACCGCCAGATGAAACCCACAGCCGCCGATATCGCCGTGGTTCTGAAACAAATGAACGCGCGCAAACTCAGCGCCGAACTGCGCACTCTGACCAGTAAATTTGAGCGCGGCGAAAAACTCAGCAGCGAAGAACAGGCGCGCAAGCGCGAGCTGCACAAACAATTGCACAGCATTAATAAAAAACGGGCGCGTATTTACGCCCGCCATTAAAAAAATCATAAACAGCCAGACCATGCGTTAAAGAAAACCGTGGCCAGGCCTTGAGATCGGGCAAACCGCCCCTATATACAAAGAACTTCTGAATCCGGCACGCCGTCGGCGTAACAACCGGTGCCCGATTCAATACATGACTGCAGCAGCGCAGCAACCAACGTGACAGAGCCAAGAGGCCAGCATCGGCACATCCGGGCATATTTTCGCCAGGCCGATTTCCCACGTTAACTGACTTTGCTGAAGATGATGAAGCAAGCAACCGCCTCCTTCGGGCACAGGCGCCGGCATCCGCAAAAACAGTGGAACCTAACGTCGCGCCTATGGCCTAAAGATCGGTTAAAAGTTATACTTCGGCGTTTTTCTTCCGCCTTAAAAAACGGAACACAGGGCTTCTATGTCAGCGAACACGCAACAATCCCGTCTTAAAGAACTTATCGCCAAAGGCAAAGAGCAGGGCTACCTGACTTATGCCCAGGTAAACGACCACCTGCCGGACGATATTGCCAATCCGGATCAGGTCGAAGACATCATCCGCATGATTAACGATATCGGTATTCCGGTATCTGAAGTTGCGCCCGATGGTGACTCGCTGTTTATGTCTGATGCCGCCGACGACGCCGCCGCTGAAGAAGCCGCCGCCGCCCTGGCCCTGGTTGAATCCGACGTAGGCCGTACCACCGACCCGGTGCGTATGTACATGCGCGAAATGGGTACCGTAGAACTGCTGACCCGCGAAGGCGAAATTGTTATCGCCAAGCGTATTGAAGAAGGCATCCGCGAAGTGATGTCGGCTCTGGCTTATTATCCGGGTGCCGCAGAAACCATTCTGAACGCCTTCCGTGAAGCCGAAGAAGATCCAAACCGCGTTGGCGATATTTTCTCCGGTTTTATCGATCCGTCCGATGTCGATCCTGAGCCAGGCCCACAGGCCGGCCCTGAAGCAGCCGCAGCTGCCGCCGAAGAAAGCGACGACAACAGCGATGACTCCGACGATGACGATGACAGCGAAGACAGCGGCATCGACATGACCGAAGTCACGCGTCGCTTCGATGAAATCCGCGATGCGCACGACGCCATGACGAAATCCCTGGCAAAAAATGGCCGTGCACACAAGAAAACCGAAGAAGCGCTGGCAAAACTGGCCGAATTATTCGCGCCGATTAAACTGACGCCAAAATACTTCGACTCTCTGGTGACCAACGCCCGCAGCTCACTCGATCTGATCCGTACTCAGGAACGCCAGATCATGGTGATGATGACGCGTAAATGCGGTATGGACCGTAAAGACTTCATCAAAGGATTCCAGGGCAACGAAATCAGCAACGACTGGATTGACAGCCTCATCGCCGCCGGTCACAGCTACTCGAAAAAACTGGACACTTACCGTCTGGAAATTTTCCGTTCGCAGAAAAAAATCCGCGCCGTTGAAGAACGCGTGGGTCTGAGCATTCCGGAAATTAAAGAAGTTAACCGTCGCGTTTCCATCGGTGAAGCCCGCGCCCGTCGCGCCAAGAAAGAAATGGTTGAGGCTAACCTGCGTCTGGTAATCTCCATCGCGAAAAAGTACACCAACCGTGGTCTGCAGTTCCTCGATCTGATTCAGGAAGGCAACATCGGTTTGATGAAAGCGGTAGATAAATTCGAATACCGTCGTGGTTATAAGTTTTCCACTTACGCCACCTGGTGGATCCGTCAGGCGATTACCCGTTCGATTGCCGACCAGGCGCGCACCATCCGTATTCCGGTGCACATGATCGAAACCATCAACAAACTGAACCGCATCTCCCGTCAGATGCTGCAGGAGATGGGTCGTGAGCCAACGCCGGAAGAACTGGCCGAGCGCATGGAAATGCCGGAAGACAAAATCCGCAAAGTACTGAAAATCGCCAAAGAACCTATCTCCATGGAAACCCCGATCGGTGACGATGAAGATTCACATCTGGGCGACTTTATCGAGGATACTCACTCTGAGTCTCCACTCGATGTGGCCACCTCTGACGGCCTGACCGAAGCCACCCGCTCTGTGCTGGCCGGCCTGACCGCAAGAGAAGCCAAAGTACTGCGCATGCGTTTCGGTATCGACATGAATACCGACCACACACTGGAAGAAGTCGGCAAACAGTTCGACGTAACCCGTGAGCGTATCCGTCAGATCGAAGCCAAGGCTCTGCGCAAACTGCGTCACCCTTCACGCTCCGATCACCTGCGCAGCTTTATCGACGAGTAATCGTCCGCTGCCATAGAAAAACCCGCCACGTGCGGGTTTTTTTATGCGCCTTTTCCATGTTTTCTTACTCGCGAAGCGAAAATAACGCGGCGGGATCTGCCGGCTCTTTACTGTCCTGCCAACGCCTCCACGCCTTATCAAAGCCCCAGTTATAGAGCACGGTATAAGGCAGAATAAAGACAAAGAATGCCAGTTCCATAAAGAACGCCTGCAACAGTGTCAGATCCAGCATCCAGACCGCCAGCGGCAGACAGATCACCACCAACCCGGCCTCAAAGGCGACACCGTGCAGCAGGCGCACGCGGAAACGCCAGTGCTGCCGCTCCGTTGTCCGGTAACGGTCAATCAGGCCGTTGTAAACCATGTTCCACAGCATCGCCAGCAACGACATCATCACCGTCAGAGCGCCAGTCGTGGCCACCTCAGTCTTCAGTACCCAGGCCATTAACGGAGTAAACAGCAGAATGGCAATCACCTCGAAACCGGTGGCGTGAATAATGCGTTCTTTGCTCAGGATGGTCTTCATGCTCTGTCGTCTGGTGAATGAACCGGATTGCTATGATCTTTCATAAAACAGATACTTAAAACATAGCTTCCATCGGTTTTATCAATACATGCGTTACTCTCCGGAATCCCTGAAAGCCTTTATTGAGGCGGCCGCCAGCGGCTCCTTTTCCGCCGCGGCACGGCGTCTGGGCAAAAGCCAGTCAACCATCAGCATCGCCATTGCCAATCTGGAAACGGATATCGGCTGCCCACTGTTCGACCGCAGCGGCCGTCAGCCACAACTGAACGAAGCCGGGCGTCAGGTGCTGGTACAGGTGGAAACCATTCTCGCCGCCAGTGAACAACTCGATGCCCTGGCACAGCGGCTGGCGGCCAATATTGAACCCTTGCTGTCACTGGTGATGACCGATATCTACAGCGTCGTCTTTCATGGCGAAGTGATGACCAGCTTTGCCGAACGCTTTCCCCACACCGAGCTGCGCTGTGGCCCGGCGGAAGATGCCGACGTGATCGATATGATTCAGAAGGGTCAGGTGCATATGGGCATCCTCGCCGCACAAAGTCAGTACCCCGCCGACGTTGCCACCGCGCGCCTGCCGGAAAAAGCTGAATTCGGCCTGTATGTGCACGGAGATCATCCATTAGCCCGGCTGAGCAACCCTCGTCGGCAAGATCTGGAAAACGAGCGCCAGCTGCTGATCCGCACTTACGCACCCGGCCATCAGCACAGTAGAGGTCTGGCCTGGTCAGCACCGGATTATCTGACCTTGCTGGAATTTGCCGAACGTGGTTTCGGCTGGGCAGAACTCCCCTGCACCGTCGTCAAACGCTTTGGTCAGAATCTGGTGGAGCTACCGATGAGTGGTTATCCACGCGGGGTAGAAATCGATGTTGCCTGGTCACGGCGCACACCTCTTGGGCCTGCCGGACAATGGTTGCTGGAACAGCTACAGATTCGCCGCACTCCGCAGCGGAAGGCTGCGCGGAAAATCTGATCGCATGTAGATCAGACGATAAAGCAACTCCGAGCACAGCACGACTACGACTAAATCCAGATTGTGACGTCGCAGCCACCCCACTATGCTGACAGCGTACTCAATGCAGTAGCACAACAATGTCTTTTATTCTCAATACTCTGACGCCCATTTTTGGCCTGATTCTGCTCGGTTTTATTCTGCGCAAAACCCACCGTCTGGGCGAAAGCGCCGCTTCCGAACTGAACCGTCTGGTGGTCTGGCTGTGTCTGCCAGCGCTGCTGTTTAACCTGACCGCCAAAGCCGAACTGGCCGACATCTGGCATACCGGCTTTGTACTGACCTTTACTCTGGCCAGCCTCGGCACGTTTATCCTTACCCTGCTGTGGCGCTCCCACCGGGGTGCGCCACTGACGACCGCCAGTCTGGATGCACTCGGCGCTTCCTATGCGAATACCGGCTACGTTGGCATTCCGCTGTGCCTGTTTGTACTTGGCGACAACGGCCTCGCACCAGCCCTGATCGCCACTCTGATTGTCGTCAGCCTGCTATTTGCCATCGCTGTGATCTGCGTTGAAGTCAGCCTGCAGAAAGGCCAGGGCATCAGCCGGGCTATCGCTAAAGTCGGCATCGCCCTGCTGAAAAACCCACTGGTCATTTCGCCGCTGATTGGTATTGCCTGGAACCTGCTGAATCTGGATGTGCCAGCGGTGGCCGGCGCACTGCTGACCTTACTCGGCGATGCCACCGTCCCCTGCGCCTTGATTTCCCTCGGCGCTTTCCTGGCCCATAAACAACCCGGCAGAGCGCAGGGAGCACCAGCTCTGGTCAGCATCAAACTGCTTGCCCAGCCACTGCTCGCCTGGCTTCTCGCCACTTATGTATTTGCATTGCCGCCACTGTGGGCCAGCGCTGCGGTACTGCTCAGCGCCCTGCCGACCGGTACCGGGCCTTATATGCTGGCCGAGTTTTATCAGCAAAACGCCGCCGTGGTGTCACGCACCATTCTGCTCAGTACCCTCGGTTCGGTATTCAGCCTGTCAGTACTGCTTATCTGGCTGTAAGCCAGACGCACCACAGCCATCCGCATGCGCCGGCTGCTGCCGCGACACTTTTCTTATGCAAATCAAAGCAGTGGAACTCACAGTGAGAGCTGCTTATAATGCCCTTCGCTGTTTCCGCAGCGACTTTTCTCGGTGGTTGTTTTTTATACAAAACAGCCACTGCAGCAAAAGGGCCCATAGCTCAGTTGGTTAGAGCATCCGACTCATAATCGGCAGGTCCCCAGTTCAAGTCTGGGTGGGCCCACCAATAAACCCTTTAAAATCAAAGTCTTACGCAAAAATTCTACTCTAATCATTTCATGTCAACAGCATGTCAAATGCGTTTTTCTCGCGTAAAAATGTCAATTTTTATGTCAACTTTTCTCGCCTGATTCGCTTTCATCCGCACACTTGTGCAATTCGCTAAACTGACCGGAACCCCACGTATTCCCTGACGTTCTTCGCGCCCCTCTCTTCCAGCATCCGCGCTGCTTTGCACTATTCCGCACTTCGTGCAATTGAGCATTCCACCTATCAGCCCCAGTGCTGGCGCGGCTTTTGTCTCATTTGCACACACAATAAAACCGCACAAATTTGCTGAGTAAGGCCCGCAGGTTGGTGTGAGGTGGAGTGATTTTTTTCGCGGGAAGGTTTTTTATGTGTGGTTACTGGGCTGGCGGCCTATTTGCAGATGCAAAGTGTTATCAGCCCATGCGTGCCGCGGCTTTGCTGCACGTCGATCATTTTTTTTGTTGCGTATTTTGAACAATAAAAAAGCCCGCGGGCCACGAATGGCCGGCGGGCTTCAGTGCGGATGGTTTTCTGGCTACTTTTTGAAAGCGTCCAATGAGGTTTTCAGGCTATCAATCTCTGCCTTTGCACTTGCGAACGCAGCGGCGTTTACCGGCACTGATGACGAGCTGCCAGGTGCTGTGCAGGTTACCGTCATTGTGGTTATGGCAGTCAGTACTGTTGATACCTGGGCCAGTGTATCGCTGATGATGGCCAGCAGGTTTGTGGCGTTGTTGCCGATGTAAATCTTTTCCGCTGTCACCACATGATCACCCACCACGCTGTGACTACTGCTGTTCGCCTCTACGCTGTGCTCACCAGATGTTTTCTGGCTGATGGCTTCAGTTGCCTGCTGTCGTATTTCTCCGCCCGCATTGTGTGTGATGTTCTCCCCCGCCAGCGTATTAACTGACCCAGCCGCCAGTATGTTGGCCACGGTTTCTGCCAACAGGTGAATGGCGGTTGCCTCGGTTCGCTTTTCGCCGTCAATGTCTTCCCGGCTGTGACCGAATACGCGCCGCGATTCATGGCCCACTGTCGTGTTAAGCAGGCGGGCAATTTGTTCTATCCGGTCGGCGCTATCTGTAATTTTCTGATCCGTCTCCCGCGACCAATTACCTGACCGGTCTATAATCTGGCGCTGATGATTGGCCTGCTGCCATGTCATTGCGCCCTGATCAATTTCAGGCAGAGCCTGACGCTCCCCCAGAATGCCGCGAACACATGGACGTTCAGGGGATCCGCCCAACCACTCGATAGTTACCATGGTCCCCGGTACCGGCAGCGCAAAAAATCCCCGCTCATGGCCACCACCTGCCGGTAGCTCAACCGGTACTCCGTCCAGTTGGATACCGGTTTCTTCACCACGTGAATTAATCATCTCCACATCCACTGCGTAGCGCGGCCGGAAATTATCGTTTATTCCCCCTGCTATCGGTGAATCCGGTACAGCTTTAACCACGGCCATTTGTGCAACGTGGTAACCAGCGGCCAGTTCTGGAAACTCGCGGATTATCTGGCGGCGAAAATCTTCGTTCATGGCAATGCCTTCAGCGCTGTGTTTATTGTTGGACGCCACTGCAGCCTCATGGTGTCGCCGGTAATGTCGATGGTGTGAACTATTTGCGCGGGGCCATCACTTATTTTTATTGCTACTCCGGGGCGCAACCTTGGCATCAGCGGCAGCATTCCGCCCAGGCTGGTCAGATCGCTGAACGCACTGGCTGGCAGTTCAATTACCTTTTTTCCATTACTACTCAGCGAACGTTCACCAACATAGACACGACCATCCGGCTGTTGCTGCCATATTCCACCCGCTACCGCCCACACTCTAAGCAGGTTATCCAGTGCCCCATACCCGCCGCCAATATGCTGAAATCGTGGTACTTGTACTTTGGCCCATTCGCTATCGGGCATGATGAATACCAAGCCGGTTGCATCTGCCAACGCATTTAAAACATCCACCGGCAATGGGTGCCGCAGATTAATGGTTATGCGTCTGTTCAACAGTGCCGCTGGCTCACGTGTGATTAACTGCCATGCACCAGTATTTAATTGCTGCGCGGATTCAATCCAGCCAAAAAAAACAGGCCGCCAGTCGAACCCCGACAATCTTGCATCCAGCAATACTGGCTGACCTATTTCCGGCACATTATCCGTTAATACCGTAATGACTGACCGCCCTGGAATTTGCAGCTGCAGCCGTATCTGATGGCTTACAAGCTCAGCAGCAGCACCGTTAATTGTTAACGCTTTATCTATGCGCATTTAATCGGTGTCCAATGTTGCAAGGTAGTCATCTACTTTGCGGAATAATTTATAAACAAATCCCTCTTTATCAATTCCGCTTTCATTTCCTGCTGCGCCTGCCACTTCAGTACCTGATGCAGAATCAGCAGCAACTTCCGAACTCATATAACCGGCATTACGTTGCGCCTCCACCCGCTCAGCAGTACTCAGATACTCCGACAAACCGAACGTAACTGCCCAGGCCTGCAAGTCCGGAATTTTCCTCGCATCCAAATCGCCGTTAAATTGCACGGTAGTAATATCGGCCGCATCTGCGGTGTCATCGACGATTGTGTAAATGGCACGAGTGCCATCGCTGTTCAGGGCTTCGGCCAGCTTAATAAGGTCGGTCAGGTTATCAGCTGATGAAAAAGGTATCCGCCCGGCTATGCTCAGAGTTTTTGCTTTTGTACCGGTATTCAGCGTCGCTGTATTTGATCCGTTACCACTGGCATCCTGATTTTTAATCGGCAGCTTCAGCGATACAGACAAATCCATTAAGCCAATATCTTTAGTTGTTCCGTCCCGTTCCAGAATCATAAGCTCAGCTCCTGCTTTAATACTGCCAGCGCTTCAGGCATTCCCATAAAAGCAAACGCGGCCGAATATGGTGCGGCAGCATTGGGGGTAGAAATTTCAGATAGCAGAGTAGGCAAATCACCCTGAAGATAAACAGCCCATTCAACACTTCCATTTTTTGAATTAAGTCCTGATACCTGATCTGCGCGACGCTGCGCTCTGGATTGAGCAAATCCAGAAAGTAGCTCTGTTGGTGATGTATCACTCGCCACCGCTTCAGATACACTGATGACGTAATCCTGAGCGCGGTATTCCTCACGCAATGCCCCGTCCACTGTATTCAGAACTTCTGTATCTGCCTGAATCAGTAATTTTTCTGCGTCATGCTTTGCAGTTTCTTCAGCAATGCGTATGGCCTGAGTTAATTTCACACTTGGGATAACAGTATTCAACGCTGCCAGCTTTTGCGCTAACTGATCGGCATTATCTGCAGGAATAATAAAAGCGATCATCGCCGGATAACCGGCTGATGCATTTACTAATAAATCCTGAGCAGCTTCAGCAGATAGGCTTCCTGAAATACTTCGGCCACCGTCATTATTTCCAGAATGCCAGGGTAAAATAGCGACTGAATCCAACCCGATACTTTCAGCATCAATATAAATCCGGTTCTTAGCACTATTCTTAGCGATCCCTGATAGACCGCTAATAATTGATATATCCGACGGCAATACCAATGCATTCAAAATATCGCTTTGTTGATTGCATATTCCTGGATCAACAACCCACGGCGACAGTGACCGATTTACTTTATTCCACATCATAAAATAAAATTCAGATAAAATTCAAAATCCTGCTCATCCCCAGCTGTGTTTGCAGTGACAATATCAAAATAATTTGGCTCATTAGCCAGCATATTAGCAATGATATCTTGATCATAACTGCTAATTTTAACTGTCGCTGACGCGAACTTAACACGCTGGTTGCTATTATGTGTAACCCTGAACTGACCGACTGGCCAGCCTGGAACATCGGAAACCGTCAAACCCTCAAAATCCGTTTCTAAAACTGCATTGTCAGATCCTATTCTCGCCGTAAAAATACCCAACATTCTCCTTACATCATGGCTTTGAATTGAGACATTCGACAAATCAGAATTCATCTTCGAATTTGCAGCATTCAGTGCTTCAGCGGCACTATTTTCAGCATTACTTGCTGCTGTTGCTGCTGCGCCTGCACTGGTTGCAGATTCAGCAGCACTTGCCGCTGCATTATTGGCTGCTGTTACAGCGGTTTGCGCATTATTGGCAGAACTGGATGCAGCGTCACTTGCTGTTACCGCTGCGTTACTTGCTACTGTTGCTGCGTTACTGGCAGTATTTGCAGCATTTACCGCTTCATTGGCATTTTGAGAAGCCTCTGTTGCTAACTGCTTTGCTTCGGATGATTCTTGCGCAGCAGAGCTGGCCGTCTGAACGGCACTCGCTGAATTCTGCTCAGCAGTCGTGGCCGCTTCTAATGCCTGTTCTGAATTGTGTTCAGCAGCCTGTGATGCTTGCAGCGCCTGCATAACATACGCATGGTAATCAACCTGCCAGCTCTCAACGTCTACGGTAATACCGGTAACAGCTCCGGCATTAGCAATCTTAAGTGCGAAGGCCTTATTCAGCACATTACCCAGGCGCTGACCGTCTGTTTTCCACTTTTGTTGTGTTGGTTCATATGCAACAGCAATCAGTACATTATGTTCACTGTTGTATAAGCCCAGCCAGTTAAATGAAAAATCGCCAACATCACTGCGCAGCAGTGCATTGAAAACCGCCACGCTGTCACCGTTCAAGCCCGATCTATCAACAGGTGCAGAGTGTAAAATATCCACCGGCACAGACTGTATAACATCCGGTGTCTGAGTTACGTCTAAATCATCGATATACGTGATCAATATCGTATCAGCAAAGCCTGAGGTCAGATTTACACTGCCAGAGGCCACATCACTTATAAATGCTTCGCCCGCCATCGTTACTGTTGCTGACATATCAATACCTATGCGATTCCGTTTTCTGATTTAAACTTATTAAACAAAAACAACTGTTCTTCCGGAGACAAGTGCTTTGTCATTCTTACATATAATGTTGAGCAAACAGATCCGACTTTATTTTTTATTTCTTGCATTCCACTTCCAATTCTTACTCCATAATTACTTGATATTATAGAAGAAATCTGAAAACCGTTTTGAAAAAATCTCATCTCCGAACCTGATAAAGTCCCTGTAACCTCCACATAGAAATAATGCCAACCAGAAGTTAAATCAATTGTTAACTGTCCTGTGTATACAGTACTGTTATTTTGCGCTCTAAGGCTTGAATAAGCCTTGCCGGAATTTAGAATAGCAAATGAAAATTCATTACCCCCGGCAGTTCCAAAAGCTGAAAAGGTATCGCTTATGGCCCCCCCGATATTGACAATTGTAAATATTGATATCCTGAACTCGTCATTATATGACTTAGCTATAATCTGCCCACTAGGATTGAAACCAATTGTGCCATCTACAACATTCACGCCATCTACTGACGCATATTTAATAATCTTATTCGAAGAAAAATTATATTCATTAATCTTATTTATTCTTGCTGGATCTTCTGATGACCAGAAAAAATGTACATCATCATCCATTGTTAGAATTTCATTTAGTTTCCTATCAAGGGCATTACTTTTAAGAAAGAACCACTCACCACCTACCGTCCGGCAAGCCATTCCAACTTCCGCGCCGTCCGGCAACTCATCCAGATACTGAGCCTGACTTAAATCAATCTGCTGAACCATTATTAAGCTCCTGTATAAAGGCTGCCGGTGCTGTCTGTCATATAGAACCCACCGTCTATAAATTTTGTATCGCCGTCTTTCAAATAAACCAGTATCTGAACAACGCCATCAAAGGTGCTTTCTGCACTGCTTGTTGTTGTTGCGAAATCGAATACACATGATGCTACGAACGTTTGAATATCTGCCTTTGTACCTAAGTAATAGCGCCGACACGTGCGGCCATACTTTTCAATAAGAAGGTTCATCAGTTCGGCATTGTCAGCTATTTGCTGCGCTTCAACGGTAAGCAGCACAATATCCCAATCCCAACTATCTACCCGTTCAGAGACTTCTACGTCCCCCAACCCCAGACGCTGCCAGATAGCCTTAAAGCCGGCCACTGTGCCCGCGTCTTTGACGTTAGCGTATGCATATTTAACCCGCAGCCGGTAAAGTTCCTCTGGCTCTCCTGTAAAGCGCTGAACATCGCGTTCATCCGCCAAAAGATCAACCATGAACAATGGCGCATTTTCAACGGCTAAAATATTGAGCGGCCATGAAAGCCATGCTTCACACTTTGCCCACCAGGCACTGATAAAAGCGGAAAATCCCCTGGCATCCGCCTTATTACCAGAACCATTCAGCCAGAACGGCAGATTCACTTTGTTCATCCGTAAGCATCCTCCGCTATGGTCAGCGTCAGTGACTGCAGGCGGGGAATGGTGGCTGCGCTTACAATATCGCCCGCTGAAAACTCAACCGACGAAAGAGCAGGCACCAGCGCCATAATTTCTGCCGCCAGATTCGCCATAGAAAAGCGCCTGTAGTGCCATGTTTTTTCAACGTCATACGCTGAATTCTGGCGGAATGCACAGCGTATAATCTGCTCTGCCACGGCCTGTGCTGCATCCATATCCGCACTACTGCTGCCCACTCTTGCATGCAGTATTACGCTGAGATCATGTTGTGTTTCCGGAAAAGCCTGAACCTGCAAATCATCCCCAAGACCGTGAAACCCCTGACCGCCGATATAGTCGTTAACCGTATCCAGATATGGGCCGGTTGCTACGCCATCATCGAACAGAACATAAGCGTCCGCGCTGCCCGGCCCCCGTGGCGCGTCGCTATAACCAATATGAATGCGGCTGAATTCAATCCCGATCTGCTCTGCAATAATCGACTTGTAAACGGCAGTTACATGCCAGTCTGAAGATGCCGAAAAGCGTGCGCGAATCCGCTGGCGATAATCTTCATCACCTTCATCATCTGCGCCTGGTGTTATGATCCAGCCTTCTGCGTTGGTAACCCCGGTGATACCGGTAATAGGGGTTTCCAGTGACGTAAAATATCCGGCTGCCAGATTGTATTCTGCTCCTTCTTTTTCGGCTTTAACCGGTATAACAATACTTACGTCATCCGTACCGAAAGCACCTTCCTCCGTTGTGACTACCCGATAAACCTTGCCACCTATGGCCGGTGTTTTGATGACGGTACCGGCCGCTACCGGCAGGCTTGTTCCGGTATTAATTCTGTAAAAAGTAATAACACCGACCAAAGCGGTTTTACCTTTACGCTCTACGTCTCTGCTCCAGCCAATAAGATTCAAATACTGCTTTTCCGCTGTTTTAAGAAACAGATTCGGCATCACGCTCGTGATAACAAACGCAATCAGCTGCTGGAATGGATACACAGCAACTGAACGCAGAAATCGCCAGAATGGTGAAAAGGCGCTGTTGTTATTAAACGTCAGAGTCTCTGTATCAGCGCTTTTCTGAAACTCGGTTTCAATCTCGTTCTGCGTCAGAGGAATACCGGCTTCTTTTGCCCGGTCATAAAAAAATTGCTGAGTATCGTTCAGCATTGTCCGGTTAATATCCCCCATCAATAAACCCCCACAGTAACAGGCCCGAACTCTGTTTCGGCAGATATTGTCAGGCTGATGGTTTTTGTATTCGTCATGGCTTCTTTTACGATACTGCTACCCGGAATAATCCGGTTATCACCTTCGATCACCATGCGCATTTTCTTACGAATAAGCGCCCGTTTCTGGGCATTCCTTTCACCGATGATATCAGTTAAGAACCCGCTTTCACGGATTGCGTGATTAACATCCTGGGCAATCACGTCACGGTCAGTCACAAGCAATGGCTGACCGGCCGCATCTGTGCTTATGTCGTCATTGTCTATTTTCAGGTCGATGTACTTAGCCATTATCCGCCCTGCATCATTGACCAGTGTTCAAGATCAGCTGGTGACATTCCGTTTTCAGCGTTAATGACAACGCCGCCCCAATGGTTTCCGCCACTGCCTTTCATCATGCCAACGACCGACTCCCGCGCACTGGGCACATAAGAAACCGTACTGTTAGCGTCCACTTCCGGAATATCTGATGACGAAGAGAATGGATTTAAATCTGACCAACTGAAATCAGCTGACCAATTGGCAAAGTCAAAGCTGAACAAGTTCTTCAGCTTATCAATCAGTCCATTGATTTTATCGCCGACAATATCGAATATCCGCGTATCCAGTCCTGACCAGTCAAACTTAAAATCTGCAAGGTTATCAAAGCTGCTGAACAGATTACCGACAGCCGAAAATAAGCTATCAAAAAAGGCTAATAGTGGTTCGCCCCAGTCGGTGTTTGTTGTCAGCCAATTAGCGATCTTATCCCACCACCCCAGCCACTTACCCATGTAATAAATACCGGCTACTACGGCTGCGACGATTAATCCGATTAACAGCACTGTGGCCCATAAAGGCGCAGACCCCATCACAAACGTGAATATCAGCTGTAACAGCTTGATCCGCATAAACGATAACGCCGATATTAATTTCCCACCCGCAAAAGTCAGGGCCATCCATATCGCCGGGCCTGCCATTTTAACCGCCAACAACCCAGCCCATGCAGCCCGTGCTACACCAACGATGATAGACATAGCCCCAACAACACCGCCCAACAGCAATACTCCCAGCGTTGCCAGCCCAATCCACTTTGTCAGGTGCGGGAATTCCTGAGTCCATCCCATCACCATCGTTAAACCATCGGTCAGGCTTTTAAGCACGTCATTCACCGCAGGCAAAAGCGCACTACCAAATGCAATGCGCACGCCTTCCGTTACTGCCTGAAATTGATCCCACGGGTCTACCATGGCTTTTGCCATATCCCTGGCATTATCCATACCCGTATTGCGGCCCAGTTTCGTAATACTGGCGTTTAGTCCGTCGGTCTGATTCATCAGCAACTTAACCAGGCTGACAGCCTCGTCACTGCCGAAGGCTTTTTTCAGTGTGTCAGATTCTGCAACGCTTAATGACTCCCCGAATTTGCCCTTCAGTTTGTCCAGAATATTCAGCATTGGCAGCATTCGCCCGCTGCTGTCCGTAAATTGCAGGCCCAGCGCTTTCTGCGCATTGCCGACACCGGCCAGAAATGCCTTGTACTTTGTACCGGCTTCACTGCCGCTCATGGTCGCCTGCAGCGTACCCAGCACCGCCATCTGCTCTGCCAGACTAATACCTGCCGCCTGGGCGTTGGCACCTACGGCGGTGAACGCACCTGACATTTCCTGCCCGGTGGTTTTAAACATCTGCACCGCCAGCGCGGTCTGGCCTGTGAGCATTTGCACCCACTGCGCCTTGCCCATTTTGTTGGCGGAGTCGGCAAAGATGCCGTACATGGTGCCCATGTAGTTTGTGATGGTGGCCGCGTCGGCCTTGGTGGCCTTTGCCAGAATATTGCTGGCCTCTGTGAACGCGGCCAGTTCGCCGTTCACCAGCCCGCCAATAGCGGACTGGATGTCATAGGATGAACGCACAAAATCGGTGGCGCTCTCACCATAGGCAATGGAAAAGCTCAGCGCTGTACGCTTCAGCGTTTGCAGCTCTTTTTCTGCAACGCTCAACGATCGTACTTCGCCCAGCGCTGCTTCCATGCTGTACACCGGTTTCATCAGAGTTTCTATCGCAAGATAAGATGCCCCCAAACCGAAGGCACCGCCACGGATAGAATCAAACCCGGCATTTGCGTTTTTCTTAACGCCGGTCAGCGTATTATTAATCCTGCTCAGCGGTTTGCTGACGTTATCCGTCATGCCCACCGTGAACATTAATTTTTGCAACGCTGAAACATTCATTGATTAATCCGGCCTATTTTTTCGCAAATGCTTTACCGATACCCGCCGCCACCATATCGCTGATCTGCTCCATGGTATTGCTGTACAACCAAACGGCACTGATTACTTCTTCATCCGTTGGGCTTTCCGTCTTCCAAATCAGCCGAGCCAGTATCAGCGCCTGCGCAAGTCTGTCATCACGCAGACGCTTAACGCCCCGGCTTATACCTTTACCGAGATTTCCAGCGCCGGCTTAAATTCGGTTGAAACAAAACCAGCCAGATCGATGGCATAGCCCTGATCCAGATACCCTTCCAGCACCTTTTTATCTTCCGGGTGTACAGTGCGCATCAGAAAGTTATTCGCCGGAGCCACTTTGTTATCAGGCATCATTTCATTCTGAAAACTGTTAAACGCCAGCATGTCCACCTTAAAACGGATTTCATCGTTACCCACTTTCAGGGTTATGTTTTTACCTTGTGCATCTGCCATGTTCGGCTCCTGTTATTTATTCAGCGCGTGTTGCACGCCAATTACGATTAAACTGACCATGCCAGATATGGCCACACCGATCAGCGAATGACGAATAACCACGGCCACCTTTTCACTGGCCTGCCGCTGCTGGCGTAAAAACGCCATGTCTTTCTGCGCTTCCAGATGGTTTTCGGTATCGAATCCCAGCCGCGCCAGCGCGTTATTGGTTCCATCCTCGGCGGCTTTCTTTACGAGTTTTTCCAGCCTGTCCTCGTTTAATTCCATAACGCCCCCGCTATTCCCGCGCTTTTTTCAGCCCGTCTTTCAACAACTGGTTTACGATTTCTTCCACGGTTTCTTTCATCAGTTTATTGGTCGTCATACTTGCCAGTTTCCGCAGCCCGGCAACCACCAGGCGTGTAATCAACCGTTCCACAATAATTTTCCAACCAATCCGCCCAATCAGAGCACTGATGGCATCAACCAACAATTTCCATGTCAGAGAATTGAATATCGCCTGAATCATGCTGCGCTCCCCTCTGCTGCTCCCCAGGCTTCCATATACGCTTTTAAGTAGTCATCAACCGTGGCGGCACCGGCTTCTGTGTTCCAGTGGCGTTTTGCGTACACTGCCAGCCCCTGCAGATCGTCGGCCTCTGGTAATGGCTCCGGTTTTGAAAACAGGTATACCCGCGCCATTGCCGCAGCCAATACAGAATCGGTCACCAGTCGCGCTGGCATGCATTTGCGCGGCACTGTCGGGAATTTCCCGGTGCGGCTCAGGTACTCAATACAAAATTCATAGGTCGCCGGTTCCATCTGGAACAGCCCCAATGCCGGGCCGCGCACCTGGCGGCAGAATGAAAACATGCCGCTTTCGTGGGCGGATATCATTAGCAGCAGGCGCACAGCGGCTTCTGAATCCGGCAGATTAAATCGAGACAAAGCCTGTTCAATGGTGGCCCGGACGGCCAGTGCAAGATTGCGGTTTGATACGTTCATAATGCCCCCTTAAATCAGGCCGAAACCGGAGCCTTTCACATAAGGCACGCCGTTAATTTTCACGAAGTCTTCACCGGTTACGTCATACGGAATCGTGACCGTGGATTTATCCGTGCTGGTCGGATCGATGTTTAGAAGGCTCGAAATTTTCATTTTGCAGCCGTCTGCATACACCGCCATATTCTCGGCAACTGCACCGCCGCCCACCGCGTAGGTGTGAATCGGGAACGGTGGCAGTTCCTGCCAACTTCCTGCAGCCGCTGCGGCAGTCGTCAGCAAATTAAACTGCGAAATATCCAGTACCAACTCACCACTAGCGGCTACGTCGCCCTCGATAAAGCCAGCAGGAACACCTTTGTTTTTTGCTACGGTGGTGTTGTCTTCAATATCCAGCGTCATGCTTTCTACATGCACCAGATAACCCATAATGCGCACGTCAAACGACTTGCCGCTGATGCGTTGTCCGCTCATTGCTATTTCTCCAGCCGGTTCAGATCAAGACTGATGTAATTGGTAATTTTTTTCGGACTGTTTTTTGGCGCCACTTTGGTTGCCAGCACAACTTCCGTGGTGCTTGTCCATGTGATAACCATGTCGCCGTCTTCAGGTTCCTGCACCAGCCCCGCTGCAGGCTCTCCGTTAATGGGTACCGCTTTTGCCGCATCACGTACCGGGGCCATAAAGTGTTCGGCGTAATACGCTGTGCTGCTGGCGCTGGCATTAAACGCGCGGTTACCGATTTGATTAATCATCAGCAGGCGCTGGCGGCGGCTCACATAATCGATAACGCGGCGGTTTTCATACACGCGGAAATCACCGTCTTCAGCATCAAGACTGCAATGATCAGCCCAATAAATGCCGTCTTTATCCGGGTACCACCAGGGCACACTGAAACCGGCGTTCGCCAGTTCTTTCAAATGATCCAGCTCCAGCGCCACACCATCACTGTCTGCGGGAATTTCGCCCAACCCGGCCACTGCTCCGGTTTTAACCCGCATGGGGCTATCACCGATGCTCACGTACTCGCTGCACAGGCGGCCAATAACCACGCCCAGATTGGTACCCATTAATTGCGGTACCAGATGCACCCGGTCATAAGTGTTTGCATCCAGAATGGCTTTAGTTGCTGTGATGTACGCCGCCCAGGTGCTGCCACTGTTGCCCGCTACTGGCGCATGAATAGTGATGTACTTGGCCCAGGTATTAATCGCGTTGGTTGTTGCTGCCTGCATTGCAGCAAGCTGCGCGGCGGTCGTTACTGCGTCAGTAAGAACCACCATTTCCGGGTAAATGTTATTCGGCTGACCCAGCGCAATTTCCAGCGCCGCTTCCCAATCCGAAAATGGCGTACCGGTTTCGCCGTCACCCAGGGCCGAATACAGTGGCACAACATACGCGGTCCAGTTTGGCCCCACGTTTTGTTGTGCTGCTTTGATCTGCATTTTCAGCGCGCTGTCTGCGTCGCCCAGAATGGCGTCCAGATCGGTGGCCGCGCCGATTGTATGAATGGTGGCGGCGGCGGTATCTGTCACGGCACTATCAGCGTTCTCCTGATTCAGGCCGATAAACAGTACGCGGCGTTCAACTTCTGCATTTCCGCCCTGGCTAAGGTTCTGTTGATTAATACTGATCGATGGTGTTGCCATGGTGGCTCCTGTTTACGCAGCTTTGCGCACGTCGTTCAAAATGTCGTTAATAAGATGGTTCGTAATGTCCTGCACATCGGCTTTATTCAGGCCGAAGAATTCACGCTGCGGCAGCGGAATATCCCATTGCTGCTGTGTCTCTTTCTTTTCACGCAACAGCCGCAAAATTAATCCAGCCTGTCCAACGGTCATGTTTTCCATAATCCAGCGCTGGCTAACACGACGGCTTTTTGCAGTTCCTTTTTTTTTACCGCCTTTGAACTTACCGGCAGGCTGTCGGTAGCCTTCTTTAATCAGGGCTTTTGCCTGAGCTGCAGTTGCATCAGCGTCATAGTCAGGCTCACCACGACGGCGTGCGGCTTGTGCCGCTTTTGCCGCCGTCATTGTGGTGGTAATACCTTCCTGATGAGCCCGCGCTATCTGCCCGGTTCTGTTTTTTGGAAATGTCACCGTCGCTTTATTCGCGCCAATAAATGCTTTCAGCTTTGATGGCATTTTCCGTAATACCGGCTTATTTCCGCGCTTACGTGGTGCAAACGACCGGCCGTTAATATCGCGCTGCTGCTTTACGTTTTCCTTCGCTCGGCGGATAACCGTTTTTGCCACATAGCGGTGATGTCGAACCCGCGCCCGTTTCGGCATACGCAGCACATCAATCTGCTGTTTCAGCGTTAAATCACCGGACAGCTTTAATGTCAGCATCAGCGCGCCCCCGTGGTCATGCCGATGGCTTCGGCAATACCCAGTTCATGGTTACCAAAGGTCCAGCGCTCGCCGTTGGCCACCACCGGTCCGTTACTGCTGCGCGTTAAATAAATTCCGTCGCGTACGTCCAGTGTGTATTCCACCTGCAGCACCTTGCCGCCGCCGCTTTGCTTTGTGGTGCTGCTGGTAATCACCTGCGGCGCACTCAAATCGCGGCGGGTGCATTCATCCAGCGAGCATTCCCAGTTGTGCAGCATCGCCAGCAACAGGCCGCCCCTGTGTGCGTGCATGGCTTCAATGCTCAACGCCAGGCGATACTGGTAATCACAAAAGTGCAGCCCTTTTTCCGTCTCTTTTCCGCTGCCGATTTCTATCGTCCCCTGATCAATCCACAGGTCGAACGATTGCCGGTTAATACCCAGTAATTTCAGGTTTTCCAGCAGCAGTGCGTTCAGACTTTCCAGTGTTTTCACCGCACCCCCTAAATCAGATACACGCCGGTTGCACTTTCGCCGCTGATATTGGCGATTGCAGCGGTGGATTGTGCGGCGTACTGGTCGGCCACTTCGTTCCTGTCGTCGTCGGCCTGCATAGGTCGGCGGCTTAATAAATCGGCCATAGCGGCTGAATAAACGGCGGTCTGGTACAGAACCACTAAAACACTGGACGCGCCGATTGTGTGGCCGTCCACTTCGGCCAGCCTGGTATATCCAGCGGCCTCTGACGTGCTTTTAAACCCTGACAAGCGCCGGTTTGTTTCGGCAGCGGCAAGAATCAACGCATTGCTGATCATGGCGTTGTCCAGTTCTGCCGGTACTGCGTACTGCTGGCAAAAATTCGCCATATTCAGCGGCGGCCAGAAAGCAGCGTTGGCAATGTCGTCACTGCTGCGCTGTTGTTCCTGTGCGGCTGCCCATGAATACGTCATTTAATCGCCCTCAGCGTTAATAGGTGGGCGGCTTACTTAACCCTTTCAGACAGGCCTCTGCCTGAGCTGCTGAAAGTTAAGGGCCACCCGGTGGTGCGTGAGTCTTTTATTCGGTGTCAGCATCCGTGCTGTCGTTGTCCACACTGGGCAGGGGAATTCCCTGCTTTTCCAGTTCTTTAACCACCTGTTTTTTCAGCGTGGTTACTTTGGCCGGGTGCTTTGGTGTGCCAAGTAAATCGGCTTTGGTCAGCTGCACAAATGCGGCTTCCCATTCGCCGTTATCCGTTGCCAGCTGTCCGGCCAGCTTGTGGTATTTCATTTTTACGGCTTGCGGTACCGGCCAATCCGTAATCAGTGCAGCAATTTCAGAAAATAGCGGTTCCGGGCTATGTGATAACTTCACTTGCTGCTGTGCCCACTGCATGACTGCATCGGCGATAAATGTGGCGATATTTTTGGTGGTAAAGCGTGGCGGCAAGCGCTGGCCTTCCTCTACGCATTGCAGTGCCAACTCTTTAAACAAAACCGCATTACCCGCTGTGTGACCGGCAACCAGCAAGTCAAAGCACCAGATCATCATTTCCACAAGTATCGGGTTGGCGTACACATCGCCCTGCGCTTTGTAGGTTTCGACGTGTTCCATATAAATGGCAAAACGCTCAGCTTTAATTGCCGCTTTTTCTTCCAGTGACTTACCGGATAACAACACCAGATCCTGTTCCAGATTCATGCACAGGCTTTCAAAGCCTGACGCTGTTGTGGTCAGTTCGTTAACGGCTTCTGCGTCAGCAGATTCAATGGCAGCGCGTGTCTTCGCCTGCTCACGTTCTTTACGTTTACGTTCTGCCCAAAGGCGTGCTGGTGTAGTCATGGTGGTTATCCTGTGTATTTTCTTTTGTGCATTTAATGGCCCCGGTTAAGGGGCCATTAATTCATCGGCTATTGCCGCAGCCGATCAGGCGAAATCGCCAGCCGGGGTATTTTCGTTAACGATAACGACAGACTCCGGTTCAAGCGCCGCAATAGCGTACTTATCACCGATGGCATAGGCATCGTTCGAGCTGATCCAGTCGTTAATTCTGTTACGTTTCGGTTCGTCTTGATTCTGACGACGAGTGCGGTCTTCCTGGTAATACAGGTGCAGGTTTTTCAGGTCGGTTACCACCATGCCGTTATCAGGAAAGTTCGGCACCTGTACGGCTTTCCGGCCGCCGTAGGTTGCAGACAGGGTGGTGATACCCAGTTTCTTTTCAGACGGTGTGCCCGCATGTTCAGTCAGCACTTTGCCCACGTCAGCGGCTACCAGAGCGGCACCAACAATCACCACTTCATCACCGGTACGACGTTCGACAGGAATCATCTGATACAGGTCATACGCTGCTGCATCCAGATTCTGGTAATCCTTGTTATTGGTGTTTTTACCAATGAAGATTTTACCAGTACCGGTGTGCTTACCTTCGCCGACGATTTTTTCCGGAACCTGATCACGCATGACCTGCAGCCAGCCTTTATTCACATCCTGACCCAGCGGATAGGTTGCTTTATTGGTTGTCGCCGCCGCATGAGTACCGTGCCAGCCAATGGTGATACGGGTCAGCGCAATGGCTTTAAACACTGCCTTCATATAACGGCTGTAAAAGTCTTTGTAGCGGGCCCAAATATCCAAAGTCGGATATTTGATGTACACATCAAAGTCTGTCTGTGCCACTTCCCAGGTTGTGCCATCCGGTGCGCCCAGTTCGGTACCAGAACGCTCACCAGAGCCACTGGTATCGGTACGGCCACCAATCATGCTAACGGCGGCCATATCCAGCGCCTGGCCTTTCATATCAACAACCGGGTGCATGCTGATCATTGTCAGGAATTCGGACGACGCCTGAACACTGTCGTTCAGCTTTGTCTCAATCGGCTCCGAAACTGCAAACTGTTCACCTGCAACCACGCCGCTGGCTGCAACGGAATTGGCCACGGCAATGGCGAACAGCAGTTTTTTAAATTTAGTTTTGGTTTCATTACGCATATCGGTTTCCCTTTTCTTTCAGCTGTTCAGCCTTGCTTGCGTTCAGTGGATTTTTAAATCAGCAGACAGAAGAAATATCTTCGTCTTCAGACGGGCCAGTTAAATCATTGAACTGAGTGTTATTGCCCGGTGTTTTTTTCAGCTCTGCGAACTGCTCTTCAAGATTCTTCTGACCGTCCTGAATGGCTTTCAGAGTTTTAGAAAGTTCAGCAGCACTGAATTGTTTATCGTCGCCATCATCTCCAGCCGGTGGCGTTGCCGGTTCCGGTTCTTTTTTCAGTTCAGCAATGGCTGTGGTGAACTTTTCGCCCTGGGCTTCAATGGCTGAAGTAAAGGCGGTGGTCAGTTGTTTCAGTTGTTCATGTGTCATAGCGTCTTCGTCCTGTTCAGGTTCTTGTGTCTGTTGAATGGGTGAGTGGGTGCTGAAGCGGTCCATCAGACTACGCAAACCACCCATAAAGCTGGTGAACTTATCGCCCTGGCTATCCTGCACGGTAAATTCCAGCGGCTTAGGTTCGGTGAACAGCGGCTTTTCACCATTAGGCAGCGCGCTGAATTTCATCATGTCGGTGCCAATGCTTGATGGCTTATCGGTAACCGCGAGACGGAACAAATACCACTTACCTTCCACTTCTTTCGGCCAGATGCTGAACCAGAGGCGCTGCCCCATCCGGTTCATTTCCATCAGCCGGAAATTAGCGTTCAGTTTTCCTTCCAGTGACACCCGCCCAACTTTTTCACCCAGTCGGACTTCAGCAACATGGCCATAGGCTCCGAAGTAATCCAGCTCATGGTCAGCATCAATAACGGCGGTGTAATAATTCGGGTCATAGCGTTCCGCCATGTCGCGCAGCCATTCCTCTTCGATTACTCGACCATCTACGGTTTCGCCTGCTGTTGCTAACGTGAACCACTGATCAATTACCGGCATTACATATCCCCGCCCTTTATTCGTTTTCGCTTCTGCGTTCGGCTCATTGCCTTTCGATATGTGCAGACTAGCCATTTAAAACGCGGTTTTTTAGCGGCAAAAATTCGCTATTTTTCTATTTGCTTATATCCAGAAGCCTTTAAAAATATTCGCCGCGTTTTTATATCGCCGGGTTTATACACTGCAGAAAATCACCGCATTAACCGGCACAGAATTCTGCAGATATGGCGAAACGATACTCAGACGACATCAAAGCGCTGGCGCGTACCCTGTTTATAAAGCGGGTAACGGTTCCGGATATTGCGCGGGAAACCGGCGTTCCCCGCCGCACTCTTTATGACTGGATTGAAAAAGACGGCTGGCACGACCTGGTAAAGACAGACGACATTGAAGAAGCCTATAACCGCCGCATCCTGACCATACTGAGCAGCAAAGAAACCCTGACACCTGCACAGCTGAACGAAATAGAGCGGCTGCAGACGCTGCTGGCCAAGCATCAGAAAATTCAGGGCCGCATTGCAGCGGTAACCCTGCCCGGCGACCCTGACCCTATCCAGATGCAGGCCCACCACCTGCAAACCAGCCTGCCGCTGGATGCAGACCACCAGGCAGCGGTTAAGGCACAGCACAATGCTGAAGTGACCGGTGGCCGTAAAAAGAAAAAACAGAAGAACGACTTCAGCGGCATCAGCCGTGATGAAATTCTGGAAAAGCTGAAAAGCAAGCTATTCCCATACCAGTGGGCAGAATTTCAGAAGCTGCTTAACGACCCTGATAACGAAAAATTCCGCCGCCGCTTTTATCTGAAGTCACGGCAGATCGGCTGGACGTTTTACTGTTCGGCCGAAGCGTTCGCGCTTGCACTTCTGGAAGGCCGCAACAAGGCTTTTCTGTCGGCCAGTAAAAATCAGTCACGCCTTTTTAAGCGCTATATTTTGGCGTTCGCAATGGAGTGGTTCGGCGTTGAAGTAAAAGGCGGTGATGAAGTTACCATTCATACCGACCACGGCCCGGTGACGTTCTGGTTTTTATCGACCAACAGCAGCACAGCACAAGGCCCGTCCGGTGACGTGTATCTGGATGAAGTGTTCTGGATTCGGGACTTTGAAAAGCTGAATAAGCTGGCCGGTGCCATTGCATCGCACAAGCATTACCGCAAAACGTATTTTTCAACGCCGTCCGTTAAATCGCACGACGCTTACGCGCTTTGGAGTGGAGAGGAATATCAGAAGGTACAAGAAAAACGGCCGCACCTGCCGCCGTTTGAAATGCCTAATAAAAAGCAGCTGAACCTTGGCCATGCCGCTAATGATGGCATGTATCGCAAAGTCATCACCATTCACGATGCCATGGCCGGCGGCTGTAATCTTTTCCGCCTGTCTGATTTAGAAATTGAGAACGTGCCGGAAGTCTTCCGGCAGCTGTATGAGTGCGAATTCATCGACGACCAGAACAGCGCCTTTATTCTTAACCAGCTGCTGGGCTGCGCCGCCAATGATGACCGCTGGCACGGATTTAAACCCGGTGCTGCACGTCCCTATGGCAACCGCCCGGTGGCCATTGGTTACGACCCAAGCCGCACCCGCGACTGGGCCGAAGTGGTTGTGCTTGCAATTCCGACAACCGCCGGTGGCCGCTTTACGCTGCTGGAACGCATCAGCATGAAAAACGAAAACTGGCAGTTCCAGGCGCAAAGCATTAAGGAACTGTGCGACCGCTACAACGTGGTGTTTATCGGCATTGACTGCACCGGCCCCGGTAACGGTGTGTTTGAACAGGTGCAGAACTTCTATCCGTCTGCGACGCCGATTCACTATAGCGTGGACGCAAAAACCCGGCTTGTGCTGAAAGCACAAGCGGTTATCTCAAAAGACCGCATCCGCTGGTCAGCTGACCACGTAGACATACCCATGGCATTTATGGCCATCCGCCGTCAGGCCACCGGCAGCGGTATCAGTTACGTGGCCGCCCGCGACAGCAAGATAGGCCACGCAGACGTTGCCTGGGCAATCATGCACGCCCTGCAAGTAGAAGACCTGACCGCCGACACCCCAAACGACAAGAAAACCACCGTTATCATCAGTGAGGCCGCGTAATGAGCAAGCGCCGTAAACCAGCACGACAAACTGCACGACAACCAGCAAAAAATCAGCAGCACACAGCAGAAGCGGCGGCCGGGGCCGTTGGGTTTTCGTTCGGCGATCCGGAACCCGTGGTAAACGGTCTGGCCGATATTCTGGGCGTGTATTACTACGAAGACGCCGATTATTACACCCCGCCCCTGCTGCCCAGCGGGTTAGATACTCTGGCGCGTAAAAACGGCATTCACCGCCGCTGTATTAACTTCAAAATGCAGCAAGCCAGCATCTGCTATCAGCCGCAGACAAACGGTATGCCGAAACGCGATTTCGCCCGCTGTGCGCGTGACCTGCAGACATTCGGTTATTTCTTTTTTCAGGAAATCCGCGGCGTACTCGGCAACCTATTGGGTTACCGCCATGTGCCAGCGCTGAATATGCGTGTGCGCCCTAAAGGAAAGCATCTGATGCTGGTTAACGGCTCGCAGGGCCGCATTGAATTTGAACGCGGTGAAATTCACATGGGGCTGCAGTACGACACCGGCCAAAGCATCTACGGCGTGCCAGATTGGATTGGCGGCCTGCAGGACGTATTTTTAAGCAGCGAAAGTACCCTGTTCCGACGCCGCTATTTTCTGAACGGCTCGCACATGGGGTACATCCTGTACACCACCGACAAGAACATGGACAAAGACCTGGAAAAGAAAATTGCAGAAGCCGTGAAACAGAGCAAAGGCCCCGGCAATTTCCGCAGCATGTACCTGAATATTCCCGGTGGTGACAAAGACGCGGTAAAGCTAATCCCGGTTGGCGACATTGGCCAGAAAGACGAATTCAACACCATCAAAACGATCAGCAAAAACGAAATTCTGATCGCCCACGGCATGCAACCCGCACTTGCAGGTATGGCCCCCGACAACGCCGGCGGCTTTGGTGATATTGAAAAGATTCATCGGTTCTACCGCCAGAACGAGGTACGCGCCCAGGTAGAACCCTTTATGGAAATGAACGACATTCTGGGGCGCCCTGTGTTTGATTTTGACTTTGATACCGGAGTTGACATTCAGTGAACCGAAACGAAAAACCCGTGAATGCTGATATTTTGCACAGTCGTGGTTATAATTTGTCGCGTGCTCTTATTGAGCCGCGCCAGCTAATCACCGAGGTTTCCGCCATGCGTATCAAATGCCCTGACTGCCAGCAGAAGGCCACCGTCTACAGCCGCGCCAATACCTCCGATGATATGAACTCCGTTTATGCACGCTGCACTAATCGCCAGTGTGAAAAATTCGACAATTCTTTTGTCAGTCACGTTGCCTTCAGTCACTGGATTAATCCGAAAGAAGCCGCCATTCAACTGACGTTTGAAATGCTCTTTGACCAGCTGCCCCACGCTAATCGTGCAGAGCTTGTGCAGCAGCTGGCCGCCCGTGTTTAACCCTCCCCTGTGTTTTTAACCCCTGTTTTTTAACCCTCGATTGTTCTCCTGATTATCTCCCTTACCTGCTCCAGTATCAGCGTTACCCCGGCCACCTCCCTGTCTGAGAGCACTAAATCCTGATTTGGTGCTTTCGCTGCAAGTAACCCGCACAGTCCGCTGAGTATCTCTTCAGCATTATCAAGTGCTTGCACTACTGGTATTGCTTCTGACATTCGTCCTTTCTCCTTGTCTATCGTCACTGCTCACAGCGACTTGAAGTTAACTTCATTCAACAACCTGCGCCTGTGCCATACCGTGAACGCTTTTTAAGCGCCCCTTTATGTCATCAATCAAGGTACAGTTCGGCAGTCGCCTGCGTCAGTTGCGCATAGCGCGCAACATCACACAGCTGCAATTGGCAGAGGCTTGCGGGGTATCAGTTGAATCCATCAGTAATATCGAACGAGGCAAGCATGGCCCGCGTTTAGAACTGATTTCCGATCTGGCATTCTCGCTATCTGTTCCAGTTTCTGAGCTGTTTCAGTTCGATAACTGACACTGAGCATATTATCTAAAAACTACTGCCTGTTGTGCTCACAAATGAGCAGCTATGACAGATTTTGTCTAACATTCGCCTACATTTGAGCAACCCGGTTCTTACACATGGTTAACATGGTTACTGGACGGGAATGGCGAGCTATCAGGGAAGAAGTTTTGCGACTGAACCAACAGCAATTTGCAGATGCAATAGGCACCAGCAGGCAGCGGGTTAGCCGTGTTGAGCGTAATAAGGCTGAATACACCTTCAGCGAACTTTCAGCGTTACAAGATCGCATCGGGCTTCCCCTAACCTACCTATTAAATATTGATCACAATCCGCCCGCGTGGCTCAGCCTGTACGCCACCCTCGATAAATCCCAACAACGGCAGCTCGACGGTTTTATCCTTGCGGCCATAAAATTACTCAAATAATGTAGACTTTTATCTACACTGTAGTATTATGTCTACATCGAAACGGGAATGCAGGAGGTGCCAAGTCGATGAAGAAACACCCCAACAAAGAGATCAGAGCCGCGATTGAAGCGGCGCTGGCAGGGGGTTGGGAGATAGTGGAGCCGGGCAAATCAGCCCACTGTTACTGCAGGCTCCGGTGCGGTACAGCAGAACACAGAGATTGTATTTTCTCTGTCTGGAGTACCCCCAAAAACCCCCAGCAACACGCTGAAATGATCTTAAAGAAAGTCAGGCGGTGCGCCCCCGAATAGGGGGCAAGCTCTGAATGATGGGGAATTGATAGGCACCTTAACTTTTAGAGACATTAACTTATGAATACTTACGAATTTACCATTACTCTGGCCGGGGTTGATCTGGCCACCGAAGACCTGGAAGACCGCATTGTGGCGGCGGGCTGTGACGATGCCCTGCTGTGCTTCTGCGGCGACACGCCATATCTGGAGTTTGAGCGCCAGGCAAACAACGCAGAAATGGCTATCCGCACTGCACTGGCAGAGCTGGCCGAAGTTGGACTGCAGGCAGCATCCATTCAGGAAGCAGGCTATGTAACGGTGACCGGCGCAGCAGCAATGGCCGACATCAAGAAAGGAACCCTTGACCACTACGCCAAAGGCCGACGCGGTGAGGGCTTCCCAGCGCCCCGCTACGGCCTTCAAACGGGTACCCCGCTGTACTGGTGGCCGGAAGTGGCTGAATGGCTTGTGAGCAACGACAAGGCACCGGCTACGCTGGCAGAAACAGCACAGGCAGCGGTTAAGCTGTCGCCCGACCATGACCGGCTGTGTGCTTAACCACTAATTTCCCGGCCATTAATAAAAAGCCCCGGTAAGTTCCGGGGCTTTTTATTAATGGCTATCTTTTTAGCTCTCTACGGTAACTGTAAAGCGCATCATCTACGACGATGAAATCCTTTTTAAGCCATTGTGTGACCTGGGCCGGTGCAACTCCTTGCGCTGCTGCAAAGGCTCTCTGAGAACCCCCGAATTCCTCGGCGATATACTCGCCGAGGTTTAAGGCCACAGGTCTTACTGCTTTTTTCTGCTTATCGCATTGTCCAGTGCGATTCCAAAGTCAAACTCCGCACCGGCTTCAGCAAGAATATCAAGATGCGCTTCGATGCTTTCATTATCGGTATATCCTGACTCTTCAGCGGCTTCCCATGCATACTGCCCCGCCATTTCTTCAGCTTCGCGAGTGTCGGTTCCTCCGAAATACTCACTAGAGTGGCCCGCTTTACTTGCGTTAATGATCTCAACAACTTGTTCGATCGAATGTGCTTCAGTGATTGCGTTAGTCATTATATTGTCCTTTCCTGATCAGGCTTCGGCCTTCCCCAAACCTTGAATATAGCATATCACTATATCATTCACTGTAAAGCGTTTTGCTATATTTCTTTCAACATCCTTTCATTAACCAATGAATGATCGCGTCCATTAATGATGGCTCGCCGCTGAACAGGATAAAAATCAGGAAGAATCCAAACCAAGATAGATTACTCATATCCCCTGCTCTTCCTTAATCGGCCTTTGTTAGACTGTTAAAGTTTAAAGTTACTTCTACTGGCTTAGTGTCTCTTACCTTTTGGCTTCCCTTATGACAATGAGACTCCTTTTCTATAAATACTCCAGTTCCATCCAAGTTATCTCTTAAAAGAACGTAGCACTTCCCAAAATCAAAATTATCCCGAAATACTGTCAATACTGTCGGCTTTTTAAATGGTGACCTCATAATCCCTCCGATTTATCCCACCGCATGCCCATACCGCACAGCGCAAAAGGTCACCCACGCACAGCATCCTACGAACAACGCAAGGCAAACACCACTGAAGCTATGACACTCAATTCTTAACCAGTAATGTCCAATAAATAACGCTACACAAAGAATCAGCGCCCGCCAATGTGCGTAAAAATGCCAGTCTAACCAGACTACGATCCAAGGCAGTTTTTCCGTCTGAATATAATCAATCAACATAAATCCCCCTGAATAACAAAGTGCAGCGCGGGACAAGCCCGCGTACTGGTTTTTAACTGCCTTGCTTTTTAAGTCTGGCAACATAAGTTCCGCCATAGTCCAGGTCGAGAACATAGCGTATATGGTCGCCGCAATCTTCGCGCTCACGAACGGTTCCGGCAACTTCTTGTTGCCGCTCATCATGCAAAACCACATGCTGACCAACTTTTAAATTTTCGTAATAGCTCATAATCACTTCTTCCCATATTTTGCAATTAACAAGTCGGTTAAGTATGCCCTTCGGGCGGGACGCGGAAAAGCACCGCGCCTCTTACCTCTGGGTTATGAGCTAATTCCTTGCCTTGCCATAACCTTTGTAGTCGTACCATTCCTGACGAGTGCCAGAAAACAACTTGATAGACTTCCCGCACTTGTGGCAGCTTTTAAATTCTCTGTGGCTGTTCCTTCCGCCTGAAAATATCAAATTTATATCCCAGTCGTGACGGCAAAGGATACTTTTAAAAAGCTGCTTAATTTTTACCTTCGTTTCACTCATTCTCAGCGCCTCATGGTAATCACACTATCAGCCGTTTCAGAAGCTTATCCACCGCTTCTGCCGCTTCGCTGTTCTTTGCTTCACTGGCGGTGCAGCGGCTGGCAATATCAAACACCTGGCGCAGTTCCAGATGTGAACCTTGATTGTTCTGGTTGGGTACAGCCTCAACCACTAAGCCAATCCGCTGTCCGGTAAATTCCTGCGCCACCTGCACCTGTTGGCCCTGATCGTTAACACCTACGCCCCAGCTGAACCCCGGCAGGCCCATCAGGTACAACATGGCGTTAATGAAGTTGGCACCGAATACCGGCGTTTGTCCATCGGCCTGCAGATACGTCAGCGACACCGTGCCGCGCTTTTCTTCGTCATCCATAAAGCGCACCAGCACAGCATGGCTGCCGGTTTCGTTGCGGCGGTATTCCACGCGGGTAATTGTGGCGTGCACTTCGCCGGTTTCGGTAATAAACGGCATATCCCCCGCTTTTTCTGCGCTGGCTTCATCGAGTACAAAGGCATAACCCGCCGGCCGCATTGCTGCAGGATTCGGGGCGCTGTTGTTCATGGCGGTCTGGTGTTGGTTGTATGGCTGTTGCATGGTTTTTCTCGCTCTGTTGGTTAATCGTTTTGAATTGCAGCCTCAGTCATGCCGCCGCAACCTGCCAGCCTTTTCCGCTGGCCTTTTGTTGAATAACACCAGCAGCCAGAAGCTGCTGAATCTGGTCGGTATAACTGCCGTAGTTCACGCCCGCCGCTTTCGCTTCGCGCACGGTTGGCAGTTGCCCGGTTGCGCTGATCTGCTCAGCAAGCCAGTTGCCCGTTGTTTGTTCACCGGGGGCAACGCTGTTGCCATGTTTCTGTTCTCCGTTCTGTTTTTTGTTCTGTTCTGGCTGTTCTGTTTGTTTGTTTTCGGTTGTTTTGTTCTGTTCTTTTTGTTCTGTTTTCTGTTCGCTGTTCTGGCGGCTGTTCTGTTCTTTTCGATGCTCATTCAGCAACAGCACCGCCACGATTTGCAGCAAGTCAGCCACCACGGAAACAGCAGCCCACGCCAGCCAGCGATAGCCGCCCAGGCGATCACCGCTTACCGTAGCCGCACTGGTCGCGGCGGCGGGCATTGTGGCCAGCTCCTGCTGCAGCGCCTGTACTTCGGATTCAATCTCACGGCTTTCGCGCAGCAATTCGCCAGCGTTCCAGCTGTTGCCTGCACGTTCTGCTTCAGCGGCGGTGCGTTTCAGTTGCTCGGCTGTTTTTTGTTTTCCGGCAATCAGTGCGGCTGTGTTCTGGTATGCGCTGCTGTTCTGTTTTTCAGCGGTCGCCTGTACCTGATAGGCGGATTCAAAATAGGCAATGGTGCTGGCCACACTCAGCAGCAATAGCGGCACAACCAGCAGCCAGCAAGCTGCGGCCAGCGGTTTATTTTTCCGTCTGCTTTGCTGTTTTGCAGCTGCGGCCATTAACGGTTTGGCAATAACCAGCGCAAGTGCAAACGCTACGGCCAGCGCTGTGTCTGCTCCGTTACCAGCAAAGCTGGTAAACAGGGCAATTTCCCGCGCTGCAGTTACGGCTAACAGCGCCAGCAGCATGGCCGCCAGCGGTGCTTTATTCAGGGTATTTAAAAGAGTGTTTTTCATAGCGTTGCCTCCATGCGGCGTTATCAGTTAATCAGCGGTAAAAGTTCAGTACGCCAGATGGCCACCTCTTTCGGGGCATCAAATAAAATGCCCACCTTGCCGCCAACGATCCGCACAATTTTTATCCGGCAGTTATCGGTCAGCTGGTGTTCTTCACCAATGGCCATACCGTGCAAACGGATGTTTTCTTTTCCCGGCTCCACAATATCCAGCGTGGCGCGCTGGCTGTGCCGTGGCCCGTACACTTCCAGCGCATTCAGTCTGATGCTGTTGTTAACTTCTACCGACTCGCCCACCCGGCGCGCTAAAACTAACATGCTGCTTTCTCCATTTTTGGGGCGGCAGCCGCCTCATAAGCGGCAACCAGTGGCAATAATTCGTTGTATTCCTGGCGCTTGGTATTGCGCAGGCGTTCCAGATAACTGCGCTTAACATCCGGTTCAAACCCGGCAACCTGCTGCGCCCAGGCATCACGGATAAAACCGCGCATTTTGGTGCGCAGCGGCAGCCGCATATTGGCCAGCATTTCGTTACGGCGACCGGCATCCAGCGTTAACAGGTAACGGGCATACTGTTTTTGCTTTTCGGTCTGTTCGTGTTCGTGCTGTTCTCTCGTAGTCATCGGTCACCTACCTTGCTTTAAGCCATCTGAAATAGGTCTTTCGTTAAGTCTGGAATTTCTGGAGGAATCTCCACCGTACAGTTATTGACACCAGTCCGAGGCGGCGCTGTCGCGCCTTTTGCGGCCCGCTCCGCGCGCCGAAGTTCGGCTGCAGCAGCCCGTGACACACGTTCAGCCTTCCGGCGCTCGCGTACCTCTTCTGTTGCCTCTCTGCTGAGATTCGGAACCCGCTTCCACGTCATAAACCGGGTCTGAATATAAATTTCAGAACCGGCAAGAATGGCTTTAATACCGTGATCTTTTTCCACCGGTTCACCGTAGGCATTCATAATTATTTTTGATTCAGCGTGGCTGTATTCGTGCTGCAGAATTTCCCCGGTGCTTTCGTCGATATGCTCTTCAATGGCAGTAACCACTTTTTCAGCAGTTCTGATAATTCGCCAAAGGCTGATTTTTCCGTTCTCTCCGCAGTAGCGGCAGTACCATGCCCAGGCTGTTGCCGCGCTCTCTTGTGTCAGGCGCTCAACTTCAGAAACTGCGACTTTAACCAGTGCTGGCAATTCCTCTATTTCTTCCGGCGTTTGCCGGGCAAGCCGTCTTAATTCACGCCAGCCTGAAACCTTTGGCCCGCCGATTTGCTGAAACTGTCTGATACCATTCCGGCTGGCCCACACGACAACAGACTCAGCAGCCTTGCTGCCTTCTGTTCCATATTCGTCTTCGTCAATGTGCTCACCATCGACGTTTTTTGAAATGTACTTCGCCATGTATCCGGCAAGTGAATATTCTTTACCTGTGTTCGGGTTTATTCCGATTTTCATTTTTTCAACGACAAAGCGGTGCTTATATGCACCGGGTTCTTTTCCGTCTTCTTCAAAGGCTTTTTCGCGGAAGGCTTTTAACAGGTCGTCGGCATCGTCAGGATGGATATGCAGGGCAAGGTGCCAATGTGGTGTTCCATCGTGGTGAGGCTCCGCAACACGAAAGCCAAAGTAGCGCCATTCATTCCGGCTGGCCTTTGCTCGAAACTTTGCCCACAAGTCACACAGATAATCCTGTGCATCGCGTTGTGTATATCCAGCAAATTTCGGGTTTCGGTAGACGCGGTTATAACCGCCCTGATTATGTGCATGGTATTTACTTGGGCAGGTCAGAGTTATGGCATACCCTTCATACCCCTTTTCTTTGGCATAAATATCAAAGCCAGCCAGTCTTACCATTAACTCTGTTTTTCTGATTGCCGGATTGCTGTTCGATAATGCGGCCAAATCGGCAAGCGTGTATTGCTCGCCGTCGTCATTTTCAAGAACGGTATACTCCATCATGTTCAGGTTAAGCTGCTTTCGCCGTTTGTATTCCTGACGACCAAAGCCACTGCAATAAATCGAGTGCGATTTATTAACCCATCCGAGTTCCCGCGAAATGGCTTCAATACGACGACCGGACACACTCCTGATCTTACGGCGCCACCAGGCCTGATCCTGAACACGCATTAAAAGGGCACGACAGTCCCTTTTGATATTCACCAGCTTTTCTGTAATTTTGTTTTGCTCTTCCCGCTTATCATCCAGCGCTAATGTCATATGCCTTGTTTTTATTCTGGCTGCACCGGCTGACCACTTAAAACCACTAGCCCTGATTTTCCACCGTTCTAAATCAATCTCGCTTCTGCTGATTATTTTTTCCAGACGGGAATATTCCTCAGCCAGCGTCGATAACTGCTCTATATCTTTAAGCGCTTTTGTTTCCAGCCCGTGGTATTCGAGAATAGGAATAACCTTTTTGGCACTGGCTGGCATAAGCCCATTGCCCAGCATCCAATCCTGCAACAACCTAATGCAGGCTTCTGCTTTTGCTTTTGCATAGTCATTAACAAGCTGATCGTTGTCACACTGGTCAATCCGGAAGTTTCCGAACTTAAATTGTTTAATGATCGTATCCAGCCGTTGATTGGCCTTCCGTATCCCGTTTGATTTAGATTCCGAGACAACACGCTTCCAGTCATTCAGTAACGGACGGGAAAATTCGCCAAACCGTTCTGTAACCTCAGCCGCCTGACGTTCCCAGTAAGGAGTCTTCTTCATTGCCGGTGCGCCGACCAATGCAAATTCACTCGCCATTCAGAACCCCCTGAACAGCCGAAACAAACTCAACAGCTACTTCCGCATTGATTGCATTGCCATAACCCCGCAAACGTCCCACTCTTGCGGTAGCCCCATTAACCAGCGGGAATGTGCCGGGTTCAACTGGCCTGAAACATCCATCTTTGCAGCTGAGCCAGTCAGCACCTGCCCAGAAGCCGTTAACCGCACCGGTTCCTGAATCTTTAAAATCTGAACAGTCTCCGGCAGTGCCATGGCATTCTTCCGTGGCGTAACCCGCCCCCCTTTCGATGCATCGCTTGCCAACGCCGTTGGCCAGCCCTTCAGAAGATGAACAACCGCATTCGGTAACTGCTCTCCCTTTTTTCCACCTCCCCGCTCCGCATAGCTTTTCTTGTTGCTGCCTTTGTAATCTCTCGCCGCAGTCGGTGGCCAGCCAGCCATCCCGACCGTTCTTGTTAAATCGCGCGTACTCATCTTCTGCCCAAGACTCTGCTTCCCATCTGCCGCCAAAGGCGTTGGATAACCGCAAAGCTGTAAAGAAAAACCGCTGCCTGATGTGCGGGGCACCGACGCCCGCAGCGCACAAATCAACCGGCGCGAAGGCGTAGCCCTTTGCTTCCACGTCAGTGTGTACAAGGTCGAGCCAAGCAAGTCCGCTTTTACTCGCAACTTGTTCACCAAATATGATTGCAGGACCAAGCTCTCCGATGAGGTGATACCAGGCTGGCCACAAGTGCCGCTCATCATCAAACCCTTTTCCGTCGCCTGCCGTGCTGAAAGGTTGGCACGGACAGCTTCCTGTCCATACTGGTCGGTTATCCGGCCAGCCTGCTCTTCTGAGTGCGTATGACCAGACGCCAATGCCTGCGAAAAAGTGACACTGGGTATAAGGTCTAAGGTCATCTGGGCTGACATCTTCAATACTCCGCTCGTTAACATCACCCGGTGCAATATGCCCGAATTTTATTAATTCCCTCAGCCACTGAGCCGCGAAAGGATCAATCTCGTTGTAATAAGCTGTCATGCAACATTCCCCAGTTTATTTTTTTCTTCACTGGTTTTACGTTGCACTTCGCGGCTCAGTTTTCCGGACAACGCCATTAATTTCTCAGCGTGATGCTGGCTGGCCTTCGCCTCAATAATGTTTTGCGTGGTTTGTGCCGCGGTAGCGCAGTAATGCAGCACTTGGTCAAATCGTTCTTGGACCAGGCGCTGAACAATCTGAATTTCCTCCAGTGTCAGACCGTCCACTAAATCGGTATTAACTTCCGGATCCGCCTGAACAGGTTGTTGAATATTGCTGACGGATGCCAGCTGAATGCCACCGTCTCCGCATTGCTGGCAGAAGGTAGTCATTTCCCGGCTGAAGTGCTCACGGCGGCAGGTAGGGCAGTAGTAATTCATCATGCGGTTAAAACCTCCCTAACGTCTGCAATCCAGTCCTGCAGACGCTTGGCTTCTGTTTCCGCTATGCCAGTCATCACACAGGCAACACGCCCGTTGTCGCTTAAAAATTCAATGCGGTGTTTTTCCGGTACCGGCTTAATGCGTTTTGGCGTTGTGAAGTGAGTCATGCCCAGATACTGAATAACCACTTCATCCATGCCGGGCAGGTAGTTCAGCCGGGCACGTTCGTTAACCATTGTTGTGATTACAATTTCGTGTGCCATCACTCACCGCCCTGGCATTGTTCCCAATATTGGATTTCTTCAATTAACCGGTTAACGCAATGGCTAATATCAAAATCCAGTGCGTATTCGTTGCGCAGTATTTCTAACTGTTTTTTCAGCTTTTTCAGTTCTTCTTCCATCAGTTCACCGCCTTCAGCTGTCCGCTGTTACGCATTGCCTCCAGCTTTTTACCTGCAGCCTGCACGCTCTGACGCAGCAACCGTTCCTTCTGCAAGTGTGGATTCTGGTCAACGATCCACTGCTCTAAATCGGATTCCAGCCAGACTTCACGGCCCGCTATGCTGATGCTGTGCGGCAGTTGGCCTGCAGCCCGGTGTTTATTAAACGTGGTGCGACTCATGCCTAAAGCGGCGGCCGCCTCGCTGATGTTCATTTTTTTCTGGTGCAGAATGCCCAGGCTGATTTCTGCTTTCTGATGTGCTGCCATGCGGCCTCCTAATTTTTCTAATACGCAACCCGTGAAAAAGTCGGCGGGCTTCCCGCCCGCCTTCGCTCAGGGTGCTGTGCGATTCGTAAAATTCTTTAGTGGATGACGGGCATCAACAGCCCGGAAATCTTTCGGGCGCTGTCATCGTCGATTGGCCCCAGCAACATGGCGCCGGTATCCAGATAGGTGCCGCCGTCCAGCCGGGTAAGGCTCATGTCGGCGGTATAAAAATTTGAGAACGCGCAGACCGAACCGTTATGAATGCGAATGCCGAAGACATCGCCCTCTGCCATAACGTGAACCTGCGTGTTTTTTACGGTGATAACCGCCGTCTGCTGGGCGGTGTAGCACTTGCCTTTCCGGGCGCTGATTGGCTTATCCATGCCTGCCCCCTTAGTGCGCTTTAGTTTCGGATGCGGACTCTTGCACACCTGCAGGCTGAATATTCACAGCCTCCCAAGCACTAATCTGATCCTCTGTCCAGAACTCAACTGTACCTATGCGGTGCTGCGGTGGCAGGTATCCGCTATCGCTCCAGTTATAAATAGTTTTGCGACTGATTCCCCAGCGCTTCGCCAAATCAGACGGCGAAAGGCGTGGCTTTCCTATGAATTCATGGCTTGCAGACATAGCGAACCCCTTTAAGTAAGGCGTGACTTATTAGGCGGACTGTGTACTATGTAAATTCTGAATAAACTAAGTATGAGTCCCCTTTGTTACTCAACACTATAGAAGTCTTTAAAGTTACTCGTCAAGTACTTTTTAAGACTTCAGGTATTTAAAGGGACTTTGAGAAATATGGATAATTTTCAACAACGCATTCAATTGCTAATTGATAGACATGGCCGTAAGGCTCTATCTGATGCTACTGGTATATCCACAACGCAGCTTCACCGCCTGCGTACTGGCTCTGATACCACCCGTGAAAACCTGATTCGCCTGTCCGATGCCACCGGCACTGAGTTCTTATGGCTTGGTAAAGGTGAAGGCCCGATGTATTCGGACGGCACCCCAGCACCGGCCATGCCCACAGCATCCGCGCCTGAGTTTTCCAAAGATGAGATCGAGATTGTGGAGCTATTTCGCAATGCGGATTTGTCGTTGAAACTGCAGGTTTTCCAGCTTCTTAAAGGTGGTAGTCCTCATCAAGGCGGAATAAGCGCCACTGGCAACGGGACTAATATTGTATCCAGTGGTGACGGCAGTATCGCCGCTGCCGGGAATGTGAAGAAAGGATCTGACCGGTAATATTAAGGAGGATTGGCGTGACGGATTTTACCAATATCACCGCCAGCGGCCCCAACAGCATTGCTGCCAATGGTGATGTATTTCAGGAAACACATCACCACCACGCCCAGCCACAGAAAGACCCGCTGACAGCTGCACTGGAGCAACGTGACCAGGCGTATTACAGCTGGCAAGATTTTGATAAAAAACGCCGGGCTGCATTGCGCAGCCGGTGGTTTAATATCTGGAATGCTGGTGCACTATTGTCTGGCTCTGCGCTTGCCGCCGCTATTTTCTTTATCGTTTGGCCCGGCTTAATCCGTTACGGGTTGGTTTATTGGCTGACTCATCAAGATCACCTGATAAATAACCTGACCACCTTCAGCGGTGCGTTAGTTTTAATCCCATTTATTTCTTTGTCTTTGTGTTCCTGGCGCTTTGGTATTCGCCGTCAGGTAGCTCTGGCCGATGCAATTTATTTTGCCTCTCATGCCCGCGCAATGGCTGATGAATGTCACCGGCTGGATGCACAGATTAAGTACTTCAAGAAACACGGATCGTTATGAAATTAACTAGAAATAATGTAACAAGTCATTTCGAGAAAATGCTTACCCGCACTCGTAGAGATTATGTTCGCCTGAGTCAGGTTAAGTATTTAAAGACTTTTCAGCATCCTGAAAATGATACTCGGTACATGGTTGACCGCTGCCAATCAGTCTACCGGGTTGGGCAAAGAATTAAGACTTTTGAACGTGAATTACCAAAGCTGGTTCTGGATGCCCCTGTTTATTCGCCAGTAAAGTTAGAAAATCCATTTATCGTAGAAATATTAAACAACGAGATTGGTATAGAGCAGTGGCAATTCAATGTTGGTTATTGCTTCAGGGAAGCACTTGGCCTGCGTTATGTACAGCGGCGGAGTACAGATAAAGAGACAAGAAAGTTAAGCACATTCTCTGAATGGTTACAGAGCCCAATATTAAAATTCTCGACAGGCGACCTTATATCTCACAAGCACGAACAGATAATGATCCAAGTCGAAGAAGGTCTTCCCTCTGGCTTTGTTGATACAACCATTGAGCATGGAATGCTGCGGTGCGCAGTTTATGAGTTCAATAACGATACAAACAAATGGACTCTGAACGCCAGATACCATGGCAATCAGTTTGATTTCTTAATGGTACTTATTTTTGGTCTAAGTGAACTAAGTCGATTCACTAAATTATTAAATACTTCTACAGAGAATGCATGAGCAGGGATTTTTTATGGATATTTTCGCTAAGTTCAACAGAAAGGATACTCAGGATCGGCAGATAGACACTCTAATTGGTTTGAGCAAAGGGCTTACTGCTGACGGAGTAGTTAATCAGGAAGAAGCTGAGTTTCTATTAAGTTGGCTTATTCAGAATACTCAGAATGAAAGCAACAACCCCATCTTTGAAAACCTGTTAATAAAACTGACAGATATGCTAAAAGACGGTGTTCTTGATCAGAATGAATCCTCTGAGTTGCTTTCTATTTTGCGTTCACTAGCTGGCGAAAAATCAGAAATTGGTGAGCTGTCAAAGTCAGCATCACTACCCATTAATCAACCCCTTCCGGATATTACCTTTGAAGGTAATTCCTTTTTGTTCACCGGCACTTGTGCTTACGGAACCCGTAAACAATGTCAGGCTGCTGTTGAAACACTTGGTGGCATTGTGGCCAGTGGAGTTACCCGCAACCTCAACTATTTGGTTATCGGTACTTACGTCACCGATAGCTGGGCACACGAATCCTTTGGCCGGAAGATTGAAAAGGCTATGGACTACCGCAACCAAGGCTTACCCCTATCAATCATCACAGAAGAACACTGGGCTACCCAGGGAAAACTTCTGTAATTCTGCGGAGATCACCATGCGCCAGTTAATTCATATCGATAAGGCCGGGCATATTATCGGGGAGTTTCCGCACGATATTAATGCCGGTTTTCAGGATTGCCGCCGGGGGCTTCGCCGCCGCCTGGTGAATGTTAAAGAGGCCGGTCAGATGCCGCTTGATGTGGCATTAAAGCTGGCCGAAGAACGCTATAAGCTGGAAGAAAAGCGCATCCGTGAAGTGCAGTTTGTTGCCGACGAAAAGCGCAAGCAGGCGGAATACCGGCGTAAAAATATGTCGTTCTCTGATGCTGCTGATAACTGGCTGAAGCATGTGTCTGTGGTGAATTCGGAATCAACAGTTGCGCATTATGCGCAGACGATCCGCTTGTATTTATCGACCGTTGGCGACCACCGCCTGCGCGATTTTGGCCGCGAACATAACATCAGGTTTTTTGATGAACTGGCGAAGGTTAAAGCGGTTAACCGTGGTGACCGTACCATTTCAGCAGCAACCCAGAATATGCACATGCGTCAGCTGGCTGTGTTTCTGGGCTGGGCGAATGATAACGAGATGATCGACAAGTTACCGCGCCTGAAGAAAGCACAGCCCAAAGTGAAAGAGATGGAAGTATTCAGCCTGCAGCACCTGGAACAGCTGAAAAAGTGGCTGCTGTCTAATATTGAAAATTCTGCCCAGGGTCGGCCTGCCGTTAACGCCCGTAACCTGTACCGCGCTTTTATGCTGGCCACCAATGCTTTGCTGCGTAAGGGTGCCATCGGCTCCTTGCCGCTGTCCGGCATTGATCTGGATGCAAAGCTGGTGCGTATTCGGGATGTGCCAGAGCTGGGCTGGAAGAACAAAGCAAACCGCTGGCCGAATAAACCAATGAATGCCCGCCTGTATGATTTCCTGCGTGATGACCTTGCGGCCCGTGATCCGGCAGAGCGTTGGTATCTGGATGATGGCCGGGGCAACCCTTGGTATGCCGACCCGTCACACATCAGCAAAGCCATGACCCGCGCCTGTAAAGCCGCTGGCCTGCCGGGTGGCGTGAAGCCGTTTCACTGGGGAATGCGCGCCGCTCTGATTACCTGGCTGCTGAACAACGGTGAAAGCCCGCAGAAGGTGCAGCAACTGGCTGATCATGCCAGCGTTACGACTACCATGCGCTACTTCAACACGCGAGAAGCGAGCCAGCAGGAAGCGGTCGATAGGCTGCCGGAAATCTGATTTTTATGTCAAATCCATGTCAACTTTTCGCCTTATTTTAAAAAAGCTTTTTAAATCAATGATTTAAAAAAAATACCCGCACGACTCATAATCGGCAGGTCCCCAGTTCAAGTCTGGGTGGGCCCACCACTTTTCTTCCTGTCCAGATTCTGTTTGCCCCCCCAAAAAAACCTGACAGCCCTGAATGCCCAGTCAAAAATCCAGGGTCATAAACTCCAAGAGCTGTAATAAAGTCACGATATCCGTTACCCGCCACCACTGGATTTTCTTGCCAGTCTTACCTTTCTAAAATACTGTATATATAAACAGTATTCATGTAAGCATAATCACTATGAGCATCACCTTACTTGGCAACGCCATCGAAGGCCCGGTAACTGCCGCATGGCGTGTGCCCTTATACACAGAGCGCGTTCCGGCGGGCTTTCCGTCCCCCGCACAGGATTACATTGAACAGACTCTGGATCTGAATGAGCTGTGCATCAGCCATCCGGCTGCCACGTTCTTTGTGCGGGTGGAAGGCGAATCCATGACCGGTGCCGGCATCTTCCCGAACGATATTCTGGTGGTCGACCGGTCGCTGACCGCCCGCCATGGCGACATTGTCATTGCCAGCCTGGAACGGGAGATGACGGTCAAACAGCTGCACCTGAACCCACCGCCAGTGCAGCTGCGCGCCTGCAATCCTGCCTATCCGCCATTGGTTATCAGTGAAGGCATGGTGCTGGAGATTTTTGGTGTGGTAACCCATGTGGTCAGGAACCTGCGCCAGTGACAGTGTTTGCCCTGGTCGACTGCAACAACTTCTACGCCAGCTGTGAAAAGCTGTTCCGCCCCGATCTGCGCCATGCACCGGTGGTCGTACTCTCGAACAATGACGGTTGCGTCGTGGCGCGCTCGAAAGAAGCCAGGGCCCTCGGCATCAGAATGGGCGTTCCAGTGCATAAAATTCAGGAGCAGATTCAGCAACAGGGCATTCAGGTTTTTTCATCCAACTATGCGTTGTATGGCGACATCTCCAACCGGGTGATGCAAACCCTCGAAGCCTTGGCACCGGCGGTTGAGGTGTATTCCATTGATGAAGCCTTTCTCGATTTAACCGGCGTGGCGAATGCGATGGAGCTGACTGAATTCGGGCTGCAGGTACGGACCACCGTACAGCAACACATCGGCATGAGCGTCTGCGTCGGGATGGCACCGAGCAAGACACTCGCCAAGCTGGCGAACCATGCGGCCAAGCAATATCCGGCCACCCTTGGCGTGGTGGATTTAACCAACCCGGCACGACAAAAGAAGTTGCTGGGTTTAATACCGGTGAATGAGGTCTGGGGCGTGGGGCGCAAGCTCAGCGCGCGGCTGAATGCCATCGGTATTACCACCGCCTTACAACTGGCAGAGCAGAATCCGAAAGATATCCGGCGTAACTTCTCGGTGGTGCTGGAACGCACCGTGCGCGAGCTGAATGGCGAAAGTTGCCTGGCGCTGGAAGACATTACTCCCACCAAGCAGCAGATTTTGTGCAGTCGCAGCTTTGGTCAGCGGGTTACCCGCTATACCGAGTTGCACGAAGCCATCAGCAGCTACGTTGCCCGCGCCGCCGAAAAGCTTCGCCATGAGCAGCAGCAATGTCAGTTTATCAGCATTTACATCCGCACCGGGTTGTTCAACCTCAGCGATCCGCGCTACAGCAACAGCGCCAGTCTGCGGCTGGATTATCCGACGGATGACACCCGCTTGTTACTACAAGCTAGCGGACGATTACTACAGACCATCTGGAAAGACGGCTACCGCTACGCAAAAGCCGGTATCACTCTCAGCGACTTTTACGACCGTGGAGTGGCGCAGCCGGATCTGTTTACCCAACAGGTGATCAGCCCGAGCAGCGCACGACTGATGCAAGTAGTCGACCGCATTAATCAACAGCAGCGTGGAAAAGTGTTCTTCGCCAGCCAGGGCGCTGGCAAAGCCTGGGCAATGAACCGTAATCATCTGTCACCCGGTTACACCACAGACTGGAAACAGCTTCCCCGGGTTTAAAAAAGAATAACCAACTGAAGAGAAGCGAGAGCCCCAAACTGCGGCCATGACCAAGGATAAGTTGAGATCGAGCACCATCACCATCCCTCAGCGCGATAACCACCAAAAACAGAATTGCATGCTCACGTTATCTGGACGTGCATTCACACTCTCCGTTGCTGCGCAAACTTATAAAAATTTCAAAGAAACGAATAACAGGTCATTAATTGAGTTCCATTTTTTTCGTCCATCCTGTTTCAAAAAATATATCAATGGCCAGCTTCTACCGACGGTGAAAATTAATTATTTAAGGCACCTCTGAATCATTCGGTGCACGCTTCGGCTTACTGACAAGGTTCAGGTCAAGGCGCCACGGTGAAGGCATAACGGGTCACGAAAAAACCTGGCAGCAGCGAGCTGGATTGTTTCAGAAAGCCAGCAGGGAGTGGGCCGATAAAGCGTTTGACGGTGTTGTCAATTTCAAAAAGGACTCGCCATTCACTGCAGTCAGCGCCTTGTCAAAAGCACTTTGCAGCACTCACGCGAAGCGCGTGCGGAATGATTCAGGGGTGCCTTAATGGCGGCTGGTTTAAACATCAACATCCGGAAATTTTAACTGTACGGACCTTGTAAAAGAACGCCTTTATAATTCCACACAGGCCAATATTAATTGCTACATTTAACTGGCCCCAGCCACTATTAATAAAACTGTAAGTTTTCTGTAACTTATCGTTAATGCCTGAGACACATATCCTGATTAATGTTCCGCCACCCTTTGCAGAGAAGCCCTCTGCAGAGAAAACCAGATCAGGAGAAAACAGTGATTCATTCTCGCAGTATTTTCATGGCTTTTACCCTGTTGGCAGTGTTGCTGACCGGTTGTGGCGCAGACGACAATTCAGACAAAAACCCATCCCCGGATGTACCGGACACCGAAGATCCTGGCAAACCAACGGATCCAACAGACCCATCCCCCGGACTGCCGGATGTCGCGGCTCCGGTCTCAGCGACAGCCCCCGATTTTATTGTTCGCCCTTATCTGCAGTCGCCAGGTACCGACACGATGTCGGTCATGTTTGAGACACAAGACTCTGCTCCTCAGGTGTGGGCTCGTCCGTTTGGCACAAAAGGTGAGTTTTTAAAAGTCACCGCCACTGCGGTATCTGCAGATGGGCTGGTTTATCGTGCACCATTAACCGGATTAACCTCCAATACTCTGTATGAATATTATGTGCTGTCCGCCAATGGTGCTGACACCCAGAATGTAACTCAGGCTTTTGCTTTTAAAACCTGGCCGGCCACGACTGATAACGTCAGCGAAGCGCGTTTTATTGCCCTGAGTGACACTCAGCTGGATACCGCAAGTAACGAAGAAGTGCTGCGTAATGTGGTAAAAGACGGCTTTATGACCATCGAGTGTAATGCGGCGCAGCCAGAAACCTGTGCAGAAAATATTGCCGGTATTACCGTTTCTGGTGACGTTGTTCAGACCGGTGGCAACCGTGATAACTGGCGCAGCCAGTTCTTCGGACGCATGGCCGACATTACGCCATACGTGCCGTTAATTACCGTACCAGGCAACCATGATTACTACAGCAATGCTGAGCTGGAACTGTACCGCACCTATATGTCACCACCGGATACCGGTTCCGTTGGTTATGACAAACGTTGGTATTATCTGGACTATCTGAATTTGCGTTTAATCGGACTCGACAGTTATCCGATTTCTGGTGCGCACGGCAGCTTTAATATTGAAACCCTGGCTGTCCAACGCCAATGGCTGCGTGAAACCCTGAAAGATGCCGAGCTGAATTCAAGCCAGTTTGTAATGGGTATGTTCCATCATGGTTGTCTTTCAGAAATGTGGAACGTGGGCGAAAGTATCGGCTCCTGTGAACTGGTCACTGAGCTGGAACAATTCAGTCAGCATACGGGCGCGGTTACCGGACATTTATTTGGTCATACCCATGCTTATTCCCGTGGACAATCGATGAACGTGCCGCATTTGTGGCTCAACGCGGCCAGCGCGTCGGGCTATATCGAGCCGTTAAACGATGAAGAGCATCAGAAAAATCAGCTGCGCGATTACGACACGTTTGAAATCAGCCGCAGTGAGTTTGGCTACAGTGTGCTGACCTATCAGTTTGGTAGTGAACCCACGCTGACACTGGTGCGCAGAAAAGGCGGTTTTGATGGCGATACCGGCTTTGCCATCATTGATCAGGTGGTTTTCCAGCCCGGCGTTGAGAGCAATGTTCCTCACGCGGTCAGCGGAACCGGTGATGCCGACCGTAGCGCAATCACATTGGGTATTCAGGTTGCTCTGCCCGAGAATGTGCATGAAGTGCAGTGGCAGCTGTCTGAATCTGCCGACTTCTCCGCTACCGTGTTTGATGTCTGGGGTAACCATACCCGTCACACCAACCTTTATTACGCTGAAGCCGCCGCCGTTACCGGCGATAAATCCTTCGGTTTTGACGCCATTAATACCCAGCAGGATGCTGATATTTTCCAGCTGGATCTGATTGCACTCATGGAAGAACAGACTGTACGTCCCGGTGCCGATCAGTATTTCCGCTGGCATAAACGTTTCTCGTCTCAGAACACTCACACGTCATCCTACGATGACTACGCCGGTCAGCCATGGCCATCGCTCAGCCTGAAACCCGGTTCAACTTACTACTGGCGTGCACGGGTAAGAAATAACGAGATGAACTGGTCGGAGTGGAGCGATAACAATCAGTTTCGTCTGAACGGTACCCGCACCGATAACCTGTTGGTGAATGGTGATGCTGAAACCGGAGATACCAGCAGCTGGACGCTCGACGCCGGTCTGATCAGCGCCATCACCGCCAGCGACAACGGTGGCTTTGCCGCCGCAGACGGCAACTATTATTTCGCTGGCCGCGGCTTTGGTCACAGCACTTCTGCTGCGTGCTGTACCGACCGTCAGTCACAGGTCGTCGACCTCAGCACTTACCATTCCGAAATAGATGCAGGCAGTGTATTTGTCGAATTTTCTGTAATGGCGACCACCTGGTCGGGTGCCGACCAACCGGAAATTCTGCTGGAGTTTCTGGATGACAGCGGCCAGGTTATTAACTGGTCAGGCGATGAGCCGCGCAGTGTATCCAGTGCCAAATCCTGGCAGCAAGTGAAGATTGAAGGGGCGGTTCCGGCCGGAACCCGCTCGGCTCGCGTTTCAATCGGCGGAGAACGTAAAGCCGGCTCCGACAATGATGTCTACTTCGATAATCTGTCGCTGAATCTGCTTTACTGAAACAGGCTCCGCAATCGACGAAGTAAGTAAGCTTTTTCGTCAGGCGCTATCTACGTCAGAATCCCCGGCATAAACCGGGGATTTTGCGTTTTAAGTGCTTTATTTAAGGCACCTCAGCAACGTACTGACTCTGCACATCCACACAACACAGAAAGGCATGGCAGCCCCCGGCAGTGATATCGCTGCATGTCACCTGCACTTCCCCCTGCACTTTCTCCTGCACTTCGCCTGCATCTCATCTATAAAACCCTTACGGAATTTTTACGGCAACCCGCGCTTTGCTGTCTCGAATTTTTACAGCCTCCGGCCGGACAATAGCGTCATTGCCTGTCCGGTGAGGAGATGTGCAGCGTGTTAAGGCTTTTTCGTCCGGTTTTGTTTGTCTGTGGTCTGCTGGCCTTTGTGATAGCCGCCCTGCTGCTGGTACCGGCCCTGTATTCTTTATTCTGCGGTGACGGTGAGTACCGTGCGTTTTTTCTTGCCGCCTGTATCGTTACGTTAATTGGCTGCACGCTGGTTGTGCCGGGCCTGAACCGGCCGTTTGCCTTAAACGCGCGCCAGTTATATCTGCTGACCAGTCTGAGCTGGCTGATGCTGTCGTTTTACAGCGCCCTGCCGCTGATTCTGGCTAACCATCCGTTAAATCTGTCCGATGCAGTGTTCGAGGCGGTGTCGGGCATTACCACCACCGGTTCTACGGTGTTGTCGCAGCTTAATACACTGCCACCCTCCATTCTGCTTTGGCGCTCAATGTTGCAGTGGATTGGCGGCTTTGGTGTGATTGGTATGGCGGTGTCTATTCTGCCGTTCCTGCGCGTCGGTGGTATGCGTCTGTTCCAGACCGAATCATCCGACTGGTCGGATAAATCGCTGCCGCGTTTCCACGATCTCGCCCGCGCCCTGCTGTCCATGTACTGCGGTTTTACCCTGATGTGTGCGTTCTGTTATTGGTTGGCCGGGATGACAACGTTTGATGCCATTAACCACGCCATGACCACGGTTTCGACCGGCGGCTATGCCACCGATGACAGTTCAATGGGGCGCTTTAACAACAGCATTCTGTGGATTTCGGTGGTATTTATGCTGCTTGGCGGCATGCTATTTACGTTATTTATCCGCTTTATGGCGCAAAAACGTCTGGCGGCACTGCGTGATCAGCAGGTGTACGGTTTTTTACTGCTGGTATTTGCACTGGTCGGTCTGCTGACGCTGCAACTCTTGCTGACTCAGGAGCGTGATTTTTTCACCACCCTTACCCATGTGGCGTTTAATATTGTGTCGGTGATTACAACGACCGGTTATGCCTCACAGGATTACACCATGTGGGGGGTGTTCAGCGTTGGTCTGTTTTTCTTTGTTACCTTTATTGGTGGCTGCTCCGGCTCAACCAGTGGTGGTATGAAGATTTTTCGTTTTCAGTTGTCGTGGCTGTTTCTGCGCGATCAGATGAATAAACTGGTGCATCCGCGTGGCACCTTTTCTATCCGTTATAACGGTAAAACCGTCTCCGACGATATTATGGTATCGGCGGTGGCATTCTCATTTTTATTTTTTCTGACCCTGACCATCACCAGCCTTGCCCTGGCCGCAACCGGGCTGGATTTTGTAACCTCACTGACCGGTGCAGCAACAGCCCTGACCAATGTCGGCCCCGGTTTAGGTGATATGATTGGCCCAGCGGGTAACTTTGCCCAGGTGACGGAAAGCGCAAAATGGATTCTCAGTTTTGCCATGATTCTTGGCCGCCTGGAGCTGCTTACCGTTATGGTGCTGCTGAGCCCGGTATTCTGGAGAGGTTGAAGGTATGTTGCTGAACGATAATAGCAGGTGGCGCTGGTCACACTGGTTGCTGGCTTTATTAGCACCACTACTGGCCACGCTGGTATGCTGGTTTTTGGCCGATTATTTACCGGCCGCCAGCCTCGCTTTATTTTATCTGGCGGCGGTACTGCTGACGGCAGTGTCTACGGCGATTCGCCCGGCCTTACTGAGTGCGGTTTTATCCTTTTTATCTTACAACTTCTTTTTTACCGCCCCGCACTTCACCCTGTTTATTCTGCACCGCGAAGACATTCTCACCGCATCTTTACTGATTCTGGTCGCGCTGGTTACCGGCCAACTGGCCGCGGGCTTACGCGAAAAAGTCGATGCATTGCAGAGCAGCGAACGCTGGACCAAGCAGCAGATGATGCTGGCACAGTCCCTGGCGTCCTGTATGCAGGCCGATGAACTGATCCGTATTTTTTTACAGGAAGTGCAGGCCCTGTTCAGACCCGATTTAATTGAGAACGCCAGTGTTATTCACCTGAACACCACACCAGTAAAAGAGCGCAATCAGGTAAAAAAAGGCAGCCTGAATACCCGCTGGGAAAATGACTGCTTTCATATTGTATTGTGTGACAACAGCTACCAGCAGCACGAAATTAAGCTGCCGCTGAAAGCCCCGGTCACCCCCTGGCTGAAAACCCGTCTGGAAGCCATTACCGAAATTTTCCACCTCGCATGGAGCCGGGTATTACTGGTAGAAAACCTGCAACAGGAAACCGTGATTAAAGAGCGCGAACAACTACGCTCGGCCTTATTATCATCCATCTCCCACGATTTACGCACACCACTGGCCACCATGATAGGTTCGGTCAGCAGCCTGTGTGATTTACGCCCCAGCCTGAGCGAAGAGCAGCAGGACGAACTGCTGCGCAACACCCTGTCGGAAGCGCGACGACTGGACCGCTATATTCAGAAACTGCTGGATATGACCAAGATCGGCCAGGGTGAATTAAAGCTGGAGCGTGACTGGGCCGGCATCGACGATATTCTCAGTGTTTCGCTTAAACGCCTGCAGCCATTACTCGATGGCCAGAATATTGATATTCAGATCGAGCAGGAATTACCCCTGCTGTATGTTCATGCGGCATTGCTGGAACAGGCCACCTTTAATGTGCTGGAAAATGCCGTACGCTACACCCCAGCCGGTCAAAATATTCAGATTAATGCCCATGCCAGCGACAACAGTTTGCTGATTGATATTGCTGACTCGGGGCCGGGGATTCCGCCGGAACACTGGCCGCATATTTTTGATATGTTTTTTACCCTCGCCAAGGGCGATCAGCAAACCGGCGGCACCGGCCTCGGCCTGACCATCTGCCAGGGAATTCTCGCCGCCCATGGTGGTAGCGCCGCAATTCTTTACAGCTCCGCAGACCAGGGCACCTGCTTCCGTCTGAGCTTGCCTATGGATAATGCAGTGCCTGTAAATAATACCGTGCCTGGAAATAATGCTGAGCCTATGGATAACACCAACCGGGGAACGCTATGACGCGCATTCTGATCATTGATGATGAACCTCAGATCCGCCGCTTTTTAACCATCAGTCTGGAATCACAGGGTTATCAGCTGTACGAAGCCGATAATGGTCGCCACGGTCTGGAACAGATTGCGCTGGAACAACCCGATCTGATTATTCTTGATCTCGGCTTGCCCGATATGGATGGCCAGCAGGTATTGCGCGAATTACGCACCTTCTGCGAAACACCGGTAATCGTATTATCGGTGCGCAACAGCGAACGGGAAAAAGTCGAAGCGCTGGATAACGGCTGCAACGACTACGTAGAAAAACCCTTTGGTGTAAAAGAATTACTGGCCCGCATCCGCGCTGTTTTGCGCAGTGCCAGCGGTAAAGAGCAGGCACCACTGGGCTATGACGATGGGCATTTAAAAGTTGATTTACCCTCACGCACCATTACCGTGAAGGGCGAACGCATTCGCTTTTCACCACGGGAATATGAATTACTGCTGGAATTAATTCAGCACCCCGGGCAAATACTGACGCAGCAATATCTGCTGCGCAAATACTGGGGCGAAAGCCATCTGGAAGACAGCCACTACCTGCGCATATTTATTCGCCAGATACGCAACAAACTGGGCGATGACCCAACCAAACCGGCCTATATAGAAACCGATGCCGGGGTTGGCTATCGTTTTATTGGCGAATTAAAAAGTCTCTGAATAGCGGCACGCTGAACCTGCCGTATCAGCGCCGCCGGTACTCTTGCGGCGTCATACCGCTCCAGCGTTTAAAGGCTTCGCGGAAACTGAGTAAATCTTTAAAGCCACAAGCTACCGCAACAGAGCTTACTTTCTGTTGCTGATCATCCAGCAGCAGCATCGATTTTTTCAGTAATTCTTCATCGCTGATCTGGCGGAAGGTCAGCCCCGCTTCCTGTAATTTCCGTCTTAATGTGCGCGGCGAAAGATTTAAACCGGCGGCGACGTCATCTAATGCCAGACGTTGTTCGCTGCCCTGAATCAAGGCCCGCACCTGCCAACCGATATCGCCCTTCTGTACCTGCAGCACCCGTTTCAGCTCTGCTTCGGCCACCAGCATCGCCTGTTGCTTGGCCGCCGGATTCGCAAGTGGCAGGGGTTGATGCATGGTATCGCGTTCAATGCGGAAGCCACTGACCGGCGCATTAAACAGCACCTTGCAGGAAAAATAGCGGCTGTATTCGGCGGTATGAGACGGTGGCGGATAATTCAGCCGCACCTCGCTGAAACGAAAATCCGCCCCCAATAACTGAGCAATCTGCACCTGAAGACTGGCAAACAACATTTCATGGGCAAATACCGAATTGAGCGGATATTCCATACCCTCGCGTTTGCGCACCTCAATATCGTAACCACCATCACGCATCGCGGCACTCAGGGTAAAACGGCTGCGTAACAGCACGCGCAACTGGTTGGCCGTGGCCAGTGCATCGCCCAGGGTTTTGCTGCTGAACAGGGCTGCCGACAATAATCCCCAGCGCGACAGATTCAGCGCCTGTCCCAATGCCAGACCAAAATCCGCGCGTGCTGCAAGGCGATAAAGATTGCGGTAAATCCGGTCAAACTGCTCCGACGACACCAGCGAATCAGCCCGGCTCAGCTGCGCTTCATCCAGCCCGGTACCAAGCAGCGCCTGCGCCGGAGCAATGCCTTCGCGGCGCATAAACTGCTTCAGCAGAAACAGCTCGGCGGCGGGATAAATAGCCTGTTGTTGTAGCTGGCTCATCGTCTTTCCTGAGTGATGTGTGGGCCATAAACGGGGTCTTTCGGACAAGAACCATAGGGTTTTAGGCCATTTAATGCTTTTAAGGTAGCCTTAACAACCGGATTAGCGGCTAATGCATTCTGAACCGGCGGCCATTTGCACTGTTTTACCGCAGCCGCCGGAGTGACAGGATTATCCGCAACAGGAAACAGGTTATGAGCATAATAAAAAAATATATCCCAGACTCACCGGCATCCGGAAAAAATACGCTACAGCAGTCCGATGCGCTGCGTATCGAAGCCATCCGCAGCGTTATCCGCAGCGCCGGTGACGACGCCCGCCGCCGCTACCCGATTCTGGCCAATCAGAATCTGATTGGCATGAGCATTTTTCTGTTTGCCATCAGCGGCATTCTGCTGACGGGCTTTGCGTACTGGCAGGGCATGATCAGCGCCTGGTTGTGTATTCCGACAGTCGCTTTTTTAACCTCGCTGCTGCATGAGCTGGAGCACGATTTAATTCACTGGCAATACTTTAAAAACAATAAACTGATTCACCATCTGATGATGGCCGGTGTATGGATTTTCCGCCCTGGTACGATTAACCCGTGGATTCGCCGCCACCTGCATTTTCTGCATCATAAAACCTCAGGTACCGAGGCCGACATCGAAGAGCGCGGTATCGGCAATGGCCGCACCTTCGGACCACTGCGCTGGCTGATTATGCTGGATACCTTTGTCGGCAATTTCACCCGTGCGCTGGTCGAAGCACCGAAAGGTAAAAAGCTGTACCACGCCGCCCGTGTGCTGGCCGCCAACTTCCCTCTGCCGTGGATCACCGCTACCGTCTGGTACAGCGTACTGGGCTACCATGCGATTAATATAATCGCGCCTTATTTTGGTGTTATTCCGGCGTGGTCGGCCGAAACCCTGGCACGCTTTGAACTGCTGGATACATGGGTAGTGGTATTAATTGCGCCGTTTTATCTGCGTTCATTCAGCATTAACTTTATCAGCTCAAATATGCACTACTACGGCAACGTTAATTCCGTACTGCAGCAAACACAGGTATTAACCAACCCGCTGTTCTGGCCGCTGCAGTTATTCTGTTTTAATTTCGGCAGTACCCACGGCATTCACCACTTTGTGGTTGGCGAACCTTTTTATATCCGCCAGCTGACGGCCAAAGCTGCGCATAAAGTGATGAAAGAAAATGGCGTGCCATTTAATGATCTGGCGACCTTTAAGCGCCGTAACCGTTATCAGCCAGCGGCTGGACGTGTGGTGGGAAAGCAGGTTAATGCCGGTGTCTGAATAACGTGCAACCAGCCAGGCTACCACGCAGAGCGTGGGAGCCAGATAATAAAGAAGCCCGCTAATGCGTAATGCTGTTCACTTTCCTCGTTCCTACGCTCTGCGTGGGAATACAACTGTGCCAGCAAGGGCTACCACGCAGAGCGTGGGAGCCAGATAATAAGAAAACCTGCAAATGCGTAATGCTGTTCACTTTCCTCGTTCCTACGCTCTGCGTGGGAATGCAACTGTGCCAGCAAGGGCTACCACGCAGAGCGTGGGAGCCAGATAATAAAGAAGCCCGCAAATGCGGGCTTCTTTATTCGAGTTGCATTCACTGATTAAACAATCAGTTCGCCACCCACTTACCTTCCTGTGCACGGTCAGAAGCATTCAGCCACACATGGCTCATACCGCCTTTAACCGCTTTCAGCGCTTCATTGGCTTTGCTGTTGGTCGGTGCGGCAAAGTGGTAGCTGCCACCCAGCTGTGAGCAAGCCTGCGCACCATCGGTCCAGCGACCACCCCAGGCGCTGATCGCCCAGTTGCCGTTGTTGTCTTCACAGGCGAAGTGGTAGTTGCTGTTACAGTCAGCGTCATCCCAGCGGCCATTACCCCACTGCACGGCGCAATCCTGATTGCCGTTATAGTTATTCGGCTCACCGTTATCCCATGACCAGACACCGGCCGCCATGCGCCCGTCGTTATAGGTCAGCTTGTCGAGGTTGACGATATTCACGCCGTTTTTAAATGCCTGCACCACGTCGGCACTTTCAATACGGTTCACAGCACCACCGGTAAAGAAGGCACCAATGGCACCCACGGCGGTGCGGTCTTCCCAGGTACGGCCAATGTCACCCAGCCCGGTAAAGGCGAGGTTTTTCATACCGCTGTTATCAGAGCAGCCACCGTCTTTCCACAGCACAACCTGTTTACCGGCGGTGCGCACCTGAGCTTTGGTCAGGTTCGATGGGATGCTCTTACAGCCATTGCTGGCGTAGATTTTTCCGTTCAGTTTGCTGTTCAGAATGTTCAGCAGTTCCTGATGATGACCATCGGTGTGGTCTTCAAAATACAGAATGATCACTTCCTGCGGATTGTCGTTCAGCCAGTTCGCCACTTCCTGCACACCATCGCTGACGCGGCGGTCGGTCAGGCTGCAACCGACATGCAGATCGCCCCATTCGGTGCCGATACCGGAGTGACACAGCAGCAGGTCAGTACCCCACTCCCACGGCCAGCCATGGGTGTGTGCGGTCCAGTGCGCATCCAGCTCAACAAAACGCGCGCCGATGCGCAGCTGATCGTAGATGGAGTGCTTCTGCTGCGGATCGATATAACGGGTCGGATCGCTGTAGACCGAGGAGTTATAGGTATTGTGCGAACCGAGCATGCTGTTATCCGCCAGCGGCGAGTTCATATCGATGCTGCGCTGATGAGCCAGGGCTTTGCCTGCCCAGCTGTTCTGAAAATCGGTAATAGGGTCGCTTGGCGGGGTTGAGCTCATGGCCAGCGCACCGGCAGAAGCCAGCATACCAAGGGAAAATACGAGGGTTGTTTTCAGGGTTGTTTTCATAGCGTCACCTGTGCAGAGAACGAGCGACCTCTGCTTGCGGGAAGCCAGAGGTTATTATTATTTTTACCAGCAATATAGAACCATCGTTCTATGTTGTTGGCCTGTTTTTACAATAGACCCACTCTGCTGTCAGCCCTCTTTCCGCAGTGACGCCGGAACTGGCCCGGATTGATCCACCACAGACCAGCTCTGGCCCGGTTTGCCCTGATTTATGCTTTCCCGTTTTCACCGCTGCGTGCCAGCCACGACTGCACATCAGGGTAAGCCAGCAGGGCTTGTTTGCCCTGCGGCGTGGCAGCAATCGCCTGTAACTGTACGGCCACCGCGATATCAGCCAGCGTTATCTGCCCGCCCACCAGCCAGTCGCGCTCATACAACAGGGCATTCAGCATCTGCAGGTGCTGATCGAGTTCCGTCAGTACCTGCGCCAATGATTTACGCCCCATGCCCTGAGCTTTCAGCTGCTTCATCATGGTGGCCGGCACTATCGGCCGGGCAATGGCGGCAAACCAGGCCGGGTCGGCGGCACAGACACGCCCAGCCCAGTAGTCACGGTTTTCTTTTACGGCAAAGCGCAGATACACCTCGAGGAAATACAGGCTCTCATCGGCCCAGTCTTCCCACAGATGCACCTGTGCACGCTGCTGTTCATCATCTGGTATCAGTGGCGCAACCGCCGGAAAGCGCCGCTCCAGTTCACGCACAATCAGGCTCGAATCCGCCAGACGCTCACCGCCAATATCCAGCACCGGCAACTTACCCTGCGGACTCAGGCGTTTGACCCCGCCCAGCTGTGTTGCCAGTGCGCCGATATTACGCACTTCATAAGCCAGCCCTTTGAGCTGCAGCACGCGCCGGACTTTGGCGCAGAATGGGGATATTTCGTACTGGTACAGCACGGTATTGTTCATGGCTTAACCCTGTATTTTTATTGTGAGGCACTGCTTATCAGCAGTGACGGCAAAGTGCCAGCGTATGGCCGCGAATAACCAGAATTCTGCGTTTTAAAAGCAACACTGCGTTCAGGCTATTTACTGATATTAATTCGGTGGTAACCTTGGGTCACTTAGAAATTTTATAACACCTAACACAAGCAACAGGCAGGCAACCATGATCAGGCTGACCGTAAATGGTGTGGAGCACACACTGGACGTTGAGGGCGATACCCCGCTGTTATGGGTGGTACGCGATGTTCTGGGCTTAAAAGGCAGTAAGTTCGGCTGCGGCGCGGGCCTGTGTGGCGCCTGCACCATGCATCTGAATGGTCAGCCAATCCGCACCTGCATTATGCCGCTGTCGGCGGTTGCCGGGCAGAATATCACCACCATCGAAGGGCTGAGCCCGGCCAACGCCACGCCACAGCAGCTAACTCCGGTGCAGCAGGCCTGGCTGGAGCTGAACGTGCCGCAATGTGGCTACTGCCAGTCCGGACAGATCATGGCCGCCACTGCGCTGCTGGCCAGCAACCCGAATCCCAGCGATGCCGATATCGACAACGCCATGAGCGGCAATATCTGCCGCTGTGGTACTTATCCGCGCATCCGCTCTGCCATCCATAAAGCGGCGGGCATGATGAGCGCCGTCAGCCATCCGCAAGCTGCGCGCAACGGCGAACTGTTCAGTGAAGTCACTCTGCTGCAAGCGACCAATACAGAGGAGCTGAGCCATGGATAAGTCATTAAACAGTGGCCTCAGCCGCCGTTCCTTCTTAAAAGCCAGCGCCCTGTCATCCGGTGGTTTGCTGCTCTGTGTTGCCCTGCCCGGCTGTACCGCCATCGGCATGAAAAATCAGGGTATGGTCAGCGCCGGAGAATGGCAGAGCAACGCCTGGCTGCGCATCGATACCGATAACCGCATTACCTTTATTCTCGACCGCGTAGAAATGGGTCAGGGCACCTATACCGGTCTGGTCACCCTGCTGGCGGAAGAGCTGGAAGTCGACCCGGCGCTGGTACAGGTCGAGTTTGCCGGCGTCGGCAGCGCCTACGATAACCCACTGTACAAACTGCAGATCACCGGTGGCTCCACCAGTGTGGCCAGCAGCTTTAAGCGCATCCGTCTGGCCGGTGCCAGCGCGCGTGAAATGCTGAAGCAGGCCGCCGCTCAGGTCTGGGCGCTGGACAACACCCGCACCCTGCACTGCGACAACGGTCAGGTGATTCACAGCAGCGGTAAAACCCTCAGCTACGGTGAGCTGGCGAGCATTGCCGCTACCTTCTCCGTTCCGGAAGACACCGCGCTGAAATCGCCGGATGAATATCGCTATATCGGCAAATACAACAAGCGTCTGGATGCCCAGCAGAAAGTAACGGGTCAGGCCGTTTATGGCATCGACGTTGAACTACCGGGCATGCTCTACGCCGTAATCAGCCGCGCACCGGCCTTTGGTGGCACGGTCAAAACCCTCGACAGCAGCGCGGCCAAAGCCGCCAGCGGTGTGGTTGATGTATTCCCGCTGCAAGCCGCCGGGCGTTCAGGTGTAGCCGTGGTCGCCCGCTCTTACTGGCAGGCGCGTAAGGCACAGCAGTTACTGCAGATCGAATGGCAGACGCCGGAGGTCGCGCCCAGCAGCGACGCTATTTTTGCTCAGTACGCCCGCGATCTGGATAACGAAGACGGCGAACAGGTACGCGACGATGGCGACTACAACGCTGCCGCCGAACAGGCCGCCAGCACCTTAAGCGCCGAGTATCAGCTGCCCTATCTGGCCCATGCCACGCTGGAGCCACAGAACTGTGTGGTTAAGGCCGATGCCGATGGTATGGAAGTCTGGGCTCCAACCCAGTCCGCCAGCATGGCGCGGGTCGCGGCCGGTAAACACAGCCGCTACAGCCTGGACGATATTGTGATTCACACCACCTGGATTGGCGGTGGTTTTGGCCGCCGTATCCTGCAGGATTACGTCGCCGAATGCGCAGTCATTGCCGACCGCCTGCAGCAGCCGGTGAAGCTGATCTGGAACCGTGAAGAAGACACCGCCCACGACTGGTATCGCCCGGCCAGTCTGCATCGTCTGCAGGCAACGATTGGCGCCGATGGCAAAGCCAGTGGCTGGCAGCACCGCATTGCCCACCCGAAAGTGTTCGAGTGGTTTGTCGGCGATGCCGCCCCGGCGCAGTATCCCTTTATGCCGAAGTTTATGTTCCCGATGCTGGCCGGTGCCGGCAAGCTGGGCGAAGGCATTCTGGCGCCGAAAGACAGCTCCGGCTACGAAGGTGCCAACGATGTGCCTTACGCGCTGGACAATATCGACGTGCGTTTTATCCACAGCGAACCCGGCGTACCCGTTGGTTACTGGCGTTCGGTGGGCTTCTCGCACAATGGCTTTGTGACCGAGAGCTTTATCGACGAACTGGCCCACCAGCAGAAGCAGGACCCGCTGAACTTCCGCCTTGAGCTGCTGGCACAGCATCCGCGTGCGCAAAGTCTGCTGCGCCGGGTGGCGCAACTGGCCGACTGGTGCCGGCCGCTGCCGGGCTGCCATCAGGGCGTGGCGATTCATAAAAGCTTTAACACCTGGGTCGCGCAGATTGCCGATGTACAGGTTGAGGGGAAAACCTTCAGCGTTAAGCGTGTGGTCTGCGCCGTCGACTGCGGCCAGGCGGTTAACCCGGATATGATCCGCGCACAAATGGAAGGCGGTATTAACTTTGCCCTCACCGCCGCGCTGTACGGCAATATCACGCTGAAAGACGGCGCGGTACAGCAGAGCAACTTCCACGACTACGCCCTGCTGCGGATGCCGGAAGCGCCGCAGATTGTGGTCGATATTGCCGACAACCAGTACGACCCGACCGGTGTGGGTGAGCCGGGCGTGCCGCCGCTGGCACCGGCGGTGGCTAATGCGCTGTTTGCCGCCACTGGCCAGCGTCTGCGCCGTCTGCCGTTGCAGCTGGCGTAAGGCTCAGCGCACCCTATGCAACCGTCTGTTTCAGGCACTGATCAGCATGTACTGCACTCAGCCGCGCAATGGCTGAGTGCCGGCAGCCCGGTCTGGCTCGCCACCGTGGTTGCCACCTACGGTAGCAGTCCGCGTCCGGTGGGTTCGCTGCTGGCCTGGTCGGCCGACTTCGGGATGGCCGGGTCACTGTCCGGTGGCTGCGTAGAAGAAGATCTGATTGCCCGACTGCGCGCCGGTCAGGTTGATGGCAGCCAGCCACAGCTGCTGCTGTTTGGTGATAATGCCGCCGAGCAGGCGCGCTATCGCCTGCCCTGCGGTGGTCATCTGCAGATATTGCTGCAGCGTTTGGGCAAAGATGATCTGGCCGGTATTCAGCAGATGCTGGATTGGCTGAGTTCACGCACGCCCTTTGTGCGCCAAGTGAGTTTGCAGTCGTCAGAGCAGCATCTGACACTGTTTCAACAAGATGCTCCGCAAACCTGTCGGTTAACCTCTGAATACTTTATTCAGCCGTTTCAGCCGGCGTACCAGCTGTTGATTGTCGGGGCTGGCGAAGTTGCCCGTCATCTGGCGGCACTGGCACAACCGGCCGGGTTTGCCGTCACCATCTGCGACCACCGTGAGGAATTCCTGCAGGGCTTTGACGCCCCCGGTGCCGAGCTGCTGTGCGCCATGCCCGACACAGTTATAAACCAGCGCTTTGCCGATTCGCACAGCGCTATTGTCGCGCTGGCCCACGACCCGCGCCTCGACGACATGGCCATGCTCGATGCCTTCGACACACGCGCTTTTTATATCGGCGCCATGGGCTCACTGGCGACCTCGGCCAAGCGTCGCGAGCGTCTTGCCGGACTGGGCGTCAGTGCTGCTCAGCTGCAGCGCCTGCATGCGCCTGTTGGCCTCAATATCGGCAGTAAAACACCGTACGAAATTGCCTTATCCGTGCTCGCCCACCTGCTGGCGGAACGTCCGCAGCGCAGCTAATACGACATATTCCCTTTGGGCCTGCTGTGGTACTGTCATCAGCCTTCGATTGTGCGGAGCACTGTCTGAATATGAGCAATACCGATGCCCCGATTGGTGTGATTCTGCTGGCCGCCGGTAAAAGCGAACGCTTTGGCGGCGACAAGCGTCTGGCCAGCATAGCGCTGCCGGAATCTGCAGAACCGCAACCCATGCTGTTTGTTACCCTTCAGCAGATATGTGCCAGCGGTTTGCCGGTATTTGTCGTTCTGCGCCCCGGTGACCAGCAATGGGGCGATGCTCTGGATAAGCTCAGTATCGACTGGGGCATCTGCCCGGAAGCGGCACAGGGAATGGGACATAGTCTGGCCTTTGGCGTACACGCCACCCAGCACTGGAATGGCTGGCTGATTGCACTGGCCGATATGCCCTTTATCCAGCCAGCCACCTATCAGCGCGTGGCCGCAGCCCTGCATCAGCACAAAATTGCGCGCCCGGTACTGCAACGCGCAGCTCCAGGCACAGGTACAGACTCAGGCAAAACCCTAAACGGCCACCCGGTCGGCTTCGGCCGCAACTACGCCTGTGCACTGATTCAGTGTCAGGGTGACGAAGGCGCCCGCCGCCTGCTGGCCGACAACCCGCAGGATGTTTACCTGCTGCCATTAGAAGATGAAGGCATAGTGCAGGATATAGACCGGCCGCAGGATTGCTGAGAGGTGGGGCGTTCTTAAGAGCTGATCAGCGAGAAATATTAGTCAGCTCCTTAGTGAGTTGGTCGGCATACCAACTCTTTTGCAAGAAGCTGTTCACTTACTGAAGAAATAACGGAACAGCAACTGATAAAGCAATATCGGGAGCACTATAAAAATAAAATAATCAACTGGGTTTTCAATTACAAAACGCCCCAGCCATGTCCCCCCATCAAAGAACACGCATTGATTCAGCCCAATGATCAAGCATAAGAAAAGTCCCATAAGACTAATATTGATATTCGCAGGAAGGTACTGTAAATGCTTGATTCGATTTTTACTCGACCGAATCAGGAGATAAGGTGCCATAAAGATCGTTGAAAAAATGGCTCCAAAAAAAACAGACATCTGCAGCCTTGCGTAGCCTGAATAATCAAGAACCAACTGATTAATTTTCGTTGGCATCAGACCGTGTAACGACTCCGGTGAAAATAAATAAAAAACGATTGAGGCGAAAAGGAAAATCAGAAAACTCAAGGTCAGCGGATTATAAATATCGACCACACCAAGCAATCTTTTACCACTAAAAATACCATTCATATAAATACCATTACCTGTAGATAATCCTTCATTAAAATTAAAAAGCCATGAATAATATAACGATTTTTATTGCTTTCGTCCGGAATTCGCCTGCAGCGAACGATGCGCCCCTTTCTGCCGCGCCCGTGGCGATATTCCCGTCCAGCAGCGGAATGCCGGCTGAATACCGCTACCTTGGCATACCCCAGCTGCAGCGCCAGTTCGGTGATGGCTGGATGCCGTAACGGCGCGCTGGAATACATTAATGACTACAAGGATGGCCGCAGTTCCGTAATGAGCCGCGGCCGGTTTTTACGCGACTGGTTACACGTCTGGGGGGCTACCGGCCATACCAGGCTCGTGGTCATAATCCAGCGATATGCCCTGTTTTCCACCACGCTTAACCTGATACATGGCCTCATCGGCACAGCGCAGTAATGTGCTCATGGTCTGGCCCTCCAGACGGCGCATGCAAATACCAATACAGGCTCCGACTCGAATTTCTGTACCATTTTTCAGTTTAAAAGGAGCGCTGACAGACGACAGTATCCGGTTGGCATAATCATAAACGTCCTGTGAGCTTTTCACTGCCCGGCCAATAACCACGAATTCATCGCCACCCATCCGGCCAACGGTGTCATTATCGTTAACCGTTGCCTGTAAACGTGCAGAAATTTCCTGCAGTAGTTCATCGCCGGCACCATGACCATAGCGGTCGTTCACCGGTTTAAAATCATCCAGATCAATCAGCATAATGGCAACGGTTTCATTTTCCGGCCCATGTTTTTTCATGCGCGAGAAAAACTGGCGCAATCCATTACGGTTATTGATTCCGGTCAGGGCATCTTCAGTAGCCTGACGTTGCAGCTGATCTTTGGCTTTTTCCAGTTCAGCTGTCCGTTCGGAAACGCGGCATTCCAGAACCCGTTCCTGCTCCAACAAAGTATCCAGTAATGTCTGCTGGGCTTTTTCTTTCTGGCGTTTTAAATCGTTAAAGCGCGCCGCCAGTGCAAACGACAGCAACAGCATTTCGGCGGCGGAACCCAGTTGCATGCCATACACCGTCAGAAAGTTGGATGGAATTAAGCCCGCATTACGGATGGACAGCAACGACGTGCCAATCAGTAATAACGTCCAGGCCGCGACAAAAATATGTGCGGCGGGGACATTGCGGCGCACCGCGGCAATACCGGTAGCCAGCAGGGTGAGCGTGGTCATAATGCCCATCACCGACATAATCTGTAACGCTAACTGTACACCGGAAATTAACGTTAACAGGGCTCCTCCCCACCAGAGCGGGATGGCCATCGCCAGAAAACGATCCCAGCGCGGAGCGAGTTGTTGCATATTGAGGAAGCTGCGGGCAAACATCATGGCCAGCGCCGTAGCTATACTGAAGCCTGTTGGCACAATACGATCGGCACCTCCGGCCAGTGCCATTTCCGGCCACAGTAATAGAGGCCCGACACCATTCATGCTGGAAGCCGCAAAGCCAAAGGTAAATACAAAAGCGGAATACAACAGAAAGGTATTCTGACGCAGAGCGAGAAACAGCAGAAAATTATAACTGCCTAACGCGATCAACATGCCGAAATACAACGCCAGCACAATCAGCGTTTGATTATTATTCAGCGAATATTCACTCACCGACAGCAAGCGCGTGTTTAACGCCATGGCCGCATGATTGACCACACGGAGATACAGCACCAGGGGTTCATGCGGATTTAACATCAACGGAAAAGCCGGTTTACGCCCGGCAATGGGCCATTGTACAACGGGAATATAGCGCCCGGCGCGCAGCTGCCCGACCGATGCAGGGCGGACAACATACAGCGTTACATCATCCAGATAGGCATACTCAAATTCGAGTATGTGTTGTTGCTGATGCGTGATTTCCGGCTGCAACTCAATTCGTAACCAATAAGCATCGCGGGTATAGCCAAAATTCAGCTGGCGACGGTCATCAATTGCGGCAAACTCTGCATCACGGCTACGGATTTCTGCCAGTGTGGCCCGCCCTCCCACATCGACCAGATAACGGCTGTGTAAATCCAGCACAATTTCCTGATCGTCAGCGTTTACCACAACGGCTGCGGCCGGGAATGCCAGACATGTCAGCAGCCAACATATCAGTGGCAACATGAGCAGCGGGTATTTCTTGTTCAAGCGTGTTCCTCATTCTGCAACAACGGTACATAAAGTGCTGCCGGGACACATTAAAAAGTCGGGGGAGCGAGAACGTACAGGGAATAAAAAGACGGCCAATAAATTTCAGACAGTATAGCCGTTGCAGAGGCAAAAACCGGGTAAATAAGACCAAAGCGAACCTGCGCCGGTGGCTGGCTATGCGGGCAGATGTTACTCCGCCAGACGTTCGCCTTCGGCCAGGCATACCAGAGCATCGCCGACCTGAATTTTTCCGGCGCGCAGAATCCGGGCACACAAACCGCCGTGCCCAAGCATCGCCGCATGACCGCCCAGACCCAGCACTTCATCCATGCGCGAACAGGGATGGCACAACGCGGTGGCAAGAAACACAGCATCACCAATGCGAAACTGCTGATAACGCAATGCCTGCAGGTTTACACCGCTGATCACCAGATTACGGCGCAGCAAGGCCGGGTCAATGACCTCGCGCTGCAACAGTTTTGCCACCGCCTCAATATGCTCAGCATTAATCAGTGTGACCTGCCGCGCCGAACCGGGTGTGCCCTGACAACGACGATCACCTTCCAGTCCAAGGTCAGCAATCGCGTAGGTCTGCTCCACACTGATCACCGCTTCGCGCCGTGCCGGGCGCAGGCCAATCCAGTCCAGCCGGCCGCTGGGCAAATCAGCGCTGAAACGGCCAAACAGGGTTTGCTGACGGTCCATACTTGTCGCTCCGCTCATGGGAAAAGAAACACAACCTGAATATTACTATGGCTGCATTACGATGGCTGCAGGAGTCCGTGCGCCAGCCTGTGCAATCCGCCACGATAACGGATAGCGATTTAACGGAACCCACATGGCCGGAGTGAGTCATACCAACTAGACTGAAAGCATCTTCTCAGTCAGGTCACCGGAGACTGCTCCCTGATGTTGCGTACGCTACTCTGTTGTTTATTGCTGTTAAGCCCAGACTCCAGTCCGTTGGCCGGGGCTTCTTCTGCAACAGAAAACGGCACACAGGATACCATGCAGGCCAACGATTTTTCCGGCCCGCAGGCCGTTGCCGATAACAGTAGCGGTGATGATCCGGAACAGGCCTGGATCGGCCTCCCTACCTTATTTCTCTCTGATGGTTACAGCCCGGTTATTACCTGGCCGTCATTCAATGATCAGTACCTGCCTTTATCCCCCATCCGTGCCCCGCCGGCAGCCTGAATAAACGCCCCGTTTTCAGGTTTTATCCGTTTGCCGCCAGCTGATGGCACCCTTGAATGATCAGGAGATTATTATGCCTAAACTAACGCTTTACCCGGTTGTGAGTGTGGATGAACTGGTTCATCCGGAACAATCTCCACGCTATACCCTGGACAGCCGCGCCATGCAGTTTTTTACCGACTTCTATACCACAGAACCGCTGGTTATCGACTCGACGGTATCGGCCCTTGATGCCCGTAACACGATGATTAAAACCCACGTACGGATGAAATTAGTGGTGGATGAAAATGAGCACTTCGTTGGTGTTATCAGTTCACAGGAATTAGCCGAACAGAATATTATGGCGCGTGCCGCACAGCTGCATCACAGCCGTGAAGATATTCAGGTAACCGATCTGATGATCCGTAAAAAAGATTTACTGGCGCTGAATATTGATGAGGTAAACCGTGCCAGCATCAGTGATGTTGTTAACTTTCTGAAAGACAACCACCAACAGCATTGTCTGGTCGTGGATGAGCAGATGCACCAGATTCGCGGCATTTTTTCAGCCAGCGATATCTCACGCAAGCTGCAACTGCCGATTGATATCAATGCACAATCCAGCTTCAGCAGGGTGTTTGACGCGGTATCCTGAAGTGCTCTGAGCGTGTTAAAAAATCCCGCTTCAGGACTTCTTACCGGAAGCGGGATTTTAATCTTCAAGAATGCTCAGCTAAGAATTTCTTCGATGGTAATGTAGTCACCAACACGGCCAGTCATTTGCTCTGCATCGGTATTAAAAGGCAGTGTTTTCTTACCTGGTCTCCAGCCTGCAGGACATACTTCACCGGTTTTAGTGGCATATTGCCAGGCTTCAACCTGACGTAAAAACTCATTGACGTTACGCCCAACGGAATCCGCCTGAACTTCCTGCGCCACACAAATGCCATCCGGGTTAAACAGGAAGCGACCACGTAATGCCACCCCCTCTTCTTCAATCAAAACTCCGAAATCACGGCTGACATCCTGAGTGGTGTCGGCCCCAATGGTAAGCTGAAGACCAGCCAGCAGTGGCTCTGTCTCTACAAAACGCTTATGTGAAAATTTAGAGTCTACCGATACGGCCAGAATATCGACGCCCATCGCCTGAAACTCATCATACTTCGCATTCATTGCAGCAATTTCTGTGGGACAAACAAAGGTAAAATCTGCCGGGTAAAAGCACACAACGGCCCATTTTCCTTTGTAATCGTCATTTGTAACGGTAATGAAGTGGCCGGTTTTAGCATCATAAGCTTCCATGGAAAATACGGGCATTTCACGGCGAACCATTGTTGAACTCATAGTTTTCTTCTCCTCAATATTCGATTGTGAAACCTGGGCGCCAGATTCCGGGGCTTTTTTGCGTGGTTTGATTTTGGTATCACAGCTCATGGGTAGCTCCTTACAGCATGTCCGTTTCCAGCCACTGTGCCGGAAAGCATTCATTCAGTGACCTTATATCACTCAATATATACCTAAATAACCATTCAGTAATATTTAATTTCCAATCAGACTTATTAAGAAAAGCTATCCCAGGCAGTCGGGCTAAATCGCCAGGAGGTCCGTACTGGCTGCTATCTGACATGAACAAAAAGCCCCGCATGATGCGGGGCTTTTTATTGATGCTTTAATCGCTTCAGCCTCAGGCCTCGGCGGTTGTCAGCAAATGGTTTTCGTATTCCTTGCGCAGATTCACTTTAAGTAGCTTACCGGTCGCAGTATGCGGCAGAGAATCCACAAAGATAATCGCATCCGGCATCCACCATTTAGCGATCTTATCGCTGAGGTAATCCATAATATCCTGCTCTGTGAGGTTGCTGCCTTCCTTACGGATAGCCAACAGTAACGGACGCTCATCCCATTTAGGGTGACGCGCACCAATCACACAGCACTCAACCAGTTCCGGATGCCCGACAGCGGCATTTTCCAGATCAATCGAGCTGATCCATTCACCACCGGATTTAATAACGTCTTTGGAACGGTCAACAATGGTGAGGTAATTATCCGGACTGATAGTTGCCACGTCACCGGTATCAAACCAGCCATCAATGAAATTACTGCGGTCATCATTTTTATAATAACCACTGATAATCCACGGACCACGAACCAATAAACGACCAAAGGTTTCGCCATCACGTGGCAGTTCTTCGTTCTGGTCGTTGACGATTTTCATCTCTACGCCGTACACAGGACGACCCTGTTTGGCCTGCAGCAGGTAGCGTTCTTCCAGCGGCAGCTGTTCCATGTGGTTATTGTGTGCGTTGACGGTACCGATCGGGCTCATCTCGGTCATGCCCCAGGCGTGAATCAGGAACGCATCGTGTTTTTCCTGGAACGCGCGGATCATGGATAGCGGCGCTGCAGAACCACCAACGACAACGTTTTTAACTGATTCGAGTTTTTTACCGATGCTGTCCATATGATTCAGCAGCATCAGCCACACGGTTGGTACACCGAGTAATAAATCGGGTTTTTCTGCTTCAATCAGTTCCCACAGCGATGCGCCATCCATGCCCGGTCCGGGGAATACCTGTTTGGCACCGGTAATGGCGGCAGAATACGGCGTTCCCCAGGCGTTAACGTGGAACATAGGAACAACCGGCAGGAAGCAGGAAGTTGAGGCCAGACCCAGCGCTTCTTCGCCAATGGAGGCCATGGCGTGAATGACGGTAGAACGGTGACTGTACACCACACCTTTCGGATTACCGGTGGTACCGGAGGTGTAACACATGCTGGCCGCATTACGCTCATCAAATTCCGGCCAGATAAATACGTCGGATTCTTTGGCCAGCAGCGTTTCATAGCAGTGCGCATTCGGCAGCGATGTCTGTGGCATTTTATCTTCGTCGCACAGCACGACAAAACCTTCGACGCTGGTGATCTGGTCTTTAATGCTTTCCAGCAGAGGTACAAAGGTTAAATCAACAAAAATCCAGCGGTCTTCTGCGTGATTAATAATAAACGACAATTGCTCAGCGAATAACCGTGGGTTGATGGTGTGCAGTACGGCGCCTGAGCCCGACACACCAAAATACAGTTCAAAATGGCGATAACCGTTCCATGCCAGCGTGGCGACACGATCACCTTGTTGAATTCCCATGCGGGCCAATACATTAGCCACCTTCCGCGCTCGTTGTGCAGCATCACGCATGGTGTAACGGTGAATATCGCCTTCACAGCGACGGCTGACAATCTCGCTGCCGGGATGGGTTTGTTCAGCGTGTTCCAGCAAACCGGAAATTAACAGCGGACGATCCATAATCAGGCCAAGCATAACTTCTCCTTATCTTTATTTTTATCAGATACCGACACAGTAAAAGGATTAGAGTAATGACTCAAGGTGCTTTCGTGTTACGAATTGTCAGGAAAATAACGATAAAACAGATGTTCATCTTTTTTCGGGCCATCAATATGCCAGGTCAGCTCAAAGCCGTTAGCACTTTCGCGCAACTCTCCGGAATATAAGTCATTAATACAAACGTGATCTTGCGCGCTTTTCCATAATCCATCAGCCGTTGGGATGAGTTCAAACAGAAATACCGGCTCACCACGACGACCATGGGATAAGGCAATACCCGCGGTCGTCTTACGCCAGATGAAGCGGTTATGCATTTCAATATTCTGCCCACCGGACAACTGAAAATGTCCCTGCTCGATGAAATGCAACTCACCGGCAATGGCTTCATCGACCTGCACACGCCCATGCCCTTCCCCTTGCCAACCGGTCAGTGAACGTGGCCCCGGACGGGATTCGTATGTAAAACCACCAATGGTTACCAACCGGCTCCACAGGTGCTGGATTCGCTCCGGTGTTTGCTGCATGCTGCCGCCTTTACTGCATTGTTTATGGATATTCGGGTATGCCAATTCTGTGGGCCGTTACCCTGCTGTGGGCTTTTTCTTTCTCGCTGATCGGCGTCTATCTGGCCGGTCAGGTCGACAGCTATTTTGCCGTATTAACCCGGGTTGTGCTCGCTTCGCTGATGTTTCTGCCGCTGCTGCTGCGCAATCCGATCGCTCCGGCACTGGCGCTGCGCTTAATGGCGATTGGTGCCATACAACTGGGCATGATGTATCTGTTTTATTACCAGTCTTTTCTGCTGCTGACGGTGCCGGAGGTCCTGGTATTTACCATTTTTACGCCGGTCTACGTCACCCTTATTTATGATCTGCTGGCGCGCCGCTTCCGCGCCGCTTATCTGTTCAGTGCCGTGGTTGCCATTCTCGGCGCGGCGATCATGCGCTACAACCAGCTCAGCCCGGATTTCTGGCTTGGCTTCTTTGTGGTGCAGGGGGCGAACCTTTGTTTTGCCAGCGGGCAGGTGTTGTATAAACGTTTACTGGAAACCTGGCCATCGTCCAAGCCTGTGGTGCAGCACCAGGTCTTCGGCTGGTTTTATCTGGGCGCATTGCTGGTTGTATTACCGGCCTGGTTAATGCTGGGCACAGAGCAGTACCCAAGCAGTCCGTTGCACTGGGGCATTTTATTATGGCTGGGAATTGTGGCTTCCGGATTGGGGTATTTCTTCTGGAATCTGGGAGCAACCCGTGTCAGCAGCGGCCAACTGGCCATTATGAATAATGCGCTGATTCCGGCGGGATTAATTGTCAATCTGCTGATCTGGAACCGCGATACCGATCTGTTGCGTCTGGCAGCAGGGGCGGCGGTAATGATGCTGGCGCTATGGCTTGTCAGCCGCTATCAGAAGGATAACGGCGGACAGTAAAGTAACGCTGGATTATTCGTCCGCGGCGAGCATGATCTCGGTTAATGCTTTGACATAGCTTTCCGGCGGCTGCGCACCGGAAACCAGATATTTCTGGTTCAGAATAACCGCAGGTACCGAGCGGATTCCCATTTCCTGCCATTGCTGCTCAGTCGCACGGATAATATTGGCGTAACGCCCGTCAGCCAATACCGTCGCGGCAGCTGCGCCGTCCAGTCCAACCTCTGCCGCTATCGCGCATAATTCATAGGCCTTGCTGACGTCACGTCCATCACGGAAATAAGCGCTGAACAATGCCAGCTTCAGTTCGGTTTGCTTGCCCTCTTCTGCCGCCCAGTGCAGCAGCTGATGAGCCGCAAAGGTATTGAGAATGCGCTGGTCATCGCGGAAGTTAAAGGTAAAACCCAGGTTGGCACCCATCTGCGTAATGCGTTCACGGTTGGCACGGCTTTCTTCATCACTGCTGCCGTATTTTTCTGCCAGGTGCTCGCGCAGGTGCTGACCTTCAGCCGGCATATCCGGATTCAGCTCAAACGGTTGCCAATGAATATCGGCCACAATTTTGTCTTCCATAGCGGTTAACGCCTGACGCAGGCTGGCATAACCGATGGCACACCAGGGGCACATCACATCGGAGACAATATCGATTCGGAGAGTGGTTTTCATGGCGGATCTCAGCGGGCAACAAGATCGCGAAGTATCGCGCGATTACCGCCGGGCAGCAATTATCACCCGGCGCTATCGCTAAAACGGTCTGTGCCTATGGTAGAACAGAGCCGAAGGGAAGCAGCATCTGTCCTTTGCTAGGCTCTGTTAACACGAATTAAACAGGCCCTGAATGGACTTGGTTTGTACCGGGCCAGGACTGGCCGTGGCGATCTTCCCAACTCCGCTCAAACAGCTTCACTGTCTTTGCGTAACTCGTTCTGCCATTTATCGATCAGGTCACGGTTGTCGTGATCCCAGGGGTGAAAATCTTCTTTAAAGAAATCGCGGTATGGCTGGCGGATATTGGTCAGCAGGCCCTTATCACCGTACATAAAGCGGCGAAAGCCTTTAATATCGCTCCATGATGGGAATTTACGCGCCCACCACAGCAAGGCCACCATGTATAACGCGATGCGTACATTAAACATAAAGGTCGCCAGTTTCAGCACACGGCGCAGATATTTGCGGTCGCCTTCCATCTGCATATACACATCAAAAGCCACGGCTTTATGTTCGATTTCTTCCACCGCATGCCAGTACAGCAAGTCTTTGACAGACTCTTCCAGCGGCGCCAGAACCTGCGGATTTTTTAATACAAACTCCGCCATAATCGCCGTCATATGTTCCATACCGACGGTCATCGCCAGACGGAATTTTGGGGTCGCGTACTTGCGTTTGGTAAAACGCTGCAGATCACGTTCAAGGTGTTTTTCCAGTTTGATGGCGTCAATGCCAAGATCGCGCAGCGCCTCATTAATAAGTTTGTGCTGATGACTGTGATGACCTTCCTGACCAATAAAGCCCCGGATCTGTTCCTTTAACAAAGGATCGGTAATACGGTCACGATACTGCCGGACCGAGGCAATAAATTCGGCTTCACCCGGTGGAAAAGTCGATGACAGGGCGCCAAAAAATACTGACAACAATGAGTTTCCGGCAAAAAAGAAACGATCTTTAATATTGCTGAAAGGAAAATTCATGCGGCGCGGTTTGATTTCGACATCCGCCGGCGTGTGGGTGGTAACCGAGGTATTCATGAGCAGGTCCTCATTAAAATGTGAGAGCGTGATTGTTATTATTACTGGCAGCTCCGGAGTGTTTGTTACATCCTGCTGTCACGCTAAGCCTTCCCCTGGTGAACGCACAGGTGATTAAATGCCAAACTGGCCTGATAGCACACAGATTGGCACAATAACCCCGCAACACTGGCCCAACCGGAGTCATCAGGTATACCTGTTCTCCCTTTATTCCGAGGATAACCCCATGCCCATCATCTGGGTTGATGCCGATGCGACGCCACGCCCGGTTCGCGATGTCATCTGCAAAGCCGCGGTACGCACAGAAATGACGGCGTATTTTGTTGCCAACCATTTATTGCCGCTGCCGCCCTCACCTTTTCTGAAAGCGGTGCAGGTAGAAGCTGGATTCGATGTGGCTGATAACGTCATTGTGCAGCGCTGTAACGCCGGTGATCTGGTGATTACCCAGGACATTCCTCTGGCTGCTGAAGTCATTGAAAAGCAGGCCATTGCACTGAATAACCGTGGCGAGACTTACAGCCCGGAAACCATTCGCCAGCGTCTGAATATGCGCGATTTTATGGAAACCCTGCGCTCCAGCGGCATACAGAGCGGCGGCCCGGCAGCATTCACCGACCGTGACAAAGCACAGTTTGCCAACGCCCTTGACCGCTGGCTGGTAAAACAGAGAAAACCCTGAAAAGTGAGAACTGATTCTCACATTTCTCACTTGTTAGACAGCAGTAAAGCAACGCACACTGCGATTCCATCTGGTGAAGAGATCCGTTTATGCACATTGTTGTTTATGGTGCCGGTTCCATTGGCTGCTATCTCGGCGCAGCCCTGCATCTTGAAGGAATATCCGTTACCCTGCTCGGCCGCCCCCGTATTCAGGACGAAATAAAGCAGGCCGGTGGCATTCATATCAGCGACTACATCGGCGGCGATCAACTGGTCACCGATGTTCCTTTTGAACACAAAGAAGCGGCTCTGGCGCAGGCCGATATTGTGCTGGTGACCCTGAAGTGCCTGGCCATGGAACAAGCGGCGGCGGCTCTTGCGCATTATTGCCGTCCGGGAACCCGTGTTATCTGTCTGCAGAATGGCCTTGGCAGTGACCGCGTGGTGCGCGAACAGTGTCCACAGCTGGTTGTGTCTCAGGGGATTGTTGGCTTCAACGTACTGCATCAGGATAATGGCCACTTCCACCGGGGGACAGACGGTGCAGTTCATCTGAGCGACGACGATGCCTTTATGCCGATCCGCGACGCCCTCCTCGAACAACAGATTCCCTGTCTGCTGGAGCGCGATTTCCAGTCGGTTGCCTGGGGCAAACTGCAGCTTAATTTAAACAATGCCATTAATGCGCTGGCCGATATTCCGTTAAAACAGGAACTCGAACAGCGTGGCTATCGCCGGGTATTGAGTGCCGCCATGAAAGAGCTGGCTGCGGTTGCCAAGAAAAAAGGCATCAGCCTGGCACGGATGACTGCACTGCCACCGGCATTATTGCCCAGCCTGATTAACAGCCCGGATTTCCTGTTTCACCGGTTGGCGAAAAAGATGCTGGAAATTGACCCGCAGGCGCGCTCATCGATGTGGGAGGATTTACAACAAAAACGCCTGACCGAGATCCACTTTCTTAATGGTGCCGTGGCCGCCGAAGGTGAAAAACTGGGCGTGCCTACCCCGGTAAACCGCACGCTGTGCCGTCTGATTCACGAAGTGGAAAACGGCAAACGCCAGCAGGGGTTAAGTGCCCGCGAGCTGGAACTGGAAATTCAGCGCGGAGGATAAACAAAGGCCTGCACTGCAGGCCTCTGATTTTCGTCAGGCTGATACCGGCTCTGATTTTTTCTCTTTACCGACACTTTTCTCCGCTTTATCGGCCACTTCGGTTTTCTGATCCGCAATGCTGATCCAGTCAAAATACGGCGCGAACACTTTTTTCGTACGGGCGCGGTATTCCAGTGTGGATGACGGCCAGATAGTAAAGTTTTTACCATTATCCTGCTGATACCAGCTTTTACAACCAGACGTCCAGACGGTATTTTTCATGCGCCCCTGAATTTCTGCATTGTATTTATTCTGCTCTTCAATTTTCACATTAAAGTAATCAACGCCTTTTTCCTGAACCTTACGGATACATTGAATAATGTAATTAACCTGCGCTTCAATCATAAAAATAATCGAGTTATGACCCAGTGCGGTGTTCGGCCCAACCAGCTGAAACAGATTGGGGAAACCGGACACCACCGTCCCCAAATAGCCTTCTGCACCATCGGCCCAGTCTTTCATAATGCTGTGGCCCGGCAGCCCATCCAGCGTAAAGTCTTTCATAAAACCACGTGGATCAACAATAAACCCGGTGCCCAGAATAATGGCATCGCAGGGGCGCTCAATACCATTACGGTCAACAATACTTTGCTCACGGATTTCCTGAATACCATCGGTAATCAAATCCACATTACTGCGGTTAAAGGTTGGGTAGTATTTATTGGAAATTAAAATACGTTTACAGCCAATGGTGTAATCCGGCGTCAGTTTCTTCCGCACAACCGGGTCTTTGACTTTCATGCGGATAAACAGCTTCGCCAGACTCTGCAACGCGGTTGCCAGGCGTGGATGAAAAATCGGCCAGACCCGCATTTCATTGGTAATGTACAAGCGTGCACGGTGCAATTTTCGCAGTGATGGAAACGTGCGAAACAGCGCTTTACGGATTTCACCATAACGGCGTTCGTCACGCGGGATAACCCAGGCCGGAGAGCGCTGATAGACATCCAGCTGCTGCACCTGCGGCGCAATTTCCGGTAAATACTGCACCGCACTGCCACCGGTACCAATCGACGCGACGCGTTTGCCGTTGAGATCGTAGCCATGATCCCAGCGTGCAGAATGCATGACCTTACCTTTAAAACTGTCCAGACCGGGAATATCCGGAATCGCCGGGTGATGCAGCGGACCGGATGCCAGCACAAAATAACGCGCGCGGATTTCTGCACCGCCTTTGGTGCCAATGGTCCACAGCCCGGTTTTACTGTCAAACTGGCTGCGGTTTACTTCATGACCGAAACGGATGAACGGTCGCATCTGATAGTCATCAGTGGTTTTTAAAATGTAATCCTGAATTTCATGCCAGGATGCATAACGTTTGCTCCACTCCGGGTTACCGGCAAAGGAATACGAGTACAGATGCGACTGCACATCACAGGCACAACCCGGATAGGTATTGTCACGCCAGGTGCCGCCAACTTCATCGGCTTTTTCCAGAATAATAAAATCGTTGATGCCCGCTTCTTTCAGCTGAATGCCCATACACAAACCGCCAAAACCGGCACCGACAATCACCACCTCGGTATTTGCGGGCAACGTCTGGCTATTCCCGGCTGTATTTTTTTGTTCCGTCATCGTATTCACCTTTTTTGTTATTCGTTCAGGCCGCCGGGCAGGGTTTATTCCGCAAAGCTGCTCCGGCCATGATCTGAATCTACGTTTCCGGCGGCTGCTCTGGCTATGCTGGAAAAAACAATAAATTGATAAAAACGGCCATCATGACTCTGCGCTCAATTCTTGCCCTGACATTTACCGTTGAACAGCTGCACCAGCATTATCAGCTGGACACCGAAGCCATACTCGCTCGCCATGGGCTGCAACAGGCCCATCTGGATGCCAACGCCACCATCAGTCAGGCCGATGAGCTGGCCATATTGGCGGAATTTGCGGATCAGATTCAGCACGATCCGTTAGCCGCTATAACCATTGGCTCCACTTTTGGTCTGTCGAGTTATGGCGCGTTCGCCATGATGCTGATGAGCTGCAGTTCGGTGTATGAGGCTTTTTCGCTGGGGATTAAATATCAGCAACTGAGTTATCTGTTCAGCGAACTCGATTATCAGCTGAACGGAGGCACCGTTTTGCTCAGGCTGAAACCCTATCGCCTGCCCGATCATTTGCTGCGCTTTATTGTTGATCGCGATGTAGCCGGAACCTGGCACTTCCTGAATATGATGCAAACCATGCTCGGCCAACAGCTGAAACCATTGGCTGTGTATATGCCTTATCCACAGCCTGAAGAAGCTCTGGCATACCGCGATAAATTTCAGTGTCCGGTTGAATTTGGCCGCGACGAAGCTGCTTTTGTGCTGCCCGCCGAGGTATTGCGCCTGCCGTTTCCCGGCGGCAACAGTACGGCGCTGGCGCTGTATCGCAGTCAGTGTGATGAGATATTAAAACGACGCAGCCAGGTAAGAACCGAAGCATTAAGCGAACGCTTGCAGCAGTATCTGTCGATGTTCAGCCAGCGCTTTCCGGCGATTAAAGAATGCGCCGCCACCTTTGCTTTAAGCGAACGCCAGTTTCGCCGTTTATTAAGCGATGAAGGTCAGAGTTTTCAACTGATTCTGGATCGCGTGCGCTCAGAGAAGGCATGCCACCTGCTGCTTAATTCGTCCACCAGTGTGGAACAGATCGGATTATTGCTTGGTTATTCAGAAGCCGCAGGTTTTATTCATGCTTTTAAAAAGTGGCAGGGAATGACACCGGCAAAATACAGAAAAAGCAGTACACAATAGCTGCGGATAAATACAGATAGGAAAAACGCTAATATAAAAAGCAGAGAATTAAAGCAGGTGAACGTTATTCTTCCGGCCAGGTACCGTCGTCATCCGCCATAAACTCTTCACCATCGCCAATAAAATCATCGGCATCGTCGGCGCTGTCCACGCCACCGAATAAATCATGCAGCATGCTTTTTTCATCGCCACTGACCGACGTTTCAGCCATATCCGGATGTTCAAAGCAGACCTGATTACGCCCCTGACGTTTGGCCTGATAAAGATAATGATCAGCCCGGCCAATCAAACTGCTGGCACTGTGCGGCTCCTGCGCACTGTGTAATGCCAGGCCGATGCTGGCGGTAATCTGTAGTTCACCACCGTCTATCTGCACCCGGGTAGAGGCAATATTTTCCCGCAGCCGCTCAGCCACCTGCACGGCCAGCATCAGCTCGGTGGAAGGCAGAATAATGACGAATTCCTCACCACCATAACGGCACTGCACATCCAGTTTGCGGGTGCTTTCGCGGATCAGTCGCGCGGTTTGTTTCAGCACTTCGTCACCGGCGGGATGACCCCAGGTATCGTTGATGGATTTGAAATGATCCAGATCGACCATCATCAGTGCAGTAGACATCAGGGTTCGCTGGGTTCGTTCCAGCTCCTGTTCCAACGCCTCGCGGAAATAACGCAGATTGTACAGGCCCGTCAGCGGATCGGTCGCCACCTGCTCGCGCAGCAACTGCACTTCATCAATAACGGGGCAGCTCAGCTCCCCGACCGGACATGCGGGGATTGTCTGGTTACTGCTTTTAGGTTGTCCGGATGACGCGACGTCGTTCATCTGCCCACTTAAGTGTGTTGTTGTGAACCGCTGCTGAGCGCGGTGACTCGGAGGCAAGAGCCAATTAACGCTCAAAGTTTAGCCGAAGATCAGCCGCTTGCCGGAGATTTCAGTGACAAATCTGTCAGAAATCATCCGGTACCCGTAAACCGGCGCCCAGCTCATCCACATCCGGTTCCAGCCCCGCAGCACCAACCCCGTCGAGCCTGCCGTTCAGGGTTGGTAAGCGCACACTGAACTGCACGCCACGGATATCCAGCGGCATAAAACTGAGCAGGTCGGCTTTGCGCCCACTCCGGCTGATCAGCCATTGCGGCTGCGCCGGATTGTGTGGATCAAACCACTGACTTGTACCTTCTTCCATCGTCAGGCGGGCGACCTGTGGTTGGCTGGTGCTGCTGATTTCAATACTGTGCAGACGCTTGCCCGGGCTCAGCTGCCACTGCTTTGCGGCCTCTTCGTTGCTGTCAGCCAGGCGTACCAGCGGTTCACCCGCGCTATTCAACTCGACGTCCAGATTCAGGTTCTGCACTTCGCCACCAACCAGTTCCAGTCGCAGGTGATAGCGTTCGTGGTGGTTGTGAATATTGTCGAAGCCGATATCACCATCAAAACCCTGCACAATTTGTTGGGCAAAATACAGCCCCAGCCCTTTGCCGTTGTGTTCACGCGCGCGACGGGTGGAAAAACCCAGTTGGAAAATCTGCTCGCGCGCTTCGTCACTGATATGCGGGCCACGGTTGTACACGCTCACACATAAACATTGCTGCGCTTCCCACAGACGAATAGCGATGGGGGCAAAACGACTTTTATACTGACGTTTAGTGGCAAAAAACTGGGCATTGCGCAGCAGGTTTTCCAGCAACAAAACAATATGGTTGGCATTGCCCAGCAAATCATCGCAGGCATGCAGTTCAATACGGTACAGACCCTCACTGTCAGTCAGCAATAACGGCAGCGGTTGTTTTGCCAGCGCCTGAGAATCGTATAAAAACGCCGGCTCCGGATTGCCCTGTGCATCACACAGGGTAACGCCCAGATGCAGCGTCAGCGTATCCACTAACGCCCGCTGCGGATCGAACGTTGGCAGCATTGGCAATTCATTCAATGACGTGCCTTGTAACTCCGCCTGAAACAGTAATTCTTCACAGCGGCTGACGTTAGCGCCGATGTGCAGCGCCATATTGTCGGTGGTGGATAAATCGAGCAAATCCCACAAATAACGCATGCCCACCAGCGCCTGCTGATACAGCAGCGCATTATTACCCTGCTCATCCGGCAGACTGTGGCTGGCGGCGTAGGTTAAAGCTGACTGTACCTTATCGAACGAAATAACACCGTTATGACGAACCTCGGCCGCGATGCTTTTAAAGTGCAGGTATTTTTCGTCGTACTCCATATATTCCAGCAGTTTATCGCTGATAAAGAGTTTCAGTTTGTCGGTATGACTGGCCGAGGTCTGCGCCCGCTGCTGCAGCTGACGTTTGCTGTTCCATAATTGTTGCAGACTGGCTTTGACCTTTTGCTGCTGGCGGGAAAAGTGTTTGAAATCCAGCCAGGCAAGTATTAAAAAACCGCCAAATGCGGCGATAAAATACTTGGCATTGAAGATAACCGCCGGAATTTTCAGACTGTCCACCAGCCCCGGCGATAGCAACAGCAAGGCGTAAAAAAGCAGTAATTTAGCGGCTAATAAGGTGCGCCACGGATAACGGATACGGAAGATAAATTTATCGCCGCGGTCTTCCTTCTGCAGAGTCTCTTCCGCTCTGTTGCTGTCTTTCATCGCTGCTCCGTTTATCAGTCTTTAGCGGCTGGCCTGAACCTGTTTATTTCAGACCGGCGCTTTCCATAAATACGCACCTTCAGCACCAAAGGTAGCGATGCCCTGCCCGGCTTTACACAGATTCATAAATTCGTCTTCGTTACCGTGGGCCAGTGCCAGCGATTTACGCAGTGTTTTAATATGCTGACGGTAATTGGCGTAGGAAAACTTTTCCAGATCGGCATCCAGCCATTCCGCCATTTGCAGCGTGGTGACCGGGCGTGGCGATGCTTCGACTAAAAAGCGCAGAATTTTGCGCGGCGTCGGTGCCAGAGGCCGGGTCTGATTGGCCGGGTTCATTAATTTCTGACCTTTCCACCACACTTCCCAGCTGACCAGATCAATGCGTAATTCACCGCTGACTAACTGTGATTTTTTATTCGCCGCCGGGGTCAGACTCTGGCGCAGCAGGGCTTTCATGCGCCACAGCAAAACACCGTCGATGTTGCGCTGATGCTTGGCGATAAAATCCTGGGTAACGCCCTGTTCAAAGGCTTTCTGTTCGATACCGGTGCCGGAATGTTCCGATAAAAACACGATCGGCAACGCCGGCCATTTTTTTAACAATGCCCGCGACACACTGAAGCCGCCGTCATCATTACCGTTCAGGCTGGCGTCGAGAATCGCGATATGCGGCGCATCGGCGTCATCGGTCTGGCTGATACGCGCCAGCGCCGCCTCTGAAAACTTAAACACCTCAAGCTTATTGTGTTCAGCGTCCGGCAGGTCGGCTTCGGCGCCCGGTGCAAAATCGGTGCGTTCCAGCAAGGCCCGGAACTTGTCGATCCAGTGGCTCTGATCTTCAACCCAGAAAATTTTGATCATTTTTCCCTCCCAACTATGCCGAGCATATCACCAGCCGCCGTCCGTGAAGACGCCCGGACACAACCGACGCGACAGAAATCACATTCTTCTCACCGATTTTTCACCGGCATCACGCAATCTGTATTCATCGGCTCTCCGCAGCCACTATTTTCCGAGCAACACGAGGACAGAATCATGAATGACCTACTCACTCTCTGGTCCGCCAATACCGCTGTATCCGCCGCGATCTGGCTGGTGCTGGCGATGACCCTGCTGTATTTCGGCCGCAATCCGGCACACCGTATTCTGCTGACCGGCGGTCACGGCCTGCGCCATGTACTGCGCATGGCCAGTCGCGCATTGAGCCAACTGGAACGCCACCTGACCAAGCGTAACCGCGAAGTGTTACTGGCCGCCGCGCGCAACGATGCCGAACGCCGTATCGAACGCGAGTTTGCCCGTATCCAGACCCTGGTTGCACGCGATTTATCCGGCTACCCGGCACTGCACCGCCAGATCAGCACCGCCATCGACAGTGTCGAGAACAGCTATCGGGAATCCGGCGACAGCGCGCCGCTGCCTCCGGCCTGGGGTGAAGTGGTGAATACCATTGCCGCACTGCCCAGCCATGGCGATCCGGCGGTTGCCAAGATTCTGAGCAATATTAAAGATGCGGTACACGATACCCATAAAGAAACCCTGAAAACCTGGCAGATCAGTGCCGACCAGCGCCATAAATTGCTGGCCAAAATGCAGCCGGAATGGCGCACGCTGAACAGTAAAGTCGACGAAGTGGCGCGTACCATCGATAACCTCGATAACCGTACCCACCAGCTCGACAAGCAAATGCAGCAGTATGAAGAAGTGCGTCGTGGTGAAGATGCCGCCGTGCGCAGCCTGACCTCCAGCTCGCTGACCCAGTTTTTTATCGCCGGTCTGGTACTGGCCATCGCCCTGCTCGGCGGCCTGATCAACTTCCAGCTGATTGCCATGCCGATGTCAGAAATGGTGGGTGGCACCAGTTATATCGGCAGCGTGAAAACGTCGGACATTGCCGCGCTGGTGATCATTCTGATTGAGATTGCGATGGGTCTGTTTTTACTGGAATCACTGCGCATTACCCGTCTGTTTCCGATCATCAGCAGCATGGATGATCAGATGCGCCGCCGCATGATGATTATCAGCCTCAGCATCCTGTGCATTCTCGCCGGTATCGAAGCCTCTCTGGCCTATATGCGTGACCTGCTGGCACTGGATAAAGAAGCCCTGCAGCAATCACTGAGCATGGCAGCGAATGCCTCCGGTGTGGCGGCCAGCAATGCGGAATTTCGCTGGATTCCATCCATCGGGCAAATGGTGATGGGCTTTATCCTGCCGTTTGCGCTGGCCTTTATCGCCATCCCGCTGGAGTCCTTTATTCACTCGCTGCGCACCGTGCTGGGTCTGGCATTGGTCGCGGTGATCCGTCTGGTCACCATTGCCGCCCGTCTGCTCGGCAATCTGGCCGGTCACAGCGCCACCCTGCTGACCCACGCCTACGACCTGCTGATCATGCTGCCGTTAAGTATCGAGCGCCTGCTCAGCCGTAAGCGCGAAGCAGCAACTGCGGTGCAGTTTGCTGACAGCCAGACCACCGACGAACTGGCCGATGCCATCCCGGATGTGGCTGCCGAAGAAAAACGCAGCCGTAAAAGCCGCAGCAAAAACAACAGCAGCAGCAACAACAGCAACAACAACAGTGGCGACGCGGCTGTAGCTGTCGCCTGAATCAGAGGAGTGACGATTATGAATAGCTTCAAACGCTTGGTTGCCACCGCCGCTCTGCCCCTGAGCTTACTGCTCAGTGGCTGCGACGAACCAGCCCCACAGAATAAAGCGGTCTACCTGCTGATCGACACCTCGGGCACCTACACCCAGGAGCTGAACAAAGCACAGGCCATTCTCAACTATCTGCTGGCCAACCTCGACAGTGGCGACTCCATTGCCGTGGCCCGTATCGACAGTGGCAGTTTCAGCGAGAAAGACATCATCGCCAAAACCACTTTCGATATGCGCCCCAGCACCGCCAACGATCAGAAACGCCAGTTCAAGCTGGCCATGGATGAGTTCGCCGCCAACCTGAAAAAAGGCAGCGCCAATACCGACATCACCGGCGGTGTGCTGCAGGCCACGCAATATCTGAACGAAACCGGTGCCGGTAATAAATACGTCTTTATTTTTTCCGATTTAGAAGAGGATTTACCCCATGATCACATTAGAAACTTTCCAATTAGTCTGGATAACATTCACGTGGTTGCTCTCAATGTCACTAAGCTACGCAGCGATAACATTGACCCGCGGGACTACCTCAACCGACTAGCAAACTGGCAGCACAGAGTCATAGAAGGCGGCGGTGACTGGCGCGTGATTAACGATCTGGAACGTATGGATAAGCTGATCGTTGCCAATTAATAATCATGGTTAAGAACCTCATCTTCTCTCAATAAGTTCTCCCCCTTGCCGGCCTCAGTGCCGGCTTTTTTATACGGGCTATCTCTGCCTGCAGCGCCACTGCTGTTATGATCGGCACACTGCCACGCAACGAAAAACGCCATGAGCACCAAAGACACCGATACCCGCCCCGACCGTAATTTTGACGATCTGGCCGCACGCTTTGCCCGCACCATTTACGCCACCCCCAGAGGCCAGCTGCGGCTGATGGCGCTGCGTGCCGATTTTGCTGATATGAACATCGCACTGTCGGACGCCAGTGTACTGGATATCGGCGGCGGTCAGGGTCAGTTCAGTCTGGAGCTGGCGCAACAGGGAGCGCAGGTCAGTCTGTGTGATATTTCCGCCGAAATGCTGCAGCTGGCGCGCGATCAGTTTGCCGCTCAGCAACTGCCGTTAACGGTAAAGCAGTGTGCGCTGCAGGACGTTGCCGCAGAATTTCCGCAATCCTTCGATATTGTGCTTAATCATGCGGTACTGGAGTGGCTGGAAGATCCCTTTGCTGCACTGCCATTACTCGCCGACCGGGTAAAACCCGGTGGCTGGCTGTCGCTGATGTTTTATAACCTGCACGGCCATCAATTCCGCCAGTTAATGAACGGCCGCACCCATGCGCCGCAATCGGCCAACCCGCGTTTGCGCGACGAAGGCAATGCGCCGCAGCATCCACTCGACCCGGATGCCATCGAACAGGCGCTGAATACCCTCGGTTTTCATGTTGAGCGCTGGCGCGGCATTCGTTGTGTGCACGATCATATGCATCAGAAAATCCGTGACCGCATTGGTCAGGACGCGGTGAATAAAGCCGATATCGAATTCGGAACGCTGGAGCCCTACCGGCAGTTTGGACGCTATGTGCATTTTCTGGCGCGTAAACAGCAACCCTACGTCAGCGCGTAGCTTCCCGCAGCAGGCGTATTAATTCAGGTCCCAGCGGGTGTGTTCGGTTAACGTAAAGGACATGCGGAAAGGTTGCGATAATACTGTCTGAAAACTGCAGATGCTCCCTGCCCAGGCCATGCTGCGTTGCGTAATACCAGCCAGTATCTTCAACAGTAAGCACATAATCTACCCGTCCTTCTGCCAGCATCTGAATACCCTGCTCAATGCTATTTACGAACACCATATTCATACCAGCTTTAACAAAAGGAGTGACATAAGCACTGCTGGAATCGGAGCGGATGGTAGCAAGGGAGCTATCCCGCAGTTCGCTTAAGGTCTGCCAGGAAAACCCTCCACTCTTACGTTGGCGAAATAGCCCCATACGAATAGCCGCAGGAGCAACAATAACCACCTCCACATGCGGGCTGCCTATTTTGGGAGGAAAAAAGCTCGCCAGCCAAGCCGCCGTCTGGTTGACTTCCATCGGGGCTCGGGCCGGAGGTAAAAATTCAGCAATAGCACGCCAGCCATAAGGCTGCAAAATGCGGTTAAGTCTGACGAAAGACAAGCCATCAGCAACGCTGCCTGAACTGGTAAAGGGCGGATACTCAATAGCCAAGACCTGAATACGTGTTACCGCATCATTCATGACTTCTTTATTATCAATTGTGTCATCCGCACTTCTAGCAGACGGCGTCAGAGTCAGCAGACCCGCAACCAACACCAGTGATGGTATAAATCGACTCATAGACAGGTGCATAGAATTCTCCGCAAGCCAGATACATATACCAATAACCGTTAGGGCAACAAGCACCCTGCTTGTATCAGACAGCAATAACGCTGAGTTGAAACTTCATGGCGCTCATTGCACTTACACCTCAGTCTGCGTCTAATAACACCCAATTTCAACAATACTAAATTGATGATGAAACTATTAATCAGCGCCTGCCTGATGGGCCAACCGGTGCGCTACGATGGCCGCGCCAACGACGACAAGACCGACAACTTCCGTCACCAGTTGCAGCGCTGGCAAGAGGCGGGGATTCTGATTCCTGTTTGTCCTGAAGTCGCCGGAGGTTTGCCGACACCGCGTCCGGCTGCGGAAATTGATCAGGGAGATGGTGAGGCGGTTTTGCAGGGCAAAGCGCGCATCATTTCACGCGACACAGAAGATTTTACCCGCGAGTTTATCGATGGTGCTCAACAGGCATTGGCCTGCGCGCAGCGCCACGGTGTGATTGCGGCATTGCTGGCGGCACGCTCACCGTCCTGCGGCAGTGACGGTATTTATAACGGTGAGTTTAATGCCACACTGCGTGAAGGTATGGGCGTAACGGCAGCTCTGCTGAGCAAGCACGGTATTCCCTGCTTCAGCCCGGAAAAGTTTCCTGACCTGCTGCAATGGCTCAGACAACAGAATAAAACATTCGCGCAGCAATTTATTGATTAATCATAAGGTCATCTCACTATGCCCCGCTTAATTACTTCGCGCGTATCTCTCCGGCCAGTGTTTGTTTGCCTTCTGTTTTTATCGGCGGCTTTTCCAGCCCAGGCTTTTTTAAATACTCAGATTTATCAGGCAGGCAAAGACAGCCAGGGATTACGCCTTGGCTGGCATAACGAAAATCCGGATTTTTTCTGGCGCACGTATATCGGCATTCAACAGGATGCCCGCTACGCCGGTGATTATTATGCCGTCACTGGAGCTGACTGGGTAATTCCTGTGCCCGGCACACTGTCGACGGTCTTTATTGGCCCACGACTGCAGTTTGATGCCGATAAAGTAGCGGGGATTCACACGGGTTTTACTCTGTTTAAAGCTTTTGAGATGGGCTGGCAACGCGATGTGAAAAACCAGAAGACGCAGATGTATGCAGGATTAAACTGGAGTTTTTGATTGGCTTCAGAAACTGCAAACAGCGTCAGGACACAACGACAACTATGGATCAGCGAACGGAATATGTATGGCTTATTTTGCATTACCCCGTTCATACTTCGACTGCTTCGCGCTCAGTACGAACGGTGTTTTATGTGAGCCATGCTGTGCGTACATGTTTTATGTGAGACACACCGTGCGATCGGTGTTTTATGTGAGACACGCTGTGCGTACATGTTTTATGTGAGACACCGTGCGATCGGTGTTTTATGTGAGACACGCAGTGCGTACGGTGTTTATATTTCACTCCTATTATCCGTTCGTCCTGAGCAGTGAGGCACGAACGTGTCGAAGGACTCGTCGATCCTTAGCCTGTCGAAGGAAGCCTGCCCTTCGGCCTACGCGCTCTCCGTTCGCTGGCGCTTGCAGCGGACCAAATTGCTCCTGGCAATTTGTCGAACCTGAGGAGGTTATTCGTATCATCCTGATACTCACCCTGCGGGCTAAGCATTAATTCGTTCCCGACGAATTAATCTCACCTCCGTCGCTTAACGGTGGCTTCGATGACGTTTCAGATATTTTGGATTTTTTAACTTCGGATGAAGCTTTAAGAAATGGCGCGCTCGGGAGGATTCGAACCTCCGACCGCCTGGTTCGTAGCCAGGTACTCTATCCAGCTGAGCTACGAGCGCGCATCAGGTATAACAATTCACGAAGGGGCATTCTGTCTTAGGGGAAAGAATGGCGCGCTCGGGAGGATTCGAACCTCCGACCGCCTGGTTCGTAGCCAGGTACTCTATCCAGCTGAGCTACGAGCGCGCATCGTGGGGCGCGTATTATAGGGAGTCAGTGCTAACTGTCAACGCTTTTAATACACATCTGCGGGAGCAGAAAAACGTGGCGGAGAGAGAGGGATTCGAACCCTCGATAGGGGTAAACCTATACACCCTTAGCAGGGGTGCGCCTTCAGCCACTCGGCCATCTCTCCAGTTCACGGCGCGCATGATACCACGTTCTTACAAAAATCAAAGGAAAAAATTTAACAAAATGAAGATGTTAGTAATTTCCCGGACTTTCCTCGTGACCTTCGTCACCGTCTTTCTCGCGCTGAATGCGCTGGTAAATCTCTTCACGGTGCACGGCAACTTCTTTCGGCGCGTTGACACCAATACGTACCTGGTTTCCTTTTACGCCTAAGACGGTAACAGTGACTTCATCACCTACCATCAAAGTTTCGCCTACGCGACGGGTTAATATAAGCATAGGAGTTCTCCTGACATTCCTGTTCGGTTCTAGGGTGCTTTGGCGATTAAGCCGATATTCTCACGTTCCAATGCTCAGTATTGACCACTATGGTCAGAAATGAAGCCAAGGAGAGACGTTATTGAGAATATTTAGTTATTAGGGAACGCTCAGTCATTGAACGTTCCCTAATGGGGACGGAAGGACGGAGATTATTCTGCCTGCTCTTCTGCATCCAGGCCAAAGGCTGTATGCAGGGCGCGGACCGCCAGTTCCAGATACTTTTCTGCAATCACCACAGAAATTTTAATTTCTGAGGTGGTGATGGCCAGAATATTAATATTCTCATCAGCAAGAACTTTGAACATTTTGCTGGCAACGCCGGCGTGAGAACGCATACCCACACCCACCATAGACACCTTACAGATGTCATCAGTTCCGGTTGCTTCGCGGGCGTTCAGTTCCTGGGACAGGTTGCCCAGAATTTTCAGCGCTTTCTGATAATCGCTGCGATTAACGGTGAAGGTGAAGTCGGTAGTACCGTCTTCCGACACGTTCTGCACAATCATATCCACTTCAATATTGGCGTCGCTGATAGGCACCAGGATGCGGGATGCAACGCCTGGTACGTCGGGTACGCCTTTCAAAGTAAGCTTTGCTTCGTCGCGGTTGAATGCGATGCCTGAAATTACTGGATTTTCCACGGAGCTGATCTCCTCCATCGTGATCAAGGTGCCGTTACCTTCCTTAAATGAGGAAAGTACACGCAGGGGAACTTTGTATTTGCCGGCAAATTCAACCGAACGGATCTGCAGAATTTTTGAACCCAGGCTGGCCATTTCCAGCATTTCTTCAAAGGTTACTTTATCCATGCGACGCGCTGCGGGAACTACGCGCGGATCGGTGGTGTATACACCATCGACATCAGTATAAATCTGACACTCATCGGCACCCAGTGCCGCGGCTAATGCCACGCCTGTCGTGTCGGAACCTCCACGACCCAGCGTGGTAATGCTGTTGTCGTCATCAATCCCCTGAAAACCAGCGACAATGACTACGCCACCGGCATCCAGCTGCTTACGCATCGCCTGGGTATCGATATCTTCGATACGGGCCTTCATATAAGCACTGTCGGTTTTAATGCCGACCTGCCAGCCGGTAAAAGAACGGGCATTCACACCGCGCTTCTGCAGCGCCATCGCCAGCAGGGCAATCGTCACCTGCTCGCCGGTAGAAACCAGCACATCCATTTCACGGGGGGTCGGGCTGTCGGAAATGCCTTTCGCAAGACCGATCAGACGGTTGGTTTCACCGCTCATTGCGGAAACCGCTACGACTAACTGATGGCCGGCGTCGTGGAAAGACTTAACTTTATCGGCAACGGCCTCGATGCGTTCGATAGAACCTACGGATGTACCGCCGTATTTCTGTACGTATAGTGCCATGATGTGTCTTTACTGGGATTGACTGGTTGAAGGGGCGCTCATTAAACAACAAATGCACACAACAAGAAAGATGGCCTATTGGCTTAAAACGCAACAGTCTGATACCTGATCAGCGTTTATCTCCGTGCTTAAATTAGCGCGGTCAGGAAAAGCGTATAAACCGCCAATCTGCAGATAAAAAAACAGCGGGCAATGCCCGCTGTTTTGGTGTTGCCTTCGCTTAAGACAGCTGCGCCTGCGCCCACTTACTGAAAGCCGCCAGAGCATCGTCGATGCCTTCCGGCTTCTGACCACCGGCCTGAGCCATTTCCGGCTTACCGCCACCACGGCCATCGACATAAGGCGCGCATTCTTTAACCGCATCACCGGCCTTGGCTTTGCCGATCAGGTCTTTGGTCACACCGGCCAGCAGTGTCACTTTACCTTCGGTTTCCGCCGCCAGCATGATCAGCGCAGAACCCAGCTTGTTTTTCAGCTGGTCCATCGTGGTGCGCAGCGCTTCCACATCAGCACCATCCAGACGGGCTGACAGCACTTTCACGCCGTTAATATCCTGCGCATTGTTGGCCAGATCGGAGCCGGCACTGGAAGCCAGTTTGGATTTCAGCGCATCCAGTTCTTTTTCCAGCTGACGGTTACGCGCCATCAGTTGTTCAACTTTGTCGCCAACGTTATCAGCCGAACCTTTCAGGTTGCGGGCAATACCGTTCAGGATGGATTCTTCGCGGGCAATAAAGTCCAGCGCTGCCTGACCCACGACCGCTTCAATACGGCGGATACCGGCGGCAATACCGCTTTCGCTGCTGACTTTCAGCACGCCGATATCACCGGTACGCTTGGCGTGAGTACCACCACAAAGCTCGACCGAGAAGTCATCCACACCCATCGACAGCACGCGCACTTCGTCGTCGTATTTTTCGCCGAACAGTGCCATCGCACCGGAGTTACGGGCATCGTCGATGTTCATCAGACGGGTCGTTACTTCGGTATTGGCGCGGATCTGAGCGTTAACGATGCTTTCGATCTCGGCCAGCTCTTCTGGCTTAACCGCTTCCAGATGCGAGAAGTCGAAACGAAGCTTGTCGTAAGTTACCAGCGAGCCTTTCTGACTGACATGCTCACCCAGCACTTTACGCAAGGCTGCGTGCAGCAGGTGAGTGGCCGAGTGGTGAATGGCGGTGGACTGGCGTTTTTCCGCATCCACGGTCGCGGTCAGCTGGTCACCGACCTTTACAGAACCTTCTACCAATACACCTTTGTGCAGGTGGTTTTTGCCTTCTTTGCTGGTGTCTTTCACCTGAAAGACAACGCCGTTGGCTTTCAGGAAACCACTGTCGCCAGCCTGACCACCGCTTTCGGCATAAAAGGCGGTTTCATCCAGCACCAGCACGGCTTCATCACCGGCTGTCAGTTGCTCAACCGCCACACCGTCTTTAAACAGGGCTTTCACGCTGCCGGTATTTTCCAGCTGGGTGTAACCGAGGAATTGAGTGCTGCCGTCGATTTCCAGACCTTTGCCGTAGTTGCCAGCAAAATTGCCTGCCGAGCGGGCCATTTCACGCTGTTTATCCATCGCGACGTTAAAGCCGTCTTCGTCGACTTTAAGATCGCGCTCACGCGCTACGTCGGCGGTCAGATCCAGTGGGAAGCCATAGGTATCGTACAGTTTAAAAGCGGTTTCACCCGGAATGGTGTCGCCTTTCAGACCGGCGATAGCATCGTTCAGGATCGCCATACCTTTATCCAGCGTTTTGGCGAACTGTTCTTCTTCCAGACGCAGCACTTTTTCAACGTGCGCCTGCAACGTACGCAGCTCCGGATACGCTTCGCCCATCTGCTCAACCAGAGCGGCCACCAGCTTGTGGAAGAAACCCACCGGCGCCCCCAGCATATGACCATGACGTACGGCGCGGCGGATGATACGGCGCAACACGTAACCACGGCCTTCATTGGATGGCAGCACACCATCAACAATCAGGAAGCTGGTTGAACGGATATGGTCGGCAATGACGCGCAGAGACTTGTTCTCGGTATCTTTGCAGCCAGTCAGTTCGCCGGCGGCTTGCAGCAACGCCTGGAACAGATCGATTTCGTAGTTGCTGTGTACGCCCTGCATGATCGCGGAAATACGCTCCAGCCCCATGCCGGTATCGACCGAGGGTTTTGGCAGCGGCAGCATTTCACCGTCAGGCTGACGGTTGAACTGCATAAATACGTTGTTCCAGATTTCGATGAAGCGATCACCGTCTTCTTCCGCTGACCCCGGAGGCCCGCCCCAGATGTGTTCACCATGGTCGAAGAAGATTTCGGTGCACGGGCCACACGGGCCTGTATCTCCCATTGCCCAGAAGTTATCCGATGCGTAACGCGCGCCCTTGTTGTCGCCGATACGCACGATTTTCTCCGCCGGAATGCCCATCTGTTTGTTCCAGATGTCATAGGCTTCGTCGTCTTCGGCGTAAACCGTGACCATCAGCTTTTCTTTCGGCAGGTTCATCCACTGCGGCGACGTCAGGAATTCCCAGGCAAACTTGATGGCGTCTTCTTTAAAGTAATCACCAAAGCTGAAGTTACCCAGCATTTCAAAGAAGGTGTGGTGACGCGCGGTATAGCCGACGTTTTCCAGATCGTTATGCTTACCACCGGCACGCACACAGCGCTGCGACGATACAGCGCGGCTGTAGCTGCGCTCGTCCTGACCAAGGAACACATCCTTGAACTGCACCATACCAGCATTAGTAAACAGTAATGTCGGGTCATTACCGGGAATCAGTGGGCTTGATGGCACCACTTCATGGCCTTTGGAGGCAAAGTAATCAAGGAATGCCTTGCGAATGTCTGAGCTTTTCATACGGCTGCGGGTATCCGGAAGCGGTTAGTCAAAGTTAAAGGAGAAGGAGTATAGCGGTTTGCGCGCTTCAGGCCGAGTCCCTGCGTGAGGGTTCGTTATCTGAGCCGTGGCTAGCGCCGCCTGACGGTCACTGATCATCACAAGCTGTCATATATCCCGTGGACAGACCGGCAATAAAAGACCACTTGACGATTCAATCCCAAAAGATAACTATATAAGCATATTCTAATTTAGAGAAAGGTGATGTTATGAATGTCGATCGCATGATTTTCGCAATTGCCGGCCTGTTTGTTCTGATCAGCGTTGGCCTGTCACAGATTCACAGCCCCTACTGGTTATGGTTCACCGCGTTCGTCGGTGCCAATATGTTTCAGGCGGCATTCAGTGGTTTTTGCCCACTGGCGATGATTCTGAAAAAATTGGGCGTCAGCACCGGTAAAGCCTTCCAATAATAGGACTGGCAGAGAATAACCCGCTGACATTGGCCGGAATTCACAGGTTCCGGTCAACCTTCCCCGCTATAATCCCGCCGTCATCCGGAGGGTTTATGCGTTCTGTATCTATTTTATTGTTATTTTTCTGCTGTCAGACATTTGCTGCTGACTGGCAACCGTATCCTGCCGAACTGCCGCAGTTCGACTACAGCGACAGTCGCTTGCAGGAATTCTGGCCACAACTGAATCAGGGACCCGGCCTGCCCTATCCCGATGAAACGTTTCTCCGCGACATGATGGCGACATATCCGCAACTCGCCGAATATACCTTAACCCTGGCACACCAACCGGATGCTCATCCGGCTTTACAGGCACTGCTCAACGACGACCTGCAGCCACTGGCAGCCGCCAGCCAGCAGGTCTGGCGTTTGCATTATGAAGGCCGCTTTCAGCAAGCCTATGAATTGGGCAAACAACTCGGGCCTGCTGGTGCGATTCCTGCGCTGTATTCCAAGCTGATGTACGCCGCACTGATTGTGCAGGACAAAGACACCAAGCTTGCCACCTTCCGTGAAGCAGCCGCCGAGTCTGAACGTTTACTGCCGCTTGCACCGGACTACGCTTTCGCCGAATTTGGTCTGGCTTATGCTCATGCCCGCATTCTCGAACTACTGGATACCAGCGCCGCCACGGCGACCGGCTTTCTTGGCGACACCCAGGATGCCATGGCCAATCTGCAGGAACGTTATCCACAACAGGCGCTCTATCCGGCCATGCTGGGCGGCTTGCATGCCGGTGTGGTTGAGCGTGTTGGTTCCTTTGTCGGCCGCATTACTTATGGTTCAACCGAAAGCCGCGCCCTGGCAGCATTCAGCCGTGCACTGGAACTGCAGAACCAGCTGCCGGTTATCTACAACGAATATGTTAATGCCCTCGCCCGGCTGGATGAGGATAAGTACCACGACAGCATGATCACACTGCTGCAGCAATGCGTTAAACTGCCGGTACTGAGTGCAGAAGAAGCCCTGAATCGTCAGGTCTGCGCCAATCACCTGCAACAATGGCAAGGCGCCGAATAAGCGCGGCCATCACCGGACAATATAATGATCACTGCTGTGCTGATTGCCATGGTTCCGGCCATGGTGCTGCTGATGCTGCATCTCGCCATCGGCCCTTTTGGCCACGTGCGTTTCCTGCACTGGCATCTGCGCTGGAAAACAATGCCGGTCTGGCTGCAACGGATACTGTTACTGCTGGCAACAGGCATTTTATTAGCCGGTGCCAGCCATTTACTGGGCATCTGGCAGCAGACACCACCTCTTCCTGATCGCTGAAACACAGCGTTCACCGGCATACTCCGCTAATGTGAAATTCTGATGAATAAAAGCGGCCAATAGTGACAGCTTTGTCCGTATAATGGCGGCAGTTTTTTCACTTACCGGAGTCTCACCATGCAACGTATCGTCATTATTGGCGGTGGTGCAGGCGGACTGGAACTGGCAACCCAATTAGGGCGCAAGCTCGGACGGCGCGGCAAAGCCGAAGTCGTTCTTATTGATGCCAACCCCACCCACCTGTGGAAACCCCTGCTGCACGAAGTCGCCACCGGCGCACTGGATTCAGGAATCGATGAGCTTAACTACCGCGCCCATGGCAAGGTACATGGCTTTAATTTTCAGCTTGGACGTCTGTCCGGCCTGAACCGCGAACAACGTGAAGTGGTGCTGGCACCGATTCATGACGAACAGGGCGAATTAATCGTTCCGCAGCGCAGTGTCAGCTACGACACCCTGGTGATTGCCATCGGCAGCGTAACGAATGATTTCGGCACCCCCGGCGCAAAAGATCACTGCATCTTCCTCGATAGTCGTCAGCAAGCCGAACGCTTTCACCGCACATTACTCAACGAATTTCTGCGTGCCAGCAACAGCGAGAGCCCGCGTAATCTGGAAATCGCTATTGTCGGTGCCGGTGCAACCGGGGTGGAATTGTCTGCCGAGTTGTACAACACCGCTGAAGTACTGAGCAGCTACGGTCTGAAAAACGTATCACCAGAACAGCTGAAAGTGACTTTAATTGAAGCCGGCGAGCGTATTCTTCCGGCGTTGCCACCGAGAATATCAGCGGCCGCCACGCGTGAGCTGGAAGTGCTGGGCGTCGCAGTGCGCACCGGCACACTGATTACCGAAGCCAACGCAGAAGGCTTTGTGACCAAAGATCAGGGTACTATTCCGGCACGCCTTAAGGTCTGGGCCGCCGGCGTCAAGGCACCGGAATTCATGAAAACGCTGGGGCTGGAAACCAACCGCGCCAATCAGCTGATCGTCAATGCCAGCCTGCAAACAGAAGACAGCAATATCTTTGCTCTGGGCGATTGCTGCAGTGTTATGCACAGCGACGGCAAGCCCGTTCCACCACGCGCCCAGGCCGCTCACCAGCAAGCAAGCCATCTGGTTAAAGCGTTGCGCGCTCACCATCGGGGTCAGCCTTTGCCGGAGTTTGTTTTCCGCGATAAAGGTTCGCTGGTTTCTCTCAGCCGCTACAGTACGGTAGGTAGCCTGATGGGCAACCTGACCAGCGGTTCGATGATGATTGAGGGGAGACTGGCGCGGATTGTTTATGTGTCACTGTATCGGTTGCACCAGATTGCCTTACACGGCTACTGGCACACGCTGCTACTGAGTCTGGTAGGCCACATAAACAAAGTGATCCGGCCACGCCTGAAGCTGCACTGAGCCTCCTCAGGCTTCGTTGGTTTCAGTGGTCAACGCCTGGCGGTAATCACCAGGCGTTGCATCCGTCCAACGTTTAAAGGCCTTATAAAACGCACTGGGTTCAGCGTAGCCAACCATAAATGCGATTTCGTACAACGGAAGACTCTCGTCCCGGATCAAACGCATGGCGATGGTCTGACGACTCTCATCAAGCAACGCCTGGTAAGTAGTGCCCAGCGCCTTCAGCCGACGCTGAAGATTGCGCACACTGATGCTCAACTGGGCGGCAACCTCCTCCTGAGAAACCTGACGCTTGAGCAAACAGCCCTGAAGAATGCGTCGCAGCTCACTGTACAGCCGCAACTGCTCCTGAAACTTATCGGCATTACGATCAAAATCGCGCAACAGACTGACGTACAAAATAGGCTGTTGCCGCGGATTCAGACGCTGCCAGGCGGCAGCCGATATCTCCAGCGTATAGTGATCGCCGGCCCTGACATCGGGAATCAGAAAATCGTTCAGCTCGGCAATATGTGCAGATTCCAGTGGTGCAGATACGGTCAGATCATGGTCGGCATAACCGCTGCCCAATACCTGATGGCAGGCTTCCGCCAGGGTAACCACGGCTTGCAGTAACTGCTGCGGCAAAAGCTGCAATCCGGCATGGGGCTCAGCCCGAACCACCACTTTGTGCTCTCCGGCACTGATAACGAAGTGAATACTGCCGACCGACAGGTGCATAAAACGTAATGCGGCCGGCAATCCCTGAGAGAGGTTCTCAGAATATTTTAACAAGCGGCTAAGCGGCAAATCGCGTTGCGCCAGATAACGACCGGTACGGGCAGGCAGCAGTCTATCGCTGCTTTGTGCGGCGACATACTGGTGGGCAAGCTTCAGCTTGTCAGCATCGACCCATGGCGGCATAGGTTGCGCCGGCGTCATGCTTAATAAACTCCAGACAGGAGTGATATCAATACCTTGACTGTCCCAGAAACTCAGCAGGTGCTGCACCAGTACGATATCGACCTGTACAGTTGGGCTCATATCCCTCCCCAACGATCTTATGATTATTAATTGCCGGTCTCCACCGGAAATTGAACAAATGTTCTATATATAAATGTACCAATTCGATCATGGTTAGCAGTGAGGAGAGTGTCAATAGACTGAGGCGACAGTGGAAATAATGTCGTGAAAAAGGCAGTTTAGTCAGGAAAATTCACTAGATAGCACCGGAAAGTTGATTTATTCCGGCAAGCTGGATGCCTGCAATTGTTCCAGTGCGTAATTGATTTGGTCGCCATTAAAGCCGCGATAAGCCAGAAAACGGTACAACCGGGCGCGTTCACGCACATCGTTACGTTCCAGCCCGCCACTGCATTTGCGCTGGGCAAACTCGGCCGCAAGCTCGAACCAATCGGTTGCTAAGTTAGCGATAGCCGCCTGAATCTGTTCACTGTTCAGGCCTTTTTCACGCAGCTCCTGTTGCAAGCGCAAAGGGCCGTAACGGTGACAGCGGCTGTTCAGAAAGGATTCAGCAAAACGTTCATCAGACTGCCAATCACGTTCGGCAAGATCATCAAGCACCCTGTCCACATCTTCGGGATCGGCTGCTTTCGGTGAGAGTTTGCGTGTTAACTCGCGGCGGGAATGATCACGCCGGGACAGCAGATCAACGGCTGCCCGGCGTAATTCAACCTGCGTCAGCTCAGGCTTCGGTTTCTTCATCCACTTCACTGGTCGTGTCGGATGTAACAGCTACCGCCAGCATCTGACTGCGGATTCCTGCTTCAATCTCACTGGCCATTTCCGGGTGATCCTGCAGGAATAAAGCAGCATTCGCCTTACCCTGGCCAATCTTGTCGCCTTTATAGCTGTACCAGGCACCGGATTTATCCACCAATCCGCACTTAACACCCAGATCAATAACTTCGCCCATATGGTAAATCCCCTGACCATACATGATCTGGAATTCGGCCTGCTTGAACGGTGGCGATACTTTGTTTTTCACCACTTTCACACGGGTTTCGTTACCGATAACTTCGTCACCCTGTTTTACCGAACCAATACGACGGATATCCAGACGTACGGAAGAGTAAAACTTCAGCGCATTACCGCCGGTAGTCGTTTCCGGGCTGCCGAACATCACACCGATTTTCATACGGATCTGGTTAATAAAGATCACCAGACAGTTGGCATTTTTAACGTTACCGGTGATTTTACGCAGCGCCTGCGACATCAGACGTGCCTGCAGACCAACATGACTGTCACCCATATCGCCTTCAATTTCAGCTTTAGGAACCAGAGCCGCAACGGAGTCGACAACGATGACGTCCACCGCACCAGAGCGCACCAGGCTGTCACAAATTTCCAGCGCCTGCTCGCCGGTATCTGGCTGAGACACCAGCAGACTGTCCAGATCAATGCCCAACTTTTCGGCGTACAGAGGATCAAGTGCGTGCTCGGCATCAATAATGGCAACGGATTTGCCCATTTTCTGCGCCTGTGCCATCACCGACAAACACAGTGTGGTTTTACCGGAACTTTCCGGGCCGTAGATCTCAACGATACGGCCAACCGGCAGACCGCCAATACCCAGAGCGATATCCAGTCCCAATGAACCGGTAGAAATAGCGGGAATGGCTTCGCGCGGCTGTTCACCCATTTTCATAATGGCGCCTTTACCAAACTGACGTTCAATCTGGCTCAGTACCGCATCAAGTGCTTTTTGTTTGTTAGCATCCATCGCTCTGTCCTGTCTGTGTTTAACTGTGGTGATTCAGGCTGAGAGGTCTGTTGTCTTGCATCGGACCAATCACTGTAAATTTAACCAGTATTTAAGCACAGCTTATTGCCAGCGCCAACCCTTCTTTTTTAAGCGGCGGTGACCCGGCATCAATCAACACCGGATACGGCATCAGCAAGATAACCAGCGGCACAATCCCTGAACACCATGCACCACCGCCAGCGCGCGCACCTGCTCACGATTGCCGGGGAAATGGCAGCACTCGGTAATCTGATGCTCGTCGTTTCCCCAGGCAAACCAGACGGTGCCAACGGGTTTTTCGTCGGATCCACCACCGGGGCCGGCCACACCGCTGACCGCCACCGCCAGGTCGCCCAGGCTATTATTGACCGCTCCCGCCACCATGGCGCGCACGGTCTCTTCACTGACCGCGCCGGTCTGTTCGATGACCAGCGGCGGCACACCCAGATAACGGATTTTAGCTTCGTTGGAATAGGTGACAAAACCACATTCAAACCACTGCGAACTGCCCGCCATATCCGTCAGCGCACTGGCGATACCGCCACCGGTACAGGACTCCGCGGTGACCAGCCGCAGGTTACGGCTTTGCAGTATTTCGGCCAGCACGGTAATGGAAGCATTCAGTTCAGGGCTCATTTCTGTATCCTCGCGGAATCACTTACAATCAGCTGTTTACATTAACACGCCCGTTTTTTAAGGACACTCGCCCGATGAGCCAGGCAACTGCCCAGCACACGCCAATGATGCAACAGTACTTCCGCATCAAAGCCGAATTTTCCGACACTCTCTTGTTCTATCGCATGGGCGATTTTTACGAATTATTTTACAGCGATGCCAAGCGTGCGGCGCAGTTACTCGACATCACCTTAACCGCGCGCGGTCAAAGTGGCGGTGAACCGATTCCAATGGCCGGCATTCCTTATCATGCCGCCGACAACTACATCGCCCGTCTGGTAAAGCAGGGCGTGTCCGTTGCTATTGCCGAGCAGGTCGGTGATCCGGCGACCAGCAAAGGGCCGGTTGAGCGCAAAGTGGTGCGCGTGATTACACCGGGCACCCTGACCGATGAGGCGTTTCTGGATGAACGCTCGGATAACCTGCTGGTTGCCCTCTGCTCCGAACAGCAGCGTCATGGCTTAGCCGTACTGGAAATCAGCTCCGGGCGGTTCTCGGTATTGGACGTCGACGGTGAAGATGCTCTTCTGGCCGAGGTCGAACGTCTGCGTCCGGCCGAATTATTACTCAATGAAGATCAGCGCCAGCCAAACGGAATGCGCGAGCGTCAGGGGGCCAAATTACAGGCGCCGTGGCACTTTGAATCAGACACCGCCTTCCGCCTGTTAACTCAACAATTAAAAACCCGCGACCTGCGCGGCTTTGGTTGTGAGCATATGACAGTCGCGATCCGTGCTGCCGGTGCGTTGCTCAATTACGCCCAGGAAACCCAGCGCAATAACCTGCCGCACATCCGCTCGCTGCAGATTGAGCAACCGGACGACGCCATTATTATCGACCCCGCCAGCCGCCGGAATCTGGAGATCGACATCAACCAGAAAGGTGACAGTCAACACACCCTGGCCTGGATTATGGATAAAACCGCCACGGCGATGGGCAGCCGTTTGCTCAAGCGCTGGCTTAACCGCCCACTGCGCGAGCAGGCCTTACTGCAACAGCGGCAAGGGCTCATCGCCCAGCTTATTCAGCACTACGCCGCCGAAGAGTTGCACAGCAGCCTGAAACAGGTGGGGGATATTGAACGTATTTTATCGCGCGTGGCGCTGGGCTCTGCCCGTCCACGCGATCTGGCGCGGCTGCGCGATGCACTGACCATCGTACCGGATATCCGCCAGCAACTGACTCGTCTCGACAGCCCTCTGGCAGCACAATTGCTGGAGCGCGCACCGGAGTTTCCGCAGTGGGTTGAACGCCTGAGCAAAGCCATTATTGAAAATCCACCGGTGATTATCCGTGACGGCGGTGTCATTGCTGAAGGCTACGACAGCGAGCTGGACGAACTGCGCGCACTGAGCGAAAACGCCGGCGACTACCTGATCAAACTCGAAGAGCAGGAAAAAGAACGCACCGGTATCAGCACCTTAAAAGTGGGCTACAACCGCGTACACGGCTATTACATCGAAATATCCAAAGCCCAGTCCGATGCTGCGCCGACCGAATATATCCGTCGCCAAACGCTGAAAAATGCCGAGCGTTTTATCACCCCGGAACTGAAAACCTTTGAAGATAAAGCACTGAGCGCTAAAAGCCGCGCCTTAAGCCGTGAAAAAGCACTGTACGAGGAACTGGTGCAGGCCCTGGCCGAAGACCTGATTCCACTGCAGGTGTGTGCAGCTGCGTTATCGGAACTGGATGTGATCTCCAACCTGGCCGAGCGCGCCGAAACCCTGCGCTTTGTGCAACCCCAGCTGGTCAGCGATTCGGTTGTGGACATCCAGCAGGGCCGCCACCCGGTAATTGAAAACCTGATCGTCGATCCTTTTGTGGCGAACGACACCTGCCTCAATGACCAGCAGAATATGCAGATCATTACCGGTCCGAACATGGGCGGTAAATCGACCTATATGCGTCAGGTTGCACTGATTGTCCTGCTGGCACACATCGGCAGCTACGTGCCCGCCGAACGCTGCACACTAGGCCCGATCGACCGGATCTTTACCCGTATGGGTTCCTCCGATGATGTTGCCGGTGGCCGCTCGACCTTTATGGTGGAAATGACCGAAACCGCCAATATTCTGCACAATGCCACAGCACAGAGCCTTGTATTAATGGATGAAGTCGGCCGTGGGACCAGCACCTTCGACGGCCTGTCGCTGGCCTGGGCCAGCGCAGCCCATCTGGCGGAACACATCAACGCATTCACCCTGTTCGCCACGCACTACTTTGAAATGACCGCCCTGCCGGACAATCACAGCAACGTAGTAAACGTTCACCTGAAAGCGACCGAGCATGACGACCGTATTATCTTTATGCACTCGGTCGAGCAAGGGCCAGCCAGCCAGAGTTATGGTTTACAGGTGGCGCAACTGGCCGGCGTACCAGACTGCGTGATTCAACAGGCCAAAGCACAACTGCTGCATCTGGAACAGAGTTCCGGGGTCAGCCCGACGGCACTGCCGCCATCATTCAGCAGCACCGGACAGAGCGCACCACAAGCCGCTCAAAGTACGGTTAACAAGGCCTCAGCCAAAGCGGATCACCCCTTGCAGAATGACCTGTTCGCGGTAATGCCATCGGCCGTTGAAGAGCGCCTTGCCGCCCTGAATCCAGATGAATTATCACCACGGGCGGCGCTGGAACTGATGTACGAACTGAAGACGCTGCTGTAAACGCAGCAGTCAGCTTATAGCCAGCCTGCGGAGTAAATTGGCTTCGTTAGAACCATTAGTCTGCAGGCTATAACCCATATTTCTATCGTGCGAACTTGCTCCGCTGCCCGCTCGTACCTAGAATGGCGGATTATTCAAACACCCGGAGGCTGGTATCCTTACCCGCCTGCCAAGAACCGGGGAACAGCGCCGATGATTTGCGAGATTAGGAGATACCCCAGATGACGTTCGTCGTTACTGATAACTGTGTGAAATGTAAGTACACCGACTGCGTGGAAGTCTGCCCGGTTGACTGTTTCTACGAAGGTCCGAATTTTCTGGTGATTCACCCGGACGAATGCATCGATTGCGCCCTGTGCGAGCCTGAGTGCCCGGCTGAGGCGATCTTCTCGGAAGATGAAGTACCCGCCGGTCAGGAGCAGTACATCGAACTGAACGCCGAACTGGCTGACGTATGGCCAAACATCAGCGAGAAAAAAGAATCGCTGCCGGATGCCGAAGAGTGGGATGGTGTTCCGGACAAGCTGCAGCACCTCGAGCGCTGAGTTTGCAGATCGACTGCACCGGCTGAATACCGGGCAATAAAAAAGCGGCCAATGGCCGCTTTTTTATTGCTGCTGTCTGGTGATTAAGCATCACCAAACAGAGTGGCTGCGTTCAGTCCCTGCTTTTCCATGATCTCACGCAGGCGTTTCAGCGCTTCAACCTGGATCTGACGCACACGTTCGCGGGTCAGGCCAATTTCGCGGCCTACATCTTCCAGCGTGCTGGTTTCATAACCGCGCAGACCAAAACGACGGGACAACACTTCACGCTGTTTTTCCGGCAACTCTTCGATCCAGCGATCAAGGTTGGCCTGAATATCCTGATTCTGCAGCTCCTCGCCCGGATCGGTAACACGATCATCGGCGATGGTATCAAGAATCGATTTGTCGGATGACGGTCCGAGTGGCGTGTCGATAGACGTTACACGCTCATTCAGCTTAAGCATGCGCTTTACATCTTCTACCGGTTTTTCCAGCAGGGCTGCGATCTCTTCTGCGCTTGGCTCATGATCAAGCTTTTGCGTCAGTTCGCGGGCAGCACGCAGATAAACATTCAGCTCTTTTACCACGTGAATCGGCAGACGGATGGTGCGGGTCTGATTCATGATGGCGCGTTCAATCGTCTGACGAATCCACCAGGTGGCATAGGTCGAGAAGCGGAAACCGCGTTCCGGATCAAACTTTTCTACGGCGCGGATCAGACCGAGGTTGCCCTCTTCAATCAGATCCAGCAGTGACAAGCCGCGGTTCACATAACGGCGTGAAATTTTAACCACCAGTCGCAGGTTACTTTCAATCATGCGACGGCGACCCATTTCATCACCCTTGCGGGCCAGACGTGCATAGTGCACTTCTTCTTCCGCAGACAGCAGTGGGGAAAACCCAATCTCATTGAGATACAACTGAGTAGCATCCATCGTTTTGTACGATGTATCGGCGGCAAAGCGTTCCGGAGTTTCTTCCGCTGAGTCCTGCTCAGATTCAGCATCTTCCACCAGCGCCAGCGCTTCTACATCATCAAAAACGTCTTCTTCGCGTAATTCTCGTTGTTGTACTGCCATATTCATTCCCGCCTTTGGTTATCGTCCTGAACCTGAACCGAAACAGGTTGTGTGCCAGAACGACTGATTATTTTTCGACCGCTCTACCCAGGTCGGCTGGGTAAGTATCTGAGCGGATCAACCGGCTTGCCGTTTCTTCGGATCTCAAAGTGAAGTTTCACTTTGTCGGTACCAGTAGATCCTATTTCGGCAATTTTCTGGCCAGCTTTAACGACTTCTTGTTCGCTGACCAGAATGCGGCTGGTGTGGGCGTAGGCGCTGAGGTAAGTATCGTTATGTTTGACGATGACTAAGTTGCCATAACCGCGTAAGCCCTGACCCGCGTAAACCACGGTTCCTGCCGCTGCTGCCAAAACAGATTCTCCCAAAGCACCGGCGATATCAATCCCCTTGTTTACGGGCTTTTTGGTTGAAAAATGACCAATCAAACGCCCGTTTACCGGCCATTTCCAGTCAGTATCGGCATTGTTGGCGCTTATTTTTGGCGGGTTATGACTTGTTTTCTTTGGCAGCTTAGCTGGGCTCTGAGTTTTTGGCAGCGGTTTTGACGGATTTTCGACGCTGGCTACAACGGGGGAAGAAGAGCGCTTAGTGATATTTCTGATGTCAATTTTTTGACCAGGGTAGATAACATAAGGGCTGACTATTGAGTTAGCACTCGCCAACTCCCGGTAATCGATTCCATAACGCCACGCTATGGAAAACAGGGTCTCACCTCTTTCAACAAGATGGAAACCCGTCACGGTTTGTCCTTTACTGAACTTCTCTTCAACTGAGATGAATTCTCGGCCAGAAAGACACCCTGTTAATAGTGTAGCTATCGTGACTAATATGACAGTGGTCAGTGCTTTCATCGTCGTCCGTCGGTGGTTGTTTTTTGACACTCAAAAATGACAGCTTTTTGAGCCCTGCGGCGCGCCTGATTGTTTTTAACCAAAGACACTTAAAAATTAATTATTTATTCCAAACAAGTCTAAAAAAATCCAAGTTTTTATCAGATTTGCGGCTTATATACGGAACTCTACCCGTTCTCACAAAAAACCTGCATGGCTTACTTGCGAATTTTTGTTTTTAGTTAACACTTGTTCTCTCTTGGCGAACAAAAATTACTTCGCTGTTCCGGCGGCAAAGCGCTCCAGCCCAAGAACCAATAAAGCCCCTGCAGCCATTAAAACCAGCGCCAGTAATAAGGATATATCACTATCTGGCAGCACATTGCTCTGGATAAAAGGCACTTCCACACCCTGACTGTTCAGTCGGGAACTCAGGGTTTCTTTCCAGGGCCAGACTTTCAGTAAAGAACCGGCCATAAACCCCGTCAGTAGGGCAAACATGGCATCTTTATAATGATGCAGCAACCAACTGAGAAGGCGTGAGAAAGCCATCAGGCCAATCAGCGCACCAACCGCAAATGTACCCAGCAATTGGATATCCAGCTGTTTTACCGCCCCCAACACCGGCTCATACAGCCCCATCAGCAGCAATATAAAGCTGCCGGAGATGCCTGGCAGGATCATCGCACAAATGGCAATACTGCCGGCCAGCAGGATGATGAGTGGTGTTGCCGTGACGGAGGTGGGTGACGCCGTACTGATAAACCCTGCCACAATGGCTCCGGCTGCCAATAAGGCCAGCTGTGGCAGGCCCCAGCGCTTAATCTCTTTGCCGATATGCCAGCAGGACGCCAGAATCAGGCCGAAGAAGAAGGCCCATAACCACACCGGATAGTTCATCAGCAGGTAGTGAATGCCACGCGCCAGAGACAACAGCGCCAGCAGAATACCGCTTCCCAGTACCAGCAGAAACGTACCGTTAATGCTTTGCCAGAATGCGCGCGGGCCTTCTTTAAACAGGGTTTTCAGAGCATGAAGGTTGATGCTTTTAATGGAATCCAGCAGCTCGGTATAAATGCCGGTTACAAAGGCGATCGTGCCGCCGGAAACGCCGGGCACCACATCGGCAGCCCCCATTGCGATACCTTTGAGGAACAGCCAGAAGTGTTTCATCGCGTCCTTGTCCTTATAGATGAAGGGTTGTCAGTAAAATACAGAAGATTGCAGCGGCTAACGTTGTACACCGGGTAAAAAAGGCACAAAGCGCACGCTTTCGAGGGTTTTACGGCTGAAGTGTTCCCCGTGACGGGTAATCAGCACCAGTTTTTGCTCGTGTGTACCGACCGGCATTATCAGGCGACCGCCATCGGCAAGCTGCTGTAACAACGAATCGGGTACATCTTCAGGCGCGGCGGCGGCAAGAATGCCGTCGTAAAGGCCATGTTCAGGCCAGCCCCAGGTGCCATCGGAGAGTTTCAGGTGAACATTACGGTAATTGAGTTTTTGTAAACGCAGACGGGCTTTTTCGTGCAGTGGTTCAATACGCTCAACACTGAACAACTTGCCAACCAGCGGGCTGAGAATCGCAGTCTGGTAGCCTGAACCGGTACCAATTTCCAGCACCCGGTTAAGCGGCCCGGCGGCGAGCAGAATTTCGGTCATGCGCGCCACGGTGTAGGGCTGGCTGATGGTCTGACCGTTGCCTATTGGCAGTGCAGTATCTTCATAAGCACGATGAGCGAGGGCTTCATCCACAAATAAATGCCGCGGTGTCTGGGCAATAACCTCCAGCACCTCATCATTTTTAATACCCGCTTCGCGCAGACGCTGCACCAGGCGGTTGCGGGTTCGTTGCGAAGTCATTCCTATGCCGGTCAGCTGCTGCTCGTTCACTCAGAGATCCTGCTCAATTCAGAAGCTCAGCCATCTGCTCCAGAGCAGTATGCTGAGTCATATCCATCTGGATTGGGGTGATGGAAACCTTCCCCTGTTCTATGGCGTGAAAATCGGTTCCCGGACCGGCATCGGCAACATCACCGGCGGCGGAAATCCAGTAACACTCTTTGCCGCGCGGGTTGGTGGTCAGCACCGGGTTATCAGAACGCTGACGATGACCCAGACGGGTAATTTCAAAGCCGTTCAGATCAGCGTAAGCGCGGTCCGGCACGTTAATGTTGATCACCGAGTTCGGCGGCAGACGCAGCTGCTCCAGCTTGGGCAACAGCTCCAGCAGCACCTGCGCGGCGGTCGCAAAGTGCTGTTTGCCGGTGAGGGATACCGCAATCGGTGTCTTTGCCAGAAAACGTCCTTCCATTGCCGCGGCAACGGTGCCGGAATACAGCACATCGTCGCCCAGGTTCGCGCCGGCATTAATACCAGCGATCACCCGTTCACAACGGTCGGTATAAAAGGCGTTCACGCCCAGGTGCACACAGTCGGTCGGCGTACCATTGATACTGATAAAACCGTTTTCCAGATGCACCGGATGTAACGGCCGGTCGAGGGTCAGCGAGTTACTCGCGCCGCTGCGGTCACGATCGGGCGCAACCACCAGAACATCTCGCCCGGCATCGGTCAGCGCCTGCGCCAGGGTACGAAGCCCGGGAGCGTGTACTCCATCATCATTCGACAGCATCAGCGTCATGCGCATTCACCCTCTCTGGTTCCTGTACCTGCATCAGTTCACGGATTACGGAGGTCGCATAATACCCGGCAGCCAATGAAAAGGTGAGCACTAAATCGGTGGTACCGGCGTCTTCCTGCCACTGCCAGCTGAGATTGGCAGGCAATGCGGCCAGAGCGCGGCGTTCCTGCTTCAGACCCGCATGCTCAAGGCCATCACAGAGTTCTGGCTGCTCGGCTGCAATACGGGATTCCAGGGCTAAGGCATCGTCGCTGCTGTTCAGACGACCCCGGCCCCACAGTGGTCCGGTACTTAAACCGCTGTCGTCGGCGATATCACCAGCCAGCGTTTGTCCCCAGAGCCCGGCACGAATACGTTCGGCCAGCACATTGTTGAAAATCAGCGAGCGGATGGCGGACAGATAAATACTTTTCTTACCCGGATTACGCACACGGATTTCACCGGCCAGCATGGCGCGGCCGGATTCAATGTTGCCGCCACCATGACCAAAGCGCTGCTCACCAAAATAATTGGGCACCCCCAGCGCTTTAATCTGCGCCAGATTGCTTTCAATCAGCGCACGCTCACCCTGCACCTGACGCAGACGGATGGTAAAGCGGTTACCAAGCAGATCGCCGCGGCGCAGCTTTTTCGAATGACGGCTCTGGCTGAGTACTGTCATTTCGGCGTCATTCAACACGCTGAAATCCGGCGCTTCGACCCTTGGCAGATAAATACTGAACCACTGGCGGGTGATTGCGTTGCGGTCTTTCAGGCCGGCGTAGCCGACATCCATTTCCTTAACTCCCGCATGGGCTGCCAGACGTTTGGCAATCCAGGCGGTGTTGGCCCCGTTCTTCTCAATATGCAGCCAGACGTGCTCGCCTTCACCACAGGGCAGTGCCTGGGGGATTTCTTCCACACAGAAGTCGTCATTCTGCTGTTTCAGTAAGGCGCTGGCGCCAGTGTCCGGGTAGGCCTTGGGCCAGTCAGGCAGGAGTGATGTTGTCAAAGGGCTCTCGTATATGTCTGTGTATTAAAAATTAGAATCAGCGGCCGGAGACCGTCAGTAAAGCGACCGCATGCACGGCAATGCCTTCTTTGCGCCCCACATAACCGAGCTTTTCGGTGGTGGTCGCTTTCACGTTGACATCATCCAGGCGCACGTTCAGGTCGGCGGCGATGCACTCGCGCATGCCCTGAATGTGCGGTGCCATTTTCGGGGCCTGGGCAATGATGGTGATGTCGACATTCCCCACCTGATACCCTTTGTCGTGAATCAGACCAACCACATGGCGCAGCAACATACGGCTGTCGGCACCGGCCCAGGCATCATCGGTATCGGGAAAATGCTGGCCAATATCGCCCAGCGCCGCAGCGCCCAGCAGCGCATCGGCCAGTGCATGCAAAGCCACGTCACCATCGGAATGGGCTTTCAGGCCGTGGCTGTGCGGAATCTGCACGCCGCCCAGTGTAATAAAGTCGCCGTCTTCAAAAGCGTGTACATCGAAGCCATGACCAATGCGCATAACAACTCTCGTTCAGGAATGTGGAGATAAAGAGGTGGATAAAAACAGTTCCGCCAGCGCCAGATCTTCACGCCGCGTCACTTTGATATTGTCGGAGCGGCCAGCCACCAGCAACGGCTGATAACCCTGCTGCTCCATCGCGGAAGCTTCATCGGTAACGCTCAGGCCCTGTGCCAGACAGGCGGTTAATGCCTGCTGCAAAGCGCCATAACGAAACACCTGTGGCGTTAGTGCATGCCACAGCTGCTCGCGCTCGACGGTATGATCAATCACCACGCAGCCGTCACGCAGTACACCACGCTTCATGGTGTCGCGGGTGGGCGACGCGAGAATGGCACCGGGATCGGCCAGTTGGCCCAGCAGTGCATCGAGGTCAGAGTGGCGTAAACACGGGCGTGCAATGTCATGCACCACCACCCAGTCCTGCTCTGTTGCAATGCCCTGCAGTGCGGCCAGACCGTTCAGTACCGAATCGCAGCGCTCACGGCCACCGGCAGCACGGATAATACGCTCGTCACTGGCGTATTCACTGTCCGGCCAGTAAGGATCATCGGCCGATAACACCAGCACCGCCTGTTCAAATGCGGGGTAACTGAGAATCGCATCCAGGGTGTAATCCAGCAGAAAGCGTCCCTGAATCGGCAGATACTGCTTCGGCCGGTCAGCCTGCATGCGGCTGCCAACCCCGGCGGCCGGCAGAACGGGAAAGTAACGCGGTGTGCTCATTTCTGTTTGCCGTCTGCAGGATCCACAAAGAGGATAAAGGTCTCGCCGTCGCGCACCAGCCCCAGATCTTCACGGGCTTTTTCTTCCAGCAACGCCCGCCCGTGACGCAGGTCTTCAACTTCAGCCAGCAAGGCGTCGTTTTCACTTTGCTGTACTTCATTGTCCTCACGCAGCAAGGCGATACGCTGCTGCAACTGGCGGCTGGCGACCACACCGCTATCATCCAGCCAGATACGGTATTGCAATACCAGCAACAAAAGTACCGGCAGTACAACCCATAATAACAGGCGAAGATGAGGCATAAGTTTGTCTGACATATCCGTTTCCCGGTAACTCTATCAACGACCGTCCCGACGACCCGTTCGACGGTCATACCGACCAGAATATCGGTAATCACTGAGACAGCGATAATATCCGTCTTTTCCTAACAAAAAACGGGCAATTAAGCCCGTTTTTCGTTAGCAGACCGTATTACTGGCCTTTGATCTCAGAGCGACCTTTGTACGGTGCTTTGTCACCCAGTTGCTCTTCAATGCGCAGCAGACGGTTGTACTTGGCAACACGATCAGAACGGCACAGAGAACCGGTTTTGATCTGACCAGCACAGGTACCTACCGCCAGATCGGCGATGGTGGTGTCTTCGGTTTCACCGGAACGATGAGAAATAACCGCCGTGTAACCCGCGTCTTTCGCCATTTTGATCGCGTCCAGAGTTTCGGTCAGAGAACCGATCTGGTTGAACTTGATCAGGATAGAGTTGGCGATGTCTTTCTCGATGCCTTCTTTCAGAATCTTGGTGTTGGTTACAAACAGATCGTCACCCACCAGCTGCACTTTGGCGCCCAGTTTTTCGGTCTGGTATTTCCAGCCAGCCCAATCCGATTCGTCCTGACCGTCTTCGATGGAAACGATTGGATATTCGTTGCACAGGTCGAACAGGTAATCGGAGAATTCTTCGGCGGTGAATACTTTGCCTTCACCTTTCAGATCGTACTTACCGTTTTTGTAGAATTCAGAAGATGCACAATCCAGAGCCAGCGTGATGTCTTTATCCAGCTCGTAACCGGCGTTGGCAACAGCCACTTTAATAGCGGCCAGCGCGTCGGCATTTGAGGCCAGGTTAGGGGCGAAACCACCTTCATCACCCACGGCGGTATTCAGGCCCTGAGCACTCAGCACTTTTTTCAGGCTGTGGAAAATTTCAGCGCCGGCACGCAGTGCTTCAGCGAACGTCGGAGCGCCAACCGGCTGCACCATAAATTCCTGAATATCGACGTTGTTATCGGCGTGCTCACCACCGTTGATGATGTTCATCATCGGTACTGGCATAGAGTACTGGCCGGAGGTGCCGTTGATGTCAGCGATGTGTGCGTACAGTTCAACGCCTTTGGCCGCAGCCGCCGCTTTGGCAGCCGCCAGAGATACCGCCAGAATGGCGTTAGCGCCCAGCTTGGACTTGTTTTCAGTACCGTCCAGTTCCAGCATTTTGTTGTCGAGTGCACGCTGATCGGTTGCGTCCATACCCAGCAGAGCGTTTTTGATCTCGCCGTTTACGTTAGCAACCGCGGTCAGAACACCTTTGCCCAGGTAACGGCTTTTGTCACCGTCACGCAGTTCCAGTGCTTCACGGGTACCGGTAGAAGCGCCACTTGGCGCACAAGCCGTACCGAAAAAACCGCCTTCCAGGGTAACGTCCGCTTCAATGGTCGGGTTACCACGGGAATCCAGCACTTCACGTGCTTTGATATCAACAATCTTTGCCATAGTTGGTTGTCTCCAGAAAACAGAGGCTTTCTATTTTGTAATTAATGGGAATCTTTGTAATCAAACGCCGCGGCAATAAAGGCCGAAAACAGGCCATGGCCGTCACGCGGGGTTGAGGTAAATTCTGGGTGGAACTGACACCCGACAAACCATGGGTGATCCGGTACTTCGACCACTTCCACCAGCTCGCCATCAACCGAGCGACCGGCAATGCGCAGGCCGGCTTTTTCCAGCTCTGGCACCAGTGAAGAGTTCACTTCATAGCGGTGACGGTGACGTTCGGTAATCAATTCTTTGCCATAAGCTTTGGCGGTAGTCGTCTCTGCGGTCAGCACACATTCCTGGCCACCCAGGCGCATGGTGCCGCCGAGGTCGGAATCTTTGCTGCGGGTTTCGACATTACCGGACGCATCCTGCCATTCGGTAATCAGGCCGACCACCGGATGTTTGGTATCGTTGCTGAACTCGGTTGACTGGGCATCGTCCCAGCCCACCACGTTGCGGGCGAACTCGATTACCGCAACCTGCATACCCAGGCAAATACCCAGATAAGGGATTTTGTTTTCGCGGGCGTACTGAACCGTGCGGATTTTGCCTTCTACGCCCCGGTTGCCGAAGCCGCCCGGAACCAGAATGGCATCAACGCCGGCCAGCACATCAACGCCTTTACGCTCAACGTCTTCAGCGTCGATGTAGCGGATGTTCACTTTGGCTTTGTGGTGAATACCAGCGTGATCGATTGCTTCGATCAATGACTTGTAAGCATCCAGCAGATCCATGTACTTACCGACCATGGCGATGGTAACGCTCTTCTCCGGGTTCAGCTTGGCATCCGCCACCGCATCCCACTCGGACAGATCCGCTTCGCCGCAGGTCAGGTCAAATTTTTCCACAATCAGATCATCCAGGCCGGCATCGTGCAGCATGCGAGGGATCTTGTAGATGGTATCGGCGTCTTCCAGCGGAATAACGGCACGCTCTTCAACGTTGGTAAACAGTGCAATTTTACGCAGCGCAGAGGCATCAATTTTGTGGTCAGAGCGGCAGATCAGAACATCCGGCTGCAGACCAATGGTGCGCATTTCTTTAACAGAATGCTGGGTTGGCTTGGTTTTCGTCTCGCCCGCGGTAGCGATATACGGAACCAGAGTCAGGTGCAGCGACAGCGCGCGCTTGGAGCCCAGCTCGACTTTCATCTGACGCACAGCTTCCAGGAATGGCTGGGATTCGATATCACCAACGGTGCCACCGATTTCTACCAGCGCGACATCAGAACCTTCAGCGCCTTCGAGTACACGACGTTTGATTTCGTCGGTGATGTGCGGAATAACCTGCACGGTACCACCCAGATAATCGCCACGGCGTTCTTTGGCCAGCACATCGGTATAGATACGACCGGTGGTAAAGTTATTACGGCGCGACATCGTAGTACGGATAAAGCGCTCGTAGTGGCCCAGGTCAAGGTCAGTTTCCGCACCATCGTTGGTTACGAAGACTTCGCCGTGCTGGAATGGGCTCATGGTGCCGGGATCGACGTTGATATACGGGTCCAGCTTGAGCATGGTGACCTTAAGGCCACGGGCTTCCAAAATGGCAGCCAGAGATGCAGAAGCGATGCCTTTCCCCAATGAAGAAACAACACCACCTGTGACGAAGATAAATCGTGTCATAGAAGGTCCGCGAGACAGAAATGAATACAAAACGGAAGGCGTAGAACCTTCGCTCAAGATGGGGGGGCAGAATACCAGAAGAGGCTATCCGGGTAAAATTAAAAGGCACTTTCCAGCAGCCATTTTTCTCTGTTAGTCTGGCGGCTTACACAGAGTTACCGGAAACCCCGGAATTTACCATGACACCAAGCCCACACGCCGTACTGACCAGCACGATGACCCAACACCGGTTTGTTGCCCCAGCCTTGCTGCGCAACCGTAAACTGTGGTGGCTATCTGCCTGTGCGGCCGTCGGGTTAACAGTCTGATTCTGAACTGATTACCCCACCGGCTGCGGATCTCCGTCGCCGGGAAGCCAATTCTGATACAAGCCCCCTCCGACCCCGACCGCAGCCTCTCTGACCATCCCGTTCCATTGATACCCGCAAGGAGAGAACCATGGCTGCCACCGAGCCCGCCACGCCATCACCCACAGCCGCCCCGGCAAACAGCATGGAGAACCCTGCCCGCTTCGGCCTGATGCTGGCGCTGTGCGCGGCATTTCTGTTTTCGACTAAGCCCATCATCATCAAATGGTTGTACGAGCTGGGTATGACCGCCCTGCCATTAATGTGGCTGCGTATGATGCTGGCGATGCCGGTCTATGTTGTTGTCGGCTGGCTGGCCTGGAAGCGTCTGCCGTCAAAACCGACGGCGCTGCAGCTGTTAAAAGCCGCCGGCACCGGCCTGCTCGGCTACTGGCTGGCGTCCTATCTGGATTTGCGCGGGCTGGAATATGTCAGTGCCCAGCTTGAGCGGCTGATGCTGTACGCCTACCCGACGCTGGTGATAATTCTCGGCGCGTTGTTTTTTGGTCAGACGTTTCAGCGCCACCATATTGTTGCTCTGATTCTGACCTACATTGGCCTGATACTGGTGTACGGGCAGGATCTGCAGTTTGCTACCGACCATATCGCCACCACCAAAGGTACTTTGCTGATACTCGCCAGCGCCCTGTCGTTCTCGCTGTATATTCTGTTCAGCAAAAACGCCATCGGCAATATGGGCAGCCTGCTGTTTACCAGTATTGCGATGGGATCGGCGGCGCTGGCCACCATGCTGCATTACGGCATCAGTTATGGCGTCAGCCTGCCGGAAATGGACAGCACCCGCTGGCTGGGCACCATTATACTGGCCATATTTGCCACCGTTGTGCCGTCGTTTTTAGTCAGCGAAGCGATTAAACGCATTGGCCCGGCGAAAACCAGTGTCAGCGGTACGATAGGCCCGGTCGCAACCACGTTAATGGCCATCATCTTTCTGGGCGAACCCTTTGGTTGGCTGACCGCCGCCGGTATGGCGCTGGTGATGTTGGGTGTCAGCCGGCTGCAGCGTTAACAGGCATGCCGCATCAATAACAACAGGAAGTGTTATTGATGCGGCGACTGGCCCAGCACGACAAATAACCTGCGAAAGTGCGAACTGGCGTACAAATTACAAAATATTCCTTGTTGATTAGTAAATTATTTGCAAAATAGCCCGCTCTTAATCTTTACCAAGGACTGACATGAGAACGGACGCCCTTCTTTCTGTAGTATCCCTTTCTGTTTTATTAACGGCCTGTGGCGGCGGTGGCGGCGGAAGCAGCACCAGCAACACTGCACCAACCGTTGATGTTCTGACTGAAAACACCATCAGTGAAGACAACACACTGACCCTGCAAGTTACAGCAAGCGATGCCGATAATGACCCTCTGAGCTATGCCGTTTATCAGCAAGCCACTCACGGTGTTGCACTGCTGTCTTCGGGCTCACAGTTCCTCTACACCCCTGAGGCCAACTATAACGGCAATGACAGCTTTAAAATTGTCGTCAGAGCTGGTGAGCATGAAGTGATCCGTACGATCAATATCGCTATTGAAGCGGTTAACGATGCTCCGGTATTCAATACTCAAACGCTGACTTTTTCCGGCCGGGACAATCAAACACTCACCGGAACCATGAGCGCTACTGATGCCGAAGATGACACACTGACTTTCAGCCTGGTCTCCGGACAATCGTTACCGACAGATGTTGAATTTAATATCAACAGCGACGGTACCTTCACCTACCAAAATAATGGCAGCAACAGTGCACAGGTGACTCTTCAGGTGAAAGTCACTGATGGCGTTGCAGATACGCAGACTGGTCTGAGCTTTACCACCCAAACCGACCCCCTGCTCACTCAGCAATGGCACCTGAAAAACACCGGGCAAAATGCGTTCTCCGCCAACAGCGGAACGGCAGGTCACGATATTAATATCGGCAGCCTGCATATTGATGGCGCAACAGGTAACGGCGTTAAAGTGGCTGTTGTTGATTCCGGCCTCGAAATTGGCCACGAAGATCTTACCGATAACGTACTGGTCGGCCGTTCTTACGATTACGTCAATGACGATACCGATCCGACTCCAGATGCTCCTGCGGATAGCAGCGGCGATCACGGAACCTCTGTGGCCGGTTTAATTGCCGCCAAAGGTTTCAATAATATCGGTGGACGTGGTGTTGCTCCCAACGCCAGCCTGCTCGGCTTTAACTGGCTGGAAACACAAGAGTTCGCTGAATGGCAACAAAACCATGGTGGTAATCAGACCAGCGATGTGCAGATTATCAACCAGAGCTATGGTGCAAACATTGCCGGACCTCAGACGTTCTTTGATGGTTGGAATAACGCAGCCGAATCTCATCTGAAAACCGTTCAGAGCACAAATAATGCTGGCAAAGGGATTGTTATGCTGAAGTCGGCGGGCAATTCGTTTCAGGTTGTTGATACTAAAATGACCATTTTCAATATTGATATTGATGCCGTCGCGACAGAATATTGGGATGATGTTACAGCGCCACGTTTAAGCGCCAATATCGCTGGTGTTGAAGCTGAAGCTTCCAGTTTTTATCAGACGGTTATTTCTGCTGTAAATGCTGATGCTGCCAATCCGCTGTCATCTTACTCAAGCGTAGGTGCTTCCGTATGGGTCTCGGCACCCGGTGGCGAATACGGCAGCAGCTCTCCGGCAATGATCACCACCGACCTGACCGGCTGCAGCCGTGGCTATGCCAAAACCGGCAAGACTGGTTTTAACGGCAATACCAGCCAGAATGATAACTGTAATTATACCTCTACCTTCAACGGTACATCGTCAGCAGCCCCCGTTGCCTCTGGTGTTGCGGCATTAATACTGGAAGCAAACAGCAACCTGAGCTGGCGTGATGTCCGTCATATTATGGCGACTACCGCGAAGAAAATTGACGCTGGTTTTACCCCGATTGAAGTCACTAATGGTGCAGAGACTTTTATTGCCGAGCCGGGCTGGCTGACCAATGATGCCGGTTACCATTTCCATAACTGGTACGGCTTCGGTATGGTCGATGCAACAGCGGCCGTTGCAATGGCCAAAGATCCTGCTTACGTTGCACTGCCTGCCGTCAGCGAAACGGCCTTTATCGTCCCAGCCGATATCAGCGCTGTTACCATTCCCGAAGGTAATACCGGTGCCAGTAAAACCATTAGTGTCAGCGATGACCTGACCGTTGAAGCCGTACAGATTAAAATCAGCGCCATCCATGGCCGTGATGCCGATCTCGCCATTGAGTTGACATCGCCTGCCGGCACCAAATCCATGGTTCTGCAACCGCGCAGCCTGCTGGTGATGGATCAGGATGACAGCGCAACCGCAGATTTTAACGATACCGTGCTGTTGTCCAATGCATTCTACGGCGAAAACTCGCAGGGCACCTGGACAGTTAAAGTTACCGATACCAACAATGGTACTTTCAAATTCTATGTTCACCTGATCAACGAAGACAACTGGGTGTATTATGATTCACCGAACAACAGCACCACCGGTACCCTGAACAGCGTATCCCTGCGTATTTACGGACACTGATTTAAGGAAGATATGATGAAGAATATGATTAAAAATGCAGTATTCGCCACCCTGGTATTTACCTGCACAGCACAGGCAGAAGTGAAAGTTCAGTATCTGGCCATGAGCAAAAGTCCGGAACCGCTGACCGAAAAAACCGGTACCGTTCAGGCTCAGGACAACAGCAATCTGCAGGCTGACACCAGCATTGTGGTGGTAAGCGGCGGTAAGCGCTTTTCTCCACTGGTTTCTTCTGTGGGTACAATGAGCAGCGGGCAAAAAACCGGCTTATACAAAGGCCAGTTAATGCAGGCCGAAAATAAACGCACTACCGGAAAAATTACCGGTGCTATTATGGTTAAAACCTCCGTTACCGCACTGAATATTCAGAGTGCCAGCGAAACCCGTTTTGGCAGCGACTACATTTTGCTCAGCTTTGACGACTCAACCGAGCTGTTGACCGCACTTGAACAACTGAAAAAGCGCAGCGATGTTGAATCTGCCGAGCTGGAAATCAACACTAAGCGTTACGTTCCGAAGTAATTTAACGCGAGTAAAAAAGCCAGCATCTGCTGGCTTTTTTTATTTCAGAGTTGAAAAAAGAGAACTTTAAACATTACCTCTTAAGCGGCAGCAAAATCTTTTTCGCCTCCGCCACCACGGCGCTGCGTAAGCTTTTCAGTAATGAGCTTTCGGTCTGCCAGTAATGCCAGTACAAAGGCACATCCAGATGATAGCCTGGCACCACATCGCGTAATTCGCCCGACTTAATATGCTCCGCCACCTGTACCTGCGGAATCATACCGTAACCTATCCCTGCCAGTGCCATGCGCACGAAACCACCCGATGACGGACACTGGTGCGTGCGCTGTGGTTCTGCATGCTCGGGCGAAACACTTTGTAAAAAACGATGCTGCAAACGATCGTCACCGCTGAAAATCAGACAGGGCAGCTGTGCAATCGCTTTCTGGCTGCGCTTCAGCTGATGGCGGCGGATAAACTCAGGACTCGCCAGTGCGCGATAACGCATCACCCCCAAGGGTTGGCTCAGGCCGCCATTCACCGGGGCCGCCGTGGCACAAATGCAGGCCATCACCTCGCCGTTACGCATACGTTTAAGACCGACATCCTGATCCTCAACAACAAAATCAAAATCCATCTGCACATAATCATCGCAGCGCAATAATGCTGGTGCCAACCAGGTATCCAGCGTATCGGCATTCACCGCCAGTCGGATTTTCACCGACTCTGCGCTTTCCTGCGGCAGCAACAGTCCCTGCTCCAGCTGTTGCACCTGCTGCAGATGATTGGTCAGGCGCTGGCCAAGATCGGTCAGCCTTGGTGGCGAGGTGCGCAACAATACCGGCTGCCCCAGCCGGAATTCCAGCTGGCGGATACGCTGACTCACCGCCGACTGGCTGACGTTCAACCGCTGTGCTGCCCGCTCAAAACCGCGGCATTCAAGTACGGCCACCAAAGCTTCCAGAGCACGATAATCCATCATAAGAATGCCTTATATCTCATAAGATTTATTACTTGGACTGATAATAAGCAAAAGCCTATTGTGCGCGCCATCACTTTATAAAAGCTTTCGGGAAACCATCGTGGAACACCTGCCCACCTACCTGACTTCAATGCTTACCGGTTTTGCCGTGACCATGGGCTTAATTGTTGCCATCGGCGCGCAGAATGCCTGGGTACTGAATAAATGCCTGCGCAATGAAAACCCGCACGCGATCGCAGCCGTCTGTATCAGTCTGGATACGTTACTGATTTTTACCGGTGTATTTTTTATGCACTATGTGCAGGATTTGGTACCGGCACTGGTACCATTATTTACCTGGTTTGCCGTCGGTCTTTTGCTGTGGCTTGCCCTGCAGGCGTTTATCCGGGCATGGGGAAATCAAGGTGGAGCCCTGGTCGCCGCCGGAGCGGCAAGCACAGAAAGTGCCTGGCGCAGCGCCGGTCAGGCAATGCTTATTTCGCTGATTAATCCGCATGTTTATCTGGATACCGTCGTATTAATCGGCAGCGTAGGCGCACGTCAGGAATTACCACTGCTGTTTGCAGTCGGTGCATCCTTTGCGTCTTTCCTGTGGTTTTCTACGCTGGTTCTGGGTGCAAAAAAACTACGGACTCACCTGAGCTCGCCGCAACAATGGCGGATATTCGACAGTGTAATTGGTGTTGTGATGCTGCTGGTTGCAGGCTCACTGGTCAGCCACCAGTTTGGATAAAGACGCAGCAGCACAATACACCGCCGTTTAAGCATCTGCACAAATAAAAGCACCGCATCGGGATATAACCACTGCGGTGTTTTTTATCTAACCATAGCGTTTTGCACTTTTCGCTGCTGACCTCGCCGTTATCCCACCCGGCCTGCCGATGGTTTAAGAGCCGCAGGCAACGCCACCTTACCGTTGAAGACTAATACGCCAAACAACACCAGTACCAGCCCCCCAACCTGTAACGCATTCGGCATAACGCCCAGCATCAGGCTGACCAGCAAGGTAAAAACCGGCACAAGGTTAAAGGCGATGGCTGATTTATCCGGCCCTAACTGCTGTACGCCTTTCAGCCAGAACACATAGGCCAGTACCGAACCACACAGTCCCATATACAGCAGAATACTGTGCGACTTCAGCGTCAGTTGCGGAATAATCTGCTGCGGTTGCTCAATCACCAGCGCAGCAACAATTAAGGCTATCGCCCCAATGCTGACCGTCCAGCGGGCAAACTGCAGCGGTGGAATGTGCGGAGCGTATTTTTTCGAGCCCACGCTGTACAAGCTCCAGACCAGACAGGCCAGCAACATCCATAAATCACCACTGGCAACATTCAGCTGGCTGAAATCACCACCGGTAATCACCAGACTGACGCCGATAAAAGCCAATAGCATCCCGGCTATCTGCACCACTTTCATGCGCGCATTCAGCAGCACCACAGATAACAGCACAGACACCAGCGGCGACAACGCCATAATCAGAGCGGCGTTAAGCGGTGTTGTGCTGTGCAGGGCAATAAAAAACGCATAGTTAAAACCAAACACCCCGAGAATTCCGAGTACTCCAAGCACCGGAGCATCGCGCCAATGCAGCTGAGATTCTGCCTTGCCTGACCACCAGCGGAATAACCAGAAAATCACCAGCGCAATAAAGAAGCGTTCGGCGGCGGCCGTCAGGGGCGGCATCACCCCGGCAATTTCATGGCCAGCATTAAAATTACTGCCCCAAAACAACGTGCTGAACACAATCAGTAACCAGATACTGGCATTTGAATTCACAACAAAACTCCGGATAAAAGCTGCGACCCGGTATGGATCGTTAATACAGGGGTTAGCCTATTGATTTCATATATGTTAATAAATAGCGACATTTGGCAAGTTATATTCCATAAATGAAATCAAAGCTTTCTCTCGATGATCTCTGGTTATTTCAGCAGGTGGTGCAGCATGGTGGTATCGCCGCGGCTGCCACAGCCACCGGCATTCCACAGGCAACCCTGAGCCGTCGCCTGAAAGGATTGGAGCAGACGCTGGGAGGCCGGCTGCTGGAACGCAGTGCGCATTATTTTTCGCTGACCGAGCTGGGCGAACACTATTATCAGCGTTGTACACCGCTGTTAGCCGAGCTGCGCGAGATCCGTAATCAGCTGGACGATCAGCACACCCGCCTGTGTGGACGCCTGCGTATCACCGCGCCGGTCAGCATGACGCAAAGCTGGCTGGGCCAATGCTTCTTTGCCTTTATGCAACAGTATCCGGGGATTCAGCTTGATCTGGTTCTGTCCAATCAATATGAAAATCTGATCGAGCAACATATTGATGCGGCTTTCAGGGTCGGCGAGCCACGCGACAGTAGCTGGATTGCCCGCCCCGTCTGGTCAACCCGTATGGCCCTCTGCGCATCCTCAGAGTATCTGGTAAACGCGGAACCGGTCAGCCATCCGCAACAATTGCATCAGCATCCGCTGTTGGCTGCCTACCCGATCAATGAATGGTTGCTGCAGAATAAGCACAATCAGGAATATTTTCGTCTGGCGCCGCAATCGCGCCTGCGTGTTAACGATATTGATGTTGCCGCCAACGCCGCCAAAGCCGGACTCGGCATCGCTCTGATTCCAACCTACTATCTGGCCAGCGACACATCGGCCGAAGGTTTACAGGCGGTATTACCCGATTGGCAGGGGCAGCAGCGACCGGTCTACCTCTATTACCGCGACCGCGATGTCATGCCGGCACGGCTTAAGGCGTTTACTCAGTTTGTGCTGGAGTGGGTAAGTCACCAGCCGATGCCCTGACAGGTAGCGGCTGGCAAACAGATAAATGCTGATACAACCGGCATTTGATGAGGGCCTGTTTAATGGTTATTAACAGGCCAGGGAAGAGAGCGGATCAGAAGTATTCCAGATCACTCACCAGAACACTGGCAATCACTTCCAGATCACGCGGCTCATCTTCATGATCCCACTTACCAACAGCAACCTCAGCATTCACCATAGCATCGGTAAAGCCGCCAAATTTCGTTGTGGCCTTAGCAAAAGAGCGGGAACCCAGACGTTTGGAGCCATGATCAACATAGATACTGCCGCTGAATTCCGGCTTAGCGATTGCGTCGCCATAGCTGAACTTACGGAAGTAGTTCAGCTTAACTGTTGTGCTCAGACCATCCGCCGCATTCTCAGCGTAAGTAATGGCATCATGTTCCTGCAGCAGGCGAATCATGTCGGCACGTACGGTTTCGGCAATTTCAGCTTCGGTCAGATAACCCTTTGGCTGCTTGGCCGAATCCAGTCGTACCTCAACCTTAACCGATGAAATTACCAGCGGTTTATTACGATATTCCTCAGAGCCTGAACTGTATTGGAAGGTCGAAGCACAACCGGCAAGCAACATGGCAGCAACCGCCAGCAAAGCCGCTTTAATATTCATAAACAAACAAGTCCTTTTTAAGGTGTATGGGGGCACGGATAGTACGGTTTTTTTAATCATCATTCGCGCAGTTTTTACAGAAAAGAGGGCTGCGTCACAATCCATTTACGTCCTGCAGGTACAGGTCAAGATAACGTCAATTCAAAGCCTGCATAGCCTCAAAGGCTAAGGGAACCTGAAAGTCATTTTCAACATCGACTCAACGTCAACGTGTTCTGCTTGCCTAATATTCACTCTACCGCCTCAAAAATCAGAACACCGTCTTAATAAGAAGCACTATCGATACCGATTGCAACTGTCGCTTCCATTTCAGGCGAGATTCACTACCGAGTGGGATATTTTAGAATAAATGCCTTACTTACTATTTTAAAGAGGATGTTATATTTGTCATTACATTTCCCAGAATGGGTGTTCCACTGATTTTCCTTACTTGCCAAACTTAATCAGAACAGCATACGAACAATCGACTCCAACAGCATCAAGTTAAAAAAAAGAAGAATCCATACTCTTACTCTCGATTTTCTTATAAATAAATATTGCACAATGCAGATTCCGGAACACACTCCTTTAAACCAACTTTAAAATGATCAATAAATCCAGCACATGCAGATGAAGTTACACCCGAAACAACATCATCCAAATCCTTAATAACTTCACTTCCATTAACCAAAAGAACGATTGAACTTAGTAATTCGCGAAAATCGTCATCCTTAAATTCATATTATCAGTTATCATTATCACCTCGATATTTGAGAATAGTCCCTACCATTATTAAAAGCATACAACGGCAACTGACAGCCACCATTTACAATCAAAATAATTCAACCTTAGCATTTTTTCAGCCCGCTAAATAATATCAAGGAAATGCGACAAGGCGGTACTTAGACGATTATAAAATTAGCATTCATCTCCTGACATTAGCAGCCCCCTTAAAATGGGCTTATTATTAACCCCTACAACCCATTGCACAATTATTAAGACGGGAAACCTTCACCTTTCAACCAGGAGCGTCAGATCATGCCTGAACTAATTAAATTCAGGAACATCATCCCCAACCACAGCCCTAAGCCATACAGGCTTATCAGAAACTTGCTCCAAAACAGAATCAGGAATCCGTTTATACATATCATAGTGAGGCACATCAACCCTCCCTATGAAAACCCTCTTATATTCACCCCAATCCTCATAAAAGTACCTCGAAGACTCAACAACATCCTCAAAACCAGAAAAAAAATCAGCATATATTGAATATAGTATTTCATCACCTCGCCCTTCAGCCTTAAGCTCAGACACATATGAAGAATTTAAAACCTCTGACAGCTTAGTTCTTTCAAATACATTTTTTACCAAACCCATTGCTTCACACGCACATTCAAGATCATCTAACTTCAAGTACTTTCTATATAGCCTATCCCCTATTTTAGAGCGAACAGGCTCATCAAAATCCAACTCTTCTAAACATTCAAAAAATGATTGGACATATTCAGCAGAACCAAGTTTAACCAGCAAATTCCCACCCAAATAACCTATTATATTCACCATACATTCTCATAAAAGCCCAACAAATTCAATGTTATATTCCGCTAGATTTTTGCACAATTCTCTTTAAAACATTGTTTTCTAATCAGCAGAGAAATTACCAGCATCTAAAAGACACCCGAACCAAACCGCATACAATAATGCTTTATCAAAAAAAACACTACTCTCCTCAAAACCAGGTACGACCTGAATTTTCTTATTTCTGACACTCATAAAAACACTACAACCCTCTGATTTAGTCAATCGGGTAGCTTTAGATAGCTCATTATTTTAATTAATTGCTAGGCGGTAGCCGTTTCATCTTATTAATCTCCAAGACGGGTGTCCTATTAGTTTTTCCATTAGTTTAAAATCAGGGAAGCCTGGTATCTGGACAGTGTGGACGGGACACCTATTAGTTCCTATCTATTCGTCTTCCCATTCATATAATAGATTACAAAAATTATCAAAGTTGTCTGACACCTCAAAAGTTCTCATTTTATTTGTGTCAACATAATCGTCGTGCCGCATAAAGATAACCTTCGGCTGCCCCTGCTTCTCACTCCCCCTATAATCGAAACAGATATAATCGCCACCTCCATTCCGCCCAAAGGTAATTAAATTATCACATCCGTAAACATCATAATTCTGATTATTAATTATATCCTCACTTTCAACCACTAACCCTTCAGTAGAGCCAAATCCCAAAAAACAAATACTAGTTGTATCTATAACACCCTGCTCTGGCGAAAAAAAATCAAAATACTCATTGTCGAGGTAAGCTGCATTATGTTCACATATAAATTTCTTATATTGCTCCGGAAATACTACACCAAATTGCCTTTCAAAACGTTCAACCAACCGAACATCAACCTTACCTGAATCTTGAAAAACCTTAATATTATTTATACTCATATCTAACGTCCTTCACTCAAGCTGGCTTCACCAATATGTTTAACCGCATAATGTATGTCTTTTGGTAGTAGCTGCATATTTATAGGAGCACCCTGAGCATTAATAGGACACCCACCCTAACACATTCTTCTGATTGCTCAATATTTGAGCATTAACTACTTTGTAATTTCATCTTTCGGATGGAGCTACGTCATGCCCAAACTCGCAAGCAACAAATCGCAGCAGCAGCCACACCTTACTATCACTGCGTTTCCCGCTGCGTACGTCGCGCCTTTCTTTGTGGTCATGATCAGGTTAGCGGTGAAAACTACGAACATCGCCGTGGTTGGCTGGAACCTAAGCTTCTTGAGCTGCCACAGATATTCGCCATCCAGAATCCATTTACGTCCTGCAGGATACAGATCAACATAACGTCAATCCGAAGCCTGCTTAGCCTCACGGCCAAACCAACCACCTGAAAGTCACTCTCCGTAGTGTCTCGGCAGTATCTCTGCCAATAGGCCAATGCCTGCACATCGGTTAGAATGGCGCCATATTAATCTTTTGCCCCTAACCTCTGCCGGAGTCACCGGCCAGGAAGTCTTATGATCCGTATTACCGAACAGCATTAATAGGACACCCACCCTAACACATTCTTCTGATTGCTCAATATTTGAGCATTAACTACTTTGTAATTTCATCTTTCGGATGGAGTTCCGTCATGCCCAAGCTCGCAAGCAACAAATCGCAGTAGAAGCAACACCTTACTATCACTGCGTTTCCCGCTGCGTACGTCGCGCCTTTCTTTGTGGTCATGATCAGATTAGCGGTGAAAACCACGAGCATCGCCGTGGTTGGCTGGAATCTAAGCTTCTTGAGCTACCACAGATATTCGCTATCCAGAATCCATTTACGTCCCGAAGGATACAGGTCAAGATAACGTCAAATCCAAAACCTGCATGGCCTGACAACGGTACAACCAACCATCTGAAAGTCACCTTCAACGATACCTCTGCCAATAGGCCAACGCCGGCACATCGGTTAGAATGGCGCCATATTAATCTTTTGCCCCTAACCTCTGCCGGAGTCACCGGCCAGGAAGTCTTATGATCCGTATTACCGAACTTGCCCTGCCCCTCGATCACCCGCAGGAAGCGCTGCGTGCTGCCATTCTTGAGCGTCTGAACATTCAGGATGCCGACCTGCTGAACTTCACGGTGTTTAAACGCAGTTACGATGCGCGTAAGAAAAACACCGAGATCAAATTTGTTTACATCATTGATCTGGAAGCACGCAACGAAGAGCAGCTGCTGGCGCGCTTTGAAAAGGATGTGCATATCCGTCCGGCGCCAGACACCCACTACTACCCGGTCGGCCAAGCCCCGGAAGGTCTGAGCGAGCGTCCGGTGGTGATTGGCTTTGGCCCCTGTGGTCTGTTTGCTGCGTTAACGCTGGCGCAGATGGGCTTTAAACCGATCGTACTGGAACGCGGTAAAGAGGTGCGTCAGCGCACCAAAGACACCTGGGCACTGTGGCGCAAGAAAACCCTGACGCCGGAATCCAACGTGCAGTTTGGTGAAGGTGGTGCCGGTCTGTTTTCCGACGGCAAGCTTTACAGCCAGATCAAAGATCCGAAATTTTATGGCCGCAAAGTCATGCACGAGTTTGTCCGTGCCGGTGCGCCGGAAGAAATCATGTACGTCAGCAAGCCGCATATCGGTACCTTCCGGTTAACCGGGGTGGTATCAACCATGCGCGAAGAAATTAAAAAGCTCGGTGGCGAAGTACGCTTTGAAAGCAAGGTCACTGAGATTCTGCGCGATGAAGATGGCCAGACCGAAGGCGTTGTACTGGCTGATGGCGAAGTGATTCACAGCCGTCATGTGGTACTTGCGCTGGGTCACAGCTCGCGCGATACCTTCCGTATGCTGCATAAAAAAGGTGTGTATGTCGAAGCCAAACCTTTTGCTGTGGGCTTCCGTATCGAACATCCGCAATCGTTAATCGACCATGCCCGCTTAGGTAAATACGCCGGTCACCCGGAGCTGGGCGCCGCCGATTATAAGCTGGTCTATCACGCGAAAAATGGCCGTGCGGTGTATTCGTTCTGCATGTGCCCCGGCGGTACTGTGGTTGCTGCCACGTCCGAGCCGGGCCGTGTGGTGACCAATGGTATGAGCCAGTATTCCCGTAACGAGCGCAACGCCAACTCCGGCATTGTGGTCGGTATTAATCCGGAGCAGGATTTCCCCGGTGGTCCATTAGCCGGGGTTGAGCTGCAGGAAAAACTCGAAGAAAAAGCCTACGAACTGGGTGGCAGCGATTATTGCGCACCGGGCCAGCTGGTTGGTGATTTTATTCGCGGAAAAGATTCCAGCGAATTCGGTGAGGTTGAGCCGTCGTATAAACCCGGCGTTAAACTCGGCAGCCTGTATCCGTCACTGCCTTCCTATGTGATTGAAGCCATCCGCGAAGCTCTGCCGGAATTCGGCAAACAGATCCGTGGCTTTGACCGCGACGATGCAATTTTAACCGGCATCGAAACCCGCACCTCATCGCCGGTGCGTATCGCCCGCGACCGCGACTCCCTGCAGAGTGTGAACACCAAAGGTTTATATCCGGCGGGGGAAGGCGCAGGTTACGCCGGTGGTATTTTATCCGCCGGGGTTGATGGTATTAAAGTCGCCGAAGCGGTCGCGCTGGACATCCTTGCGCAATACGCGAACCAGGGCTGAAGCCATGAAAGTTGATGACGTTAAAAAACTGCAACACAGAAAATACCGTGAAGAACTGCACCACTTTTTGGTGGAAGGTGAACACCTGATTCTGGAGCTGCAGAAAGCAGCGGCGACCCAGCCACATCTGGCCCAGTCGCAGCTGTTTATTACCGAGCAATATCAGGACTGGGTGGCGGAGAATATCAGCCTTAATCTGCGCACGACCGTGGTTGGCCATAAAGCCATGAGCCAGATGTCCGACACCAAAAGTCCACAGGGCATTATTGCCGCCGTGCCTTTTGCTCCGGTTCAGGCAAGCAACCTGCAGCCGGCCAAAAACGAACGCGCCATTTATTTATATGAAATTCAGGACCCGGGCAATTTAGGTACGATTTTGCGCACCCTCGCCTGGTTTGGTGGTTTCCGTTGTCTGCTCAGCGCCAACAGCGTTGATCCCTACAATCCTAAGGTTGTGCGCTCCAGTATGGGCGCGATTTTCCACGTCGCGCTGGAGCAATATGTGGCGCTCGAAGTGGTGGCCGAACGCTATACCCGCATCGCCTGTCTCGATATGCAGGGCAAGGCGTTAAGCGACAGTAGTTTTAAAGAATTTGATTGCTATGTATTCGGCAACGAAGCCCGTGGCGTGCCGCGTGAACAACTCGACGCCATGAACGCCCAGCCGTTTACCATTAACGGCAATGGCGCGATTGAATCGCTGAATTTAGCCTCGGCGGTGAATATGTGTGTGTATGAGCTGGTGCGCTGAATACGCTTAGCGCGATCAAAACCGATACAACATACCGAATAAAAAAACAGCGGCTAAAAGCCGCTGTTTTTTATTCACCCGCTTGAATCAAGCAGCCACTAAGCAAAGATTAAGCAATTACCCAACCACCGTAAACCGTGCCGCCAACAATGACTCCGGCCACGAACAGACGCGCCAGTGTCGGCATAAAACCATGCGCCAGCTGGAAACGGTTCCATAAATCCAGCTTGCGCTGCAACTGGTGTTCATCACCGGGTAATAATACCGGGTAGTGGTAAGGTGCCACACCGGCGGCCGGTGCCTGCACAGTATTATCCACAGCATCCGGCTGCTGAACCGACTGTGCTAAATATTGCTCGGTAACAATCACATCCTCCAGCAACAGAGCGCTCATATATTCCAGCAATCCGGCGATGCCATCCAGACGCTCATGTGCAGCCGGACACCACTCAATCCAGTTCTTTTTATCAACCTCTGGCAATGCCAGTTGCGGACACTGTTCCTTCCAGTCTTCAACGCCGAGCGCGGTAATAAGTTTATCCGTCAGCTGCAGGTGCAGCATCCCCGCCGACACTTCGAACATGCGCTCATCTACGGCTCTGGCAACGTTGAGTATGCGGCGCTTTTCAAAGAAACCAATCTGACCGTCAGCGGTGATCACCGCCCAGGTATTTCCCAGCAAGGCTTGTTCATTACGAACCACCGCCGCCAGATGTTCGCAGCTGTGCAACAGGCCAAGCAAGCCGTGCAGATAATCATCCCACCCCCGGCCGATATCAGCCGCCGCCTGCAGATGCGCGCGGTGACAACTGGCGTCGTGCTCCTTTAAGGCTTTGGTCAGCTCCGTCCGCTCTGTTGCCAGCTGATCCAGCACCTGCGGAATATCGGCTTTTTGCAGTTCTTCACCACGGTGACGGATCACGCCGCCGGAAGGTTTCAGCTCACCGCTCATTAAGGCTTTCAGGGTGCTGATTTCACTTTCCAGACTGCGCGCTGCGGCCAGCTGTTCTTTTAGTTCCAGCGGGTAAACCTTACTCAGGGATTGCGCTGCCGAGGCTTCCAGCGAACCACAGTCCAGCAGCTCAGCTAACGATGAAAAATTACGCATCACATCGCGGTTAAGATAATTACCGCGATATTGTGGATTTAAGGAACTGTGCGAGAAATGTCTCATTACCGCGTCGTCTTCGCCGACCGCTTCCAGTTCATCATGCTTTTCGCCGTTATAAAACCCGGCGCTGATTTTTGTACGCAGGGCTTCCGCTTCAGCAAAGACTTCCCAGGCGCTGCGCGCGTCAATCTCTGCGGCAATGTAGCGTGCCTTGGCATTCTCTTCACGGTCGCGGTTCGCCGGATGAGTCGCCCACATCTGCGGCGGACGCGCCATGGATTCGGTAAACACCCGGTGCGCGGCAGCAGATTCGGCATCGTCCGCCGCCGGCGGCAGGCCATATTGCGGATCATCCAGCACCCGGCGCATGGCTTCCATGGTGATGTTCTGAGCATTGAATAAATCACTTAAGCGCTTACCGGCATCGACTTCCGTTTGCGCAACGCTGAGCGCGGTTTGCCAGGCCTGATCGGCCGCCTGCAACTTATGCAACGCATTAATTAAGGCATCACTGCCGGTAACGGATACGGCAACCAGGTCGGCGTTAAATTCCATTTCGCGACTCAGGGCACGTTCCGCAATGATGACCAGGCGGAACATCGTGTCGACCACCGCGCGGATCGACCAGATAATCAGCGACAACAACCACCCCAGCCAGGCAATGCGCAGATCGGTACGGCCCAGGCCCCGCACCAGATTATCCAGCCAATCCCGTGTCGCCAGCATATGGCCGATGATCTGCTGGGCAACGTATACCCAACGCCCAACCATCATCGAACGCTGGGCAAAATGGCCAAATTCATGAGCCAGTACGGCTTTTAGTTCACCCAGTGTTAGTACATTCACCAGCCCGAGGCCGATGATCAGATTCTTTTTCGATGGAAAAATCAGGTTCAATAACGACAGATCATAAAATACCGCCGCATTAACTTCCGGCGTCAGAAACACCCGATGCGGGCGTGGCGCGCCGATTTCATCCGCCAGTCGATAAATAAATGCGAATAATTGCGGCTGATCCTGTTCGCTGATTTCTATACCGTGCGGGTCACCGGATTTGCGTACCGCAAACAATGATTTACCAATAAACAGGGTCAGCAGACCCGCACACACCGTAATGACCAGGCGGAACAGATCAAAACCCCAGGTGTTGAGGTGCGTGATGCCATTAAAGGTGATTACGGCAAAGCAGATTCCGAGGGCAATATAACCCAGCATAAACAGAGTAAGACCTGCCATTGCCAGCCACGCCTGACGCTGATAAGAACCGCGTGGTTTGGTCAGATCAGCCGGCACCTGCTGCGGGCCGGCTGGATACAATACGGGTGTTTCCACAAACAACCTCCTTGTTAAAAATGCCATAGGGCGAAGATGAAGCGACCTGCAGTAAAGTCCACTTCCGATATTGAGCGGGATATTATCAGCAGAGGTCAAAAATCAACAAGGAAGGCGGGTCGGTTTTGTGAACGGGGCGGAGAAAACTTGTAGAAAAGAGCAGGGACGCTGCACGGAAGAAGAAAAAGAAGCAGAGCAGAACAATAAAAACGGGAGGCAGGCCTCCCGTTTTTATTCGTGCTCAGAGCACCGCACCGTCATCAGGCGTTTTTTGCCCGTCACCTGGCTCCCACGCTCTGCGTGGTAGCCCTTGCTGGCACAGTTGCATTCCCACGCAGAGCGTAGGAACGAGAAAGAGCACCGCACCGTTATCAGGCGTTTTTTGCCCGGCGGGTGGCTTTTTTCGCCTGCATCTGCACCGCCTTGGTGAAAATCCACTGATATGTGGCCGGCAGCATACGTACCAGCAGGTCAAACATACGGGCATCCGGGCCAATCAGAATGCGGCGGCTGTTTTTGCGCACACCGTTGAGAATGGTTTTTGCCGCTTTATCCGGCGTGGTAATAAACAGCTTCTCAAATTCTTTGGTCGCTTCTTCTTGTGAAGTGCCGGTCACCTCGGCGCAGCTGGCATCCATACGCGCCGATTTAGCGATATTGGTTTTAATCCCACCCGGATGCACACAACTGCAGCTAACGGCCGAACCGGAGATTTCCAGATCCTGACGCAGTGATTCAGTCAGACCACGCACCGCAAATTTACTGGCGTTATAGCCGCTCATTAACGGCTGGGATGCCAGGCCAAAAACACTGGACGTATTAATGATATGGCCTTCGCCGGAAGCTTCCAGATGCGGCAGGAATGCTTTGGTGCCATACAGCACGCCGTTGAAGTTAATGTCCATAATCCACTGATAATCTTCCAGACTCAGAGAAGCCACCGTTCCCGACAACGCCACACCAGCATTGTTGAAAATCATGTTGACCTTGCCGTGCTCTTTGGCGGTGTTATCCGCCCAGGCATAGACCGCTTCACGGTCAGATACATCCAGAATAGTAGTGGTCACTTTCACGCCTGAGCTTTGCAGCATCTGCGCCGTTTCTTCCAGACCTTTGGCGCTGACATCACTCAACGCCAGATGGCAGCCCTGCTGCGCCAGATTAATGGCCAGGGCACGCCCAATGCCGGAACCGGCGCCGGTTACTGCCGCCACTTTATTATTGAAATTTTTCATGCGTATCTCCTGAATTCTGAGCCTGAACCCTGTCCCGCCAGCGGCGTTGAGTGGTGTTATTGTTATTAACGGGTTCCGGCAAGAACCCAATGCTGCGCAGTGTGTCACGCGACAAAGACGCTGACCCGGTGAATATCGGCCATGATAACGGTCTGAGAATGCAGGTTTGTCTGCTATTTATCTGCCCGCAGACTGACCAGCGCCATTGCTGAAACAGCCCTTCTGCGCGACAATGGCGCCCCTTTTTTTAAAGGCTGGCAATTGGTCGCCTCCGGGCAAACCTTGCTGGCCAGAACCGAACCTTGATCAGGAGTCGTTACATGACATCTCGTTCCGAACTGGCGAACGCCATCCGTGCACTGAGCATGGATGCTGTACAAAAGGCCAAATCCGGCCACCCAGGCGCGCCTATGGGCATGGCCGATATCGCCGAAGTCCTGTGGAATGACTACCTGAAGCACAACCCGAATAACCCGGAATGGGCCGACCGCGACCGTTTTATTCTGTCCAACGGTCACGGCTCAATGCTGATCTACTCGCTGCTGCACCTGAGCGGCTACGATCTGAGCATCGACGATCTGAAAAACTTCCGTCAGCTGCACTCCAAAACACCGGGTCACCCGGAGTACGGTTATGCACCGGGCATTGAAACCACCACCGGCCCACTGGGTCAGGGCATTGCCAACGGCGTCGGTATGGCGCTGGCCGAGAAAGTTCTGGCGGCACAGTTCAACCGCGACAAGCACAATGTGGTTGATCACCACACTTACGTGTTTATGGGTGACGGCTGCATGATGGAAGGCATTTCCCATGAAGCCTGCTCACTGGCCGGTACTCTGGGTCTGGGCAAACTGGTTGCCTTCTACGATGACAACGGCATTTCCATCGACGGCGAAGTGGAAGGCTGGTTCACCGACGATACCGTTAAGCGTTTTGAAGCTTACGGCTGGCAGGTAATTCCACGCGTTAACGGCCACGACCCTGAAGAAATCAAACAGGCCATCGAAACCGCCCGCGCTAACACCGAGCAGCCAACCCTGATCTGCTGCAAAACCATCATTGGTTTTGGTTCACCCAACAAAGAAGGCAAAGAAGACTGCCACGGCGCACCACTGGGCGACGACGAAATCGCCCTCACCCGCGAGCGTCTGGGCTGGAAACACGGTGCCTTCGAAATTCCTGCCAATGTGTATGAAGGCTGGAGCGCAAAAGAAAAAGGTCAGGCCGCTGAACAAAGCTGGGACGAAAAATTCGCCGCCTATGCTGCGGCTTACCCGGAGCTGGCAGCCGAATTCAAACGTCGTGTAGGCAATGAACTGCCAGCCGATTTCTCTGCCCAGGCACAGGCTTATATCGACGAATGTCAGGCCAAAGGCGAAGTAGTTGCTTCGCGTAAAGCTTCGCAGAACACTCTGAACGCGTTTGGCCCGCTGCTGCCGGAATTCCTCGGTGGTTCTGCTGACCTCGCCGGTTCCAACCTGACCCTGTGGAAAGGTTGCCAGGGCGTGAGCGAAACCGATGCTGCCGGTAACTACGTATTCTACGGCGTGCGTGAGTTCGCCATGAGCGCCATGATGAACGGTATCGCTCTGCACAGAGGCTTTATTCCTTACGGCGCCACCTTCCTGATGTTTATGGAATACGCCCGCAACGCCGTACGTATGGCCGCGCTGATGAAGCAACGCTCCATCTTCGTTTACACCCACGACTCCATTGGTCTGGGTGAAGACGGCCCAACGCACCAGCCGGTAGAACAAGTCGCCAACCTGCGTAACACGCCGAACCTGGAAACCTGGCGTCCATGCGATACCGTCGAATCCGCTACCGCCTGGAAAGCCGCTATCGAGCGCAAAGATGGCCCAAGCGCGCTGATCTTCTCCCGTCAGAACCTGCAGCATCAGCCGCGTTCTGCTGAACAGGTTGCTGCCATTGCCCGTGGTGGTTACATCCTGAAAGATTGTGCCGGTACACCGGACGCCATCATCATCGCGACCGGTTCTGAAGTAGAACTGGCGACCGCCGCTGCCGAACAATTGGCCGGTAAGAACGTGCGCATAGTATCCATGCCGTGTGCGGAAGTGTTCTGCAAACAGGGCGCTGCCTATATGGAAGCCGTACTGCCCGCCGCCGTTAGCGCACGCGTTGCCGTGGAAGCGCTGCACAAAGATTACTGGCACAAATTTGTGGGCCTGAACGGCAAGATCATCGGTATGGACACCTTTGGTGAATCCGCACCGGCGCCGCTGCTGTTTAAAGAATTCGGTATTACCGTGGATGCGGTAGTCGAAGCGGTTAACAGCCTGCTGTAATCCGCTGCCTGCTGTTATCTGTTAATAGCAACGACATAAAAAAACCGGCCAATGGCCGGTTTTTTTATGTCGCATCAAACCCCGTCAGAGATTGGGTTTGTAATCAAAACCAGCCTGCGCCTCGCTATCTGTAAAACTCTGTAGCGGTTGTTTATGGTTTAGCAGGCTGTTCACCAACGATCCGGGAAACATCTGAATCGCGTTATTAAACTCTTCAACATTGCGATTGAATATACGTAAGGCGGCACCAATCTGCTCTTGTTGTTCTGATATTTCCGCCATCAGTTTCAGATACAGATCCGAGGCTTTCAGTTCCGGATAAGCTTCAACAGCCACTTTTAATCCCTGCAAAAGACTGGCCGTGTATTTTTCAGCCTGAGCCAGCTTAGCGGTATCCGGTGTGGCAGACGATGGATTAGCAAGTTCAGCGATGCTGTTACGCAAGCGGGTAACATCCGCCAGAACACTGCTTTCGTGCAGCTTGTAGTCTTCGACCAACTTTTCCACATGGGGAATGATTTTATTTTTCTGACGCTCCTGAGTCAGAACCGATGCCCAGGCGCGGTCAACGGCATTAAACTTGCCCACAATGCCGTTATAAATAATGACAACGGCAATCAACAGCAGTACCGGAACCAGTAAAAAAAACAAATCGTTCATACGCTCTCCACAAAAGTAAACCGGCAACCCGGTCAGAGTTCAAAATTATTATCCGTCAGGCGCATCAGGTTATGCATCTGAAAAAGTAAGCCATCGAGCTTTTTCAGTTCATCGTGCTTGGCAATTTCGCTGGCAAATTCAACGGGATTCTCCAGATTATAATGACGCTTATACTCCAGCATATCGTCATTATTAAAAGCAAAGCACAGATCACCACGGACGTTTATTTCCAGCACAGGACGTGAGTATTCAGACGCCATAGCCAGCATTGCTTCAATCACAGCGGGCGATAAGAAACGGGCCGCGGCGATCTCTTTATCAGCGCGGACGCTGAATAACCGGTTAAATTCATTTGAAGCTGTTGTGTACTCTTCTCCGCTGAAAGAAATACCGCTGCCACCTTCAAGACTCAACCCTCTGGCAAATGGAAAGTGCAACAGCAGACCATGACGGTAATAGCTGTTTCTTACCACGCGGGTACGGGTATTACCCTTGGAATCGGTGTAGGTTTCAGTACGACGCACAACGTAATGAAAACGGTAGAGGCGGTAATCAAAACTGTGCAGCCCGCCCTCATAATGCCCCTGATATAAATGCTGAATTTCGCGCAGATCATTACCACGAATAAATTCCTTAAACTGCTGACCCAGCTCTTTGGCTTTCTCTTTTCTTTTAAAAGGTAAAGCCTTAAGTCCATTGTTAAACAGAATATCCAGCAGACTGATCCGCTCAGAAAGGGGTCTTCGCCAGTGCTTACGGCGATATGAGCGCCACCAGATAATGCCTCCGGAAACCACTAACAACATTGGCAGGCCCAGTTCAGAAGATGCAAAGCCTCCGCCGGAAACAAGCAATGTCAGTATCTGCAATGCCCCCCAGTACAACGCCCCCCAGTACGGAATCAACACCAGAGCCAGTGTAACTCCGGCTACCACCACGACACGCTGCGACAGAGTTTTAAAATGCCGGGATAAGAACCGTACCTTGCCTTGCTCCTCACGCCAGAGCTGCCATAAGACAGTGGCGACCAGAGGCAACCAATACTGGCTGTAAATCAGTACGACCCTTAACCAATAATCGAATTCATACGGCAGGCTTCGGGAAAAAATACTGAATAACGTCAGTCCTCCCAGGCCCAGAAACAGCATACTGATAACGACCCAGAGCTTATCGTTATAATCCAGCGGGCCCGGATGATTCTCCAATGAACGAATCGTTCTGACCAAATCCTGCTGACAGGTTGCCGCCTCAATTTTTTCCTTCAGCTGAGCAATATTAGTGCTCACCTGCTGGTTGTACCTCATGAACAATCCTTAGCGTTGCGTAATGTCCCATCGCCATTTTACCAGTATTGACAACTGAAATAGTAATATATGGTTACCACATCACATCATCGGGGCCGGATTATTCCCTGCAATGAACAGGGTTTCTCCGGATAAATCAGACTGGTAATTACCCGCAGAATACGTTATCAGATACACAGGAATGCTAAGGCACCTCTGAATAATTCTGCACAGCTTCGCGTGAGTGCTGCAGAGTGCTTTGACGGAGAGCGTTTATGTTCGAATTAGAGACGAATTAGTAAGACATCGCCCACTCTCACAACTTACCTTAAGAATTAGTGCCAGATATAACAGAACCCTAATGGTGTTTTCTATCTCAAAAAGAACCCGCCACTTACTTCAGCCAAACACATTCTGTAACACTCACGCGAAGCTGTTCAGAATGATGAATAGCCTCCCAGTACAAGTCATTCTTGCCAAATAGTACGCATAACCCCTCATAAATTTAATTTCCCCTATTTTGGGGAAGCCTGATCAAAGCGTCAGGAATACATTGCAGCCTGAACTGATCGTAAGGGCACATACAATGAACACTGACGTTTTAAAATCTCTATTAACCACGGCGATCGCAGCCAGCACACTGACCTTAACAGCCTGTGGCGGCGATTCCGGATCGGGTGGTGGCAGTCCAGCCGACAACTCTGGTAACAACCCAGGCGACAACAATCAGGGTGGAAATCCGGTCACATTAACCGACACCGGCTGGAGTGCCGGACAAGATCGTATTCTCGGTCTGAGCTACGGTGGCACCAAAGACACCCCGGTTATCTCACTGCTCAAAGGCAAACCGGTAAGCACCCAGGACGGTGATGAGTTTTCATTCCAGTCGCTCACCTATCCACAAACCAGCTTCAGCGAGATACGCAATATCGATAACCTCAATGACCGTCAGGATTATCAGGAATTCGATATCATTACCGCCAATGGCAAAGACTATGTGATCGCTTGTCAGGACGGTAATAACTCTACGGGTTATGAGCAGCCAACCAAATTACATATCTGGGAAAGTACAACACCAGACGATGTTGAAAGTATGTTGCTGGCCGACATCAACAACTTCTTTGTTGTTCGGGGCTGTAATGGCTTAGACGCACATTTTACCCAAGGCTCCAGCACCGCCATGACCGCTGAGGTTTATGTGGTCGGTTACAGTGAACCCGTAAGCTCAGGTATCAGCGGTGATCGTTTGGTTAAGGTGACACTAGAGTTTGATACCACCAAAACCATTGATCAAGGTGCGGTTTCAGTATCCGCAGGTACGGAAAGAGCTGCAGCGGAAAGCCTGTATCAAGCAGGCCCGAATGACAGTATCGATGCGGTAGCCGCCTATGGTAATAACGCCTATATCTTCACCTACCAAGATGACGACGCCTACAATACGCTGTATTACATCAATACCGCACCTGAGAACCCAACTCCAGTAGTGGTTTCACAATCGGTTAACGATGTGTTTGTGGGTGTTGCTCAGCCGATGTCTGTAAAAGATATGACCCTGGTTCAGGGCGTGAATAATCACGACCTGATTTATCTGGTGTCTGACTCCGATGCCCCAGGTATTGCAGTGGCCGGTTATCGTCCTTTTGTGAATGTGCCAGCACGTACATTAACAACAACATCAGACACACTGGCTCAACGCTGCAGTGATGCTATTACCGCTAACCCGGCCAATGGCTACGGCCAGAAGATGTGGTGCTATGACTCGACCGATGCCGGAAAGATCATAGAGCTTCAAGCGCCCATTTATCCATAACACACATATTTTTATCGCTCTTTACGCCGGATTCCTTCAGCAGGAATCCGGCTTTTTCATGTCTGAAAAAATGATTTTTTAAATGTAAAAAATTATTACTCCAAAGGACTTTCCCCCATACAGGGGAGGCCTGATCAAGGCGTCAGGAATACATTATCACCCGACGACTTGATAAGGATAACCGAGATGGAAAACCAAGGTTTAATAGAGAATTTAGCAAAAAATTCAGCAGCAAATTCCGCGACGAATTCTGCAACCGCCCAGGTATTTAAAACCGTGTTAAGCAGTGCCATTCTGGCCACGGCATTAAGCCTGAGTGCCTGCGGTGGCGGCTCAGGTTCCGGCTCCGATACATCCCAGGTGACTGATGGCAATAACTCAGGGGAGAACCTGGATACCACCCCTGACAGCATCAGCATCACACCGTTAACCGATGTCACAACCGACGATTTTATCGCGTTCGCTCCTGTTACTCTGTCTGGCTTTGACGGTGAGTTAACCTTGACCGTTGAAGAAGGTGGTGCCTTTGCTTTCGCCCGGGATGTTATTGAAAAACCGACCAAAGACGATCTGAGACAAACAGCCTTGGTCAGCGCGGGTGATGAAATTATTTTCCTGCACAACACCTCAGAACAATATG